>CAJHZZ010000049.1_pt1 | contig 119394 bp, 101 predicted proteins | sample 9199071 | NCBI WGS metagenome assembly CAJHZZ01 (sample SAMEA7708275, study PRJEB35096) | sediment metagenome | biome: marine neritic benthic zone biome [ENVO:01000025]; feature: sediment [ENVO:00002007]; material: shallow marine sediment [ENVO:03000034] sea grass bed [ENVO_01000059] ...
ACCCGTGAGGAGGAACACAGCACCCGCGGCCGCGCCAACGCCCTGCGGGCCGTGCTCTCCGGACATCTGCAGACCAGCGAATGGACCAGCCGACGAATGTACGAGGTCATGGATCTCTGCATCGCCTGCAAGGCCTGCAAGGCCGAGTGTCCCTCTTCGGTGGACATGGGCAAGATCCGTTTCGACTTTCTGGCTCGCTACAACGGCGTGCACGGCGTGCCTCTCCGCTCGGAGATTCTCGCTTCGCTGCCGCAGCTCAATCGGATCCTGAGCGGCCCGCTGGCAGGGATTGCCAACGCCGGACTGGCGAGCGCAGCGGTTCGTTGGACGATGGAGAAGCTGCTGGGGATCTCTCGTAAGCGGTCGATGCCGTCCTTCGCCCGGCAGCCGTTCACCGAGTGGTTCAGCAGGCGCCCCTCACCGTCAGGTGCCGAACGCCGACCGGTGGTGCTCTTCCACGACACCTGGAACACCTACAACACGCCACGGGTCTCCATTGCCGCCACCGAGGTCCTGGAGGCGGCGGGATGCACCGTCCACCTGCCTGGACACGGCTGCTGTGGTCGCCCGATGATCTCCAAGGGTCTGCTGGAAGAGGCCCGCCTGGCGGCGCTGGACACCCTCGAGAGACTGGCGCCCCTGGCGCAGAGGGGTTGGCCCATCGTCGGGCTCGAGCCCAGCTGTCTGTTGACCCTGCGCGACGAGTACCGCTATCTGCTCCCCGACGACCCGCGGGTGGAGAGAGTGGCCGAAGCCTCTCTGACCTTCGAGGAGTTCTTCGCCGCCCTGGCCGACAGCGGCCAGCTCGATCTGGCGCTGACGAAGGATCCACGCCGACTGGTGCTCCACGGCCACTGTCACGAGAAGGCTTTGGTGAGCACGGCACCTACTCGACGAGTGCTGTCGCTACCCTCTGGCTACGCTGTCGAGGAGATCGACTCGGGCTGCTGTGGGATGGCCGGTGCCTTCGGCTACGAGACGGAGCACTACGACATCTCCTTGAGAATGGCGGAGCGCAGTCTGCTGCCGGCGATTCGGCGCGCGGCGCCGGAGACTGTTATCGTTGCCGCCGGGATCAGTTGTCGACAGCAGATTGCGCACGGTACGGGGCGACAGGCGCTCCATCCGGCCGAGGTGCTCCGGCAGGCCCTGATCTGAAACCGAATCGAGGGAAGACGTGCAGATAGAAACCATCGATCACCAGTATCGCGGAGTGTCCCGGGTTATCGCCTCCTATCTGGTCCAGGGCCCTGGGGGACCGGTTCTGGTAGAGACCGGGCCGGGGTCGACCCTCGACAATCTCCTGGCCGGGCTGGCCGATCTCGGCATCGCCGCCGCCGATATCCGCCATGTCCTGGTCACCCACATCCATCTCGATCACGCCGGCGCTGCCGGCTGGTGGGCAGAGCAGGGAGCCACGGTCTATGTCCATCCGTTCGGGGCTCCCCATCTGGTGGATCCCAGCAAGTTGCTGGCCAGCGCCGAGCGGATCTACAAGAACGAGATGGAGATGCTCTGGGGAGAGATGCGGCCGGCGCCGCCCGACAGGGTAGTGCCGGTACAGGATGGAGAGATTATCGAGGCCGGTGGCCTCTCTTTTACCGCCATCGAGACACCGGGTCACGCACGGCACCATCACGTCTACCACCTGGAAGATGTCGCCTTCACCGGCGACGCCGCCGGCATCCGCTTTCCCAATTCCCCATGGATCGATGTGCCGGCGCCGCCGCCGGAGTTCGATCTCGAGACCTGGAAGGTGACCCTCGACAAGATCCGCAGCCTCGGAGTGTCGACCCTCTACCCCACCCATTACGGAGCGGCCCACGAGGTCGACCGGCAGCTCGACGGTCTGGAGATCGCCCTCGAGGAGGTGGTGGAGTTCGTCCAGTCGATGATGGACGAGGGGCTCGATCGCGACCAGATGGTGGAGCGCTACGCCGAGCGGCTGCAGGACCGCACCTCCCAGGTGGGGATGACCGATGAGCTGGCGCAGGCGATGGAGTTCGCCAACCCCAAGGCCATGTCGGTGGACGGCATCTCGCGCTACCTGCGCAAACGCGCCGAAGGCTAGTCCTCGATCGTCTGCAGAAGCACCTGACGGTAATCTGCTGCGACCCGGCAGAATCCGCGCTATCCTCGCCGGTGCCCAAATGAGACCCCGCCCCGAGACTCACCACCAGTCGACGAGAGTTCTCCTCTTGTCGATGATCGTGACCTTCACCTCCTGGGCAGCTGTTGCGCAGGACGGTCCGGCGGAGGAGGACTGGCAGCTCGAGCGGCAAGAGTGGACCTGGCAGGTCGATCCCGCGGATGCCATCACCATCGGCAATCCCCTGGGCGACCTGGCGGTCCGTGTCCACGACCGGGCCGAGGTCTACCTGCTCGCCAATACCCAGCGGCACCGTGACGACCCTCGAGCCCTCGAGGTAACAGCCGACAAGATGACCGGGAAGCTCGAAGTGATGGTCGGGTTCGAGGGAGAGGAAACCGGTGAGGAACCCTCCTCGTGGGTGCCACGCCGTGCAGACATCACGGTGTTCGTGCCCGAGGACGCCACGAGCACGTTCTCCACCCACCAGGGTACTCTCGAGATTCGTGGGACGCGTGGACCGGTCGAGGCCCGGAGCTTTTCGGGAGATATCCGACTGCGCATCTTTGGTGCCGTAAGTGCGTCCACCGACCATGGCGATGTGCTGGCCCAGTTTCTGCGCACCGACGGGTTACGACCCTCGGAAATCACCACTTCGAGCGGCTCGATCCGCGTGGAAATGCCGCAGGGCGGCGCGGCCGAGGTGGAAATCGAGACCCGAGGAGAGATAACCTCTGACTACTCCATGGAGATCGACCGCGTCGCAGGCACTCTGCTGAAGCAGGCGCAAATCTCAGCAGGATCCAACGGCCCTCGGTTGAGTCTCACCAGCTACCAAGGTGCCATCCAATTCGTGGAGTCGCTGGTACCCGCGCAAACCGATAAGGAGCAGAACGATGACGAATGAGACGAGAACACTATGGGCCCTCGGTTGCGCGGTGATGCTGCTGACCACCGTCCCAGTCTTCGCCGGAGAGACGCCACAGCTGTTGATGCAGGGTGGTGTGGTCGTCGGAGATGCCGTCGTCGGTGTGCCAATCGATGTCGATCTGCGCGATCTGCCCCTGGTCGAGCCATGGAAGCCCGGGGACCCCATCCGCGAGATTCCGCGACGACATGGCGACACCGGCGGACCCGGTCCGGAGAACACCGTGCAGCTGGATCCGCTGCTGGCCATCCAGGATGCCTACCGAGGACCGGGACCGGCGGTCACCCAGCTGCTCAACTTCGACGGCAACTCCTCCACCGCCAACCCCAACGACCCGACGGGCGACGTGGGTATGAACTACTTCTTCGAAGCCATCAACGGTCCCGGCGGCTCATCGATCACCGCCTACGCCAAGAGCGACGGCAGCCTGCAGGTCGGTCCTTTCGCCCTCGATACCCTGGCCCCCGGCGGTGTCTGCACCAGCGGCATCGGCGACCCCATCGTCCTCTATGACCACCTGGCCGATCGCTGGGTGTTGACCGAGTTCTCCGGCGGCGGCAACGGTATGTGCGTCTATACATCGCGCACCGCCGACCCGATCAGCGGCGGCTGGTGTGGGTACGTGTTCCAGGACACTGCGTTTCCGGACTACCCGAAGTACGGGGTGTGGCCCGATGTCTACCTCGCCACTTCGAACCAGGGAGGATCTGGCCCCAACGTCTATGGCTTCGACCGGGTCAACATGCTGAGCCCGGACGGGGTGACCTGCCCGACCGCCAGAGCCACCCAGAAGTTCGGTGCTCCCAACCTGCCGGTCTTCGGATTCGAAACTCTTACCCCTGTCGATCTCGACGGCCCAGCACCACCACCGGGGACGCCGGCCTACTTCCTGCGTCACCGCGATGAGGAGCTGGTCGGCGATCCTTCCAATCCAGCCACCGATCCCATCGAGATGTACGAGATGGTCGTAGACTTCGACACCCCCGGCAACAGCACCTTCATCCAGGCTGCCGATGTCCTCTTGAGCGATTTCGACTCCAATCTCTGTCCCCCTATTGGGGTCTTCTCCTGCATCCCGCAGCCCAGCGGACCCGCTCTCGATCCGCTGCTGGAGGTCGTCATGCAGCGCGCCACCTATCGCAACTTCGGCTCGCACCAGACAATCCTCGGAGTCCTGCAGACCGATGTCGGGGATTGGCAGGACCACTCGGGGGAACGTTGGTTCGAGTTCCGTTCGACCGGGGGTGCCTGGAGTGTTTTCCAGGAAGGCACTTGGTCGCCCAGTCCAGAGGGTCGTTTCATGGGTATGGTGGCGATGGATGGCGACGGCAACATCATGCTCGCCTACAACGTCAGTCACAACGACTCGGCCGGTCCCCCGGCGGGAGATGTGGACGTCTTTCCCAGCCTGCGCTATACCGGCCGCCTGGCCAGCGATCCCCTGGGTGTGATGACCCTGGGCGAGGTCGAGTTCGCCACCGGCGGGGCCGCGAACAGCTCCAGCCGCTACGGCGACTACAACCAGATGGGTGTCGACCCGGTCGACGATTGCACCTTCTGGTTCCTCGGCATGTACAACCCGAGCGGCAAGGCCGTACGGATCGCGGCTGCGAAGTTCGACGCGTGTGTCGGAGGAGGAGCCATCTTCACCGACGGCTTCGAGTCCGGAGACACGTCGGCGTGGACCACGACGGTACCTTCGCCCTGAGCGAAGGTCGGGTTCCGGGGCTCGCAGCGACTCTCGTGATGGCGTTGACGGGGCGCAGATTGATCTGCGAAGGAACCGATCCAGACATCTCTCACCTCTCGTAGAGAAGAGGTCGATCATGAGCTCAAAGGCGTCGAAAAACCTCGGACTCCTTCTGGGGGCCCTCTTGGGGCTCGTCGGAGACGATCCGTCGGTCTTTGCGACACCGCCAGAACCGAGTGCCACGGAGCCCACCCCTCTCCTGACTTCTGCGGAAGCCAGGGCGGATGCGGACCTGTTGATAGAGGTCGCACGCAATGTCCATCCAGGCTATATGCGGTACCGGGATCCCGAGGACGCTGTCGTTGCCGAAGAGCAGTTTCGCCAGGACGCAGCAGGGATCGAGGACGTAGGGGACTTCTATCTCGTTGTCAGCGAGTTCCTCGCGAAGATCCGCTGCGAACATACGGAAGCGGAGCTACCACCGGCAATCGCCGAGTGGCGCAACCTCCACCCGACCATGCTGCCGGTGGCGTTCGAGTGGGCTGACGGGACAGCCATCATCACTGGAGTCGCTCCGGGCGCCAGTGGGGTCACGATCGGTGATGAGCTTCGGGCTGTCGACGGGCACCCGATGGCGGATCTGTTCAAGGAGATCGCTCGGTTTCTCTCGGTCGATGGCTTCACGGATCACACCAAGAGCACTCTCTTCGCCGCCAGCGACGACATCGGGCTGACGACTTTCGACGTCTTCTACCCGCTCCTCCACGGTTTCCGGGACAGCTTCCTGCTGCAGATTCGCACTGAGGGTGGCGTGGAACGAACGGTCGAGGTGCCAGCAGTGGAAGAGGAGGCATCGCTCGCGGCGCGCGGCAAGAGCACCGCACGGAAGAACTTCAGCGACGCCGGTGCCGTCTCGTGGCGGCAGATCGGCGACCTCGCCGTGCTGAGCATCAGCACCTTCGTGAACTATCGGACACCTGTGGAACCGGACGAGATCTTCGGACCCGTGTTCCGCGAGATTCGAGAATCCGGCATCGAACGATTGGTGCTCGATCTGCGCAACGTCGGCGGTGGCTCGACGGATGTGATGGATCGTCTGCTGGCCCATCTCATCGACCATCCGATCACCGTTGGCGGGCCGTCGCGGGTGAGAACCTACGACTTCTCGCCTTATCGTGAGCATCTGAGCACCTGGGACGAGAGCGTCTTCGAGATGCCGGCCTCTCTCTTCACCTCGGACGGGTCGGGGCTGTATCGAGTGAGCCCCGAAGCCAGCGGAGGGGCTCAGAGGGTCGAGCCAGCAGCGTATGCATGGCGCGGCCCCTTGACCGTCTTGATGGGCCCGCACAACGAGTCCGGCGCCACGATGCTCCTGGCCGAGCTGCGCGACGAACGCAAGGTGACGTTCATCGGCAGACCGACGGGTGGCAGCGCCGAGGGCCCGACCGCGGGGGTGATCGCATTTCTCGAGCTGCCCGCATCGCAGATCACCGTACGGGTGCCGTTGCTCTGGAACACGACCTCCTACACGGGCTTCAGGCCCGGAAAGGGTCTCGACCCCGACATCCTCGTGCCGCTCACCGTCGAGGATCTTCGCGCAGGCCGGGACGCTACGCTGGAGCGGGCAACCGGGACGAGGTGAGCCCCACTATTACCTCGCTTGCCACTCGCTCGTAGGATTCAAGGCAGCAGCAGCCCGCTCCGGTCGGCACCGTCGACGCCGTCCGGTACCTCGAGACCCAGAAGGGTTCCAAGCGTCGGAGCAATGTCGACCGTGGCGATTCCTTCTTCGTGGCGCGCCGCCCGGGTGCCCGGAGCCATGAAGATCACCGGCACCTGCCGGTCGTAGAGATACGAGGTGCCGTGAGTGGTCATGCTCGATCTCGAGGTCATCAGGTACTCGCGAAGGCGGATCAGGAACTCCGCGCTGCGGCCCCGGTAGTAGCTGTTGGCGAACAGCCAGCGCTCGTCGTTCTCATCCACCGGCCGCTCGAGGGCTTGCGGGTCGGTCAGCTCGGTATCGGTCCAGACCTTTTCCACCGCCGGGCACTCCTCGAGCCGCCGGGCGGTCAGCTGCTCGAGCTCGACCTCGCTCAAGCCCGTCTGTTCGCTCAGGCCCGGCGCCAGAAAGGTACCGGCGATGAGCCATTCATCGACGCCATATTCGTCGGCCAGCGTCCGCGGCACCTGCTGAAGGCAGAGGATCGTCTCCCAGTCGACACGCTCTCCCGGCTCATCGCGCCGCTGCCGGATCTCCGGCACGGGTACGACACCGTGGTCGGAGGTCAGCACCACCACTGTTTGATCGAGCCCTACCTGGGCATCGATGTGCTCCAGGATCTCGCCCACCAACCGGTCTTGCCGCAAGAGGATGTCCACATACTCGCGGCTGTGCGGTCCGAATCGGTGCCCGATGACGTCGGAGACCGAGAAGCTCAGAGCCAGTAGATCCGGGACCTCGTCGGTTCCCAGCTGCTCCTGCTCGAGGATCTCGTGGGCCAACTGCACCAGGTGGGCCTCGAGCCAGGGGGAACCCCAGAGGTCGTCGTAGAAGGTCTCCACCGGTGCTGGCCGCAGACCTCCGAAGACGTGCGGAAAGCTGGGTCGCAACGGCCCCATGTCCAGCTCTTCGACCTCGAGCTCCGCCAGGTCTTCGTTACTCAGCGGCAGCGGCTGCCAGACCTTGCCATAGAAGTCGGCGGCCAGCTGCTGAAGGTTGAAGGAGTCGAACCACTCGGGTACATCGTAGTAGGTGGACGACTCCAGAAGCCCATCCTCCTCTTCCCACCAGAAGGCGGCATCCGCCCGCTTGCCGCCCAGCATGATGGCGGCACGGGCCTTGGCGCTGGCGGAGAAGACCTTGGCGTTCGGGTAGCGCTCCTTGAGCCAGTCGCCGATGGCAGGAACCATCAGCCGGTGCGGTGACTTGTCGTACTCATCGTCATCACCGGCCCAGATCATCTCCGGCAGTCCGGGCTCCACGAACCAGTTCCTGACCACCCCATGGTCACGGGGGAACTGACCGGTGGAGATGGTGGCATGGCCGGGACCGGTCTCGCTCCGAGCGTGTTGGTGAACGCTGCGGGGGAAGACCGCACCGGCATCGATCAGCCGCCGATAGCCGGCAGAGAAGTAGGGTTCGAGGCGCTCGAACTCGGCGCTGCCGAACTGGTCGATGACGATCAGCAGAACCAGCTTCGGAGTGCCGGGGGGCGCCGGTTCTAGGGACCGGGACTCGCCCGCCGCTGCGTCGGTCTGGTCGGTCGTGGGCGGCTGACATGAAAAGGCCACCAGGCAGCTCGCCAGAGCTGCCACGGTGGCCAGGAAGAGATAAATACCTCTACGCGTCGGGCTTGCGTGCGATGACCTTGGCGCTGAGGACACGACCGGCGATTCCCTTGATCTCTGTGGAGAGCTCGTCCACACAGCACGAGCCCGTTCCCTCCAGAATCGAGAGGACGATGGGATCGTCCTCGGGCAGAGATTCTACCGCCTGTTGTGATTCGGCGACCTGTACATCCTCGAAACCGGCTTCCCGTAGATAGCCGAGATAGTCCTCCAATAGCGAGGCACCGGCGACGCAAGCGACGTAGGCGGCCATGTTTTCGGCCACGACGGGGGGCAGAGGTTCGGTGAGCACGATGTCGGAGACCGCCACTCGACCGCCAGGCTTGAGCACCCGGAAGGCCTCGCGAAAGACCGCCTTCTTATCAGGTGACAGATTGATCACGCAGTTGGAGATCAGCACATCCACCGTATCGTCTTCGACCGGCATCTCCTCGATATAGCCGTGGCGGAACTCCACATTCTCGACTCCGGCCTTGACGGCATTCTCTTGAGCCTGGGCAATCATCTCCGGGGTCATATCCACCCCGATGACGCGGCCTTCCGGGCCCACCACCTGGGAGGCGATGAAGGCGTCGAATCCGGCACCCGAGCCCAGGTCCAGTACCGTCTCACCGGGCTGCACCTGGGCGGTCGCCAGTGGTGCTCCGCAACCCAGACCCAGATTGGCCCCCTCGGGAACCGCCTCCACGTCCTCCTGCGAGTAGCCCATCCTCAGGGCCGACTCCTTGTACTTCTCGAAGTCTGCTTCGCTGGCCTCCTTCGCCGGCCCGCAGCAGCCACCGGATTTCACTCGCGAGGCGTAGGCATGGCGAACGCTCTCGCGTATCGCATTCTTGTCGTCCTTGGTTGTCACGGTCATTCTTCTATCTCCCTTCAATCTGCACCAACTCGGGTTCACAGCCGGTAGCACAGCAATCATTGACGGCTTCGACAACTGTCGCGAGAGCTTCGATGACCTGCTCCCTCTGCTCGCTGGGGATCCGCACCAGGACCCCGTCGCTCCACCTCTGGGAAAGGCGCGCCAACTCGGCGGCGGCATGCTGCCCTTTCGTGGTCAGTCCGATGACTACGGCACGGCCATCCTCGGGCGCTGGGCGCCGCTCCACTCTCTGTTCGCGGACCAGCGGCTCGACCAGGCGCGTGGCCGTGCTCTGCGCCACACCCAGGGCTTCGGCGATCTCGCTCATCCGCTGCCCCTCCGGCTTGGCCTGCAGAGTCTGCAGCACCATGGCCTGCGACATGGGAATTCCGCAGCACGACAACTCGCTGCGCTCCAGCAGCCGCAGCCTGCGCACCAGAGCCGAGCACAGATCGCCCAATCGTTGCCCCTGATCATTTACTTGCATGTTACAAGTATATTCAGAAGCGACTCCTTGTCAAGGGAGAGAGGCGGGGAGGCAGTGAGCAGTGAGCAGTGAGCAGTGAGCAGTGAGCAGTGAGGGATTGTAGTGGGCGGCCACCATCGCAGAGTGCCGCGTCTTTAGTGCGTTCGGGTCCTCGGCCTCCGAACGTCTCGAGCCTATCGAGCTGTGACCGTGGGCTCTCGACTCCGCTCTCCTTCGCCTCGGATCTGAGATCGATGCATGATCATCCTGACGCGGCTCCTCGAGAGGCCTACGGCCGAGGACCCGAACGGCCTCGAAGACGCTCCATCATGGATACCGGTCCAGAAACCCGTGCGGACATATCCCTGGGAGGCCGCTGTAGACGGTCGTTGGGAGGACGCCGGAACGGGGCTCTCGACGAGCACAGGGCGAAGGCCTTCGAGTACCAGTCAGATCCGGTGCGACGGAGAGCGCAGGGGAGTGCCGGACCCCAATACACCATGAGCACGACCCGTCCCTGACGGGTCCTCCCAACGACCGGCAAAGAGGCCGGCCGCTACACTGCGTCACTGCGTCACTGCGTCAGTGCCCACTGCCGGGCGCCGCCCACGCCTTCGCGGCGGCTCAGCTGTCTTCATCGACCATCAAGCCGAGGAGGTCGGAGGTGGAGACGATACCGACCGGACGTTCGTCGCGGGTCACCAGCAGACGGTGGAGATGACCGCGGAGCATCACCGAAGCGATCTCGGAGACCGTGGCGTCTTCGCCCACAGAGTAGACGGTCGGAGTCATGATCTCGCCGACCTGCAGATCCTCATTGTCGACGCGGAAGTCCTTGATCTCCTCGGAAGCCAACTTATCCTCCCAGCCGCGGACATAGAAGTCGGGGCTCGACCGATCGGTGCGCACATTCCCTTCATCGGAGGCGACCCCCGCGATGTCCACCACCGAGACGACACCCACGAGCTTGCCGCCCACGTTCTCCACGGGTGCACCCGTGATCTGGTTGTCCGTCAGATAGCGAGCCAGCTCCTGGACGGTCATGTTCTCGCGCACGGTGAGGACTTCCGGGTTCATCAGATCTCCGGCGGTGATCGGTCTCATCGATGTCTCCTCCAATGGCATACGGTCTCGACCCCCCTCAGCAAAGCCTACCAAGGGACGTCGGCACCCGTGTAGTCCAGAAAGCGTCCGTTGTCCTCTCGCCGCAGTCGACCCAAGACTCCCAGCAGACCGCGGACACTCTCTTGCGGCGAGAGCGGCGCGTGGTGGCCGCCCATGCTGGTTCGTACCCATCCGGGGTGCAGGGTCACACAGACAAAGCCCTGCCCGGCAAGCTCCAGCGCCAGACAGCGGTGCAACATGTTGAGGGCCGCCTTGCTGGCCCGATAGCCGTAGTAGCCCCCTTCAGCGTTGTCCGCCAGGCTACCCATGCGGCTGGATACCTGGGCGACACAGCGATGACCACCCAGGCGAAGATTTGGCAGCAGCGCCTGGGCAACAAACACCGGGCCCAAAGTGTTGACCGCAAAAAAGGCCTCGAGCTCGGCAGGTTCGAGGCTGGCGATGCCGTTTCCCGCACCACCCATGCCGGCGTTGTTGATCAGCAGATCGATGGGTTGCTCCCGCAAGCTGTCGGCCAAGCCCTGAATGCTCTCCATCGAGCTCACATCCAGAGGCTCTATCCGCACCTCGAGGGCCCGCAGATCGATGGCCGCTTTCGGGTCTCGTGCCGTGGCGATGACCTGCGCACCGAGGGGCTTGAGCTGTTTGACGAACTCCAGACCCAGTCCGCGGTTGGCTCCGGTCACCACCACTGTCTGTCCATTCATCTCGATCACCTCGTCACGGAGTATCTTGCCGACTCTGGCGCGATCTCTCAGCCGATTGCGTCACAGCAGCAGGCGCTTCCGCCGCGCCTTGGCAAGATACGAGACCTACCGGTACCTGGCTCGATTTCGTTCATTTTGCCGCACCGCAGCAAAGAATGCTACACTTATGACGCACCGCGGCTGGAGCGGGGTCGTTCTCCGCTCTTCCGCTCCCCCTATAGAAAGGGAGACCTCCCATGAAAGAGCCTGAGACCAGCACTCTCGATCCCGAAGAAAAGCGCAAGACGGCTGCCGCTCCGCCTGCCGGTGGTGCGTTCCTGATGGCGCCCGTTGTTCAACCCGTTTTCACCCGCGAGCAGTTCTCCGACGAACAGAAGGAGATCGAGCGCATGGTGCTCCAGTTCGCCGACGAGCGCCTGCGACCGGCGGCCGACGACATCGAAAAGCTCGATCGCGACGTCTCCCTGCAGCTGATGAGGGAGGCCGGCGAGCTCGGGTTGGCAGCCATCGATATTCCGGAGAAGTTTGGCGGCATGGCGTTGAAGAAAGCGACGTCGGCGCTGGTCGTCGAGGCGCTGACCACCGGCGGTTCGGCCTCCTGGATCGTGACCTTCTCCGCCCACGTGGGCATCGGCACGCTGCCGATCGTCTACTTCGGCACCGACGAGCAGAAGGAGAAGTACCTGTCCAAGCTGGGAACCGTGGAGTATCTCGGCGCCTATGCCCTGACCGAGCCCGAGAGCGGCTCGGACGCCACCAACCTGAAGACCACGGCACAGCTCAATGATGATGACTCCTCGTTCACGCTGAACGGCAGCAAGATGTGGATCACGAACGGTGGCTGGGCCGACCTTTTTGTTGTCTTCGCCAACCTCGAGGGAGCCGGTGTCACCGCTTTCCTGGTCGAGCGCGGCACGGAGGGTCTGAGTACCGGCCAAGAGGAACACAAGCTCGGTATCAAGGGTTCGTCGACGGTGGCGGTGAACCTCGACAACGTCCGCGTACCGAAGGAGAGCCTTCTGGGCGAGCCGGGTGGCGGCGTCCCGATTGCCCTCAATGTCCTGAACGTCGGTCGCTTCAAGCTGGGAGCGGCCGATCTGGGCGGTTGCAAGATGATCGTCAACCAGGCCACCAACTACGCCCTGGAGCGAATGCAGTTCGGCCAACCCATCGCCTACTTCGAGGCCATTCGCAAGAAGCTGGCGGAGATGGTCGTGCGGACCTACACCCTCGACAGCTCGATCTACCGCACGGTCGGCATGATGGATCAGCGGATCTCGGGCCTCGATCACGATGACCCGAAGTACGCCAAGCGGGTCATGGCGGCGCTCGAGGAGTACGCGATCGAGTCCTCGATCACCAAGATCCAGGGCTCGGAGACCATGGCCAAGGTGATCGACGAAGGGGTGCAGATCTATGGCGGCTACGGCTTCTCCGAGGAGTATCCGATGGCCCGCGGCTACCGCGATGCCCGCATCGATCGCATCTTCGAGGGCACCAACGAGATCAATCGCATGATCATCTACGGCTACTACCTGCGCAAGGCGCTGATGGAGGAGCTACCGCTGCGTGACGCCGAGAAGAGCTGGCAGCAACCGCTGCCGCCGCAGGAAGGACCGTTGGCCTGGGAGATCGAAGGGCTCGATGTGGCGCGGCGTCTGACCGTCAAGGCGTACTTCCAGGCCATCTCCCTCTACGGCCAGGATCTCCGCAACGCCCAGATGGTCGGCGAGGATCTTGCCGATCTGGCGATCGGCTATTTCGCCGCCTCGGCAGCCATCAATCGCATCCTCCAGACCCACCCCGACGGGCAGCTCGACACCACCTATCTGGCGCTGGCGCGCCTGGTCGCCGCCACCTTCTTCGAGGACGTCCAACGCTTGATGTTCCGTCTGCGACCCAGTCTGTTCGCCGACCCGCTCGGCAAGCAGTCCCTGCCGACGATCGACGGCGAGCTTGCCAAGCTGCAGCTGCCATTCGACCCCGTCGATGAGGCCCTTCAACTCACCGATTATCTCTACGATCGCGGCACCTACCCCTTCTAGGAGGATTTCATGTCTCGAACCAGCGTAATTGTCGATGCCGTCCGCAGCCCCATGGGGGTCAAGGGTGGCAAGCTCATCGGAATGCGCGCCGATGATCTGGCAGCCCAGGTCGTCATCGCCCTCCTGGAACGACAGCCATCCTTGCCCAAGGAGGAGATCGAGGATGTCGTCCTCGGCACCGCCTTCCCCGAGAACACCCAGGGCATGTTGATGGCGCGGGGGGTGGCGATCCTCGCCGATCTGCCGGAAACGGTCGCGGGCAAGGTCGTCAACCGTTTCTGTGGCTCCTCCATGGACTCGGTCCAGCAACTCTCGCAGGCCATCGTCGCCGGTGACATCGAGTGCGGCATCGCCGTGGGGGTCGAGGACATGTTCGCGATTCCGATGGGCGGCTTCAATCCGTCCTTCCATCCCAAGCTCGCCGAGATGGAGTACTACATGGGCATGGGCGAGACGGCGGAGAATCTGGCCCAGGATCTGGACATCTCACGCGAGCGACAGGAAGAGTTCGCCGTGCGCTCGCATGAGCTGGCCCTGAAAGCCTGGGAGGCCGGCGAATTCGACAACGAGGTGGTGGCGATCGACAACGTCGGTGACTCCGTGACGCGCGATGAAGGACCCCGGGAACCCAACCTCGAGAAGATCCGCTCGCTCGAGCCGGCCTTTCTGGAGGAGGGCACGATCACCGCCGCCACCTCGAGCCCCATCTCGATCGGTGCCTCGGCCCTGATCGTCTGCAGCGAGGAGTTCGCCAGCAAGCACGGTCTACCCATTCGGGCTCGCATCGTCTCGCGAGCCATCGCCGGGGTCGACTGGACACGCATGGGCATGGGTCCCATCCCTGCCAGTGAGAAGGCGTTGAAGTTGGCCGGTGTCACCATCGACGATGTCGACTACATCGAGCTCAACGAGGCCTTCGCTGCCCAGGCCCTGTACGTGCTGGAGAAGACCGGCTGGGACCTCGACAAAGTCAACGTTCACGGTGGCGCCATCGCTCTCGGTCATCCGCTGGGAGCCTCCGGCGCCCGTATCCTCACCACCCTCATCAACGTGCTCGAACAACACGACGCCAAGACGGGCCTGGCCACGATGTGCATCGGCACCGGCCAGGGCATCGCCACGGTCATCGAAAGGGGTTAGTCATGGCCGAAATCAAAACCATCGGGGTCTGCGGTGCCGGCACCATGGGCAGCCAACTGGCAGCTCTCTTTGCCAGCGCCGGTTTCGACGTCCTTCTCTTCGATCTGAATCAGGAACTGTCGAAGGGTGGGATCGAAGGAGCGCTCGAGGCCAAGCCGGCGGCGTTCTACGACAAGAAGTTCGCTGAGAGCGTCACGCCGCTGAACTACGAGGAGCACCTCGATCGCTTCGCCGAATGCGATTGGATCGTCGAGGCCATCGCCGAGAAGCTGGACTGGAAACACGATCTCTACAAGAAGATCCAGCCCAATCTCAAGCCCGACGCGATTCTCTCGTCCAACACCTCCGGCCTGCCCCTGAGCAGCCTGGTCGAGCCGCTCGACGCCGAGGTTCGGCAGCGGTTCCTGATCACGCACTTCTTCAACCCGCCGCGGTATATGAGGCTGGTCGAGCTCGTTCCCGGGGACGAGACCTCGCCCGAGGTCTTCGGCCGCATGAAGAGCTTCCTGAGCGAAACGCTCGGCAAGGGAGTGGTCGAAGCCAAGGACACGCCCAACTTCATCGCCAACCGCATCGGCACCTTCGGCATGATGCAGGTCTTGAAGACCACCCGCGAGATGCGCTTGACCGTCGAGCAGGTCGATGCCATTACCGGACCGGTCATGGGGCGGCCGAAGTCCGCGACCTTCCGAACCGCCGACCTGGTCGGTCTCGACGTGCTGGCCGCGGTGGCCTCGACCGCTTTCGAGCAGTGCCCCGAGGATGAACGGCGCGATATGTACGAGATTCCGCCCGAGCTCGAGACGCTGCTCGAGAAGGGGTGGTTGGGGCAGAAGACCAAGGGTGGCTTCTACAAGAAGCAGGACAAGGAGATCTTCGCCCTCGATCTCGAGACCTTCGAGTATGCCCCCAAAGCCAAGCCGCGGATGGACGGCATCGGGGTGGCGCGCCGCTACACCGATACCGGCAAGCGCCTGGCCGCGCTGGTCTACAACCCTGACCCCGCTGGCAAGTTCGCCTGGGAGGTGACGATCGGTACTTTGGCCTACGCCGCCAACCGCGTCGGTGAGATTGCCGACGACATCGTCCAGATCGACCAGGCGATGCGCTGGGGTTTCGGCTGGGAGATGGGTCCCTTCGAGGTCTGGGACGCCATCGGCATCGAGAAATCCGTCCGCCGTATGAAGGCGGAGGGCAAGCCGATCCCGGCTTTCGTCGAGCAGCTGCTGGCCGCTGGGCAGACGTCGTTCTACGGGCGCAATGTGGAAGGGGCACCGCTCTTCTTCGATCGCGCGATCGGCGCACCGGAGAGCATCAGTGCGGAGCCAAGCACGATCGTCCTCGCCGACCAGAAAGCGGCCGGCAAAGAGATCTTCCGCAACTGGAGCGCCTCGCTGGTGGATCTCGACGACGGTGTCGCCTGCGTCGAGTTTCATTCGGCGCTGCAGAGCGACCTCAATCCCATCGACGGGGCGATCATCGACATCCTGGGTCAGTCCCTACACTATGCGCAGGAGCAGAAGCTCAAGGGGTTGGTGCTTTCGCACGACGGCACCCACTTCTGCGCCGGCGCCAACCTGGCGCTGATTCTCGAGCTCGCCAAGCGCAAGCAATTCGACATCATCGACCAGGTGTCGAAGACCCTGCAGGACCTCACGCAGTTCATCAAGTACGCCCCGTTCCCCGTCGTGGCCGCACCCTTCAGCATGACGCTGGGCGGCGGTTTCGAGATGGTGGCGCCGTGCAACCAGGTCGTGGCGCTGGCCGAGCTCTATTGCGGCGCCGTCGAGGTCGGCGTTGGACTGATCCCCGGAGCCGGCGGCAACCTGCGAGTGCTGAGCCACTTCATCGAGAAGATGCCACCCAAGAAGCTCGGGCCCATGATGGCGGTGCAGAAGGCCTTCGAGACCATCGCTTTCGCCAAGGTCTCGACCTCGGCCCACCACGCCAAGTCTCTCGGCTACCTGCGCGAGGAAAACATGATCGTTCTGTCGCGCCAGCACCAGGTCGCGATGGCCAAGCAGGTCGTACTCGACATGGCTCCCGGCTACAGCCCGCCGGAGCCGGAGGAGTTCATCCTGCCCGGCAAGGGCGGACAACTGGCCATCAAGACGGCGATCACCGGCTTTCGCATGTCGGGCAAGATCTCGAAGCACGACGCCCACATCGCCAAGGGCCTGGCCCACGTGCTGACCGGTGGCAGCCGAGCCAACGGCACGACCCCGATCGACGAGCAGTACCTGCTCGATCTCGAGCGCGAGGTCTTCGTCAGCCTGGCGGGCGAGCGTCTGTCGCAGGATCGCATGGCGCACATGCTGAAGACCGGCAAGCCCTTGCGGAACTAGTCTCCGGCCGGGGCGGCGTAGCCCCCCTTCGCCATCCCGTGCCATCAGGGCGCCCCAAGTGGGCGCCCTCTTCATTGGCGGTGGGGCAGTGGGCAGTGGGAGATTGTAGGGTGAGCCACTACGCCGTCAATCTCAGGACTTCGGGTTGTAGTCTCCGATCCAACGAACCAGGTCGCTCTTCTGACCGGTCTTCTCGAAGAGGCGTCGATCTCCCGTCCACAGTACCGCCCGGGTTGCGCTGGCCAAGGCCACATAGGCTGCGTCGTAGGCGCTGATACCCAGTCTGACCGCGGTCTCCAGACAGTCCTCGGGTTCTGGGTCCACGAGTCGCACGCCGACTCTCTGCAGCAGCTGCTGTGCGAAGCGGCTCTGCCCATCGCTGATACGTCCTAGTCGGTGCGCCACAACCAGTGCGTTGGTCACCTCGTAGATCCACAAGGACGGCGCTACCATTTCGGCTTGCTGCCGGTGCGCTTCATCTCGCAGCGCGATCGACCGGGCAACGCTCTCTCCGTCATCCAGCACCCATTTCAGAGATACACTCGCGTGGACTACGACAAGGTCGGTATCCAGGTTCGCCGATCTCACCTCCTGTGCCCTTCGTCGATGAGGTCGCGGACTGAGATACCGATCGGACCAATCTCGGCTCGCAGCCTGTCGAGATCCGCCGCAGACTCCTGGTGCTTCCTCGCCTCCTGGGCAGCGACCTCCGATCGAGATCTCTTCAGCCTGTCCCTGATGGCTTCGACGCAGAAGGTGCTCTGGGAGACGCCCTGATCGGCCGCGGCGATCTTGATCTCCCTCTTCAATCCCGGATCATCCAGATAGATGTTCACTCTCACTTGGGTCTTGTCGCTCACGGTGACACTATAGCACTTTAGTGCTACCTACGACTCGAGACCCTCTGAACCTAGACGCATTTCGCCAGACTTATCTTGCTGGCCTATCCCGGATAGCATGGAACCATGACCCTCAAATCACTCTCAGCGGCCGTCAGCCTCGCCATTCTTGCTGCTCTGCCAGGTTTCGCCGCCGACATCTACCTGGTCCGGCACGCGGAGAAAGCCGCGGATGGCTCCAAGGATCCAGCGCTGACCGAGTTGGGCGAGGAGCGCGCCGCCAATCTCGCCGTGATGCTGAAAAGCGTCGGTATTGAGCGGATCTTCAGCTCCGACTACAAGCGCACACGCGGCACGGCTCTACCTCTGGCCGACACACTGGGTGTGGAGGTAGAGATCTATGATCCCAGAGCTCTCGAGCCCTTGGCGAAGCAGCTGGTGGAGATGAAACAGAACGCCCTGGTCGTGGGTCACAGCAACACCACCCCCGAGCTCGCTGATCTCATGGGCGGCGATGGCGGCACGGCCATCGTCGAGGCCTGGGAGTACGACCGCCTCTATCTCCTGCAGACCGAGGACGGACGAGTGGCCCGGACGATCCTCCTCCACGTGCCCCCCGAAACTTCCTCTCCTTGATAGGTGCCAGCCGATTCTCGAGAATGCCCCTTCTTTGCAGAAAGAGTCTGATTCCAGGGCGATTGGAGCCACCTCACTCCACCAAGAGGGCAATTTCGAAGCGATTACGAGTAATCTGGTCCACCAAGCTCTCGCGAAAGGTGCCAGCCGATTCTCGCCGGGAGGGCAACTAGCGTCGTAGACGGACGAGTTCTAGCGGCGAGCGAGAGTGTCCGACGGCAGCTCACCGAACTGGCGCCGATAGTCCGCCGCAAATTGGCCCATATGCCAGAAGCCCCAGCGGTTGGCGATATCGCTGACCCGCGATTCGCTGCGCGCCGTCAGCAGTTCTTCACGGACGCCGGTCAGGCCGCGGACCTGGAGATACCGTTTCGGGCTGATGCCGAATCGCTCCTGGAAGGCCCGGTACAAGGTGCGCGGGCTCACGCTCGCCGCTGCGCACAGATCCGCAACGCTCAGCGGCAGGGAGCTGGGATCCTCGATCCGCTCGAGAGCGATGCGCAAGGCTCGCCGTCGACTGCCGACCTCTTCGACCTCGGTGCGGATCGAGCCCACCGAGATCGTTCGCACCAACTCGCTCGCCAGGTCGTGATTCATCAGCTGCGCCACCGTCGCTCCACCGCCGGGCATGCACGCATCGCGAAACAGCAGTGCCAGCCGACCCCGCAAACCCCCTACGCGATCCCTGGCTCTGGCCCACGTCGCGTTTGTTTTCACCAGTGTCTCGAGATCGATATCCAGGCCGCTCTCCGCCGCTCGCAGCTCCATCTCCGCTGGATCCACAAGGAGAACAGTGCCGCGGAAACCGGCTTCACTCACACCTTCGAACCCATCCGCCATGTTGAAGTTCAGCACCTCACCGGCACCCGCCTGCACACCGCACCAAACGATGGGCTGGTCGGGAATACCGAGGACGACAGTTCCTCGCGGCGGGGAGCCCTGCTGGTGAAGCCTGCGATTGAAGCCCACCCGCAAAGCGGCACTCCGTTCGCCAGCGACCAGCGTCGCCCTGGCTGCCAAGCGCCCGGCATCGAGCTGCCGGAAGTCGAGATCCCAGCCGCCCGTGGCCGCGCCATAGGTGCCCATGTCCTCGAAGACGCCATCGAGAACCAATTCCGTTGAGCTCGGACTGCGCTGCTTCGATCCCATCGATCGCCTGGCCGATTCTTGATACTCGGATTCGCTTGCTTAATCTACACTGTCGGTGACCCGCAACTACATGTCTCGCACAAATCGGACGTTCATCCTGCAAAGGAGTCTTCATGTCCCGCTTAGTCATCCGAACCGTTTTCGCACTCGCTCTCACTCTGCTGGCGGTCTCCGTCTATCACCTTGGCCATCGGACCGGCGCATCAGGTCATGATGCCGGGCTCATTTCCCAGGCCGAGGCCTCCGGTGGCGGACAGGTCGCCACCGGTTGGTCACGGACCGGCGTCTACCCCGATCACGAGGTCTACTTTCCCGGCACCGAGGAGTTGGCTCCCGATGAGATGAGGGTGATCGCCTGTGGCTCGGGCATGCCCATGCCGCGGCTCAAGCAAGCCGCGGCCTGTTTCCTGATCGAGCTCGGCAACGGCGAGAAGTTCATCTTCGACCTGGGAACCGGTTCGTTCACCACCCTCTATGCCCTCGGCATGCCGCTCGACTACATGACCAAGATCTTCATCAGCCATCAGCACGCCGATCACATGGGGGATCTGCCGACTCTCTGGATCTACGGCATGCAGAATGGCCGCTCGAAACCGCTGGAGATCTGGGGCCCGGGTGGTGGCGGCATGCCCGAGAGCTGGGGCATGAAGGCAGCGACCGATGGGATCCTCAAGTTCTACAACTGGATGCTCGAGACCAGCAAGGGTGGGCTTGATACCCGGTCGCTGGCGATGGAGGTGCACGAGTTCGACTGGTCGAAGAACAACAATGTCATCTACGATGAGAACGGGGTCGTCATCCGCACCATCCCGGCAATCCATCTGGAAGGATCGGTGAGCTTCATCCTGGAGTGGAACGGCATGAAGCTCGCCTTCTCCGGTGACACACTGGCCAACCGTTGGTGGACCGAGGCCGCCAGGGGTGCGGATCTCGCCATCCACGAGTGTTTCCTGCCCAACGAGAACTTCGTCAGCAAGTACAAGTTCCAACCGGCCGAGGCGATCTACGTCAGCACTCTGGTGCACACCACGGCACCGGTCTTCGGCAAGATCATGGCGCTGACCGAGCCCAAGCACGCCGTCGCCTATCACTTCCAGAATGATCCCGACACGCTGCCCGATGTGGTCACCGCAGTCCGCAAGGTCTATGACGGGCCGGTGGACTTCGCGGTGGACGGCATGGTCTGGAATGTCACGAAGGAAGGTGTGCGCACTCGCGTGGCGATGCTCAACTCGCAACCCTTCCCGCCGCCGTCGGTGGTCGCCAGAGAGCAGGCGGCGCCCGGTGGTGAGAAGTACGAGACCCCAGAGTGGATCCTGCAGGGCTACGAGTGGGAGACGCTGCCGCTCATGGACGAGCTCCACGAGGAGTTCAACGAGCAGTTCGGTACCGACTTCCAGTTCCCGCTGCGGCCCAAAGGCGAATAGGTTGATGGCCTACAAAGAGGAACAGCTCCTGAGCGCGCCGACCGCAGCGATTCTTCAACCTTCGGTGCTTCGAGTCTCTCTGGGTCTCATCGTCGCCTTGCTGGCCGCCCTCTCCGGCGCGGCTGCACAGCCGTACGAAACCCCGCCACCGCTCGCCGTGAGTGAAGTCCTTTCCGCTGAGATGCAGCGCGGTGAGAGCTTCACGGTGCGAGATCCCGTGAGAAACGACGGCTTCATGAATCACTACATCGTCGATTCGAACTACGGTCAGTTCCAGGCCTATGGCACCCCCGCTCTGGCCAAGCTCATCCAGGAGATCAAGGCCCTGGACCAGCTCGAGGAGATCTCCAAGAGCGATGTGTTCGTCGATGCGGTCAAGCGATCCGCCACCAGTCAGGTCGATGCCATCCAGGATTTCGCCGACAAACCCGCTGAGACCATCAAGGGGGTACCCGGAGGACTCAAGAGAAGCTTTCGCAAGTACAAGCGCGATGCCAAGGAAGGCTATGAAACCGCCAAGGACGCCACGGGAATCGGGGATGACGAGGGCGAGGGAGATGGCGAGGGAGACCCGGACTCACCGGACGTAAAGGAGGTTGCCGAGAAGACCGGTGATGCGGCCGAGGCCTACGCCAAGAAGTGGTTCGGCGTCAGCGGTGCGGAGAGACGCTGGCACCAGAAGATGGGCACCGACCCCTACACAACCAACCAGGTGCTCAAGAAACGCATCAAAGAGTTGTCTCGGGTCGATGCCGCAGCCGGTACCGGAATGAGGTTCGTCCCCATTCCGCGCATTCCGGGAGCCGGTGAGCTGCGAGCATTGAACCAGATGGTCTGGAACGTCGACCCCAGAGAGCTGCGCGATCAGAACATCCAGCGTCTGGCGGAGGCCGGGGTCGAGGAAGAGCTCATCGACGAGTTCATGAACAATCCCTGGTTCAGCCCCTCCGCACAGACCGTCCTGCTCACGTCGCTCCTGGAGATGGAGGGGGTGGAAGGACGACGCGCGCTGCTGGAGATCGCCGTCGCCACCGAATCTGCCGAGGAAGCCCAGTTCGATCTCGCCAACATCGTCTTTCTGAGTGAGTACCATCGCTCGGTCGAACCTCTGACGCAGGTGCGCTCGGGGCGTGTCGCTGTCGCCATCACGCAAGAAGGGGACATGCTGAAGGTCGTGTCCGTAGATTACGCCTTCTGGCAGGAGGACCTGGCCGGCGCCATCACGGCATTCATCGACAGTGTCGCCGGTCAGCCAGCCACTGCCAGGGAGATCTGGTTGCGTGGCAAGGCCTCGCCGCGATTCCAGCAGGAGTTGCGGGAGCGTGCCTGGACCGTTCACGAGGCTTTCGAGCTCGATCTGCGAAAGAAGTCAGCCGGTTCTTGAACGTCGGCAATACGGCCTCCTTCCTGTGTCGAGATACCGCAAAACGCAGTGGCACGGGGTTGGGGGTTCCCCTACCGTTGAGGGGCACGACCCTCACGGTTCTCTCATCCTCAGTGTCGATACCCTTCGCAAGGCATCTTCACCCACAATCGCGGGCCTCGATCGTCACGAGCTCCTGTGTAAGAACGAGGGGTCCGAGTATCCGTATGGCCTATAGAGACTGGAGGGTCCAGTCCTGGCCATCAACCAAAGTTCCTATTGATGAGGCTCCATTCCCCGCCTTGGGCCTTGCAGGCCCTGTTCCTGTAGGGCCCATGAAGCGAGGCCATTGGCCTACTGCGGATTCGGTGTCGGAGGCGCCTGTCCCAGACGCTGACGGAGCATGAGGCTCAGCCGCTGGTCGCCGCGTGCCTCCGCCAGCTCCAACGCCCTCTGGTAGTGAGCTAGCGCCTGGGCACGATCCCCCTGCTGCTCCAGCGCCAGGGCCAGGCTGGCGTGCGCCCTGGCGGAGGAAGGGTCGAGCACCGTCGCGCGACGAAAATGCTCGCTGGCCGCCGCCATCCTTCCCAGCTGTGCCACCAGACCGCCGAGCCCCAGATGCGCCTCGGGGCTGCTCGGCTCGAGGCGCAGCGTCTCGTGGTAGTGGGTCTCGGCCTCCGGCAGCCGCCCCGCTGCGGTCAGGGCCGCCGCCAGATTGAGATGGGCCTGGGCATAGCTCGGGTCGATCTCCAGCGCCCGCGCCAAGGAGGCGATGGCCTCGTCCAGACGACCCCGTTTGTGCAGTGCCGTGCCCAGATTGTTGTGGGCCTTGGCGTAGTCCGGCTTGGCCTGCACGGCCAGACGGAATTGCTCGATGGCCGCGTCCAGCTGACCCTGACGCGCCAGTATGGTTCCCAGGTTGTAGCGGGGCGTCGGATAGTCGGGTCGAATGACCAGGGCCATCTGCAAGTGCTGGACGGCCTCGGGGATCTCACCCTCACTCATCAGCGCCGCTCCCAGCTGTGCGTGGGCCAGGCTGTTGCGCGTCGTGTGGGCCAGGGTATGCCGCCAGAGCGCCTCGCTGCTGCGCCAGTGCGAGGTCTGAGCCCGGGCCAGCCACCCCAGGATCCCCAAGATCACCAGGACTGCCACCGTGGCAACCCGCCTTTGGAGTCGGTGGGCTGGCCACCAGGCAGCGACTCCCCAGACCAGCATCAGATAAAGACCGATGTGGGGCAGATAGGTATAGCGATCGGCGTGCGCCTGGACGCCCACCTGGACCAGACCACTGACCGGTACCAACATGCCGACGTACCAGAACCACCCAACGGCCAAGAACGGCCAGCTCTTTCTGTAGACCACCACCCACACCGTCACGCTGACCAGCAGCAGGAGCGCCAATCCGATCTGCCAGACAGGAAGGCTCTGCTGGGCATGGGGGTAGACCGCAGCGAGATCGAAAGGCAGAAAGAGCTGGCGAATGTAGATGACGTAGGAGAGCACCGAGTTGCCGAGCCTCTCGCCCAGGCTCAGAGCCTCGGTCGAAGTCATGGCTCCACGCTGGGTGAGGATCGTGAGAACGCTGAACGCCAACGACAGCACCACGACAGGCACCTTCTCCACCAACACGTTCGTCCGCTGGCCCGATGCCGAGCCTTCCCCGAGCCGCTCCAGGGGCCAGAAGTCCAGCAGCAGCAGAACGAAGGGCATGGTCACCAGCATCGGCTTGGCCATCAGTCCCAGGGCGAGACAGACCAGCACCAGCAGATAGCGGCCGAATGGAAACCGCGGCTCCGCGTCGCGGTGGCGGGTATAGGAGACATAGGCTCCCAGGGTGAGGACGAAGAACAGCCCACAGAGCACATCCTTCCTCTCCGACACCCACGCCACCGACTCGGCACGCAATGGGTGAAGCGCGAAGAGAAGAGCCACCGCGGCACTGCGCCACAGGGAACCGGTCATCGACCGGAACAAAAGGAAGAGGAGTATGGATGTGGCGCAGTGGATCAGCAGACTACTCAGATGGTGCCCCGCCGGGTTCATCCCGTAGAGCTCGCTGTCGAGCATGTGGGAGAGCGTCGTCAGCGGATGCCAGGAGTAGGAGTGGGTCGTGGTGAACGCCGCCTTCACGCCTTCGACGCTGAGACCGCCACGGACGACGGCGTTCTCATAGACGTAGGGGCCGTCGTCGAAATTGAGGAACTCGTGGCCGACGACCTGGCCAAAGACGGCCATCACCGTAAACGCCAGGAGCACTCCGACGGCGACGGTCTCCAGTCGTTGCTTACTCAATGATCCATTCCTCTCGAGCAACCCTTCTAGTCGACGTACCCGAGGCTTTCGAGAGCACGGCGCGTCTCCTCGTCCACCTCCGCCTCCGGGCCGGCACTCGCCGGACCGGGAAGCCCTTCGAGATACTCGTTCAGACTGGTCAGCATCGCGGTAACGCGCTCCGGTTCGACAGCGGCGAGATCGTTCTGCTCTCTGGGATCCCGAGCCAGATCGAAGAGTCGGGCCGGTGTCTTGCTGTTCCAGAGCAGTTTGTGGTCGCCTTCGAACATGGCGCGCCAGGAGCCGTCGGAGGTCGGAGAGGGTAACGGGTAGGTTTCGGCGATCACCGGACGCTCCGGGTTCCGCAGCGAGCCACCCTGAATCCCCTCCGGAATCTCGAGATCCAGTCGAGTGCAGATCCACGGCAGCACATCCGTCACGCTGACCAGATCCTCGCGAACTCCCGGCATCGCCTCGCCGTCCTGGAACTTCATGATCAGCGGCACGTGGATCTCCTCCTGGAAGAGATGGTGACCGTGTCCGTACTCACCGTGCTCACCGAAAAGCTCGCCATGATCGGCGGTGACGATGATCCAGGTGTTCTCGTAGACGCTCGCTGCCTTCATCCACGTGAGCAGATCGCCGATGCTTTTATCCATCGACAGGATCTCCGCGTCGTAGAGAGCCAGATACTGCTCTCGGGTCAAAGGCTCGCCAGAGTCGAGCTCGGTACCCGGCGGCAGGAACTGCCTGGCCAGCTCCGGAGGCGGCGCCATCGGCCCGTGGGGATCGTAGTAGTTGAGAAACAGGAAGAACTCTGCCTCACTATTCTTCTCGATCCATTCGACAGCGCTCCTGGTCACCGATCGCGCCGGGCGGCCGTTGATCGTTCCGATCTCTTCGTCGTCGTAGAAGTCGAAACCACGGCCCAGACCGAAGATCTGTTTCATCCAGGGGCCGGCCACCACCGCACCGGTGGCGTAGCCCGCTCGCCGGAGGATCCCCGCCAGGGTCTCCTCTTGGGGTGACAGACCCCGCGCCCGGTAGCGATCCCAGGAGTCGGGCCCGGCGATGGCATCTTTCAGCCGCAATGGGCCCTCCGGGTCGTATCGCGCCCCATGACTGCTGGTGAGCTTGCCCGTGAACAGTGAGGCGTGGGACGGCAGTGTCCAGCTCGACGTCGCCATCGCTCTCTTGTAGAGAACGGACTCGGCGGCGAGCGCGTCGAGATTCGGGCTGGTGCGCCTGTCATAGCCGTAGCAGCCGAGATGATCGATCCGGGTCGTGTCCAGCGTAATGAGCAGGATATTCGGTCGTCCCGAGCTGCGTCGGCAGCCGCTCAGGCCAAGCAGCAGCGCCAGCGCCAGGCACGAGGCCAGGGCACCCAGCATAAAGGGTCGCCAGTTCCACTGTCGATCGACGTCTACCATTCGCAGGTTCCGGGAACCATCATAGTGCCGCTCTCGAACGCCCTGTAACCCAAGGGATTCCCACCGACTCTCTTGGTGACCATTGATTCCGGTCGCTGGGTACTCTACTCTCCACGAGAGCTTTTACCGTGACGGATCGAGACCCCAAGGCGGCAGATGCCGCTTCACCCCACGCTCTGACCCTGCTGAAGGATCGTGCGCTGTCCGCAGCGGCCGAAGGGATCACCATCGCCGACGCCCGTCTTCCGGATCGGCCCCTGATCTATGTCAATGCGGGCTTCGAGCGCCTTACCGGCTACTCCCGAGAGGAGGTTCTGGGCCGCAACTGCCGTTTTCTCCAGGGTGCCGGCACAGATGCCGACGCGGTCACCGAGATCCGTACCGCCGTCGAGGCGGGCGAAGAGTGCACGGTCGAGATCCTCAACTACCGCAAGGACGGCTCACCGTTCTGGAATCGACTCGCCATCACACCGGTCAGGGACGAGTCGAATGAGATCAGCCACTTCATCGGTATCCAGTCGAATGTCAGCGCCCGCCGCCACGCGGAGCAGGAGCTGAGGAAAGCCAAGGGAGAGCTGGAGGTGGCTCTGGCAGAGCTGCAGCGAGATCTCGATCTGGCGGCCCGGGTCCAGCGATCCCTGCTGCCGAAAGTCTCTCCCCGCATCCAGGGCCTGGAAGCCTCCTGGAAGTTCCTACCGTCCGCACACCTGGCCGGAGACTTCCTGAACATCTTCGCCCTCGATGACCGACATGCCGCCATGTACGTTCTCGACGTCAGCGGCCACGGAGCCTCGGCGGCCCTGCTCTCCGTCACCCTCAGTCGCTGGCTTTCGGCGGTCCCCGGCGAATCGAACCTGTTCCAAGCCGACGACGACGGTGGATCGCGATTCCAGATCACGCCGCCAGTCGACGTGGCCGCCTATCTGAACGAACGCTTTCGCCCGACCCCGGGCATTTCGCAGTACTTCACCATGGTCTACGGAGTCCTCGATGTGGAGAACCGTCGGTTCACCTACACCGGGGCCGGTCATCCAGGGCCCATCCAGATATCGGCGACCGGTGAATGCACAGTCCATCCATCGACCGGAAAGCCCATCGGCATGCTCTCGGGGATCGAGTTCGAGGAGCGAGCGGTGGAACTCGATCCTGGAGACCGCCTGTATCTCTACACCGACGGGGTCACCGAGGCTCTCGATGCCTCGGGCGAGGAGTTCACGTTGTCCCGTCTGGTCGACGCCATCGCCACCGGTCGTGAGGACTCCATCGAGGAGTCCCTGCAGAACATCCTCGGGCAGGTGCACCAATGGCAGGGTGATGCCATCGGTAGCGACGATCTCTCGGTTCTCGCCGTCCAGATCGACTAGGCGAGAGACGACAATCCCCTCGTCGAGCCGGGAACGGTATGAAACTTCGACGGACAATCTGCGAATCAAGCCCAGCCCGAACCAGCAACCCCTGCGGCAACCCTATCCAGCGCTGACCCCGATGAAAACAGTCCCTCCCCTGCTGCTCCTGATCGGTCTGGCCGGAATGGCCCGGGCTCAGCTACCCCTGGAGACCGTCGAGCGAGTCGATATCGATCGCTATCTCGGCACCTGGTTCGAGATTGCCAGCTATCCTGCCTGGTTCGCCAAGAACTGTACCGGCGTTACCGCTGAGTACAGCCTGCGCGGGGACGACAGGCTCCAGGTGGTGAATCGTTGCTACAAGGGAAGTCTCGACGGCAAGCTCAAGGAGGCCAGGGGCCGCGCCAAGGTTGTCGATCAAGACACCAATGCCAAGCTCAAGGTCTCCTTCTTCGGGCCGTTCTGGGGGGACTACTGGGTGATCGATCTCGATTCGGAATACCGCTGGGCAGTGGTCGGAGAACCGAAGCGCAAGTATCTCTGGATCTTGAGCCGCACGCCGACCTTGGACCAGGAGACCCTGGAGGGCATCCTGTCGCGCTTGCCAGCCATGAGCTACGATCCCGACCGCCTGCAGTGGACCCCGCAGCCGGAAACAGGAGAAACACGATGAGAAGACCTCGACTTGTTCCAAGCCTGATGCTCGCTGGCGCGCTCTCGATGACCGCCACCACCTCTGTCAGCTGGGCTGACCAGCCGGCTACGCCGAAGTGGTCCTTCGAGCTCGAGGCCGGCCCGGTCTGGCAGAGCCGCAACGATGTGCAAATCCCCAACGACGAGACCGGGACCCGCTTCTCCCTGGTCGATCTGGCGGGCAACGGCCCCTGGTTCGCGCCTCGCCTCATCGTCAACTGGAACATCAAGGGCCGGCACGGTCTGCAGCTGTTTCTCGCCCCTCTTTCCTATACCGAGACGGGCCAGTTCGAGCAGCCGGTTCGGTTCGACGGCGAGACATTCTCCGCCGACGCCCCGACCGAGGCGACCTACCAGTTCAACTCCTGGCGCGCCTCGTATCGCTACCAGGTGGTTCGAGGGAGCCGCTGGCTGGTATGGGTCGGTTTCACAGGCAAGATCCGCGACGCCAAGATCGAGCTGCAACAGGGTGACACGGTGGCCAAGGACACCGATACCGGCTTCGTGCCCCTGTTCCTTTTCGAGGCCGACTATGCCTTTACCGATCGCTGGCACTTTCTGGTCGACTTCGACGGCTTGGCCGGTGGTCCCGGACGCGCTGTCGACCTGGCGCTGAAGCTCGGCTACGACCTCAATGATCGCTGGCGCCTGACCGGCGGCTACCGGATGGTCGAGGGTGGCGCCGATGTCGACGAGGTCTACAACTTCGCCTGGTTCCACTCCGCGATCTTCTCGGCTATCTACCGGTTCTGAGAGCGCCGAACCGACTCGTCTCGAGTCTCGAAGATCCGTCGACTACACCCCAAGAGGTGCCAGCCGAATCTGCCAAGAGGTGCCAGCCGATTCCAGAGATAGCCACCTGAGAGCCATCGACGACAGGATTTGCAAAGAAATCGCGACTTTCTGTCCACTTATTTAGCAGAATCAACTCAATAAAGCCTCTTTTACTCCACCAATCGACCATCAACAGGTGCCAGCCGATTCTAGGGGAGGCAAGAGACGGGTCGCCTTGGAGAGCCGATAGGCGTAATCTTCTACCGCTATGGACAAGACCGAGACTCTCGCCGAGAGCAGGACCGATAGAGACCGCACCGAGCATCCCCTGGAGCTCTCCACAGAGCAGATGGTGCAGCTGGTCGACGAGGCCATGGCGCGGATCGCCGCGCACATCGCCTCTCTGCCGGAGCAGGATCTGTCCTACACCGAGGGCGGCGAAGAGCTGGCCCGCGCTCATGCCGAAGACCTCCCCGAGAGCGGGGCGCCCTACCGTGAGCTGCTGCATCTAATTTTCGACAAGCTGGTCACCAAGACCTACAACTGCGCCAGCCCCGGGTATCTCGCCTATGTTCCGGGTGGCGGCCTCTTCCATTCGGCAGTGGCCGACCTCATCTCGAACTCGCTCAACCACTACATCGGTGTGTGGATCGCCGCGCCGGGGCTCATCCAACTCGAGATCAACGTGGCTCGCTGGTTCTGTCAGATCGTGGGCTATCCGCCCGAATCCCAGGGACTGCTCACCTCCGGCGGCTCGATGGCCAACTTCACCGCCATCGTCACGGCGCGCCGCGAGAGACTCCCTGACGATTTCCTCAGGGGAACGCTCTACTGCTCGGATCAAGTCCACCACTCGGTGACCAAGGCAGCGCTGCTCGCCGGCTTTCCCGCCGACAACATCCGGGTCGTGCCTTCCAATGAGCACCGGCAGATGTCGATCGCCCGGCTGCAGGATCAGGTGGCTGCCGATCACCGATCCGGCTTCGAGCCCTTCCTGGTCGTCGGCAGCGCCGGTACAGTGAACACCGGAGCGGTCGACGACCTCTCGGCCCTGGCCGATCTCGCCGAGGAGCAGGGCCTCTGGCTACACGTCGACGGTGCCTACGGCGGCTTCTTCGTGCTCACCGAACGTGGACGCGATCGCCTGCGCGGGTTGAGCCGCGCTGACTCCATCACCCTGGACCCTCACAAGGGGCTGTTTCTGCCCTACGGTACCGGCGCCCTTCTGGTTCGCGACGGTGCCGCCCTGAAGCGCACCCACCACGTCGCGGCCGACTACATGCCACAGACCCAGGACGACCCGGACCTCGTCGACTTCTCGGAGATATCACCCGAGCTCTCACGCGATTTCCGGGGCCTGCGCGTGTGGCTGCCGATGAAGCTCCATGGGGCCAGGGGTTTTCGTCGGGCTCTCGACGAGAAGCTCGATCTGGCGCGCTGGGCCAGTGAGGAACTCAAGAAGATCGACGGCCTCGAGGTGGTCACCGAACCGCAGCTCTCCATCCTCACCTTCCGGCTCCACCCCAACGGGCAGGAGGAGGCCGAGCTCACCGAGCTCAACATAAAGCTCCGGGATCGGATCAACGCCAAACAGAGAGTCTTCCTGACCCCGACGACCCTCGAGGGGCGCTACGTCATCCGCATCTGCGTGCTGAACTTCCGGACCCACATCGATCGGATGGAGATGTGTCTCGAGGACGTTCGCACTTCTGTTCAGGAAGTGCTCGAGGCTTAAAGCGGCCGGCAGCCTGCGGCTGCTTAGCCTTGGAGCAGTGGAGCAGTGATCGACGCCCTGCGCCTCAGTCGACCAGCTCGCGGGTGAGGAGACTCTGGCGCGGCTGATCGGGGAGGGTCCACTTGCGCACCGCCACCGTCTCCTTCATGTGGCCGATGACCTCGATGGAGATCTCCTTCACCACCTCCTCCAGCTCACCCTCGGTGATCTCCAGGATCAGACCGTCGATGGCATCTCCGACCAGCGCTTCGACCGTCTCTTGGCCTTCGGGGCTCGACAGAGTCGCGGCCAGCGTGTCGGCGAAGGCGTCGAAGATGGTCTGGCCGATGGTGGTCACCAGCGGGCGCAGCACCCTGTCGGGCAGCGGTAGGCGGCGCAGAGCCTCGGCGCTCTCCACCGCCACATCGAGGTTGGCGTCGAGGAAGCCGCGCGCCTCCTGGCGCACCTCCGCGCTGGTCAGCACATCCCGTAGCTGCGCGGTCAGCTGGGCGGCCAACTTGTCCCGGTGATTGCTGGCTACCGATCGGATGATCCGTTTGTGCGTTCCCTCGCGCAGCTCTTCCTGGGTCTCGTTCAGGATCCGCAGGCTGACCATGTCGGAGATCTCTTCGCTGATGATGTTGGCGAAGTAGCGCACGGTGCGGCTGATGGGATCGTCGCCGACCATGCTGTGCTCGCTGCGGCTGAGGCGAATGTAGATGGAGACGACGCGGAAGAGTCGAAACAGACGCATTCCCTTGAAGGGCAAGATGCCGAGGACGTCGTACCAGTTGAAGATCGGAAAGAAGAACCAGCGGGGATAGGTCGAGCGTCGGATCGCCAGGTACCAGCGAACGGCGAACTCGATAATGAAGATCACCAGGAAGGGAAGATCGAGAAGCCAGAAGTTGTCGACCAGCTGGCCGTTCAGATCGTACTCGCGAAAGAAGTTGGCCTGCAGAAGGGGCGCCAGCTCCGAGTCGAAGAAGGCCACCCTCGCCGGCAGGAGATTGGCAGCGGGAGACAAGGACCAGTACAGGTCAGCAACGATGCCTCCATCGTTCCTGCCGGCAGCCAGAGAGCCTTCCCGGATCAGCTGTTCCTCCATGCCCTTGAAGAGCCGAATCCGGTTGGCCTCCAGCCCCGAGCGCTCGAATGGATTGTCATCGAGGATTTCCGCCGACAGCGACCGTAGGCGTGCCAGGGTGGCTTCGACCTCCACCACCTCGCCGGGCTCCACACCGGCTACCGGCAGGTCACCGACCAGTTCCAGATAGAGCTGGGTCACCGGCTCGGGCTCGATTCCCTTGACCGGATCATAGATTCTGGTCACCACCGGCAGATGTTGAAAATAGAAGGGTCGCATCCAGAGATACGTGAGATCGAAGATGATCAACGAGACGTTGATGATGGCCAGGTAGACCATGAAGAGGTCCCAGACCACCGCCCGCGTCAGGTGCAGGCGAAGCCAACTCCAGAGCCTCTTGATTCGATGGATCATGAAAGTCAAACGATAGCGCAGGTGCCCGCGCCGGCGATCGATCGAATCAAGCCAGACCGGCACGGGTTATGCTTCGAGCCTTCGGTATGGACAGAACTCCCTCGATCCGCCCCGAACAGTCCGCTGACCGGGCGCGGATTCATCAGATCCATGCGGCCGCCTTTCCCACCACAGCCGAAGCGGCCCTGGTCGATCGTTTGCGCGAAGTGGTGCCGAATCGGCTCTCCCTGGTGGCGGAGATCGATGGGCTCGTGGTCGGCCACATTCTTTTTACACCCGTCGTTCTGCGGCAGGGATCGGCAGAGGAGGTCGCCGTAGGGCTGGCGCCCATGGCTGTGGACCCCGAGCACCAGCGCCGAGGCATCGGATCGATCCTGGTCGTTGCCGGTCTCGAGGCCTGTGCTGCTCGTGGCGACACGCTGGTCTTTGTCGTCGGTCACCCGGAGTTCTACCCACGATTCGGCTTCAAGCCGGCGGCACCCCGGGGTTTTCGCTATATCGACGAGGGCTTCGATCCCTATCTCTTTGTGGCCGAGCTCGAGCACGGCGCCGCCGACGGCAAGCGAGGAAGCGTGGAGTTCCACCCGGAGTTCGATCAACTGGAAAACGAATCGGACGGCCCCTGATGGAACCGTCCGTGAGCGTTGGCCTTCGCTTGGCGATCTACTGCCGCAGGGTTACGCTGCCATCGGCCGTGCGCACATAGATGGCGCCGTCGCCGGCCCCGAGGCGACCTGTCACCCGGCTCCGCTTCTGGACCAGATCGGCTACGTCCGCGGCACTTACCTTGATCCGCCCGTCGTCGGTCTCGAGCTCGAACTCGGCCGAGACATCCCGATCCAGATCCAGAATCACATCACCATCTCCGACCCGGACACTCAGATCCAGATCTGCAGACGGTAGCAGGGCCAGGTTGACGGTGCCGTCACCGCTGCGGATCTCCAGATCCTGGGCCGTGAGCTCCCGCAGGCGGGCATCGCCATCGGAGACTGCAATCTCGAAGTTTCCCTGACAGCGATCCACCTCGATGTCGCCATCCTCGCTGCGGATCCTGGCATGCTCGGTCTGGCAATCGAAGACCTCGATATCCCCGTCCTCGCACTCGAGATCCATCTTGCCGACGATGCCGTCGATCTCCAGGTCACCGTCTTCGAGGATCACCTCGGTCCGCGCTGCCTCGATGTTCCGCAGGGTGGCGTCCCCGTCTTCCAGTCGCAGGGCGATGGAGCCCGTCCAGTCCTCGATCTCCACGTCTCCATCCTCACCCTTCAAGCCCAGCTCGAGGTAGCTCGGCGCCTTGATCGTGTACTGGTGCTCGTACTCCCTGAAGGTCGAGATACCGACGCTGACACGCTTCGGTTCGTGACCCACCACATGAATGACGTCCCCGTCACGGCGAAACTCCACTTCGAACTCGGAGCTCTTCGACCAGCCGATACTGGAGGCCTTGGCGCGGTAGCGGACCTCGATATCCAGGACATCTTCGTTCCACGGTGTCACGGTGACATCTCCGTCGCCGTGCTGTAGGTCGAGTTTCATCCCCGGCTCGACATCGAAGGTCTCGTGATAGTCGCGGCTGAGATCCTCGGCCACGGCGATCCCGGTGATCGCGCCGACTCCCATCAGGACTACGAGAATGATGCGCACAGATCTGTTCTTCATGGGTGCCCCTCCAGTAGTCTCTTCTACGATCTTGGGTGCGCCAGGTTTCAGGCGACTCGGACCGCCGCGTCGCTCCACATTTACAAGCAGCAAGCGAGCCGACACAATCTCCTGGTGATTCGCCGCCTCCTTGCCACGGGAGCCCTCGGCCTGTTCGTGTCGGGGCCGGCCATCCCCCAGTCCGACTCCGGCTACCTCGACCAGCAACGCCGGATGGCTCGGCTGCACGTGATCGACCTGGTGCGGGAGTGGCTCGAAAGCACCTCGGTCCCCGGCTGTGCAGTTGCCCTGGTGGAGGGAGATCAAACTCTTTTTCTCGAGGGCTTCGGGGTCGCCGACACCGATGAGGAGGGAATCGTCGACCCGCTGACAACCGTCTTTGTGACTGGCCAGCTCGTCCGGGCCATGACCGCTACCGCCGTTCTACAACTGGCCGAGCGGGGTGCCCTCGAGCTACAGGCCGATCCTGCCGGTCAGAGCGGTCTCCGCCGCTACGTCGATGTACCCTTCGGCCACTTCACGCCTACCGATCTCCTCTTGCACACGGCGGGAATCGATCCGCGTGTCGTTGCCACCCGAGCTCGTGACCCTGAGGAGCTGGAAGATCTGGACATCTATCTGCGGCGGCGCATGCCTGCTCAGGTACGGCCACCCGGGACGGTCAGCGTGCCCTCGACACACGGCTACGCCCTGGCCGGCAGACTCGTGGAGATCGCTTCCGGTCAACGCTTCGACACCTATCTGTCGCAACAGATCTTCGAACCCCTCGGAATGATCCACACTTCGGTCGGACCCGTGGAGCCACCGGTCGGGCGGGTTGCCACCGGCTACCGGCAGGGTCGGCAGGGCTGGGTCCCCGTTCTCGGCGACTTCTGCCGCTCGATTCCGGCATCCGGTCTCCTGACCAGCGCCGGGGATATGGCCACCTGGATGAAGGCGGTTCTCTCCCCACGCACACTCGGCAACCGCCGGATCCTCGACAGGGAGGGTGTCGCCCAGCTCCTGGAGCCGCAATTCAGCCATCATCCCTCACTGCCCGGGCGGACGCTGGCCTTCCAACAGGGACAGCGCCTTTCGCCGCGGGAGATCTTCTTGACCTCCACCGGCAACGGCTTCAGCTCGGTTCTCGGTTTCCTCCCCGAACGACGAGTAGGGTTCTTTGTCGCCTTGAACTCAGAGGCGGACGTCTGGGACCTGGCGAGCCGCATCCTCGCTCCGTTCGACTCTCCTGCGGCTCAGGCAAGCGACGTCTCCCCGCTCATGTCAGCCTGGCCCGAGGTCGAGCTCGACGGGTTCTGGCAGGATGCTTCCATCTCTCGCACCACCGCCGAGAGGCTGCTCTCCCTGGTCAGACAGGACCGTATCCGACAGAGCGATGACGGTGTCCTGCGCTGGCGAAGGGTGTCGTTCGAGCCTCAGATGCCCCCCTGTTTCGCCGAGCGGGGCGGTGACACCCGACTTTGTGTCGTCGAGGGGGAGAATGGAGAACTCTACCTCGCCATCGGCGCACTCGTTCTCGTACGACTCGACTGGTTCGCTACCTGGCCGGTGCAGATGGCTCTGTGGATCGCCTTCACCACCTGCTTTCTGGTGTCGGGGTGGCCACGCCTGGCACTTCCCAACCGGCACGGCGCTCTGCGGCCGGACGATTCCTACCCTCCTCGATGGCCGACCACCTTCGCCAGAGTCGCGGCCGCACTGCACTTCCTCTTCATCGCCCTGTTGACCATTTTTCTGGCCATCGAGACACGAACCGGAGCGAACACCCTGCTGTACGATGTGCCCGTCTGGGTCCTCGCCGCTCTCACCCTCCCACTTCTGGCAGCGGCGCTGACCATGATCGCTGCCTCGGGGCTCGGTCTCGTCTGGCGATCCAGCCACTCCTGGCTGGCGGATCGGCTCCGATTCACGATCCTGATTCTGGTCCTGCTCGCCTTTCTGCCCTTCCTCTGGAGTTGGAATCTTCTCGGATACCAGCTGTGAGATGAGTAGCTTCCGTCAGACGCCATTCGTGTCAGAATCCCGAAGGACGAGGCGCGAGGAGAACGACAATGAGACCTTTGAGAATCCTGGTGGTTTGTGCAGCGCTGTTGACGACCAGCGGCGCGACTCTCGGGGCCGCTGATCTCGACACCGAGACGGCACAACGCTTCGCCCAGCTGGCGCTCGACTGCGTCCACCGCGAGTACCCCAATAAGATCGCCCACGTCCTGAGTAGCGATGAGGACGTAATGGCGCCTCGAAAGCTGACACCGGCCTTCTTTGGTTGCTACGACTGGCACTCGGCCGTCCACGGTCACTGGCTGTTGGCCCGTCTTGCCAGGATGCTGCCCGAGGCGGACTTTGCCCAGGCTGCCCGGGACGCCCTGGATCGCTCGATTCAGGCCGACAACATCGCCACCGAGGTCCGTTACCTGCAGGGAGCCGGGCGCGTCTCCTTCGAGCGACCGTATGGCCTGGCCTGGCTGCTGCAGTTGGCCACCGAGCTGCGCGAGTGGACCGACGACCCCCAGGCTCAGTGGTGGGCATTCAACCTCGGTCCCCTGGAGTTGGCCGCCGCCGAGCGCATCAGCGATTGGCTCCCCAAGCTCGACCACCCCATCCGGATCGGAGAACACGCCCAGACCGCCTTCGCCTTCGGTCTGATTCTCGATTGGTCGCGGGTCGCCGGCGAGGCTGCGATGGAAGACCTGGTGGTTCGGAAATCCCGCGAGTTCTATCTCGGCGACCGCGATTGTCCGCTGGCCTACGAGCCGTCGGGCCAGGACTTTCTTTCGCCCTGTCTGGCCGAGGCCGATCTGATGCGGCGCATCCTGGAGCCGATGGCCTTCGGCGCCTGGCTGGGTGCCTTCTTGCCGCAGATTCCGCTCGATGGAGCGGACGATTGGTTGGAGCCGGCGGTGGTCTCCGACCCGGGAGATCCGAAACTCGCCCACCTCGACGGACTCAACCTCAGTCGTGCCTGGATGCTGGAGGGAATAGCCGCTGGCTTGGCCGAGGGCGATCCGAGAATCGACTCCATCCTGGACACGGCTGCACGCCATCGGCGGGCGGGTCTACGCTCGGTGACCGGCCAGTATTACGAGGGCGGTCACTGGTTGGGCAGCTTCGCTACGTATCTGGTCTCGGGCCGCGGCTTGCCACCCGCACCCGTAGAGGAGAAGACCGGTAAGAGGGGCTAGCCTTCCCTTGCCGCCAACCTTCTGCCGCGAGGCCTGATTCGAAGGGCAGGCCAACGCTTGGATCGTCAACCTACGGGCCCCATCTTTCGCCCCACCTATCGGCTGGCGATCTACTGTGTGCTGGTCGGTCTGATCGGCGCTCTGGCGGCGATGGCCTTCGACGCCATGGTGGAGCTGAGTCAACACCTACTGCTCGGCAAGATCGGTCATTTTCATCCGCCCATTACCAGTGAACCCGAGATCTACTCCATCCCCGCGGGTCTCAGCCGCCTGTGGTTACCCCTGGTGACCACGCTCGGGGGTCTGCTCAGCGGCTGGGTGGTCTATCGCTGGGCACCCGAGGCGGAAGGGCACGGCACCGACGCGGTGATCGGTTCCTATCTTCGCAGGGGTGGTGAGATCCGGCCACGGATTCCCCTGGTCAAGGCCATCTCCTCGGCGCTGACCATCGGCTCGGGGGGTGTCGCCGGCCGCGAAGGGCCCACAGCCCAGATTTCGGTCGGCCTGGGAACGACGCTGGCCCGGTGGACCGGCCTGCGCGGCCAGGAGAGACGATCCCTGCTGCTGGCCTCGATGGCTGCAGGTCTCGCCGCCATGTTCCGGGCACCTCTGGGTATGGCCATCTTCTCGGTCGAGATCCTCTACGCGGGTATGGTGTTCGAGTCCGAGGCCCTGATCTACACGGTGATCGCCGCGGTCACCTCCTACGCCTTCTATGGACTCTTCGCCGGTTGGTCGCAGCTCTTCACCATCCCCCAGGATCTGCAGATCGAGGAGCCGGCCATCTTTCTCGCCTTTGCCGTTCTGGGTCTGCTGGCAGGTCTTCTCGGTGCCTTTCTACCGGCGTTGCTCTACTGGGTACGAGATCTCTTCCGGCGGCTCCCCGGACCACCCCATATCCGACCCGCAGTCGGTGGGCTGCTGGTGGGACTGCTGGCTCTGGTGGTGCCAGAGATCCTCGGCACCGGTTACGGCTGGGTGGAATTGGCCATGCTGGAGAAGCTCTCGCTGACCACCATCCTGCTGTTGCTGATTCTCAAGGCGCCAGCCATGGCCCTGACCATTGGCTCCGGTGGCTCCGGAGGGGTCTTCGCTCCGACCCTGACCCTCGGCGCCATGCTGGGAGCGGCCGTCGGCACCCTTCTCAACTACGCGGTTCCGGGCCTCGACACACCGGTAGCCGGCTTTGTGGTCGTGGGTATGGCCTCGGTCTTCGCCGGCGCCGCCCGTGCGCCCATCTCCACCCTGATCATGGTGGCCGAGATGACCGGCGGCTATGCCCTGATCGCGCCTGCCATGCTGGCCAATATCCTCGCCTTCCTCATCCAGAGATCGCTCACCCACGGCCGGCAGCATCCGACACTCTATGAGTCGCAGGTGGAGACCCGCGAAGACTCACCGCTCCACCGTGGGGTGATGTTGCGTCGAGCCATGGAGATGGTCGACACGCACGGCATCGAGCCCACCGAGTTGCGTTTGCCGAGGTTGATGAATCTTCTGCGATTTGGTGAGAACATAAGGGTGTCCGAGGGGGGAGACTTTCTGATCACCGTGGATGTCCTGCCGGGCTCGAGCCTCGATGGGCGGACGGTGGCTGAAACTCTCGGGCGTGTTCGTGGCGTGACGGCGGTGGCCGTCATTCGCGGCGGTGACTTGTTGGCCCCGCGTGGGGATACCCGGTTCGCGGCCGAGGATCAACTGCTGGCCATGACCCATCCAGACATTCATCAGCAGCTGTTGCAGATGGCCGGCAGGCCCGCACCGGTCGACGACGGCAACCTGGATGGTTAGACGATTTCCCGCATAGCAACCTGGAGGAGACGACCATGAATATCGATGTCACTTTCCCGGGCGGACAGGTTGTCGAGGCCCAGATCGGTGGACACCTGGTGCGCACCGATCAGCGCGAGAGGCACGGTGGCGGCGACAGCGCGCCAGCGCCGTTCAGTCTCTTCCTGGCCTCGATCGCCACCTGCATGGGCTTCTATGCCATGCGCTTCTGCCAGAAGCGGGAGTTGGATACCGAAGGCCTCTGTCTGACCTTGGAGACGCTGGACGATCCGGACACCAAAATGATCCATACCGTTCGAGCGAAACTCGAGCTGCCGGCGAGGTTCCCGCCCAAGTACGTGCAGGCCATCGAGCGCTCCATGGATCAGTGTGCCGTCAAGAAGCACATGTTCGAGCCGCCAACGTTCGAGATGCAGACCGAAATCGCGCCCAGCGTGCCGCATCTCGTCACATGAGATCGGGCATCGCTCTACTTTTCTCACTGCTCCTGTCTTCCGGCGCGGCGGCCGCCGGGGACCGCTCATTCGTCCTCGATCCAACTTCGTTGCTACCACCGGAGATCGCCTGGAGCGGCGCCAGCCTCGACCTGGTAGCGCCACCCGACGACCCCTGGATCACTCCGGCCGAGGCCAGCGGCTTCCGCACCACGCCCAGTCATCAGGAGACCTTCGAGTGGTTGCACAGGCTCGTTGGAGCCTCACCCAGGCTGCAGATGGAAACCGTCGGCACCAGCTGGGAAGGTCGGGACCTCTGGCTGATCATCGCCTCCGCCGAGGGCGCCACCACCCCCGCCGAGCTGCAGGCCGGCGGCAAACCCATCCTCTTCGCCCAGGCGGGGATCCACTCGGGTGAGATCGATGGCAAAGACGCCGGGCTCATGCTGCTGCGTGACCTGGCTATGGGCGATCTCACGCCCCTGCTGGAGCGCGTGAGTTTCCTGTTTCTGCCGATTCTCAACGTCGACGGTCACGAACGGGTGTCGTCATTCTCGCGCGTCAATCAGCGTGGACCGGACCCGATGGGTTGGCGGAGCAACGCCCGCAACCTCAACCTGAACCGCGACTACGCCAAGCTCGACACCCCGGAGATGCGTACCGCGGTGGAGATTCTCAACCGCTGGCAGCCCGATCTCTACCTCGATCTGCACGTCACCGACGGGGTGGAGAAGCAGTACGACGTCACTTGGAGCTATACGGGTAGCCACGCCCATTCCCCCGAGATCGGCGGCTGGCTGGAGACTCGGTTCGACCCGGCCCTGGAAGCGGATCTCGAGTCCATGGGACATATCCCGGGACCCCACGTCTTCGTCTTCGACCGTACCGATCCGACTCGGGGAATCTGGCTCTGGGAGGGTGGACCCCGCTACTCCGACGGGTACGGCAGCAGCCGACATCTCGCCACGGTTCTGGTGGAGAACCACTCGCTGAAGCCGTACCGGCAGAGGGTCCTGGGTACCCGGGTGCTACTGGAGTCGGCGCTCGACACCCTGGCGTCCCACGGCGCGGACCTTCGTCGAGCCAGCGAGAATGATCGCAGTCGGCCTTGGCCCCAGATACCCCTGGGCTGGTCCCGCGGGAGCGAGCCGCAGGAGGAGCCCTTCGACTTTCTGGCGGTCGAATCGATCCTGACAGAGTCCCCCATCTCCGGCGGCACCCGCATCCAGTGGACTGGCGAGCCACAGACGGTAACGGTTCCTCTCTATCGGACCACCCAAGAGATCGGCTCGGTGGTGGCCCCGGTCGCCTACTGGGTCCCTGCCGCCTGGTCGAATGTCATCGAACGACTCGCGGCTCACGGCATCGAGATGGAAACCCTCGAAGAGTCACGCCGAATCTCATTGGAGATGTACCGACTAGGCGAACCTGAGTACTCCGACGGGCCCTACGAGGGGCGTCTGCGCGTCCAGGCCACTGCCACTCCCTACGTCGCCGAACAGCTTCTTCCGCCAGGCTCGGTCCGCATTCCCATCCATCAACCCCTGGGAGTTCTGGCCACCCTCCTTCTGGAGCCCGCCTCTCCCGACTCCTTCTTTCAATGGGGCTTCTTCAGCCAGGTCTTTCAACGCACGGAGTATGCCGAATCGTACGTGCTCGAGCCGCTGGCGGAACAGATGCTGGCCGAGGATCCGGCGCTCCGTGAAGAGTTCAAAAGACATCTGGCAGAGGACGAAGCGTTTGCCCGCGATCCTCGCCTTCGGCTCACCTTCTTCTACGAGCGCTCACCGCTCCTCGACAGCCGCTGGCGCCTCTACCCGGTCGGTCGCGAAATGCCCTGACGGGTCAGCTGGCGGGGCAGGTCGACATATCGCTCGGAATCTCTCCCGTCAGCAGCAGGAAGTTCTTGAAGGGGGCCATGTTCCCCATGGCTTCCATCTTGGGTCCCTGAAACCGCAGACGCCGGAACATCATGCCCTTCATGGGACCGTACTTGCCGGCACCCATCTCTTCCCAGCGGTGAGTCTGAGCGAACATCAGATAGTCGGCCTTGGGCTCGAGCTCAGATTTGGCCAAGCCTCCGAAGGTGCATTGCGTCTTGCCTTCGACAGCCTCGAGTCGCAACTCGACGCGCGGGCTGTCTTCACAGTCCATTCTGTAGATTTGAATTACCTTGTACCCTCGATCCAGATCATTCTTTATCCATTTGGATAGCTCACCGGTCAGCAGGTCGTCTTGGTTCCATGCCTCGCAGGCGAGCTCCGCCCAGGGCTCGGACATGAAGACGATGTCGTCCGCAGTCGCCACGCTCGCCGACAATGTCAGGAGACCGAGGGTCAGGATCAGGGCGGTGGTTCTCAGGGCTCGAATACGCATAGTCTTCTCCTCACGAAGAGGCAATGCCTTCGATGCCCTTGGCGACTCACCGATTCGAGCTGTGGTGATCGCCCCCCACTGAAGACCTAGTCTGCCTTTCAAAGGTCCGCGATGCCACACACCATCGGGTGGTTGGACCCACTACCCCCAGGGGTAGCGATTCTCGAGGCCGGCAGGCACGACCTCAGAAGCGACGCCGCAGCTTGAGGCCGTCCGGCTCTCGGGTGGTCTGGAATCTCTCTTCGAGCCTGGCACCGTATGGGCTCTGCGTGGCTGCGACTCCGTTGATGCTCTCGACGGTGACGGCACGCCTGGGATCGAACTGGCGAGTGAGGAGCACTCCGAGGAATTCCAGATAGCGGGGGAGCCCCGGGTGCTCGGGGGCCACGGCGATCTCCAACTCGGCACCGCTGCGCCGGGAGAGCACCACCAACTGGCTGCCGTGGTAGACCAGATGACTCGAGGAGCGTCGAGCCGGGAGCACTCCCTTGAGCCCTTCCAGACCGAGGCCGCATGGCGAGGCCGGGTCGACGGCATTCATCCAGAAGACGGCATCTTCCGCCAGGCCCTCCCGCAGATCCCGCAGGGCCGCCGGCGAAATGAACTGGAGACCCGGAATCCCCTCGAAGAACTGTCCCGAAAGCACCTCCCCCGACAGCTCCATGATGCGCAGGGTTCGGAACAGACGCGACCAACGCAGAGCGGGCAGCTCGCGCATCAGCAGCTCGCGGAAGAGGAGGCCGTAGCGATCCAGGAGCAGGCGAACGCGATCTTTGTTCAGCTCCTCGAGATCCAGGGCATCCAGGCCCTCCTGCAGCGGTTCGGTGGCAGCGGGAATCGACCACCAGTCGCCCTCGTCGGCGCGCGAGGCCTGCCAGCGCTCGAAGCGACCTCGCCTCGATAGACCCCGTCGACGCTGGCTGGCTGGCCTGGGAGTCTCCTCGCTCGGCACCCTCTTGCCGGTACGAAATCGGTTCAGGGCCGCCCGCCGCAGAGCTTGAAAGGCCGTATTGGTGACCTTCCCACCCCAGGCCAGCTGCCAGAGCCGGGCGCTGAGCTCCGGCGAGCCACCGCCCACCCGGGTCGCCAGCTCATCCAGTGAATAGCGGCCCGGTTGCGGTGGAAAGATCCTCTCCAGGTCGTCGATCGACTCCTCGTCCGTGCTCTGCGGATCGACCAGCAGATCGAGGTCGTGTCGCAGCGCCAGGGTGATCTGTTCCCTGCCGGTTCCCAGCCAAACCAGGTCGGTATCGTGGAAGAGTCCATCCAACCAGCGCGTGTAGTACGGCTCCAGCCGCGCCGGCAGGAGCTCCGATTCCCACAGGCGGACCGCTGCGGGGTAGCCGAAGAGCCGCTCCAAGGCCCCCATCAGGCCGTCGGAGTCGGCGGCCCCGATCGCCAGTCCCTGTCGCGTCGCCAGGAACAGCGGCAGCTCAGTCAACGGGCGGGCGGTGAACGAGGGCCGCGATTCGGCACGCAGCAATCGCAACAGCCGCTCCAGGTTCTCGGTGTCACAGATCTCCAGGCCATCGTCTTCCTCCAACCCCTGTCGGAACTGATCGATCACCACCCGCTCTTCTGCCACCAGGGTCTCTAGCACCTCTTCGACCTGGGAATCTCCGAGCCCCAGATGCCCGGCCAGCAGCGAGCGATCGAACGGGCCGTAGAAACGGATCCACTCGGCCACCAGCTCCACCAGAGGATCGATCTCGCCGTCTTCGACCGTGACCGGTTCAGCGGCTTCCGGTAAAGGGTCGCCGGTGGTGAAACCGAACAACCGGGACAAGCGGGGAACCTGCTCCCAATGAACGACGACTGTCGGCTCTTCGCCTGCCGCCACGGTGCCAGAAACCAATCTCGGGGAGGCCTGCTCCAACCAGTCCTCGATCTCTTCTGAGCCCAGATCCTGGTCCCTCTGGATGGCGGCGAGTAGCTCGCGCCACTCGCCGATCGGCAGAACCACTCGCTCCCGCACCCACTCCACCAGATCCTCCACCCCCTGCGGAGCGTAGCCCGGGTAGAGCCGCTGCAGCTTGAGCTCGAAGACATCGATCAGACCAACCGGCAATCTCGGTCGCAACTGCGAGCCGAAGACCAGCTCGCGCAGGAGATCCCCGCGCAGAGGACTCTGCCCGCTGTCTTCCGGCTGATCGTCTTCGTACATCAGCCGATTCGTCTGTTTCCAGACGATGTCCGAGGCAAAGGGCGAGGGTGCGGTCGTCGCCGTCTCGCTCCAGGTGATCTCGCCGTTCTCGAGCTCGGCCAGCACCCGGGCCAGACTCTCTAGATCGAACTCGTCCTGCAGACAGGTTCGCCAGGTCTCCACCAGAACCGGAAAGTCCTCGTACCGACGCACCGACGACAACAGCTTCTTGGCCCGTTGGCGGTTGAACCAGAGCGGCACTCGACGACGAAAGTCGCCGCGCGGCAGGAGGAGCGCCCGGCCGGCGTTCTCGCGAAACCGCGCGCCGAAGAAGCCGCTCTGCTCCAGACGCTCCCTGAGCAGCCGCTCCACATTGTCCGGGTGCACCAGGCGCAAGACCCGCATGGGGTCGAGCTCCTTGGGCAGCAGAAGCATCAGGCAGTCGTTGTCCTGCTCGATCTGCAGCGGTTCATCGTGGTCCTTTTCCCACACCGCCGCCAGCGCCAGGGCCAGTGGACGATTGACCCGCCCCCCCCAGAGTGTGTGCAGGATCGCCTGCCGCTGACCTACCGCGCCATCCGGTCCCGGGCCAATCTCCACCAGGAGATGGTGCCGATGTGGCAGTGGGCTGCCGGTCTCCGACCGCTGTGCCTGCAGAAACGCCGTCAGATCCTCCGCCGCCCTCTCGGCCAGACCCTTCGAGCGGAGCTGCCCGGTCAGCTCGGCGGCGCCGTCCGAGCCCACGAGAATCCCCTCGGCCCATTCCAGCAGCTCACCGATCCGCTCCGACAGATGAAAGCTGCGGTTCCGCTCCTCGGCCCGCCAGAAGGGGGCCATGGCCGAGCCTCGATGGGCCGGCCGCACCAGCACGTCGTTGTGGGTGATGCCCGCCACCTGCCAACTCTGGGCTCCCAGGGTGAAGGTGTCCCCCACCGAGCGCTCCCAGACGAACTCCTCGTCCAGCTCCCCAAGCTTGGCCTTGCTCTCCTGCAACCGCAGATGGAAGTACCCCCGGTCGGGGATGGTGCCGCCGGAGGTATAGATCAACCGCGCCCCGCCGGGTCGCGATCGAACCGTGCCGCTCAGGCGATCGAGGGTCACCCGCGGTCGCAGCTCACGTACCCGGCTGTCCGCATAGCGGCCAGCGAGCATTTCCAGGACCAGATCGAACTGCCGCCGTGACAGGCTGCGGTACGGGTACGAGGTGCGCAGAAACCGGTAGAGCTCCTCGACCGCCCACGGTTCCGCCACCACCATGGACAGGATCACCTGTGACAGCACATCCAGCGGTGCCCGAACGGGCTCGATCTCCTCGATATCCTGTTGCCGCACGCCATCGACCACGGCTACCGCTTCCAGCAGGTCGCGATCGAACAGCGGGTAGAGGCTGCCGTGGCTGGTCTCCCCGACCCCGTGACCCGCTCGCCCGAGCCGCTGTACTGCGGCGGCGACGCTGGGGGGACTGCGAAGCAACACCACCTCGTCCAGCGAGCCGATATCGATACCCAGCTCCAGCGAGCTGGTGGAGACGATGGCGTCGAGACGCCCAGCCTTCAGACGCTCCTCGACTACGGCCCGAATCTCCCGCGACAGCGAGCCGTGGTGCGAGTAGGCGAACTCCCGATCCTGGTTTTCGTTGAGCAACCGGGTGACCTTCTCGGTGACCCGCCGTGAGTTGGCGAACAGAAGAGTCGAGCGGTTTTCGCGGATCCGTTGCCGCAGATCGTCGATCAGGGGATCCCAGACGCTCATGGGCTCGCCCGGGGTCTCGCCAGCCGTTTCCTTGGGCAGCAGTTTGGAGACCACGTCGAGCTGATAGGTCTTGGTGCTGTCCGAATCGACGACCTCCACCGGGCGCCAGCGGTAGAGCGGCTCCCCCTCCTCCGGCGAGGAGATCAACTCCCGGCCACCGACAAAGCGAGCGATCTCTTCAGCCGGTCGAACCGTGGCGGAAAGTGCCAGTCGTTGGAACTCGCCCGAGAGCAGGGTCAGCCGCTCTACGGCGGTCATCAAATGAGTACCGCGCTTGCTGCCCGCGGCGGCGTGGATCTCATCGAGGACTACACAGCGCAGGCCTCCGAGAATCGATCGGCCACCCTTGGAGGTCAGCAAAATGTTGAGTGTCTCGGGTGTGGTGATCAGGATCTCGGGCGGGTTGCGAATCATCCTCTGGCGTTCGTTGCTCGGCGTGTCGCCGCTGCGGGTCACCACCCGCACCTTCTGGGTGGGCAGCCCGGCTGCGCCAAAGGCCTCCTCCAACTCGGCCAGAGGACCCAGCAGGTTGCGCCGGATGTCGTTGTTGAGGGCTCTCAATGGCGAGACGTAGAGCACCTGGACGCCGCCACCGGACCAGGAACCAGTCAACAGCCGATCGATCGACCAGAGAAAGGCGGTGAGCGTCTTGCCGCTACCGGTCGGCGCGGTGACCAGAACGTGCTCTCCGGCGGCGATCCGCGGCCACGCCCTGGCCTGCACATCGGTGGGCTCTCCGAGCCGCTCGGCGAACCAACGTGCCACCTGTGGATGGAAGACGTCCAGGGACACGGGGCGGCTACTCGGGCTCCAATTGGAAGTATCGCGGTGCGCCATCGACAGCGACCCTGTCACCAGACACCGTCAGTTCCTGTCCGTCGATGGAGAGACCCGCGAGCGCTGGACGCGGCAGCGTCACCTCGACCGCGGCGTCGTCGGCACTCCAGGCGGCGATCCACTCACCACCGTCGGAGGTCCGCAAGGCATAGAGCCTGGACACGCCCGAGCTCGGCCGCGGTCCCTCCAGGGTCGCCCCCTCCAGAAGTCGCTGCAGGCAGGCGAAGGCCTTGAAGCTCGGTCGCCGCGCCAGGTCGCCGTCGCCGTCTTCGAAGCACAACCCATAGCCTCGGGCCACCAGCTGCCACCAGTAGATCCGCTCCGCCAGCCCGGTGCCCAGAGCCAGCAGGTAGTAGCGCACCAGATAGCTGGCCTGCCGCTCTTCGTCCACCGACACCTTGCGACCCGCCGGCGAATGGGGCCCCTCCCACAGAGGCCAGTTGACCTCGGTGATCCAGCTGCGGCTCTCGCAGCTCGGGGAGGTCTCGGCGATGGCCTGGAGCTGCGCAATCTTGGAAACCGTGTCGAAGCCGAGTTGGGTGTTCTCCGGCGCTCCCCGCCGATCGACATAGAGGAGGCTCGCCAGGATGTCGAATCGGACGTCGTCCTGCGGCAGGTTGAGAATGCCCGCTGTCCGCAGGGGCTCGTAGTCGATGACCGCCGGGCCCAGCAGGCGTATCGTCGGATCCCGACGCAGCACCTCCGCCGCGATCGCGGCCAGCCGCAGATACTCCCGATAGTTCCAGATTCCCCACTTACTACGGTTGATGGCCTGACCGATCTGGAAGTGGTTGCCGTAGCTTCCGAACCGCGCGGCCAGCTCGGTTACCGCCTCCCGCCAACGGGCCGCGTCTCGCACCAGTTCTCGGTTCTGGGCCAGGACGAAGGTGAGCTCGACTCCCCGGCCATGGAGCTCCCGAGCCAGCGCTTCCTCCGCCGTATGGCTCTCCTGCCAGGCCTGCAGACGGATCAGGATCTGCCGACTGCCGAGCTCCTCCACCAGCTGCAGAAGAGCCGCGGGATTCTCCGGCCAGGGGCTCACCGCCACTCCCATCCCCGGCCAAGGAACCGGTTCCCTGTAGAGCCCGGAGACCAGCTCCCTGTAGCGGCGCCGGATCTTCGGCAGCGCGCCGAGACCCGCCGCCAGCTCCCGACCGTGGATCGGCGCGTCCCCGACGCGAATGGCGAGCCTCTGCAGACGGGTGGCGTGCTGATGCGGCTGATCCGAAAGACCATCCCAGACCGTCCGGTCGCGCTTCGAGGCCTGGTCCGGCGCCTCCGGGATGTGAACGTGCGGGTGTCTGGGGAGAAGCCTGTCCCGCAGACCCTTGAAGGGCTGTCGAATCACCTTCTTCAACCAGACCTTGAGCAGAAAGCCCCGGAACGTCAGGTGGTACAGGAGGCGCTGGCGCCGCTGTCCGCGGCACGGCCAACCCCAGTAGGCAGCCAGAAATCGGTTCTGCAGGTCCGTCCGAAAGATCCGCAGACGTGTCAGGTCGCGGGTCCTCTGCAGAAGGGACAACTTCTCCTGATGGCGCGCCCGATTGAGATCGATGAACAGCACCCGGGTCTCGCTGTCCGCCGTCCCGTCAGACTGCAGAAGGACATTGCCGATCGACAGGTCCCGGTGCCAGATCCCGGCATCGTGTAGCTGTCGGATCGCCGAACCGATGCGCTCCACCAGCTCCCCCGCATCCCACTGGGGGAACTCCTCGCTCTCGCGTCCCGCCTCCAGCGCTCGAAAATAGTAGCGCGCCTCCAGGAAGTCGTCGACCCGGCGGGAGACGAAGAACGACGGTCCCTCTGCCGCTGTCGACTCGATCCAGACGAGGGGCTCCGGGGTGGCCACGTCGGCCTGCCACAGCGCCAGCGACGACCGCCAGCTACGCCAGGCCTTGCTGCCTTTCCACCGTCGTTCGACCCGCCTCTTTCTTCCCTGGTTGCGAAACTGCTTGACTACCACCGGCAGCCGTTCACCGGCCGATTCGATCTCCGCGCTGTAGAGGTAGTTGCGGCCCCAATGCAGGGTCTCGTTGCTGGCCGTGGGGTTCACCAGGGCGGTAACGACACTTTCGATGTCGGAGATCTCCAGACCGGGAGACATCTCTCCGTAATAGGCCTCGAGACTGAAGGGCATCGTGCCCCTTGGCGTAACTTCACCCATGGAGAATCACCCGGCGTCGATAACGAACTCATCCTGCGGGAGACTGGGGTCCGGCGCCAACTCCAGAGAACCCTCGATCTGCTCACCGAGAGACTTCACCAGGTCCCCGGCCTGCTCTCTCAGCGCCGCCAGGGTCTGGGGATTGAGCCGCGCCCTTTGATTCTCGCAACGGCCGTCGGCGACCCTCTTTCTCAGGGCACGCTCCAGCTCCAGCCCGACGGTGATGGCATCCTTGATCCGCCCTTCTCCCGCACAACAGGGACAGACCCGGGTCAGCCGTTGCCGCAGACCTCCTCGCATCCGCTTGCGAGTCACCGCCACCAGGCCGAAGTCAGACATCTGTGAGATCTGCGAGCGCACCCGATCGCCGCTCATCGCCTCCTCGAACCGACTCACCAACTCGGCTCGGTTCTCGGCGGCGCTCATATCGATGAAATCGATCACGATGATGCCGGCCAGATCGCGCAGTCGTATCTGTCGCGCTACCTCCACCGCGGCCTCCAGGTTGGTGGCCAGGGCCGTCGCTTCGAGCTCTGCCGCCTCGGTGTTGCGGCCCGAGTTTACGTCGATGGCCACCAGCGCTTCCGTGGGGTTGATGACGATGAAGCCGCCGGAGCTCAGCCAGACCTTGTTACGCAGCGCCTTGGCAATGGCCGCATCGACCCTACGACTCTCAAAGAGCAGGGAGTCGCCCTGGTGCCGATGGACCTTGGCCGCCATCTCCGGATCCGTTTCCGCCAGATAGCCGGCCACCTCGGCGTAAGCCCCGGCACCCTCGACCCAGACCGCCGAGTAGCTTTCGTTCAAGAAGTCCCGCACGGCCCTGGTGCCCAGGCTCATCTCCTGTCGCACGAGCCCCGGCGCCGCCACACCAGCTGCCCGATCCCGCTCCCGATCCCATCGGTGTTGCAGGCGCTCCAGATCCCCTGCCAGCTCTGCCGCTCCCCTGGCCGCCGCTGCCGTGCGCACGATGAGGCCACAGCCCTCCGGCAGCATGCCGTGGGCCAGGTTTTCCAGGCGCTGCCGCTCTTCCGGATCCTCGATTCTGCGGGAGACACCGACGCCGCGGGCGCCCGGCAGCAGGACCAGGAACTTGCCGGGCAACGAGATCTGGGTGCTGATCCGCGCCCCCTTGCCGGGCAGGGGCTCTTTGACCACCTGTACCAGCAGGTCCTGCCCCTCCTTGACGGAGTCGGCAATGGGGCGGTGATCGGGTCTCGGCTGCTGGTGGCCGTCGTCTGCCGACAGATCGTCCGCTTCGCGCCGCTGCAAGTCGCCGGCAAAGAGAAAAGCATCCCGCTCGAGTCCTATATCGACGAAGGCTGCTTGGATTCCCGGCACCACCCTGGAAACCCGTCCATTGTAGAGATTGCCCACCACGGTGGGCTCCGTGATGCGCTCGACATGCACCTCTACCAGCCGTCCTTCGTCCAGGACGGCCACCCGGGTCTCGTGTGGACCCGCTTCGATCAGCAGCTCTTCTGCCATGGTCCTCCTCGATGAATCACCGCTCCGGAACGGTTCGAAACCCTCGCCGGAAGGTCCGAGTACGACCTCGGCGAGCCCTGCGAGCTGATGGCCAGAGACCGCAGAGCTAGCGATTCACGTGGCGTCTGAAGTCTACTCCGAGCACCAACCCGGTGGCGATGAAGTTGGCCAGCATGAAAGAACCACCATAGGAGAGGAAGGGGAGCGGAATCCCTGTGATGGGTACCAGCCCCACCACCATGGCCGTGTTGTAGACGACATGGAATCCGAAGGCCGAGAGCAATCCGACGACCAGTAGGACCCCCACCCGATCGCGGGCCCTCGTCGCCACCCGGGCGCCGTTCAAAATGTAAACGGCGTAGAGGGTCAGCACCAGGGCCACACCGAGAAAGCCCCACTCCTCCGCCAGAACAGCGAAGACGAAGTCGGTGTGTCGTGCCGGCAGGAAGCGCAGCTGACTCTGGGTCCCCTGCTGATAGCCGCGACCCAGAAACTGGCCTGAACCGACGGCGATCTTGCTCTGCTGCAGCTGGTAGCCGGCACCCAGGGGATCGCGCTCCGGGGAGAGGAAGGTCAGGACTCTCTCCTTCTGGTAGTCCTGCATACCCAGTACCCAGAGGGCCCCTCCAGCCAGCAGAACGACGATCCCCACCGCCACCACGAAACGCCACTCGACACCGGCCAACCAGGCCATGCCGACCAACATGGGAACGAACATGGCGGCGCCACCCAGATCGGACTCCAGGGCCACCAGCACCATCGGCGCCAGGACGATCGAGCCGGCCAGCAGAATCTCGTGGGTGCGCAGAAATCGACCGGGCCGGCTGGCCAGATAGCGGGCCAGAAACAGGGCCGTGGCGATCTTGGCGAATTCGGAGGGCTGCAGACGGTAGGCGCCGTAGCCCAGCCAACTGCGGGCACCTCCGGCCTCTTTCCCCAGGACCAGCACCAGAGCCAGCAGAATCAGACTACCGACATAGAAGACGACCGAGAACTTGGTCAGCATCTGATAGTCGAGACTGAATGCCACCAGAAAGACCAGCAACCCGACACCGACCCAGAGAGCCTGGCGGGGCAGGTAGTCGGTGGCCAGCTCGGCACTGGCGCTGTGTACCGTAACCAACCCCACCGCGCAGAGCAGTAACGCCGCCACCAGCATGCCCCAGCGCACGCCGGCGAGCATCCGCAGGGCCGGCCGCTCGTCAGGCAGACTTGCGACTGTCGAGAAAGTCCCGGAAGTAGATCTCATAGAGTTTTTTCGCCAAGGGTGCCGCGGCCTGGGATCCTTTGCCGCCATGCTCCACAAAGACCACGACCACCAGCTTGCGGTCTCCGCCGGCGGCAAAGGAGACGAACCAGGCGTGGTCCCGTTGCTCGTAGGGAAGGTCTTCGCTCTTGATCCAGGTCGCCTGCCGGATCACCTGGACCGTGCCGGTCTTGCCGGCAATCTCGAGGCCCGGAACGTTGGCCCGGGCTCCGGTTCCCTTTTCCATCACCACCGCCTGCAGGGCGTCCTGCACCGCCAACAGGGCCCCCGGCTCCACACCTATGGGCTCGAGGACGGGGCTGGCGCCGCGCAGCTTGGCAACGCGGGGGATCACCCGTCGGCCACCATTGGCCACCGAGGCCATCATGCTGGCCATCTGCAGAGGCGTGACCAGGACCGGACCCTGGCCGATGGAGACCGAGATCGTCTCGCCCGGAAACCACGGCGTGCCGCGGTTCTCCAGGCTCCACTGGGGATCGGGGACCAGGCCTGCCTTCTCGCCGTCGATCTCGATTCCAGTGGCGCGGCCAAAGCCGAAGAGACGGGCGTAGTGCGCGATCCGCGTGATCCCCAGGTCCTTTCCCAGGTGGTAGAAGTAGACGTCGCAGGACTCCTTGATGGCCAGGCGCAGCTTCATCCAACCGTGCCCGCCCCGCTTCCAACAGCGAAACCGGCGGTTGTAGATCCTGGTCGCCCCGGGGCAATAGACCCTGCTCTCGGAGGTGATCAGACCATCGGTCAGACCCGCCACACCCATGATGATCTTGAAGACCGAGCCCGGAGAATAGGTGCTTTGCAGGGCCCTGTCCTGTAGGGGGTGCTCGGGAGCCTCGATCAGCTGCCGCCAGGCCTCGCGGTCGAGCCGACGACTGAAGAGGTTCGGGTTGTAGGCCGGCGACGACAGCAGGGCCAGAATCTCCCCGGTCTCCGGATCGAGGGCCACCACGGCTCCCGTCTTGTCCTCGAAATAGCGGGCGGCCTCCTGCTGCAGATCCAGATCGAGAGCCAGATCCAGCCGTTGGCCGGGATCAGACGGCTCGTAACGGTAATCCTCCTTGGGGCGACCGCGGCTGTCGACGATGACGATGCGCTCGCCATCGATACCTCGCAGGTGGCGGTTGAATGCCTGCTCGACGCCCTTTCTGCCCACCAGATCGCCGCCACGATAGTCGGACCCGGCCACCACCAGCTCCTCCTCGGTGACCTCACCCAGATAGCCCAGCAGGTGGGCCGTCGTCGGGCCGTACCGGTAGAGCCGCAAATGCCCCACCTCGATCTCGAACTCCGGATGCTCGAGCGCTGTGGCCGAAAACTTCGCCACCTGGGAGAGGGACAGATTCTCGGCGATCAGCACCGGCTGGAAGAAGGACTTGCCGGCCTGCCTGCCGAGCACCTCCAGTAGCTCGGCCACCGGTCGCTCCAGGGTAGCCGCCGCGAACTCCAGGCTCTGGTCGACATCGGCGCTGCGGGTTCGATCGATGATCAGGTTGTAAGCCGGGACGTTCTCCACCAGCAGGTTACCGCTACGCTCGTGGATCAGGCCCCGTGGCGCCTCCAGAACCACCGTCCGCATACGGTTGTTCTCGGCCAACTCCAGGTAGTAGTCGCCGCGGACCGCCTGTACGAACCAGAAGCGGATCCCCACCAGGCAGAGCAGAGCCACGAAGATCAGGCGCAGACGTGGCAGTCGCTGGAGAAGAACCTGTTTGTGCTCACGAACCTGACTCAATCCACCAACTCCTATCGTCCAAACCGTATTTTCGCAGTTTTGGCCCGCCGCCAACCGTCCATTCGTCGCAGCAGGCGGCCGCGGCCGAGGTAGAGCATCAGCCCCAGCACCCCGGTGGTGGCCACCTTGACCCCGATCCAGCGCAGATCGGGCGCCCCGGGGGTGGGCAACAGAACCAGCGCCAGAGCCAGGATCGCCGCCTGCTGGGCCGCCGCCGCCAGACAGAACACCAGCAGGCTGCTGCTGGCCCGTTGGATGACCAATCGTAGCGCCGCGGTCGCCGTGCCGTAACCGACCACCGTGTTGGCGAAACCGTAGAGGCCGAAGGGCCCGCCGGTCAGCGCATCGGTGAGCAGCCCCGCCAGACAGCCGCCCAGCATCCCGGCCAGGGTCGAGCCGTCCATGGCGTTGAACACGGCGATGACCAGAAAGAAGTCCACCGCCAGCGTGAACCACGGGAACAGCTGCATGCCCACGAACTGGAGCACTGCGGCCACCCCCAACGCGACAATGAATCTAAGGGCTCGCATCGGGGATATCTTCCTTCAGCTCATCCGGTATCGACTCGCGATCGAGGACGAAGACCTGATCCAGGAGCCCGAAGTCGACCAGCGGCACTACCCGGATGCGGTGAAAGAGCTCAACACCGGCCGCCACCGCCGCGATGGAGCCCACCGGCACTCCGCGAGGATAGACTCCATCGATGCCGGCGGTGACCACCAGATCACCGACCCTTACATCGGCCTGTGCCGGGATGTAGTCCAGCTCCAAGCTGCCTTCGCCGCTGCCCCGGACGACCCCCTGTCGTCGCGTCCTCTGGATCATCACTCCGACACTGGCGGATCTGTCGGTGATCAGCTGGATCTTGGCGTAGCCGCCGGCGGTCAGGACGACCCTTCCCACCAGACCACTGGTGGCCACCACCGGTTGCCCCCTCTCCACGCTGCCCTCCTCCATCGAGATGATGGCGGTCTGCAACCAGGAGGCATGATCGATATAGACGATGTCCGCGGCCTTGAGGGGCACACCTGCCGACCGCTGATAGTCGAGAGCTGCCGACAGGCGCTGCATGTCCTGCTGGGTGCCGAACAGCCGCATGTTCTCCCGCTGAAGCTGCTCGAGCCTGGCGCGCAGCCTGGTGTTCTCGTCGATCAGGGTCCGGTTGAGCCGCACGTTGCCGCCCAGATTCCGTACCCCGTCGGCCACCAGATTCACCAATGATGCCAAGGGGGCCAACGAGCGCATGGCTCCCGCTTCGAGCACGCTGTTGCTGTCGCCCGGGCTCCGCACCTGGGCCGTCAACAACAGCACCTGGCCCAGAAGAAGAGCCACCAAAAGCCAGCGCGTGTGCCGCTCGCTCACTTAGACCACTTAACGGATAGAGACCTTGCGCAGTAAATCGATATCTTCCAAGACCCGACCGGTGCCCAGCACCACCGAGGACAGTGGATCCTCCGCCAGCACCACCGGCAGGCCGGTCTCGTTGCGCAGCCTCTGGTCGAGGCCGCGCAGCATCGATCCACCACCGGACAGGACGATGCCCTTGTCCATGATGTCGGCGGACAGCTCCGGGGGGGTCCGCTCCAATGCCATCCGTACCGCCTCGACAATGGTGGTGACCGGCTCGGCCAACGCCTCACGGATCTCCTCGTCGGTGATGGTCAGGGTGCGCGGAACACCCTCGATCAGGTCGCGACCCTTGATCTCGAGCTTGATTTCCTCCTTGAGAGGGAAGGCCGAGCCCAGGTCGATCTTGACCTGCTCGGCGGTTCGCTCCCCGATGAGCAGGTTGTACTTGCGCTTCAGGTACTGGATGATCGCGTCGTCCATCTCGTTACCAGCGATTCTCACCGAGCGGCTATAGACAGTTCCGGCCAATGAGATCACGGCCACATCGGTGGTGCCGCCACCGATATCGACGATCATGTTGCCGGAGGGCTCGGTGATGGGCAGACCGGCACCGATGGCAGCCATCATCGCCTGCTCCACCAGGAAGACCTCCGAAGCGCCCGCCCGGGTGGCCGAATCGCGAACCGCTCGTTTTTCGACCTGCGTGATCTCACCGGGTACCCCGATGACGATCCGCGGATGGACATACATCTTGCGGCCGTGGGCCTTCTTGATGAAGTACTCCAGCATCCGCTCTGTGACCTCGAAGTCGGCGATGACGCCGTCCTTCATCGGCCGAATCGACTCGATGTTGCCGGGTGTCCGGCCCAACATCTCCTTGGCCTCGCCACCCACCGCCTCGATGCGATTGGTCAGCTTGTTGACGACCACCACCGAAGGCTCCCGCACCACGATGCCCTTGTTGCGGGCATAGACCAGTGTGTTGGCCGTGCCGAGATCGATGGCAAGATCGTTGGAGAAATATCTCAGAAATGAAGCAAATGCCATGTTGTGTCCGTTGCCAGATCTATTGTGGATCGACGATCCCTCGCCGAGCAAGGGAATTTAGCACAAGGCCTTCAAAAATCAGGATTTGGGCGTCGTGAAGATTCTTGCCGCCACCCCGCTTCATTGGTAAAGTTCCCCGTCTTCGCGGCCCGCGAAGGAAAGGAACTCTCCCATGTTAAAGACGTTTCGCGACAACTTGAAGTATCTGAGCTGGGTTATCTGGATCGTCATCGCGGTCTTCATCCTCTTCATCTTCGTCGATTTTGGCAGTATCGATCTGGGTATGACCGCGCCGTCGGACGCCGCGGCCACGGTTGGCGACCTCGAGGTCTCCTATGCCGAGTTCGAGCGCAGCTATCGCCAGACGGAGGACTTCTACCGCCAGAGCTACGGCGATCAGTTCAACCGCGAGTTGGCGCTGCAGCTCGGCCTGCCGATGCAGGTCATGGACCAGTTGATCGCCGAGAAGATCGTCCTCGACGAAGCGGACCGCATGGGACTGCGGGTCACCGACGACGAGCTGGTGCAGTACATCTCCGAGATCCCGGCCTTCCAGCTCACCGACGGCAGTTTCGTGGGCGAGGACCGCTACAACCAGATCCTGCGATCCAACGGCTTCACCACCGAACAGTTCGAGGAGAGTGCCCGTTCCGACCTGTTGACCCAGAAGATCCGCACCGTACTGGCCGAGAATCTGTACGTTTCGGACGAGGAGGTCATCCGCGACTACAAGGAACAGAACGAGACCGCCAGCATCCGATATCTCCGCCTGCCTTCGGACCGTCTTCGCGACGAGATCTCTCCGACCGATGAAGAGCTCGCCGGCTTCTTCGCCGAGCGCCAGGAAGACTTTCGGATCTCAGAGCGTCGCGTGGTGGACTACCTGTTGATCGACCCCGAGATCCTACGCTCGACAATCGAGCTCACCGACGGCGAGATAAATGCCTACTATGAAGACAATCCGGACGAGTTCACCCAGGACGAGCAGGTCAAGGCGCGGCATATTCTGCTGCAGATCAACCCCGAACGGACCTCCGAACAGGCCGAGGAGCAGATGCAAGCCATTCGTCAGCGGCTGGACGCCGGTGAGGACTTCGCGGCTCTGGCGGCGGAGCTCTCCGACGACCCGGGTAGCAAGACCCAGGGCGGCGATCTGGGATTCTTTGGCCGTGGCCAGATGATCCCGGAGTTCGAGACGGCCGCCTTCGAGGCCCAACCCGGTGACCTGGTGGGACCGGTGCGAACCAGCTTCGGCTATCACTTGATCGAGGTGCAGGACAAACGGCCAGCCGGCAAAAAGCCTCTGGACGAAGCCACCGAAGAGATCCGCTCGCTACTTCTGGCGGAGCGGTCTCGCGCGGCGGCGGAGACCAAGGCGCAGCAGCTCGTCGAGCGGCTCGAGGACGAGAAGATCGACTCCCTCGAGGCTCTCCAGGCTCTGGCGGAGATCGAGTCCGGGGTCACGATCCATACCACCGATCCGTTCGGTCTGCAGGACAATGTGGCCGGAATCGGTCGAGGTACGGCCTTCACAACCGCCGCCTTCGACCTCGAGGAAGGGGCTTTCTCCGCCGCCGTTCCCGTTTCTCGCGGCTGGGTGATTCTGCGGTTGAGCGGTGTCGAAGTGCCGCATATCCCCGAGCTGGACGCCATCGTCGACGATGTTCGTAACGCCCTCATCGATCAGCGCCAGATGGATCTCGCCAGCGAGCGGCTGGCCGAGGTCCGCACCGCCATGGAGCAGGGGCAGACCCTCGACGAGGCGGCCACCGAGCTCGGTCTGACGGTCACCGAGAGCGGTGAATTCAACCAGACCGGCCCGATCACCGGGCTGGGCAACAACTCCGAGCTCACCGCCACGGCGTTGGCCCTGGATGTCGGTCAGTTCGGTGGCCCCGTGTCTCACAACCGGGACGTCATTCTCTTCGAGGTGGCCGCCCGACAGCGCTACGATCCGCTCAAATTCGAGCAAGAGAAGGATGCCGCCCGCGACAGTCTGCGCCAGGAGCGACTCTCTCAGATGCTGGCCTCCATCATCAACCAGCGTCGGGAGGATATGGGGGGTGTCAGGTACGACGCCCAACTGTTGCGCAACTTCGAACTGGTGGCCGGCGAGAGTTAGACTCCCAAGGTGATCGGTTTTCTCCAGGGCACGCTGCTCCAGTGCACCCCCGAGCGCGCCCTGCTCGATGTCCAGGGTGTCGGCTACGCGGTCTCCATACCCCTGTCGACGTTCTACGAGCTGGAGAAGATCGAGAGCGATCAGCCCGTCGGGCTGTTCATCCACACCCATGTGCGCGAGGACGCCATCGAGCTCTTCGGCTTCTGGAACGAGAAGGAGAAGCTCCTCTTCGAGAAGCTCATCATGGTCAGCGGTATCGGGCCCAAGCTGGCCCGGGTGATTCTCTCGGGCATGCCCTCCGACCAGCTGCTGATCGCGCTGGCTGCCGGCGATACGGGTCGACTGGCGACCATTCCGGGCATCGGCAAGAAGACCGCCGAGCGCATGGTGGTGGATCTCAAGGACAAGGTGCAGGCGCTGGCCGAGGAGATGGAGGAGCCGGTGCGGGTGGACGAGACCGGAGCCGATCTCGTCCAGGCGCTGGTCAATCTCGGCTACAAGGAGTCCCTGGCCCAGCGCGCCGTCATCCAGGCCCGCGAGCAGAGCCCCGACGCCCCCTTCCACGAGCTTCTGCGCCTCAGTCTGCAGCGCCTGGCCAGGGTCTAGCCCGGCCTTGCGCCAGGGCCGATACAATGGCCCGGTGACCGTCGACCGCCCCATCCTTTCCGGTGCCCCCGACCCGGAAGACTTCGGCTTCGAGCAGACCCTGAGACCCCAGTCGCTGGCCGAGTACATCGGTCAGGGCAAGGTGGTCGACAAGCTGCGGGTCTTCATGGAGGCCGCCCGGGGAAGGAGCGAGGCGTTGGACCATGTGCTGCTGTTCGGACCCCCGGGTCTGGGCAAGACCTCCCTGGCGCACATCATCGCCCGCGAGATGGGAACCTCCATCCGCACGACCTCCGGGCCGGTCCTGGAGCGCCCGGGAGATCTGGCCGCCATCCTGACCAACCTCGAGCCCGGTCAGGTGCTGTTCATCGACGAGATCCACCGGTTGGGGGCCACTGTCGAAGAGATCCTCTATCCAGCCCTGGAGGACTTCCAGTTGGATCTGGTCATCGGCCAGGGGCCTGCCGCCCGCACCATGAAGATCGAGCTCCGTCCGTTCACCCTGGTGGGGGCGACCACCCGGGCCGGACTCATCACCGGACCGCTGCGGGCGCGCTTCGGCATCGTTCACCGTCTGGACTTCTACCAGCCTGAGGAGCTGGCCACCATCGTCAACCGCTCTGCCGGGTTGCTGGAGATCGCTGTCGACGAGGGCGGAGCGCATGAGATCGCCCGACGCAGTCGAGGCACTCCGCGGATCGCCAACCGGCTGCTGCGCCGCGTACGGGACTACGCCCAGGTCAGGGGCGAAGGGGTCGTCGACTGCGCCACGGCGATCAAGGCCCTCGAGATGCTCGAGGTCGACGAGCTCGGCTTCGACGAGGTCGATCGCAAGATCCTCACCGTCCTGATCGAGCAGTATCGTGGCGGACCGGCGGGAATCAACGCCATCGCCTCCGCCATCGGCGAGGATCGCGGCACCCTGGAAGATCTCTACGAGCCCTTTCTCATTCAGGAGGGCTTCCTGCAGCGTACCCAGCGCGGCCGCGTGGCCACCCGCCGGGCCTATGAGCATCTGGGTCATCCACCACCGGCCGACGCCGCCGGTCGCCTCTTCTGAGCTGTTCTCCCACCCTCCAGGCTAGCGATGAAGAAGGCCGCCCTGATCTTCAATCCGCGGGCAGGCAGCTGGCGCACGGAGCAGCGTATCGCCGCCATCCGCGGCGCCCTGGCCGAGATCGGCTTCGACACCGAGCCCCTACCCACCGAGTCTCCCGGCCACGCCACCGAGCTGGCACACGGTGCCGCACTGGCAGGCGCGGATGTGGTCTTCACCCACGGTGGCGACGGCACCTTGCGCGAAGCAGCAGCGGGCCTGCTCGCCAGCCAAACTGCCCTGGCGCCCATACCGGGTGGCACCGCCAACGTGGTCGCCAACGCCCTCGGTCTCCCGAAGGATCCGGTCGCCGCCGTCCACCACTTCGCCGAGACCGAGACCCAGGAGATGGATGTGGGGCTCTGCGGTGAGCAGATCTTCCTGATGCAGATCTCGGCCGGTCTGGATGCGCACATCATGGGCAATCTCGATCCGGCCCTCAAACGCCGCTTCGGCAAAGCCGCAATCGCCTACTCGGGTCTGCTCCGGTTCCCCAGCTACCACTACGCGGAGATCGAGCTGATCGCCGACGGCAGACCTGCCAGCGCCACCCTGATGGCGGTCTGCAACCTCCCCTACTACGCCGGTGCCTTCCAGATGGCGCCAGGCGCCAGCATCTCGGACGGGTTCCTCGACCTGGTCCTGTTTCGTGGTCGCGGGCCGCTCGCCACCCTCGGCTTCGCCAGGGATCTGGCGCTGGGGCGCCATCTGAAACGTCGCGACGTGGAGCTCGTCCGGGTCGAAGAGGTGGAGCTGCGGGGACCGAAGGAGCTGGCGATCCAACTCGACGGTGATGCCATCCCCCTGGAGATGCCGTTGACCATCTCGCTCCATCCCCAGAGGATCCTGCTCCTCAAGCCCAGGCCCCCACTGCCCCGAGTCTGAAGATATGATCCCCGAGGAGGGAATCGACCATGTCCGAGCTGCTATCCGAGCGTCCGGCACACTCCCTGGACGCCGTCTTTTCGCCCCGGAGCATCGCCGTAGTGGGAGCCTCCCGCAACCGCAACTCCATCGGCTTCGCGCTGCTCCACAACCTGGTCACCAACCAGTTCAACGGCACCATCTTTCCGGTCAATCCCAAGGCGCAGTCGATCCACTCGATCAAGGCCTACCCCTCCATGGCCGATATCCCGGATGCCGTCGATCTGGCAGTCATCATGGTTCCCAAGAGGCTGGTTCAGGGAGTGGTCGAGGAGTGTCTCGACAAAGGGGTACGAGGTCTGGTGGTGATCAGCGCCGGTTTCGCCGAGACCGGCGGCGAGGGTGTCGCCATGGAGCGTCGCCTGCGGGATACCGTGCGGGCCGCCGGCGTCCGGATGATCGGTCCCAACTGCATGGGGGTGATCAACACCGAGCCCGAGATCTGCCTCGACGCCACCTTCTCACCCACCCCGGCACGTCGAGGAACCATCGGTTTTGTCAGCCAGTCGGGAGCCCTGGGGGTGGCGGTTCTCAACGCCGCGGCGGATCTCAGCATCGGGCTGACCCAGTTCGTCTCCATGGGCAACAAAGCCGACGTCTCGGGCAACGATCTTCTGGAGTACTGGGAGGACGATCCCACTACCCGGGTGATCTGCATGTACCTCGAGTCCTTCGGCAATCCGCGACGCTTCACCGAGATCGCCAAACGGGTCAGTCGCAAGAAACCGATCCTGATCGTCAAGTCCGGCCGCACAGCCGAGGGGGCGCGCGCGGCCTCGTCCCACACCGGCGCCATCGCCGGAGCTGATCTACCGGTCTCGGCGTTTCTGGAGCAGCTCGGTGTGTTGCGAGCCAACACCATCACCGAGCTCTTCGACATCGCCCAGGCCCTCGATCGCTGTCCGCTGCCGGCGGGCAACCGGGTGGCCATTCTCACCAATGCCGGCGGGCCGGCCATCATGGCCACTGACGCCTGCGTCAATCTCGACCTGGTCATCGCCGAGCTCAGTGCCGAGACCAAGCAGGCGCTGACCGATTTCCTGCCGGCCGAGGCCAGCGTCAACAACCCCATCGACATGATCGCTTCGGCCACCCCGGAGGGCTATGCCAAGGCCCTCCAGGTGCTGTTGGCCGACCCCGAAGTGGACATGGTCATCGTCATCAATGTCAAACCCCTGGTGGGAAATCCCATCGCGGTGATGAACGAGGTCGGCAAGACCATTCCAGGACAGAAGAAGCCGGTGGTGGCGGTGATGATGGCCACCGAGGAGTTCCACGAGGAGATCAAGAATCGCCCCGATCTGCCGCCGGTGTATCAGTTTCCGGAGTCCGCGGCCCGGGCCCTGGCGCAGCTGGCCCGCTACGCCAGCCTGCGTCGGCGACCGCTCGAGCAGCGAGTCCCCGCCTATGACGACGTCGACGATCGGGCGGTCACGGAGATTGTCGCCGAGGTGGGGAGTGGCTATCTGCCGCCCGAGAAGGCCTTCCGCCTGCTGGAGCTCTACGGTATCCCCGTGGCCCGCTGGCAGGTGGTCGAGGGTGTCGAGCAGGTGACCGCGGCCGCTGAAGAGATCGGCTATCCGGTGGTGGTCAAGGCCACGGCCGACGACCTGGTTCACAAGAGCGATCTGGGCGGCGTCAAGGTCGATCTGCGCAACCGCGAAGAGCTGGAGATCGCCATGGGGGAGATGCAGGAATCCCTGGTCGATGCGGGCGTGGTGACCGAGCGTTTCCTGGTCCAGGAGATGGCCAAGGGCGGTCACGAAGTCATCTTCGGTATCAGCACCGATCCGCGTTTCGGTCCTCTGCTGATGTTCGGTCTGGGGGGCAAGTACGTGGAGGTCTTCCGCGATGTGCGCTTCGGCGTCACCCCTCTGACGCCCTTCGAGGCTGGAGAGATGATTCGCGGCATCCGGGGTTTCAAGCTCCTCGAAGGGGTTCGTGGTGAGGCGAGCGCCGACCTCGAACGACTCCAGGAGACCCTTCTGCGGATGGCCCAGCTCGCCCAGCGCCACCCGCGGATCCAGGAGCTGGATATCAACCCGTTCCTGGCGGGCGCCAGCGAGGAGACCTCGAAGGCGCTGGATGTGCGGATCCGGGTCGGTCCCTGATCGATGCCCGAGCTGCCCGATATCCAGGCTTATCTAACGGCCCTCGAAGCCCGGATCCTCGGTAAGACCCTCGAGAGGGTCCGCCTTGCCAACCCCTTCCTTCTGCGCTCGATCTCTCCCCCCATCGCCACCGCCGAAGGCCACAGGGTTCTGGAGATGCGGCGCCTCGGCAAGCGGATCGTCTTCGCCTTGGAAGGCGAGCTGTTTCTGGTACTGCATCTGATGATCGCCGGTCGGCTGCGTTGGCAGGCGCCCGGCGCCAAGATTCCCAGCCGCTCCGGATTGGCCGCCTTCGATTTCGCTACCGGGACCTTGATCCTCACCGAGGCCGGCAGCAAACGACGGGCCTCCCTGTTTCTGGTCGACGGCGAGGAGCGACTTGGCGAGCACGACCCGGGAGGCCTCGAAGTCCTGGAGGCCCATCTCGAGCAATTCCTGGAGAGGCTGGGGCTCGAGCGCCACACCTTGAAGCGATCTTTGACGGACCCGCGACTCTTCTCCGGAATCGGCAACGCCTATTCGGACGAGATCCTGCACCGCGCCCGGCTCTCTCCTTTCAAGATGTCCACCGATCTCACCCCGGACGAGGGCGAGGCTCTCTACCGGGCCAGCCAGGAGACCCTGCGTGAGTGGATCGAGCGGTTCTCTGCGGGCGCCGGAGAGCGGTTTCCCGACAAGGTGACCGCCTTCCGACCCGAGATGGCGGTGCACGGACGATTCGGTGAGCCCTGTCCCGCCTGCGGCGCACCTGTACAGCGCATCGTCTACGCCGAGAACGAATCCAACTACTGCGCCGGTTGTCAGACCGGCGGCAAGATCCTCGCCGACCGCATGCTCTCGCGTCTGCTCAAGGACGACTGGCCGAAGAGATTGGAGGATCTGGAAAAGTAGCCGAGCGCCGCACTCACGGTCTATCATTCCAGTGTCATGACCAAGGCACCGCAGGGGATGGTTGGCGCGCTGGTGGCGCAGTTCGCCTCCCGGCTCCGGTTTCCCCAACTCTTCGCCTTCACCGGCACCCTGTTCCTGCTGGACATGCTCATCCCCGACCTCATTCCTTTCATAGACGAGATGATGTTGGGGCTGCTGACCATCATGTTGGGGATGTGGCGCAAGGAATCGCCGGAAGTCGAGGAGAACCTGCCCAAGCCCCCCGTCAAGGACATCACGCCCGACGAGTGAGTCTAGATCCTGCGTTCGACAGGCCACATGGACAGCCAGAGCTGAGCGCTCGATGCCTTGAACTCGATCGCAGCGCGGACTCGCTATGGGCGGTCATGAAGTTCGCCTCTCTTCGACGGAGATCCTTCGTTCGGCAAACTTCATGACCTCTGGTTCGCGACTATTGATGAACGGTCGAGTGGCAGAAACTCGAGGGCTCACAGCTCCGCCCTCCCCCATCGGGCCCTGATCCCCTACGGTCATCGAGCCTCGGCTGTATGGCTCGTCGAACGAAGGATCTCCGTCGAAGAGAGACGAGCCATACAGCCGAGAGCCGGTGACCGTCGTGTCAGCTCGCCTTGTCAGGCTCGTCGAAAGAAGGATCTCCATCGACGAGAGACGAGCCATACAGCCGGTAATCGATGGCGCTCAAGTCGCTAGGCCGAGCGCATGAAGTGCCAGGGCAGGTGGCCGGAGGACCGTTCGAAGACCAGCGGCTCGATTCTGTCGGCGTAGGTGCGCAGGAGGGTCGACAGGTCCTGCCCCGCGGCCGCCGCCTCCAGGATGTCCGCCGCGTCGGCTCCGGCCTTGCTGATGTAGCTCTGCCAGATGGCCTGACGAACCGACATGGTCCCCAGGCTCACATTGGGCAACCGTGCCACTCCCTTTCTGACCAGGGTCATCTTCCGGCGCAGCGTCGCGGGATCCTCCATTCCCTCACGCTGGTAGCCGGTGTAGGGCTTGGGAATCAGCAGATTCACCCCCAGATGGATGTTGCCGATCACGCCGGTCGGTGCCAGCTCCTCCAACATGATGGCTCGACACTGGGCCGCCAGATCGAGAATAGCCTGTACGTCCTCCATGGTCTCTCCGGGCAGACCGATGATGAAGTAGAGCTTCAGCTGGGTCAGCCCCCGGCGGAAGATCATCCTCACCTTGTCGAGCAACAGCCTGTTGGGGATCGGTTTGTTGAGTTTGACCCGCAGCTCGTCGCTGCCGGTCTCCGGCGCCAGCGTAATCGACCGATCGCCCGAGGCGTGCAGGGCATCGAGGACCCCCGTGGTCACCGCCGGAATCCGGATCGAGGACACCGCCGTGCGGAATCCGAGCTGGTTGGCGGTTTGCAGAATGCGCTCGATCTCGGGATGGTCGCCCACCGCGGTGGCCACGAACCCCAGTTGATCGGTGACCGGCCGAGCCCGCTCCAACGACGCCAGAATGAACTCCGTCGGGTGCCAGCGGAATTTCCCCATACCGAAGGTGGCCCAGCAGTACCGGCACTTCTCGGGGCAGCCGCGGGACATCTCCACCAGGAACTTGTGGGCGAACTCCGTGTGTGGGGTGACGATGGCCGTGGTGGGGAGATTGCCGGCTTCGGTCAGTTGCTCGGCGCTCAGCTCCAGCTTGTGCAGCTTCTCGATCTGGTGCTCCTCCGGCCGATGGTGCGCCGGCACATAGAAGCCGGGGAGCACCGCCAGGCGCTCGAGCACCGCCTCCTTCTCCGACTCTTCGCTCACCGCGGCCAGCAGCTCGGGGAGGAGATTCTCAGCCGCCCCCAGCGCGAAGACATCGACGAACTCGCTCATGGTCAGGGGATTGATGGCGGCACAGGAGCCACCCATGATGATCAGGGGGTCGGATCGGCGTCGCTGGTCACGGCGGAGCGGCACCTTCGACCGGGCCAGCATCTGCAGGAGATGAACGTAGTCCTCTTCGAACGACACCGAGAACGCCACCACCCCGAAACCGTTGAGCGGCGTCTCGGTCTCCACCGACACGGGGACCCCCTGACCATCCGCGAAGAGCCTTTCGCAGCTCCAGTCGGGGTGATCGTGAACCAGCTCGTAGACTCGCTGGAACCCCAGGCTCGACATGCCGATGTGGTACGAGTTGGCATAGGCCAAACCCAGGGTGTAGCGGCCATGCGGGTCGTAGCGCCCCACCGGGCGCTCGTCACGCCGTATCGATCTCCAGTCACTCATCGAAACTCAATTGTAGAGGGCGTCGAGGGTCTCTGCGTGGCGCCGGAACAGCAGACCGACAAAATGGGCCCCCATCAACAGGGTGTAGGTCGCCACCATGATCTGGGCCAGCGCCCCCAACAGCGGGATCGGCAGCAGAATCACTCCCAGAGCCTGTCGAAAGACCAGCAGGCCGACGAGAAGCCCGAGAGTCTTCCAGCCATCGGCTCCCACCAGAAGGAGAGCCCGCACATGCAGATCGATCCGTAGCGCCATCCAGGGATTCCATTCCACGGCCACGGAACCAAAGGCCGGAATCCACAGGGCCGCCCCCAGGACGGAACCAGCCAGGAGCGCCAGCGAACAGTGGGGTCTGAGCTCGGCGAGCTCCTCCAGAACGCACCCCAACAGATAGAGGATCAGGATCAGCGGCACCATCGACACGATGAAGGCCAGCAAAGCCCCGAACCATTCCCACAGCCGCTGACCCCCTTCGGACCAGTCCGGCCAGTCCGGCAGCTCGGTCTCGCCATCCGCGGTGGTGCGGACGATGGCGAAGAGCAGTCCGGGCAGCATCAACAGAATCAACAGCCTCATCAGCAGCACGGCGCAGCCCAGGCCCGGTACCGTCCCCAGGAACCAGAACAGCGCCAGCACCACCACGTAGCCCCAGTAGACGTAGCGGCCCAGCCCGCGGAACGGATACAGAAGCGCGTCGCGAAGACCGTAGGTTGCGGTCCGTTTCGTCGCTCGCCGCAACTCGTTGGAGACCGCTGGGGTCGAAGCGGCCAGGGGCAGGGCCCGTTCGCCACAGTGCCGGCAGAAGAGGAGCCGATGTCCCTCCTCGATGCACTCGCCGCAGAGGAGCTTCTGGCAACCGTCGCAGCGAAAGGCGGCTTCGGATGCCGGATGGGTCGAGCAGTTGGCTTCGCTCAAGGTGTCGGGAGTCTAGCTCAGCAGGCCCCGGGCCAGTCTCAGAACTCCCCGCGTCCCCAGGCTCCGGGGTGGTGCCTCGCGCACATGGATGGCCAGCAGCCGCTTGAAGAGCGACGGCTCGGATGCCAGCGAGCGGATCATCCGCCGGCGCAAGCGGGGACGGCGTTCGGCCTCAAGGAGAAGCCGGATCAGGAAGTACGGCAGGGCCGTCAGCTGCCGGTTGCCGCGCTCGTATCGCCGCAGATCGCCTTCGTCGATGGCCTCCGCCAGGACCCGGGCTTGATGGAAGGCCAGCGACAGCCCCTCGCCCGTGATGGCGTCCCGATACCCCGCTGCGTCGCCCACCAGAGCCACCCTGCCTCGCTGCACCCCTCGCGTCCGCTGCTCCAACTGGGCCGCTCCCCGAGAGTCGCTGGAGGTCTCGATCCCTTCGAGACGCTCTGCGAGGACCGGAAAGCGCGCCAGCAGTGTGTCGAAGTCGGCTTTCTGGCCACTCCAGAGGAGTGCCACTCCCACCTCGTCGGCCGACACGGGTGTGACATAGGCCTCACAGCCATCGGTCCAGTAGACCTCTACCAGATCGGTCCACGGCGCCATCCTGAAATGGCGCCGCACCCCGGCTCGCCGAAACCGGATCCGCGAGCGGTCGAGTCCCACCCAGCGCCGCACCCGCGAATGTAGACCGTCGGCACCGACGATCCAGCGGGCCGCGATCGGTCCGTCCGTGGTCCGCACTTCGTTCTCTTCCAGACCCTGGACGGAGACTCCCCAGCGCGTACGGACTCCGGTGGCCTGTGCGCGATCGACCAGGGCCTGGTGCAGCACCGGCCTCCGGATACCGAGGCCCGGACGTCCCGGGAACTCCGCCTCCACCCTGGTCCTGCCTTCGAGGTAGCGGATGCCGCGGATGGCGGCAGACCGGGAACCCTCGATCGAAACTCCCAGATCTTCGAGAACCTTCAGGCCGTCCGGCATCAGACCCTCACCACAGGCCTTGTCGATCGGTGGGCGAGAGCGATCCACCACCAGGACCTCCCTGCCCAGGCGACGTAACTCCAGAGCCGTCGCCAATCCGGCCGGACCGCCCCCCACCACCAGGATCTCCGTTTCAATCCCCATCGCCACTCCTGCGCTGCCTCATCTGGGCCCACATGGACCGCCCGACGGCCCGCACGAGCCTTGGTGCCGTGACCGGCTCGGGGGGCTCGAGTCGCCCGGCGAGGTGGAGCTCGAGGGACTCCCGCCGGCGGATCTTGCCCGACGACGTCCGCGGCAAGGTCCCTGCTTCCAGGACCACCACGTGGTCGAGGGTGATTCCCACGTCGGCCAGAACCCTGTGTCTGCAGAGATCGACGATCTTCGCAGCGCCCCCCTGGTAACCCCGGGCCGGCTCGACAAACAGCCAGATCTCCTCCCGATCGAAATCCTCGGGAAGATGACTGGCCGCCGCCGCGCAACCGGTCCGAACCGGCTGCAACTCGCTGACGACCGCCTCGATCTCGTCCGGCGAGTGGTTGGCACCACGCACGATCAGCACATCCTTGGCCCGGCCCGACACATACAGCTCGCCGCCCTCCAGGAAGCCGAGATCGCCGGTATCGAGCCAACCATCGTGCAGCGCCGCAGCCGTCGCCTGGGGCTGATGGAGATACTCCTTCATCAGGGACGGGCCCCGCACCCAGATCCGGCCCTCTTCTCCCTCGGCTAACCCTCGACCTTCGCGGCTTCGCACCTCGACCTCGAAATCAGGCAGGGGTCGACCCACCGAAACCAGCTCTCGGCCTCGCCCCTGTCCAGCTGGGCGACCGAACTCTCTACGTAGTGTGCGAAAGGGCCGGTCTATTGGCGAGAAGGTCACCGCCAGCGCCGCCTCCGACAGACCGTAGACCGGGGTCAGGGCCGTCGAGCGAAATCCGTGGGGGCCGAAACGTTGGGCGAAACGCCGCAGGACATTGGGTACCACCGTCTCGGCTCCGCACAGCGCCACGCTCCAATGGCTGAGATCGACCTCGCGAATCTGCTCGTCCCGGATCTTCTCGGTGCACAGACCGAAGGCGAAGTTCGGCGCCGGCGAGATGGTCGCCCGGTACTTCGAGAGTGTGCGCAGCCAGACCGCCGGGCGGGCCACAAAGAGCTCCGGAGGGATCAGGGTGAGTGTCGACGGACGCTCGAGCACCGTGAAGACACAGCCGATCAACCCCATGTCGTGGTAGAGCGGCAACCAGGAGACTCCGGAATGCCGAACCTCGGGTCCATCCGGCCAGAAGCCGTTCAGACGCCGGGTCTGGGCCATCAGCGCCCGGTGGGTCAACGCTACCGGCTTGGGGTCGACCGTGGTCCCCGAGGAGAACTGCACCAGCCCCAGCGCGTCCGGATCGACGGCTTCGACCGTGGGCTCACCCGGGGGGATCGACGACAAGGTGTAGCTGCGGCAGTCGGCGCTCGCCAGGGCCTCGCCGAGGACTCGTCGCAACCGAGCCTCCGCCAGGACCCGCCGCACCCCTGCGGCGCGCAGCATCCTGGCCGTTCGCGTCTGATACTCAGCCAGGCGACCGAGACGAACCGGTGGGTAGAGAGGTACCGGCACCGCGCCGGCCAGCAGCAGACCGAAGAAAGCCACCAGGAAGTCGGCACCGGTGGGGAAGAAGAGGCCGACCATCTCTCCCCGCCGGACCCCCATGGCCTGGAGACCAGCGGCGAGACGGCCGGAGCGCTCGTAGAGCTCGGGCCAGCCGAGCCACGATTCTCGCTCTCTGCGATCGAGCAACCGGACACCACAGTCGTCGAATTCCGCCGCTCGCGCGAGTGCCTGGTTGAGTGTCTCCATTCTGATTCCTCAGGCCGCCGGGCCCGACTCCAGCTTGCGACTCACGACATCGACGAGATCGCCGACGGTCTGGATCGCCGCCTCGTCCTCCTCCGTCAAGATGATCTCAAAACGGTTCTCCACCTCTACCGCCAGCGTCAACAGGAGCAGCGAATCGAGCTCCAGGTCCTCGATCAGACCCATCTGCCGCCGCAGCTCGGTCGGTCGATTCAAGTGGAGCTGCGAGATCTCCTGAATGCCGGTCAGGATCTCTTCAGGGGTCATCCGGGCTCCCCCCCGGGTCGAGACAGCCGAACTGCCGCAATCCCTTCTCTTCGCTGCGGATCCGGTGCCGCAACAACCAGGCGTTGGCGGCGCTGAACAGCACCGCCGTCATCCACGCCGTATGGATCAGCGGCAGGGCCACGATCTCCACCATCACCGCCAGATAATTGGGGTGGCGAAGGTAGCGAAAGGGGCCGCTGGTCACCACTGGCTCGCCCGGCAGACAAAAGACCCGGGTGGTCCACCGGTGACCGAGCGTTGCGATCACCCAGTGCCGCAGAGCCATCGACAGCACCAGGGCCACGGTCGAGACCAGGGCCAGCAGAGGGATGAAGGGTCGATCGAGCCACCAGACCTCGACCAGGCAGCTGAGCAGAAAGAGACCATGGAGAAGCACCATCCAGGGATAGTGTCCCTGGCCGACCTCCACCGCTCCCCGCGCCATCAGCCACTTTCGGTTTCGCTGCGAAATCCGCAGCTCCAGCAGCCGCTCACCGACCATCACTCCCAGCAGGGCCGTGTACAACCAGCGAGTGTCTACCATTCCAGCAGCACCAGCTCGGAGCAGAAACCCGGACCCAAGGCGAGCAGCATGCCGTAGCTCCCCGGTTCGGGTCGATGATGGCTCAGGGTCTCCTCCAGCACCATCAAGACCGAGGCCGAAGAGAGATTGCCGATCTCCTGCAGGCTTCGCCAGGTCACCTCCAGGGCCTGCCGTGGCACCTCCAGAGCCTCCTCCATCGCCTGCAGGACCTTCGGGCCTCCGGGGTGGGCCACCCAAGAGCGGATGTCCTGGCGACGGAGCCCTTGATCGGTCAAGAAGCGATCGACGTCGGCCCGCAGGTGATCGCGCACGACCTCGGGAACCGCCGCCGACAGGACCACCTGGAAGCCCTTCTCGGAGATATCCCAACCCATCACCCGTTCGGTGTCGCGGTAGAAAATGGAGCGGCTCGCCACCACCCTGGGACCCTGGGCGATGCGGTCCTCCCCCACCACGACCGCTGCGGCCGCACCGTCACCGAAGAGTCCGGAAGAGATGAGGTTGGGGATGGAGAGGTCCTGGAGCTGCAGGGTCAGCGAACAGAGCTCCACAGCCAGCAGAACCGCCACCTGGTCGGGGTACGCCTTCACGTAGTCGGCGGCCCGCGAGATTCCGGCGGCGCCGGCCACACAACCCAGACCGAAGACAGGCAGCCGCCGCACGTCCGACGGTAGATCCAGCCGATTCATCAAGCGGGCATCGATCGAAGGCGTGGCGACGCCGGTAACCGAAACGAAGATCAGGCAACCCACGTCGGCCAACTCGAGGCCCGCCCGATCGACAGCCTCGCGGACCGCCGCAGCTCCGATCTCCTGCGATACCTCGATCCAGGCGTCGTTGGCTGCTCCCCAGGAGGTGACCCGGTCCTGGTACTCCTCCAAAGGCAGTGCCAGGTGACGGCCGCCCACCAGAACGTTGCGGTGCAGGGATTCGAGACGCTCGGGGTTGAAGATCTTCTTCGACCAGACCTTTGTGAAAGCCTCCAGCAGTTCCTCCTGGTCGTAGTAGTTCGGGGGGAAAGCCTTGCCGACCGATGCGATTCTCATCTCTAGGTACCTACGCGGCCACTCGATTTCGGTTCAACGCCTCACTGCGATCGTCCGAACGATCCGTTCCTCGACGCCAAGCGTATACCGCAACAAGAGAGTTGATGAACGGATCTACCGATCGCCCCACGCTGCTCGTCTTCACCCTGGGTCCCCGTTGCGAAGGGTCGAGACGCCGTCTCCTGCCCCGTTCGCTGCGGCAGAGCGAGATTCTCTTGCATGAACAGGGACTGCGCGGAGCTCTGGAGGCCGGGCGCCGGGCTGGGCTGCGGGTCGTCGTGGCCTCTCCCCAGCCGCTCGATCTACCGACAGACATCGAGCAGATCCGCCAACGGGGCCGCTCCTTCGCCGATCGATTTCGCGGCGCGCTGGGCAGCGTACAGAAGGCCTACCCGGATAGCCCTCTACTGGTGGTCGGCACCGACACTCTGGATCTCGACTCCGCCCATCTGGAGAGCGCGGTTCGACACCTGGCCCAGTCCCCCGAGGACGTGGTCATCGGTCCCTCTCTCGACGGAGGCTTCTATCTTCTGGCGACCCGCGTAGCTCTCGACAGCGAATTGGCCCAGGTCTCCTGGTGCCGCAGCAGTACTCTGCGCTGTCTGCTGGACGAGATTCGCCGCCGTGGACGCAGGGTCCATCTGCTCGAGCCGCTGCACGACCTCGATCACCACTCCGGGGTCGAGCGCTGGCTCTCCGACACGGCCAGGGACGACGACCTGGCTTGGCTACGGCGCTGGCTGCTCGGTGTCCTGGCCGCCTGGAGGCGCCCCTCTCGGCCACCCTCACCGTGGCGTCTTCGGCCGGCCATGGCCGGCGCTGTCCTCGGTCGCGCTCCACCCTTCTGACTCTCGACCCCGAAAAGAGTTTTCACGGCCCGGTGCCGGTCCGAATCAGCGACCGATACCGTCGGCCTATCGAGGGATTCCATGGAGAGCCGAACTGATCATGAGTGTTGCCAATGTCGAACAGATCGTCAAGAAACGTTACCGCGAGGGGGCTGAAACCCAGGTCCCGGAGCTCTGTTGCCCCATCGACTACGACCCCAGGTATCTCGAGGTCATCCCGGAGGAGGTTCTGGCCAGGGATTACGGCTGTGGCGACCCCAGCCGTTATGTAAGTCCAGGCGAGACGGTCCTCGATCTCGGTAGCGGCACCGGCAAGATCTGCTTCATCGCCGCCCAGGTGGTCGGCGCCGGAGGACGGGTCATCGGAGTCGACATGACCACGGAGATGCTGGAGGTGGCGCGACGCAACGCCCCGGTGGTGGCCGATCGGCTGGGTTACTCCAATGTCGAGTTTCGACGGGGTCGCATCCAGGATCTGCAGCTCGATCTCGACCGGCTCGAGAACGCCTTGCAGGCCGATCCGGTGCACGACCTGGAGTCGCTGGGAAGGCTCCAGGATCTTGAGACGACCCTGCGAAGTGAAACGCCCCTGGTGGCCTCCGACTCCATCGACGTGGTGGTGTCCAACTGCGTTCTCAACCTGGTGGATAACGACCAGAAGCGACGGCTCTTTGCCGAGATCTGTCGTGTCTTGAACAGCGGTGGCCGGGCCGTCATCTCGGACATCGTCAGCGACGAGCCGGTGCCGATTCACTTGCAGGAGGATGCGGAGCTGTGGAGCGGCTGCATCTCGGGAGCGCTGACCGAGGAGGGCTTCCTGTCGGCGTTCGAAGAGGCGGGGTTCCACGGTATCCGCATCCTGGAGCGAAATGTCGACCCCTGGCGCACCGTAGAGGGCATCGAATTCCGCTCGCTGACCGTGGAGGCCTTCAAGGGGAAAGAGGGCCCGTGCGTCGAGCGTCACCAGGCAGTGATCTACAAGGGCCCTTTCAAGGAGGTCCTCGACGACGACGGGCATCGCATCCGGCGGGGACAGCGCTACGCCGTCTGCGACAAGACCTACAATCTCTATCAGCGGCAGCCCTACACGGGGCAGTTCGAGTTGGTGGAGCCCCTCGATGAGGTCCCCCTGAACGAGGCTGTGCCGTTCGACTGCTCGCGCGATGCAGTCCGGGATCCACTTGAGACCAAGGGAGAGGACTATCGAATCACTTCCGAGGAGGGCGAGCCTTGCTGCGGACCCGATGGCTGCTGCTAGCCTTTTCCCCCGGGGGTTCGGGGCGCGCACGGGTGAGGTCGCGGCCTGCCGCTGATAGGGTCGCCAGTCTCGACGGCCATGGCCGGCAGGAAACCGTGCCCTGGCCGCCGATGGAGACTCCATGACCGTCCCGAGCACAGACTCCAAGCACTCCGCACGCTCTGCCGGACCGCGGGTGCGCCTCGACTCCCTGGATACCCTCTGGTTCCAGGTAGGCGGTACCCTCTGCAACCTCGCCTGCACCCACTGTTTCGTCTCCTGCTCGCCGACGAATCACACCCACGAGATGCTGTCGATGGCAGAGATCGTTCCCTATCTCGAAGAGGGCGCTTCGCTGGGGATCAAGGAGTACTACTTCACCGGTGGAGAGCCCTTTCTCAATCCGGAGATGGAGGCCATCCTAGAGAAGACCCTCGAGCTCGGCCCTGCCACGGTGCTGACCAACGGCCTGTTGCTGGACGAAGACCGCTGCCAGCGACTGGCCCGGCTGGCCGAGCGTTCCGCCTACTCGCTCGATTTCCGTGTCTCCATGGACGGCTACAACGCCGAGACCAATGACCCTATTCGGGGCGCAGGCACCTTCGAGCGCATCCTGGCCGGCATCGCCCGTCTGGTGGCGGCGGGTCTCAATCCGGTGATCACCGTCACCGAGGTTCACCAGGAGAACGGCTCGGCGGCAGGAAAACGGCGCTTCTTTGAGCTGCTCGAGGAGTTGGGCATCGCCAAGCCCAGACTCAAGATCCTGCCGGTCTTTCAGATCGGGGCCGAGGCCGAGCGGGGAGGTGCCTACGAGAGCTGGCAGCGTCTGCAGGCGGGCGACGTCGAGAGCGGCGGGTTGGATCATCTGCAGTGCTCCTCCTGCCGCATGGTCACCGATCAGGGTGTCTGGGTCTGCCCCATCCTGGTCAACGAGCCCACGGGTCGGATGGGTGAGACACTCCGTGACACCCTCGATTCGTTTTCCCTGGATCATCCGGCATGTTGGACCTGCCACGTCTACGGAGTCTCGTGCAGGACCTGAAGATGGCCGATCGCGACCCCAAACAGATGCATGCTGCCGGCGGCAGCGCCCCGCTCAGCCGACACCGGGGCATGGCCACCTGGGGCGAGAAGCTCGTTCCCCTGACAGAGTTCCACCGGGCAGCGGACGAGAGCGGACGACGCCTGTCTCGCAAGGAGCGTGCGGCTGCAGCCCAACGATTCCTGGCCTCCCGGGTCGACCAGAGCCCCGTGGAGGGACCCTTCGGCCGTATCGCGGTCTTCGGCGGGGTCTACAACAACCACCTCGCCCTCGCCTCTCTCCTCCAGGATGCCCGTCGCCGAGGGGTCGAGTCGGTCTATTGCCTGGGAGATCTGGGCGGCTTCGGACCCCAACCCGAGAAGATCTGGAGCCTCATCGAAGGCGGCGGCGTGCTGGCCATCCAGGGCAACTACGAAGAGTCCCTGGCCAGCGGCCGGGAGGACTGCAACTGCGGCTATACCGACCCGCGGGACAACCACTTCGCCAGGCTCTCCTACGGCTACACCGCGGAGCGCTGCTCGGAGGGCTTCAAGCGCTGGATGGGAGAGCTGCCGCGACGACGACGGGTGCGGCTCGGCGATCGGGAGCTGTTGCTGATCCACGGCTCGCCGCGGCGCATCAACGAGTTCCTCTTCAGCTCCACGACGCCCGATCCCTTTCTCGAGGTGCTGCTCGACCAGGAAGGCTGTGATGGCCTCCTCTGTACGCACACGGGCCTCCACTGGCATCGGCATCTGGCCTCCGGTCGCGATGTGGTCAACGTCGGCGTCATCGGCCGACCGGCCAACGACGGTCGTCAGAATGTCTGGTATGCGATCCTCGACGGCCATTCGGGCGAGCTCTCCGTCGAGCTGGCTCCCCTCGCCTACGACCACACGGCACTGGCAGAAGAGATGCGCCGAGAGGATCTGCCCGAAGAGTTCGTGGAGACCATCCTCAGCGGTTGGTGGACCACCTGTCTCGAGATCCTGCCGGCGCGCGAACGGCAACTCTCCAGATTCTGAGGACAAGATTCATGCAACCCAAACCCGAGCTGGCCATCCTGGGGGCAGGCCCCACCGGTCTCGATGCCGCCCTGGCCGCACGCGAAGCCGGCCTGTCGTTCACCCTCTTCGAAGCCGGGTCCCGGGTCGGATCCTTTCTGCTCCAATGGGGACACGTGCGGCTCTTCTCACCCTGGGATCTCGATGTCTCGCCACGCATCCGGCAGGCGCTCGAACAGCTCGACAGAACGGCTCCAGCCGGATCCGATTGCCCGACAGGACGCCAACTGGTCGAGCAGGTCCTCGAGCCCCTGGCCGAAAGCCCGCTGCTGGCGCCCGACCTGCAGCTCGAGGCCCGAGTGGTGGCCATCGGTCGTCAGGGACTGCTCAAGAACCAGGCCATCGGTGACCCGGTTCGCAACCGGCACCCCTTTCGTCTGCTGGTCGAGAGGGGTGGCGTCCAGCGCACCGTGACGGCCGACATCGTGCTGGATTGCACCGGCACCTACGACCAACCCAACGCCACCGGAGACGGGGGGATCCCGGCTCCTGGTGAGGAGCTTCTCGAGGATCGCATCGTGCGAACGATTCCCGACGTGCTGGCCGACACCGAGGCCTGGGCGGGGAGACGCATTCTCCTGGTGGGTGCCGGTCACTCCGCCCAGACCGCCATCCTCGATCTGGCCGCTGTCGCCAAAACTCATCCCGACACCGAGGTTCTCTGGGTCGTCCGCCGGGAGCGCCCTGAGTGGCAAGTCCTCGCAGACGATCCCTTACCCGAGAGATCGAGACTGATCCGACGTGCCCAGGATCTTGCCCAGGAAGGCTCTCCGCATGTCCGCTGTCTCACCGGTCGAGTCGTCGACGCCATCGAGGAGAACGACGGGCGGCTCTCGGTCATCCTGAGAGACCGACGGGGGCAGACCCGAACCGAGCTCGTCGACAAGATTCTCAGCTTGACCGGGTTTTCCGGCGACCACCTCCTCTACCGGCAGCTGCAGGTCCACGAGTGCTGGGCGACTTCGGGCCCCATGAAGCTGGCCGCTTCACTGCTGGCCGGAGCCAGCTCCGACTGTCTAGATCAGACGAGCCAGGGGTTCGACACCCTGAAGAATCCCGAACCCGGCTTCTTCATCCTCGGTTCCAAGTCCTACGGGCGCAACAGCACCTTTCTCATGCGGATCGGCTGGCAGCAGGTCGACGAGGTCTTCGGTCAAATCCTCGATTGATCGAGGGCGCCGGCCGAGCCTCCAAGCCTTCTTACGCTGCTTCGTCGCCGCCGACTGGTGGAAACTGATCGCGCAGGCTCTCGGCGAGACATTGACAGGCATCGGTGAGGGTGAAGATACCGGCCAGGCGCTCCTCCTTGACGACTAGGGCCGCACCGACGTGTTCCCTGGCCATGTGCAGCAGAACCCGATCCAGGGGCTCCGACAGATCCACGACGTAGACCTTCTCGGTGCGCACATCGGCGACGGTGGGACTGGAGTCCGGGTCATCGCCGCTGCGATTCATGGAGAGCTGCAGTTCGCGATGGCTGAGGATGCCGACCGGGACACCGTCCTGCAGCACCGGCAGATGGTGGATTCGGTGAGTTCTCATCATCTTCCGCGCCCTCTCCAGCGTCTCCGCTCTCTCGATGGAGTAGGGAAAGGGCGTCATCACGGCCTTGACCCGCGGCATCTCTTTGAGCTTCTTCGGCCACATGGCAGATCAGCCCTCGACGCTTTCACCGCTCAGCCAACGGGGCAGATCACGAAGATCGTTGAAATAGGCCAGGGGGGACGCCTGGCTGAGCTCGGCCCGATCGTGCGAGCCGGTTAGCACCGCCGCCGCATCGGCGCCGGCGTTGAGCGCCATCTGCAGATCGTGGGTGGTGTCACCGATCACCAGAGTATCCTCGGCCGTCATTCCCAGCTCATCGAGGATATCGAGAATCATCTGTGGGTGGGGTTTGCTGTGCGACTCGTCGGCCGTCCGGGTCGCCTGGAAGAGCCCGGCCAGACCGGTGCTGGCGAGATCCTCATCGAGGCCTTCGCGGCTCTTGGCGGTGGCGACGGCCAGTAGATGACCTCGATCACGGAGCTCTTCGAGCACCTCTCGAACACCCGGAAATGTCTGATGCCGGTATCGGTAGTCTTCGAACCACAGACGGCGATAGACATTCTTGACGCTGTCGTACAGCTCCTCCGTATATCCCGGCGCAAACCTGTCGAACATCTCCCGCAGACCCAGGCCGATGGAATCGCGCACCGCCGCCGCATCAACCGGCCCCTCACCCAACTCCTCCATGGCGGCCTCGGTGCAGGCGACGATGGAGCTGATCGAATCCTGCAGGGTCCCATCCCAATCGAACACGATCAGCGGGTATTTCTCAGATCGGTTCATAGACCAGTCCGCCTACCACCGAAGCGTTCTTCGAAACGGTTGCGTCCGCCCGCACCAGGGTCACCAACCGTCGCTCCACGGTCGTGTGGGCAGGCAGATCCACCCCGGGGCCGATGATGGACTCGACCACACGACAGCCGGCGCCGATACGGGCTCCCGGAAGAACGACCGAGGAACCCAAGCGGCTGTCTTCTTCAACCGCCACATCCTGTTCGATGACCGACCCCTTGATGCGGGCCCCTTCGGACACCTCGGCGTCGGGGTCGGTCCAACTCCGGCGACGGCCCCAGTCGAGCACCGCTCGGCGATAGCGCTCCGGTGTGCCCAGATCGTGCCACTTCCGGGAGGTCTCCTGCGCCGCCAAGCGTCCACCGGAGACCAGCAACGGCTCGTAGAGATCGGGTACGAAGTCGGCCGGCCCGTCGGGCACTCTGTCCAGTAGCGCCGGGGACAGGACATGCGCTCCCATGAAGACCCGGCGGGTGACCTCTTCCGGATCATTTCTTCGTGGACGCAACGACACGATCCACTTGTGGTCGACAACACCCACTCCGCCACCGAACGGCTCGGGGTCGACACGTCTCGACACCAGCAGAGTGGCGTCGGCACCGCTGCGCTGGTGGCGGCGGATCAGGCTCCGCAGGGGCCAGCGACAGAGACTGTCCCCGTTGACGATCAAGACCTGCTCGGCTGGCGCCAGAAAGTCCCGTAGTGGACTCAGCGCCCCCAGGGTACCGAGAAGCTCCTCTTCGATGGAGAAGGTCAGTGGAACTCCTCCATACGAGTCGCCCAGCGAGTCGCGGATCATCTCGCCTCGGTGGAACAGGTTCACCGCCACCGCCTCGCAACCCAGGGAGACGAGCTGATCGATGGTGTGGGCGAGAGCCGCTGCTCCGCGCACCGGCAGCAGGGGTTTGGGGATGAACGATGTCAGCGGCCGTAACCGGGTGCCATGGCCCGCGGAGAGAACCAGGGCGCGCAACCGGGGCTTCTTCAAGGAAAGACCATGTCGGGTGGAGCGTCGGGGTTCTTCTCGCGAAAGCTTTCGTACAGCTCGACATAGGAGAGGCGCTCTGCCTGGTCGAGATCGAAGCCGAAGCGTTTGGCTACCGTGTCGGCGCCTACCCCCTCGAACTCTACGAAGTCACCGATGGGTGTGTGGTCCAGCGCCACGGTGACGCCGCCGAGATGCCACTCCTCGCGCTTTTTCTGGTACCGGCGGATGATCTTGTAGCCCAGACTCTCCAGGATGCTGTGCATCTGGTCTGCATCGGCGACCCCCGTCTCATGCTCCACCCTGACCTTGACCTCGTTCTCGAAGCGCGGTGCGCTCTTGTAGGTCAACCTGGCGCCTTGCCGATCGATGCGCAACCGTAGGAGTCTCTGGGAGTCCTTGAGCTTCGATTTCCGGTCATAGATCCAGTTGTCTTCCGAGTTGGCGGGCGACAGCCTCTCGGCTTCCATCTCGCGCAGCTGCTCCCGCAGGTCCTCCAGGCTGGGACAGGCGAACTTGAGCTCCCACTCTTCTGGTGGAGACGAGCTGGAGTCAGATATCGAATCGCTCATGAAGCGGATTCCTCTGCGGCCCTGTCGAGCAGCCGCACAATGGCTCGAATACCATCGTAGAAATGGCTGATATTGAATTTCTCGTTGGGCGCGTGCAGCCTGTCATCGGGCAGGCCGAATCCCATGAGCAGAGTGGGGACTCCCAGCACCTGGCTGAAGCTGGCCACGATCGGTATCGAGCCACCCTCCCGCACCCGCACCGGGCGGGCTCCGACGATGTCTTCCAGGGCGCCCATGGCGGCGTCGGCGATGGGTCCTTGGATATCGATGAGAACCGGTTGAGCCCCGTGGACCCCGGAGACCTCCACCTCGATACCTGCGGGCGCCAGGGACTGAACGTAGTCCGTGAAGAGGCGCGAGATCTTGTCGGGATCCTGGTTCGGCACCAGACGCATGGAGACCTTCGCACCTGCTCGGGCAGGTAGAACCGTCTTCGCGCCCTCACCCTGATAACCGCACCACAAACCGTTGACGTCCACTGTTGGTCGACCCCAGCTGCGCTCCAGCGTGGTATAGCCCTCTTCGCCGAAGACCTCACGGACCCCCAGGTCTTCCATGTAGGAAGCTTCATCGAAGGGTAGGTTGCCGAACTCCTCCCGCTCCCACTCCGCGAGCGGCAGTACGTCGTCGTAGAAACCGGGAATCAGAATCTTGCCGGTCTCCGGGTCCTGCAGCTCGGCGATGATCTGACAGAGGGCGTTACCGGGGTTGGCCACCGCTCCTCCGAAGGTGCCGGAATGGAGATCGCGGTTTGGCCCGTTGACCCGTATCTCCATATACGCGAGACCCTTGAGACCATAGAGCAGCGACGGCTGACCGGGAGCGAACATGGAGGTGTCGGAGACCACCACCGCATCACAGTCCAGCTTCTCGCCGGCATCGTCGCGAACGAAGCGCTCGATGGATTCGCCCCCTACCTCTTCCTCGCCCTCGAGAATGAACTTCACATTGACCGGCAACTCACCGCGCTCCTGGAGCATCGCTTCGACGGCCTTGATGTGGGTGTACGACTGGCCCTTATCGTCGGTGGAGCCGCGAGCGACCAGCAGATCACCCTGCACAGTGGGCTCGAAGGGAGGGCTGTCCCACTCCTCCAACGGATCGGCCGGTTGCACGTCGTAGTGGCCGTAGAAGAGGATCGTCGGCTTGCCGGGGGCGCCCAGCCATTCGGCGTAGACCAGGGGATTGCCACCGTTGTCGATGCTTTCGACGGTCAGACCGGCCGCCTGCAGCTTGTCGACCACGAACTGACTGCACCGCAGAACATCTTCCTTGTGTTGTGGATCCGTGGAGATCGAAGGGATCCGTAGATACTCCTTCAGCTCCTCCAGATATCGCTCCTTCTCCTGCTCGATGCGAGCGAGGACGTCTTGGCTGTCGGCAGACATGGGGTCGATCCCTCCCAGGGTAGATACCGCTCGAAGCGTGGAGTCTAACAGAGGCTCGCGGGGTCAGACCGTCCCTTCCGGCAGGCTCTCCAGGCGTTCCGAGAGACGGGACAGTCGACCCAAGTTGACCGCGTTGACCACCACGTGTGTGACCACCGGTGCAAGCAGATTCCCCCGCCAGATCATCAGGCCCGCCAGCGTCAGACCGGCGACGGCCGCAAAGGCCGTCCAGACACGAAAGCTGGAGCCGGGGCCGGCGTGCAAGAGGGCGAAGAGCAGCGTGGCCGGCAGCCAGCCCCAGGCCCCTTGCACGGCGCCGCGAAAGAACAACTCCTCGGAAAACCCCGAGAGCAAGGCCAGGCCGAGGATCTCACCGGTCCCCAGAGGCCCCAGTATCTTGGCCAGCTCGGTCTCCAGATCTCGGGCGCTGGCTAGCTGGCTGCGGGTGCCCATCCACAGGCCGATCAGCAGGCCTCCGGCAGCCAGGCCGAGCCCCAGGTCGATCCACCAGGTCTGCGGGTCGACGAACAGATCGAGGTCGATCCGTCCCTCGCGCAACCCCACCCAGAGGACCCCTCCCAGGGCCAGGGCGAGATAGAACAGCCAGGCGGCTCGGTAGACCCAACTCGTGCTCTCTGAAGAGCCTCGGGCCACGTCAGTTCACCGGTTCGGTCGGTTCCTCGGGTTCCGGGGTTTCGCTGTCGGGCTCTGCGGCGTCGATGACTTCGGCATCTTCGTTCTCGGCCCGGTCAGCCAGCTTGGCAACGGCCACCAGTCGGTCGCCTTCATCCAGATCCATGAGCTTGACGCCCTGAGTCGAACGGCCACTGACCCGCACCCCTTCGACGCTGATGCGGATGATCTTGCCCTCCTGGGTGATAAGAATCATGCCGTCGTCGGGCTGCACCTGCTTGGCGCCGATGACCTGGCCGGTCTTCTCCGACACCTTGAGGTTGATGATGCCTTTACCGCCCCGACTCTGGATGCGGTACTGCGAGACCGGGGTCCGCTTGCCCACCGCCCGCTCGGCCATGGAGAGAATCTCTCCATCCTCCTCCAGAACCGCCATTTCCACCACCCGGTCGCCCTTGCGCAGGCTGATGCCCCGGACACCACGGGTTGCCCGGCCCATGGAGCGGGCATCGCTTTCGGCGAAACGGATCGAGTAGCCCAGGGAGGTGGCCAGCAGTACCGTCTTTTCGCCATCGGTCATGCGCACGTCCAGCAGACGGTCACCTTCGTCGATGTTGATCCCGATGATGCCGCCGGCCCGCGGATTGGAGTAGGCGGTCAGCTCGGTCTTCTTGACGGTGCCGTTCTCGGTGGCGAAGAGGAGATACCTATCGTCGACGAACTCGCGTACCGCCACCGTGGTGGCCACCCGTTCGGTATTGCTCAGCTGCAGCAGGTTGACGATGGCCTTGCCCTTGGCGGCCGGACCCATCTGCGGGATCTCGTGCACCTTGAGCCAGTGGATGCGGCCGGCTTCGGTGAAGACCAGGATGTAGCTGTGCGCCGAGGCGACGTAGAGGTGCTCGACGAAGTCGTCGTCCTTGGTGAGCATGCCCTTGCGGCCCTTGCCGCCCCGGTGCTGCGAGCGATAGAGGCTCAGCGGTGAGCGCTTGATATAGCCCGAGTTGGTGACGGTGATCACCATGTCCTCGTCGGCGATCATGTCCTCCACCGAGATCTCATGCGTCTCCGGGATGATCTCGGTGCGGCGCTCGTCACCATAGGTCTTGCGGATCTCCTGCAACTCCTTGCGAATCTCCTCCAGAACCAGACGATCGGAAGCCAGGATGGCGCGTAGACGCTCGATGAGGGCCATCAGGTCATCGTACTCCTGGACGACTTTCTCGCGCTCCAGGCCGGTGAGCTTCTGCAGCCGCATATCGAGAATCGCCTGGGCCTGGACCTGGCTGAGGGAGAAATTGTCCATCAGGCGCTGACGGGCCTCGGGCGGAGTGTGGCTGGCACGGATGGTGGCAATGACCTCGTCCAGTTGATCGAGGGCCTTGAGGATGCCCTCGAGGATGTGGGCCCGTTCTTCGGCCTTGCGCAGATCGAACCGGGTGCGCCGCACCACCACTGTCTTGCGGTGGTCGAGGAAGTGATCGAGCAGCGAACGCAGATTGAGGACCTGCGGCTGATTCTCCACGATGGCCAAAAAAATGATCCCGAAGGTGGTCTGCATCTGGGTCATCTTGTAGAGCTTGTTGAGGATGATCTCGGGGATCTCACCCCGCTTGATATCGAGGACGATGCGGATGCCTTCGCGGTCGGACTCGTCCCGCAGATCGCTGACCCCCTCGATCCTCTTGTCGCGAATGAGTGCGGCGATCTGTTCCAGCAGCTTGGCCTTGTTGACCTGATAGGGAATCTCTGTGACCACGATGGACTGACGGTCGCCTCGCCGCTGCGTCTCCACCAGCGCCCGAGCCCGCATCTGGATGCCACCACGCCCGGTCTCATAAGCGGTACGGATACCCTCCAGCCCGTGGATGAAGCCGGCGGTTGGGAAATCGGGACCCGGAATGATCTTGATCAACTCCTCGAAGCCGAGGGCCGGATTGTCGATGATGGCGATCAGGCCGTCGATGACCTCGGAGAGGTTGTGGGGCGGGATGTTGGTCGCCATACCCACGGCGATACCGGCGGCACCGTTCACCAACAGATTGGGAAACCGTGCCGGCAGCACCTTGGGCTCCAACAGGGAGCCGTCGTAGTTCGGCGCCCAGTCGACGGTCTCCTTGTCGATGTCTTCGCGCAGCATCTCCTCGGAGAGCTTGGTCAAGCGGACTTCGGTGTACCGCATGGCGGCGGCGCTGTCGCCGTCGATGGACCCGAAGTTGCCCTGCCCGTCCACCAGCGGATAGCGCATGGAGAAATCCTGCGCCATGCGGACCACCGTGTCGTAGATCGCCGCGTCACCGTGCGGGTGGTACTTACCCATGACGTCACCGACGATGCGAGCCGACTTTCTGTAGGGCTTGTTGGAGGTGCTGCCGCTGTCGAACATGCCATACAGCACTCGTCGATGTACCGGCTTCAGCCCATCGCGGACATCCGGTAGCGCCCGGCCGACGATGACGCTCATGGCGTAGTCGATGTAGCTACGCTTCAGCTCGTCTTCGATATCGACGGGGATCGAATTATCGAACGGCAAGACCCGATCGTTTTCACTCATGGTGATGGACTACCTTTCCAATCAGATATCGAGGTTCTTGACGTTGAGAGCGTTCTTGACGATGAACTCCCGGCGCGGCGCAACCTGATCGCCCATGAGCACCGTGAAGAGATCGTCGGCTCCCACCTCGTCCTCGATCTTCACTTGCAGGAGTCTGCGCACCTCGGGATCCATCGTGGTCTCCCACAACTGTTCCGAGTTCATCTCACCGAGACCCTTGTAGCGTTGGATGGAGAGACCCCTCTTGGCCCCCTTGTAGAGGGTCTCGAGCACCTCTTCGAGGGTGTCGACCTGCTCGATCGTCTCCCCCTTCTGCAAGGTGAAGCCGCTGGTCTGCAGGGCCTCCAGACCCTGCTTGTTGCGACTCATGGCCCGGTACTCGGCGGTCGAGACCAGATCCCAATCGAGCCTCACCTGTCTCTCCACACCATCCCGGCGGCTGCTGAAGGAGAGGTAGCCGGTGCCGTGCTCTTCATCGCGCCCCACATCCACGTTGTGAAAACCCGAGGCCTCGATGATCTGACCGATCTGGTAGAGACGCTCGTGATTGTTGAGCGACTTCTTGTCGGTCAGACCCTGTAGAAGAGCGACCCGCAGGGCGTCCTCGGGAAAGCCGCGGGAAACCAGCCGCTCCATCTGCTCGCGAAACTGCTCCACATGTTCGAGATAGCTGGCCAGGCGGCTGCCCTTCAGCTTGCGGCCGCCGTTCTCCTCGAAGGAGAGCTCCCAGTTCTCTTGAATCCTCTGCACCAGGAAGGCGTGATACTCGTCCTCGTCCTTGAGATAGGTCTCCTTGCGACCCTCCGAGACCTTGTAGAGCGGCGGCTGGGCCACATAGAGATAGCCCCGTTCGATGATCTCCTTCATCTGCCGGTAGAAGAAGGTCAGGATGAGGGTGCGGATATGGCTGCCGTCCACATCGGCGTCACACATGATGATGAGCTTGTGGTAGCGCAGCTTGGCGACATCGAAGTCGGGGCCGATACTGGTTCCCAGCGCAGTGATCAGGGTCTTGATCTCCTGAGAGGAGAGCATCTTGTCGAAACGCGCCTTCTCCACATTGAGTATCTTGCCTTTGAGCGGCAGGATCGCCTGGAACCGTCGATCCCGGCCCTGTTTGGCGGTTCCGCCGGCCGACTCTCCCTCGACCAGGAAGAGCTCGCTGAACTCGGGGTTCCGCTCGCTGCAGTCGGCCAGCTTGCCCGGCAGATTCGAGGCATCCAGAGCACCCTTGCGCCGGGTCAGCTCCCTGGCCTTGCGGGCCGCCTCCCGGGCGCGTGCCGCCTCGACACACTTACCGATCATGCGCTTGGCGATGCGCGGGTTCTCTTCGAGGAAGCTGCCGAGCCGGTCATTGACCACCTGCTCGACCCAACCCTTGACCTCGGAGGAGACCAGTTTGTCCTTGGTCTGGCTGGAGAACTTGGGGTCGACGATCTTGATCGAGATGACCGCCGTCATGCCTTCACGGATGTCGTCGCCGGTCAGGTTCTCCTTCAGATTCTTCAGCAGGCCGCTGGAGTTGGCGTAAGCGTTGACGGTTCTCGTGAGGGCCGACTTGAAGCCCACCAGATGGGTACCGCCATCGCGATTATTGATGGTGTTGGTGAAACTGAAGATCTGTTCCGAGTAGCCGTCGTTCCATTGCAGGGCGATCTCCACCACCTCTTCGCCAGCACCCTCGTTGCGAACTTCCTCCAGATATATGGGCTTCTTGTGCAGGGTGTTCTTGTTGCGATTGAGGTGCTCGACAAAGCTCTGGATGCCGCCCACGTAGGAAAAGTCATCCGACTTGTCGCTGCGATCATCCGAAAGTTTGATCCGGACACCCTTGTTCAAGAAGGCGAGCTCGCGCAGACGCTGCGCCAGGGTCTCGTAATGGAAACTGGTCTCCGAGAAGATCTCCTTGTCGGGAACGAACCGAACCTTGGTACCGGTGCGCTGGGTCTTACCGATGGTCTTGATGGGCTCTTCGGGAAGACCCCGGTGATAGACCTGATACCAGACCTTGCCGTCGCGTTTGATCTCCAACTCCAGATTCTCCGACAGCGCGTTGACGACCGACACGCCGACGCCGTGCAATCCGCCTGAAACCTTGTAGGAGTTGCTGTCGAATTTTCCACCCGAATGGAGCTCGGTCATGATGACCTCGGCGGCAGAACGACCCTCTTCCTTGTGGACATCCACCGGGATGCCACGGCCGTCGTCCTCCACGGTCACCGAGTTGTCGGTGTGGATGGTGACCTCGACCTCGGTACTGAAACCCGCCTGCGCCTCGTCGATGGAGTTGTCCACCAACTCGAACACCATGTGGTGCAGGCCGGAGCCATCATCGGTGTCGCCGATATACATCCCGGGCCGCTTGCGAACAGCCTCGAGACCTTTGAGAACTTTGATGTTTTCAGCGGTGTAGTTCGATGCCGCAGAACTCAAGTGATTCACCCCTTTTCAGACTAGGAAATCTCCCGGATTCGCTCGTCTCCGGGCCTTTGTGGGTCGGCGGTACTGAGCCTCCGAAACCGCCTCAAACGCTATCATGTAATACTTTAAATATCAACTTATAAGTTACTGATTTTTAAGACATTTACGAGCGTCTTGGACACCCTTAACCGGGAGCGATGGAACCGGCCACCAATTGCCATCGAATCGCCTCTGGAGCCATCGACCAGATCTCGGGACGACTGGAGCTGACCAGGACCTGCTGGGCACCTTCGAAGGCCTTCCAGACGGCGCCGAGTCGGCCCTCATCCAGCTCGCTGTCGGCGTCGTCCAGGAGATAGACGGGGGACCGAGCAGCGGCTTCCAGGACCCGACCCCTGGCCGCGGTGATCAGTATCCCGAGAACCTTTCGCTCCCCCGCCGAACCCACCTTGCGGACGCTGTGATCACCCCAGCCGATGACCACCTCGTCCCGCTGTGGACCGAGCAGCGGGCGGCCCTCACGGATCTCGTTGGGCCGCACATCCTCTAATCGCTGTCGGATCTGTTCCACGTCTTCGTCTTCCACCTGGAGAGAGGGACGGTATTCGAGACGCAGATCTGGCAGATCGAGTTCCGTGGCACCGAGGATTGCGCCCAACGCCTCAGACAGTGCCTCCAGATACTGTCGCCGCAAGCCCATGAGCTCGGCAGCTGCCTTCGCCAGGAGCTCGTTCCACGAGCCCAGACCGGCGTCATCGGCCGACAGCAGGAGCTGCCGTTTCTGGGCGAGTATTCGACGAAAGCGAGCCAGGACCTCCAGAGCCGCCGGCCGCGTGCCGACGATCCCCTGGTCGAGAAACCGGCGACGCTTGTCCGGGCCGCCGCTCAGAATCTCCCGATCCTCACCGGTCCAGGCCACCACGGGCAGGGCCCGCAGATGCTCGACCAGACTGGTCACATTGCCATTGCAGGATCGGTATCGGCTGCCGCTGCTGAATCCGACCTCCAGGAGGATGCGCTGCGACCCTTCGATCTCTCCCCGCAGGTGGAAATCGGCGCCACCGTGGCGGACGCAATCGCCGATCTGGGCCGTGCGAAAGCTACGGGTGGTGGCCAGAAGATAGACCGCCTCGAGCAGGCTGGTCTTGCCGGCACCATTGGGTCCCAACACGAGGTGGTGGCCCGGTCCCGGCCGCCAGGTGGGGTTCTCCAGATTCCTGAAGGAGCTACAGCTGAGCTGGTGCAGCAAAGGTCGGGCCGGTCAGATGCGCATGGGCATGATGACGCAGAGATAGCGTCTGTCATTCCCTTCGACCGGAAAGCCGATAGCCTGGGTGTTCTCGTCCTTGAGCTCGAAGAGCACCTTCTCGGTCTCCACAGCCGACAGGAACTGACTCATGTAGTCGGGGTTGATCCCCAGTCGAATCTCACTGCCGCCATATTCACAGGTCACCTCCTCGGCTGCCTCTCCCAGATCGGGATTGGCGGCCGAGATCATCAGCTTCTCACCATCGATGAGCATGCTGACGGCGCGGGCGCGATCTCCGGTCAACAGGGCCACACGCTGGACGGCTTCCGCCAGGTTCTTGCGGTCGAAGATCGCCTTGCGATCGTTGTCCTTGGCGATGACCCGCTCATAGTCCGGAAAGGTCCCCTCGAGGATGCGGCAGATGAGCTCCCGTTGGCCGAGTTGGAACGACAGGTGATGCTCGCTGCGACGAAACTCCACCGTCTGCTCACCCTCGAAACGCAGAAGCTCCTGCAACGCCTTGCGCGGCACCAACACCCCCTCCGCGTCCATCCCTCCGTCCAGCGGATTCTCCACCAGGGCGAGCCGATGTCCGTCGGTGGCGACCAACTCGAGGGCATCGTCCCTGACTCTCAGGAGGGCACCGTTGAGCTGAAAACGAGACTCCTCGGCCGACACCGCGAAGATCACCTTGCCGATCATCGCCTTGAACTGACCGAAAGGGATCTTGATGCCATCCTCGCCCTTGACATCGGGCAGCGTAGGGAAGTCCTCGGGGGATAGACCGTTGATCTTGAAGCGTGATTTGCCCGCCGTGATGTTCAGTCGCTTTTCATCCTCGAGGGTCAGGTGAACTTCGTCACCGACCACGGCGCGGATGATTTCCAGGAACTTCCTCGCCTGGACGGCGATGCCGCCGTCACCGTTCACATCGGCCTGGCAGGAGGTGGTCAACGACACGTCCAGGTCGGTAGCTGCCAGATCGAGTCGATCCCCTTCGCCTCGCAGAAGGATATGAGAGAGGACCGGGATCGTTGTACGGCGCTCGACGATGCCCTGCATGGGTACAAGCTCATTGAGCAACTGGGAGCGTTTCACGCGAATTTCCATGGGGACTCCTCCGTCTAGAAGAGAGAGGTGAATATATCACAGGGAGTAGTAGTAGAAGGGCCTGTCGAAAGAGCGGAAAAGGGCTTTACAGCCAATGATCCAGGCTCGTTTCCACGCTCCACAGAGAGCGGAAATGGTCTGTGAAGAGACTGTGGAGAATGTGGAAAATCCTCCCGGTGTGGAGAGATTCCGCAACAATTCCACAGGGGCACGACAGAGATTTGCTCAGGTTTTCGGAGAGCTTCAGGAGAAGTGTTGCAGCATTCGATCGAGGGTGCGATCGAGCTCCGCATCGGTGGCCCGGAGCTTCTCGATCTTCTCCACCGAGTACATGACCGTGGAGTGGTGCTTGTTGTTGAAGTGCTTGCCGATATCCGGAAAGGAGAGATCGGTCAGTTGCTTGCACAGGTACATGGCCACCTGGCGCGGAAAGGCGATCTGCTTGGCATTGTTGCGACTCTTGATCTCGCTCACCTTGAGGCCGTAGTGCCGGGCCGCGAACTTGATGATCTCGGGCGCCAGGACCCGTTGGTGCTCGGGCGGCAGGATGTCCTTGAGCGTCTCCTGGGCCAGTTCCAGGGTCAGGGGCCGCCCGGTGAGCGAGGCGAAGGCGATGACGCGATTGAGCATCCCTTCCAGCTCGCGGATGTTCGATTTGACCTGCCGAGCGATGAAGATGGCCACGTCATCGGAGACCTCGACCCCTTCGTGGTCGGCCTTCCGCCGGAGAATGGCGATCTTGGTCTCGAGATCGGGAGACTGGATGTCAGCGATGAGACCCCATTCGAAGCGGCTGCGGAGTCGCTCCTCCAGCGCTGGGATGTTGCGCGGCGAGGAGTCCGACGAGAGCACGATCTGCTTTTGGCTGGAATAGAGCGTGTTGAAGGTATGGAAGAACTCCTCCTGGGTGCGCTCCTTGTTGGCCAGGAACTGGATGTCGTCGACCATGAAGACATCGATGTTGCGATAGCGCTCGCGGAAGTCGGGCATGCGATTGAAGCGCAGCGAGCTGATGAGCTCGTTGACGAACTGCTCGGCCGGCAGGTACATCACCCGCTGCTCCGGATGCTGGCGTTGGATGGTGTGGCCCACCGCATGCAGCAGATGGGTCTTGCCCAGTCCCACCCCTCCATAGAGAAAGAGGGGATTGTAGGAGCGGGCTGGATTCTCGGCGATGGCGCGGGCAGCTGCGTGGGCGAACTGGTTGGAGCTGCCGACGACGAAGCTGTCGAACTCGTACCGGGGGTTGAACTGGGTGGGTATCACTTCGCGTCGGCGGGGCATGTCCTGGACCGTGAAGAGCACCCGAAAAGCAGGTCCCTCCAGCCCTGCGATCACTCGATCGACGGCGCCACGGTAGCTCTCCTCGAGGGTGGTGACAAATCGTTGATTCGGGGCGAGAAGCTCCAGACAGTCCTCTCTCTCGGCCCGCACCTGCAACGGCTTGAACCAGGTGGAAAACTCCTCGGGCTCCAGCTCCTGTTGTAGCTGATCCTGTAAGCGATACCAGACAGTTCTCGACATGACCGCTCTAGGCAAACCCCACAAACGAAAGGACTTTTCCACACCCTGTGGAAAAGCTGTGGACCGGTATATAGGGTTCCGCGCCGCCCTCGATGGCTCGAAGCCGCGGCATCATAGCATACCGGAAAACGCGCCTCGGGCGGCCTAGTTATGGTCGAGAATCTGGCTGGGATTCGGCCTGTCGAGGGTCGGCAGGAGCAGATAGAGAACCTCTTCCGGCAACTCCAGAGCCTGCGGCGTCCGCAGGATCGGCAGAATGGGAAAGGGCTTGGAACTGGCCTGCAGAAACGGCGAGAGTCCGCGTGTCAACATCTCCAGGAGGGAGGGAGGACGGGGATAGAAGTCCAATTCGGTTGCCTCGCCGGGATCGTGGCCAGCAGCCTCGAGAACCAACTCGACAGCCCGTGAGAGACCGCCGATCTCGTCCACCAGACCCCTGTCCAGGGCCTGACTCCCGGTCCATATCCGGCCGCCGGCAACGCTTCTGACATCCTCGGCGGACATCTCTCTACCGGTGGCGACATGCTCCACGAAGATGTCGTAGATGCGGGTCATCTGATCCAGATACTGGGCTTCCTGCTCCGGCGAGAAGGGATCGAGGCTGGAAAAGAAGTCGGCGTTGGCGCCGCGGCTAATCTCATCGTGGGAGATCCCCAAAAGCTCCTGTTGGAATCGCCGGGTAGCGAGCTTGCCACCGACCACCCCGATGGAGCCGGTGATGGTCGCGGGTTGAGCGACGATCTTGGCGGCCTTGCTGGAGATGTAGTAGCCTCCCGAGGCCGCCACATCGGACATGGAGACCACCAGCGGCAGCCTCTCCGCCAGCAGATCCATCTCCCGCAGGATCAGGTCGGAGGCCACTGGTGAGCCACCCGGGCTGTCGACCCGTAGGACGACCCCGGCAAGTCCCGTGTCTTCGGCCAGGGGTCGGAGGATCTGTCGCAGACTCTCCGATCCGACATAGCGTTGCTGCGAGAAGGAATCCGTTCCATTGCCACCACGTACAATGGTTCCCTGGGCGAAGACCACTGCCACCCGATGCCGGGCAGAGCCGCCAGGGGTGACCAGGTACTCGTCCAGAGGTAGATAGGAGGGTTCGCTCTCGAGTCGCTCGTTGAACCGGTCCTCGAAGACGTCCGGGTAGGTGACCTCGTCGACCAGCCCCAACTCGAGGGCCTGCTCCGCGTTCAGAGGCGCTCGATCGATGGTTTGGCGGATGTCATCGGCGGACATCTCCCTCGCCGTGGCGATGGCATCGACGATCTGCTCGTAGAGATCGTCGAGAACGGCCCCCAGGGCTTCGGCTGCCGCCTCGCTGTGGCCGGTCTCGGTGTAGAACTCGGCAGCGCTCTTGAAGTCGCCCACATGGAGGAACTGCGGCTCGATCCGTAGCTTGTCGAGGGTGCCGCGAATGAACGGACTGTCGGAGTAGATCCCGACCACGTTCCATTCGCCCAGTGGCGATAGCGTGATCCTCTCGCAGGCGCTGGCCAGATAGTACGCCAGGGTGCCGTTGGTCCCTTCGCCGGCAGTCTCCAGATAGCAATCGACAAACTTCCCGGCCTCGGTGAAGGACTGCAGGAGTGCGCGGATCTCCTGGGCCTTGCCGAAGCCGAAGCGGGTATTCTGGATGTAGACCGCCAGCCCCTTGATGTTCTTGTCGTCCCGGGCCCGGGTCAGAGCCTGGTGGACTCGAGCCAGTCCGATGGCCGACCGCCGGGGAAAGAAGACGGATAGATCGGGGGTTTCGGAGTAGTCGACCAGGGGAGAGTCGATTCTCCAGGTCAGCACCCGGTCGCCTCCGAGGGTCGGCGCGCTGCGCGAAAAGAAGATGCCGATGGCCGCCAGGAAGAATGCGAAGACGATCAGCAGGGCGAAGACAATGAGTAGACGACGCATGGTGGTGAGGACCTCGGCCCGACAGCCTACCAGCCGTCCCGGTAGGCAGGCACGACCGGTCTGTGGACGAATCAGACCCTAGTCATACAGGATCGGCGGAGCTACGTCTAGAATCTCGATCACAGAGGTCGACCGCCAACCCCGACGAGCACCTGATGAGCAGAGACGAAACCGACGCCAGACAGCGGTTGTTGCGCTGGTACCGCCGCCATCGGCGCGATCTGCCGTGGCGGCGCACGCAGGACCCCTATCGCATCTGGGTCTCGGAGATCATGCTGCAACAGACCAGGGTAGAGACGGTACTACCCTACTTCGAGCGATTTCTCGAGCGATTCCCTTCGCTGGAGGCGCTGGCGAGGGCAGAAGCCGAAGAGGTCCTGGGAGCCTGGTCCGGGCTGGGTTACTACAGGCGGGCGCGTCTGCTCCATCGAGCGGCAGGGCAAGTGGCGGCCGACGGTGGCGAGCTGCCGCGAGATCTGTCCGGGCTCAGGGCACTCCCGGGGATCGGCGACTACACCGCCGCCGCCATCGGCTCCATCGCCTTCGGTCTGGTGGCGCCGGCCATCGACGGCAATGTCGAGCGGGTGGTGGCTCGCTATCGCGGCATCGATGGCGATCCCAGACGTGGCGAAGCCCGGCGCAATATCCGCACTGCAGCCGCGGAGTTGATCGACGAAGACTGCCCCGGCGACAGCAATCAGGCACTCATGGAGTTGGGTGCGACCCTCTGTCGTCCCAGTCGACCAATCTGCTCGGACTGTCCACTGGTTGCCGACTGTCATGCGAGGGCCGTGGGAAGGATGGAGGCCTATCCCGCTGCTCGGGGCAGAACCGTGATCCGCAGGGTCGACAGGCGGCTGGCGGTGGTTCGGCATGAGGGTCGGATCCTGCTGGTGAGGCGACCCGAGTCCAGCAAGATCCTGCCGGGGATGTGGGAGTTGCCCTGGGCCGAGTCGGGAGACGGCACAGACACAGAGAGCCGGCTCGGGAATCGGTACGGCGGCCGCTGGCTCATGGGGGAGAGGTTCGGTGGCGTCAAGCACGCCATCACCGACCGATCCTTCGACATCGAAGTGTTCGGCTTCGATCTCGAGGATCAAGGGGAGGTCGCGGAGGGTCGCCAGGCGGGTTGGTTCGCGCCGCAAGACCTGGCGAACCTGCCGGTCTCGTCGCTGGTCAGAAAGGCTTTGAGCGTCGCCGGGTTCGGCTCAGGTGCTCTTGCCGGCGGAGAGTAGATACCAGCCGAGCAGTTTGCCGTTGCTCTCTCGCAGACGCAGAGCGACCATCGAGCAGAGCAGGCGCAGCAACCGCAGCGAAGAGACCCGCTCGATGTTGAGCAGGCCGTCGACCACATCGCGAGGGATAGCCAGAACGGTGACGCCGTCGTCATGGGCGCGGGCTCCAGCGGAGCGGGGCTGGCTGTCGATGAGAGCCATCTCGCCGAAGTAATCGCCCCTTCCGAGAAAGGTCAAGGCCTCATCGCCAGCACCAGGGATGAACTTGCTGATCAACACGGTGCCGGAGAGGATGACGAACATCTCTTCGCCCTGCTCGCCCTCGTGAAAGATCTGCTCCCCGGCTTCGTAGCGTCGCTCCTTGGAAAGCGTCGACAGCAGGTTGATCTCCAGCGAGGAAAGCCGTTGTTCCTGGAAGAGGCTCCTCTTGTCTGAAATGTCGATCCGGAACTGGTCGTCGCTCAGGCTCTTGGCCAGGGGGAGATCGAGCGGCGGCGAAGAAGCGTCGCCCTTGAAGAATCCTGCCAACTGTTCGTTGGCCTTGCGAAGCTTGCCCGAGAGACTCTTCCAGAGAGACCAGAGAAGGGCCGCCGACATCTTGGGATCGGAATCGGACAGCGCAGTCAGATCCTCCACATCGAAGGTCAGCACCTCCACCTCGGTCTCGGAGACGGCATCCGCCGCATGGCTCTTGCCATCGATATAGCCCATGTCTCCAATAAGGTCACCCGGTAGCACGTGCCCCAATGTCAGGGGCCCGAACTGGGTCGTGTGCTGGATCCTGAAGGCGCCCTTCAGGACCAGGATCAGCTGCGTGGGCGGGTCACCCTCGTGTAATGCCAGGACTTCACTGTCCAGGGTCTGGAGAGTGCCGATCGAATCCAGCTCGACCCGCTGGTCGTGGTTGAAATGAGAGAACACACGGAAATTGCTGAGAAGCTCGGTAACAGTCACGACCAGATCATCCCCAGACGGCGATCAGAGAAGTTGCAGCTGAGGAGAAGCCAGCTGCTCCAGGACCAGGGTCACCGTCGAGTCCAACCAGTCCTGTCGAGTACCGGCGTCGAGATATTCCACCGGCAGATTTCGGCGCTTGAGCTCGGTCAACAATCGATGGTCGATGGCTCGCTGGAACGCCGGATCCAGGGCCCGGATCCCGTCGGCGTTGGGAGCCTCGACGATCGGCACGTGCAGCAGCAGGTCGTAGGTGCTCATCCAGTGGTCGACCAGGGGCTCGATGGGAACCTGGGGTCCGGCTGCAACCAGCATGTAGACATAGTTGTCCAGAACGCTGCGATCACAGATCACCACTCCGTTGTGGGCTTCGGCCGCCAGCTCCTCGGCGATCTGGGTATGGAGAATCCAGGACTGGGAGGCGACACTGGTGACCTGGTTGATGGGCAGCGGGCTGCGGCGGGCCACTTCCCGTACGACCTCTAGGTTCACGTCTCGGGACTTGAGGCCGGCGGCGAGACCGTAGCAGAGGGTGGTCTTGCCCACACCATGGGTTCCGATGAAGGCGACCTTGTAGGCTTGCGATTCGGACATGCTCGGGACCATTCTAGTTTGTGTTGGACGATTCAGAGACTCGCGATCGACGATTCGACAATCTCCAGGGCACAGCGGAGCTGTCGATCGCTGATGGTCAGGGGTGGTAGCAGTTGGAGGACGCGGCCCTCGGGTCCACCCGCCAACGCCAGCACGCCCCGGTGCAGAAGCTCTCGCACCAGTCGGTGGGCGGTGGCTTCATCGACGATCTCCACACCCCACATCAACCCGATACCCCGCACTTCGGTGACCGTCGCGTAGATGGCCGGCCAGGGCGAGACGGTCTCTTCGATTCGACGACCCAGGAGCGAGGCTCGGCGCGCCAGGCGCTCTGACCTGAGCACTTCCAGGGTGGCCAGCGCGGCGGCACAGGCCAACGGTTGGGCGACGAACGTCGAGGTGTGAAGAGCTTCTCCGTCGCGTCTCCATACCGCCATCAGGTCGTCTCTGCCGACCACCGCGGCGATGGGGAGTCCTCCTCCCAGGGCCTTGCCGCAACAGAGGAGATCGGGTTCGATCCCGGAGTGCTGGCAAGCAAACCAACGACCGGTGCGCCCGAAACCGGTGAAGACCTCGTCCACCACCAGCAGAGCACCGTGAGCATCGCAGGCGCTTCGCAAGCCAACCAACCATCCAGGTGGCGGTAGCAGAATCCCCTCTCTTCCGACGACGGGCTCGACGATCAGGCAGGCGGTCTCGGGGTGGAGTCGCAACCACCGGTCGACCTGATCCACCGGGCAACCGAACGGCAGTCGATGGGTGTGCGCGTGGAAATGGGCGGCAAAGGGTTGCCGGAACTCCGGTCGCGATGTCGCTTGCAGCGCCCCCCAGGTGAGACCGTGATAGGCAGGCTCGAAGGCGAGAACCCCGGGCCGCCCAGTGGCCAGCAGGGCGGTCTTCAGGGCGATCTCGATCGCATCCGATCCCGAGATGGCGAAGTAGACCAGCGCCTGGCGGAGGGAAGCCGAACGGAGAATCTCGCGGGCCAGGCGCGAGCGGAGGGAGTGCGAGTGGACGTCACCCAGGCCATGCAGGAGCCGGCCTGCCTGGCCACGGACGGCCCCGACGACTTCGGGGTGTCGATGTCCTATGGCGGCCACCCCGAATCCCGCGGTGAGATCGAGGTAGCGGTTGCCATCGACGTCGACGACGTTGCTACCCAGGGCCTCCTGCCAGACCAGGGTCGTACCCTGTGGACCGAGAGCGTTGATGCCGGGAGCCTCGTAGCGAGCAGCGGCCCGAGAGACCCGTCGCGACGCGGGACCCGGGGGCAGGCGAACGATTCGGGGAAGCAGGTCGCCGCGCCGGAGTCGTGCCACGTCTCAGATCTCTCGTCGACCGGAGAGGGACCGGGCCAGTGTCACCTCGTCGGTGTACTCGATGTCTCCGCCCACCGGCATGCCAAAGGCCAGGCGGGTGACCCGGATCTCCCTGGGCTTGAGGAGCCTGGCCAGATAGAGGGCTGTGGCCTCGCCCTCCACATCCGGATTGGTGGCCAGGATGACCTCTTCGACGCCTTCGAGGCGCTGCAGGAGACCGGCTACCCGGATCTGGTCGGGCCCGATGCCACGTTGGGGGGAGAGCGCTCCCATGAGGACATGGTAGCGGCCCCGGAACTCGCCGGTACGCTCGATGGGCTGGATGTTGTAGGGCTCCTCCACCACGCAGATCTGGGTGGCGAGGCGCTGGGGATCGGTACAAAGCTCACAGGGCTCCACATCGGTGATGGAGTTGCAGATCGAACAATGAAAGAGTTTGTCTTTGACCTCTAGCACCGCCTCGGCCAGGGCCTGGGCGTCGGCCCGCGACACCTTCAGCAGGTGGTGAGCCAGTCGAGTGGCGGTCTTCGGACCGATACCGGGCAGGCGCGAGAGCTCTCCGACGAGGCGGGAAAGGGGATCACCCATGGGCAGGAGTGAACCGGGTCAGAAGAGACCGGGCAGACCGCCGGCCATTCCTCCGAGCTTCTGCTGCAGCTCTTCGTCGACCTTGCGCCCAGCTTCGTTGACAGCGGCCTGCAGGAGGTCGGCCAGCATCGCGGGGTCTTCCGGATCCACCACCTCTCTATCGATCTGGACATCCAACAACTGTTTGAGACCATTCATCTTGACGGTCACCATGCCGCCGCCGACACTGACCTCGAGCTCCAGCTCTCCCTGCTCCTGCAGGAGCTTCTCCTGCATCTGTTGGGCCTGCTTCATGAGCTTCTGAATATTCATGGTGTCTCCTTGGAATCATCGCTCTTGAGGGCCCGCGCCGTTCCACCAAAGATGTCGAGAGCCGTTTGTACAAAGGGGTGCTCTAGAAGGGGGTCGTCGTCGGGCGCCGCTGGGTCCGCGGCCTTCGGCGAGCCTGCCTCACTTCCCTCCTGCATTCGCCAGGTCGTGCCGTCTCCCCAGACCTTCGCCAGACTCTGTTCCAGGATCTTGCGGTTGTTGCCACGGGAGAGCGCCTTGGTCAGCCATGGGTCTCCGGGGGTCGTGTAGATACTCAGACGCCCGTCGGCAAAGATCAGATTCAGTGACTCCTGGAGGTGGGCAGCCAAGGGTTGTTTGCGCCGACTGACCTCCACCAGAAACTCCTGGACGCGCGCCTCTTCGTCACCCTTCGGTGGGCGAGGGGCGGCAGGCGTGTCGGCCGCGGCCGGCGCCGAGACCGTGGCGGGCTGGGCTTTCGAGACCTCATGGGTCTCCACAGCCTTCTCGGCTTCCATTGGAGGAGCCGCGGTCTTGGGCGGTGCCTGCTTCGGAGTTGGAACCGCGGTCTGACGCTCAGGTGGTGCGGCCGACTCCCGGGGAGTCCCGGAGGGGCGTTCAGGTGATTTGGACGGAGCCCCCCTTGGAGGGGTGCCGCCCGACAGGATCTCTTCGATGCGGGTCAGCTTGGGCAGCTCGGCGGCTCTCAACCAGGCGATCTCGACCGCCAGGGTGCCGGCTTCGCTGCGCCGGACCGTGGCTTCGCTTCCTAGAAGCTGGTGCAACAGGCGGAGCAGATTCTCGTAGCCGATCCCCTTGGCCAGGCCGGCCAGTTGTTCTGCGTCATCCTCGGGAAGCTCGATGTCCTCCGGGTCGCTACCCAGGCCCAGGTGGAGCGCATCGCGGCAATAGGCCAGGAACTCGCCGTAGACGTGACGGGGATCCCACCCCTCATCCTCGATCTCTCGAACTACGGCCGCGACCTCTTCGCTCAGACCTTCGGCGATAGAGGTGAGAAGCCTGAAATGGACGGTCGCGCCGACCCCACCGAGAATCCGGGCGGCATCCTCGTCGGCGACCTTGCCCGAGCCGAAGGTGGCGAGCTGGTCGAGTAGCGCCACCGAATCGCGGACGCTTCCTTCCCCGGCCCGGGCAATCAGCCGCAGCGCGGTGTCCGAAGCCTCGATCTCCTCGTTCTCGGTGAGCATCCTGAGATGGGCGGCCAGCAGCGCCGTGCGCACGCGCCGGAAGTGGAACTCCTGACAACGGGATAGAACCGTGGCAGGCACCGCGTCGACTTCGGTGGTGGCGAAGATGAAGACGAGATGCGGCGGTGGCTCCTCGACGATCTTGAGCAGCGCATCGAAGGCTTGCCGCGAAAGTCGGTGGATTTCGTCGATGACCACGACCTTGTAGCGATCGCGCGCCGGGCCGTACTTGAGGCTCTCGGTGAGCTCCCGCACCTGCTCCACTTTGGAATATGTGGCGGCGTCCACCTCGATGACATCGAGATCGGCACCGGCGGTGATCTCGGTGCAGGTTTGGCAGTTGTTACAGGGGTCGGCGGCCGGTCCGTTCTCGCAATTCAGCGCCTTGGCCAGCACTCGGGCCACACTGGTCTTGCCCACTCCGCGGATGCCGGAGAATAGATAGGCCTGCGCTACGCGGCCCTCCTGCAGGGCGTTGCGCAGCGCGGTGACGGTGGATTCCTGTCCGACGACGCTTGAGAAATCCTGCGGGCGCCACTTTCGTGCGAGTACCTGATAGGTCATGTCTGAATAAATAGAATGCGACAGAGACCGACGAAGGGTTCCGGCTGATCTGCGGCACCCGGCGCGGGTACCTTATCGCTGCTCCCTTCCGGGCCTGACGAGGTTCGGTATCGGCCAGTGCACAGGACCCGAACCCTTCGTCGGTCTCTGCCCCGCTCCATGCTACGCGCAGTTTCGGGCTGTGTAAAGAAAACGCAGATTGCCTTGCTAACATGCCGGACGCGGGTCGAAGGACACCCCAGCGACGGAGGGATCTCGGGCCGTCGACCGCCAGAAAAGGCTCATGAACGACAGCAACTGGATGCAGAGAGCGCTGGCGCTGGCTGGCCAGGCGGCGGAACTGGGAGAGGTGCCGATCGGTGCGGTGGTGGTCCGCGGAGAAGAGATTCTCGGTCAGGGATTCAATCGACGAGAGGTGGATGGCGACCCCCTGGCGCACGCCGAGATCCTGGCCATTCGGCAGGCCTCGAAGGCGCTGGGCGATTGGCGCCTGGTGGGGTGCGATCTCTATGTGACCCTCGAGCCTTGCGCCATGTGCGCCGGCGCCCTGGTCAACAGTCGGGTCGAGCGTCTGGTGTTCGGCGCCCGCGATCCGAAGGCGGGGTACTGCGGCAGCCTGGGAAATCTGGTCCGGGATTCGAGACTCAATCACCAGATGGAGATCGTCGAAGGGGTTCTGGCCGAGGAGTCGGCTGACCTTCTGCGTCGATTCTTTGCTAGTCTTCGCCGGAATCGGTAGAGGCGCCGGTCTGCGGGTGGCCCTGGCCGAGGTTCTTTGAGCGAACAGTTCTACGGAGAGGTGACCGAGCGGCCGAAGGTGCACGCCTGGAAAGCGTGTGTTGGGGAAACTCAACCGAGGGTTCGAATCCCTCCCTCTCCGCCAACGATCGGATGGGCCAATGCGGGAGGGATTCGAACCCACGCGATCCGAGCGCTTGCGCGAGGATGCCGAAAGACGATGTTCGTTTCGTGGCGCGAAGCGGCACGAATCCCTCCCTCTCCGCCACCCTCCCGGCCACCTGCAGTGAGCATTGGGCATTGGGCAGTGGGGTGAGGCAGTGAGCACTGAGCATTGGGTAGTGAGGGAGTGAGGCAGTGAGGGAGTGGGGGTGAAGAGTGGGAAGTGCGTAACGGGGAGGCAGGCCGACAGGTTCAGCAACCGGTTGTGACGACTCCTTTCACGGAGAGGTGCCAGAGTGGTCGAATGGGGCGGTCTCGAAAACCGTTGACCGTTCACGCGGTCCGTGGGTTCGAATCCCACCCTCTCCGCCAACCCCCCCCCGCCGTCCCGCAATGAGCAGTGAGGCAGTGAGCACTGGGCAGTGAGTGGTGAGGCAATTGGCAATGAGATCGGGAGTCTCGACAAGTGGGATTCGAACCCGGCGAGCCGAGCGCTTGCGCGAGGCTGCAGAAGAACACCGTTCGTTTCGTGTCGTGAAACGACACGAATCCCACCCTCTCCGCCAACCCCCCCCCGCCGTCCCGCAATGAGCAGTGAGCACTGAGCAGTGAGCAGTGGGCAGCGAGCAGTGGGCAGTGAGTATTGGGCAGCGGGGCTCTGGGAAGGTTCGCGTGGCCGCGCAAGGGACGGGGCACAAGAGGTGCTTCGTGGCGGCTCTTTCTCCTTGACCGTTACCATGGATTTGAGTAAGGTATTGCGTCTTTGGAATTTAGGCGGCTGCCGCCAGGTTTTCCACAGGGTGAGAGCAGTCGACCAGAAGCACGGATAAAGGTAGTGAAAAGAACATTCCAACCGAACAATCGTCGCCGAAAGCGCACCCATGGCTTTCGGTTGCGCATGCGTACCCGCCAGGGCAGAGCGATCATCAATCGGCGCCGCAAGAAGGGTCGCGCGCGCCTGAGTGTCTAGCCGACGTCCTGAAGAGCCGACGCCTCGAGTCATCGGGGAGTCGTTGCTACCCGAGGAGAGGCTACGAAAACGAGCCGATTTCCTGCGCTGCTACGAGCGGGGACGCCGCCGCTACGGACGGTTGGTGACCGTCTATGTCTTGGAACGTCAGGAGGGGGAGGTACAGCCACGCCTGGGTATCACCGTCACGCGCAAGGTGGGCAAGGCGGTCATTCGTCAGCGGGCCAAGCGCAGGATACGAGAAATCTACCGTCGATGGGATCGCCGCCGGCAGTTGCAGCCCTGCGATATCCTGGTGCACGCGAAGCCGGCGATCAGGATGGCCGACTTCTCCACGCTGCAGAGGGAGATCCATCGACTCCTCATGCCTCTGACGGAGCACCCGAACCCTCGTGGTTGAGCCGCGGCGCCATCGCCTTGCTGGTGGCTTACAAGCGATGGATCTCGCCTCTGTTGCCACAGGCCTGCCGGTTCACCCCGACCTGCTCTGAGTATGCTCGAATGGCGATCTTGAAGTACGGTTTTTGCCGGGGAAGCCTCAAGGGGCTGGGTCGACTGTTGCGTTGTGGGCCCTGGAGTCGTGGCGGCGTCGACATGCCCTGACGAGTAGCGCTGGGAGAGAGAACTTTGGATACCAAGAGACTTCTGATCGCGGCGGTGTTGTCTTTGGCGGTCATGATCGCCTGGAGCTACTTCTTTCCGTCGCCGGAGCCCCAGCAGGCGGTTCCGCCGCCGGCCCTGGAGACCGAGAGCCCGGCAGCGCCGGCACCGGAGGTCCCTCCCCCATCGGTAGAGACTGAGCCCCTGGCGGTTGCCGAGCCGGTGGAATCGACAACCCCCGAAACCGAGGAGGAGGTTTCCGCAACCGGGCTCGAGGCCATTACGGGCTCGATGGAAGAGCGGGTGGTGGTGACAGCGGAGACCTTTCGAGCCGAGTTCACCAGTCGCGGTGCCCAGTTGGTTTCGTTTCTACTCTCCGAGCACCAGAACGCCGATGGCGGCCCGGTCGACCTGGTCCGCGCCCGGACGCACGGCCCCTATCTCTTCGGCTTCGCCGAGATCGACGGTACCTCTTCCCCTTTCAATGAGGCTCTTTTTCAGGTGCGGAGGGAGCCGTCCGATCTTGGTCAAGAGACCCTGGTGTTCCTCTATCAGGGGCCCGAAGGGCGGGTGGAAAAGCGATTCACCTTTCAGCCCACCGGTCTCCTGGATGTGGAGATCGAAGCCGCAACGGACTTGCCCTGGGCGGTGGCCCTCGGTCCGGGCATCCGCAACCCCAGCTCGGCGGAGCTGGACAATCGCTTCACCCGTCGTTCGGCGGTCTACCGCAATGCGGAGGGCGTCGAGCGGATCGACCCAGGGGGAGTCAAGGCTCCCGAAGGGCTGTCTGGTATCGGCTTGCAGTGGGTGGGACTGGATGACAGCTACTTCCTGACCGCCGTGGTACCCGCCGAGAGTTGGGAGGGCGTGGTTGTTCAACCGGTGGTGGTGATTCCCGGTTCGGACACCGCTGACACGATTTTCCAGCCCTTTCGCACGGTCGAGGAGTTGACAGAGGAAGAGCGGGACCTGGGCCGCGAGCTCTTCTTGCTCTTGCAGCCGCAAGGCAACCGCTTCCAGGCAACGACCTTTCTCGGAGCCAAGGAGTTCAATCGCCTGGCGGCCCTACCCTACGGTCTTGAAGAGACGGTTCAGCTGGGTTGGTTCAAGTTCCTGTCGTTGCCGCTGCTCTGGGGCCTGCAGTGGATCTACACCAACGTGGTGGCCAACTATGGCTGGGCCATCATCCTGATGACCATCGTCATCCGAATACTGCTGTTTCCGTTGACCCACAAGAGCACCGTCTCCATGCAGAAGATGCAGGAGATCAACCCGAAGGTGCAGGGGATACGTCAGAAGTACAAGTCCAAGCTGAAGGACAAGCAGGGTCGCCCCAACCCCGAGATGCAGCGCAAGATGAACGAAGAGACGATGGCGCTGTATAAGGAAGAAGGAGTGAACCCAGCCGGTGGATGCCTGCCGATGCTGCTGCAGATACCGGTGCTCTTTGCCTTCTACAACATCCTGTCGACCGCCATCGAGATTCGCCACGCACCGTGGATCCTGTGGATCACCGATCTGTCGGCGAAGGATCCCTACTATGTGCTGCCCATCGTCATGGGCGCCACCCAGTTTCTGCAACAGAAGATGACTCCGGCAGCTGGCGACCCGATGCAACGACGCATGTTCGCCCTGATGCCGATCTTCTTCACCATACTGTTCCTCGGTTTTCCCAGTGGACTGGTGTTGTACTGGTTGACCAACAACGTTCTGGGTATCGGGCAGCAGTACTTCTACAAGCGCTGGAAAGAGGCCAAGGAAGAGGCCGCAAAGGAAGCGCAGGCCGGCGCCAAGGGCAAGGGAGGAAAGAAGAAGTCATGACAGCCGAACGGAAGTACTTTTCTGGCAACAGCTTGGAGATCGCCTTGATGCAGGCGGCCCGGCACCATGGACTGCAACCGGAAGAGGTGGCCTATCGCAGAATCGAGAAGCGTCACGGCTTTCTGCGTTCGCGAAAGGGCGTGGTCATCGAGGTCGATCCGGCGGCACCTCGGTTGACCGCCGAGAGTGCATCGGTAGAAGTCGAAGAGGTGATTGCAGAGGTGGAGTCCCCGGTTGTCGAGGCGACACCAGCGCCGTCGGTGGGAGGGGAACCGGTCACGGGGACAGTCGAAGAGTCACCAGCTCCCCGTGAGGAGCCCGAACCGCAGCCCGAACCGCAGCTCCAACCAGAGCCCGAGGCACAGGCCGAGCCCGAGGCGGTCATCGACAGCGGGGCGGGCAGCGAGGAGCCGGAGCCGTCATCGGTTCGCGAGGACGACTACCGCTCGGTGGAGCCCACAGAGGAGTTGAGAGAAGCGGCACGGCGAGGCCTCGAGGACATCATGAGCTTTGCCAAGCTCGATCTGAAGGCGGAGGTAACCGACGGTGAGGGCCAGCTGGAGATCGAGCTCTCGGGTCCGGATCGGCCGCGCCTGGTGGAAGATCGAGGCAATCTGCTGCTGGCCTTCCAGCACCTCCTGCCCCGGCTGATTCGCGGATACACCGGCCGATCGATTCCCTGCCACGTGGACTCGGAGAACTTTCACGCCACCCGCGAGGTCGAGTTGGAGAAGCTGGCCCTGGAGGCGGCGCAAGAGGTTCTGGAGCGCCAGAAGCCGAGAACCCTGCCACCGATGAATCCCGCCGAGCGCCGAATCATCCATGTGACCCTGGCCGACAACAAAGAGGTGGCCACCGAGAGTCAGGGCAAGGGGTTCTTCAAGAGGCTGACCATCAGCCCGGCCATGCGACGGCCCAGGGGCTTCGATCGATACTGATCGCTTCTAGAGTCGATACCGTTCCTTCATTGCCTGATAGCGGGTGTAGGCCTTTCTGTCCAGGCCCGGCGCGAGGAACTCGTCCAGCAGGGGCACCAGCTCCTGCCGCAGGAAGACTCCCCGCGCCATCCACTGGAAGTAGCTCCGACCGCCGTGGTGGTAGGGCCCGTAGAGGCGGCCCCCGGGGAAGGTTCTCTCCAACCAACGGAAGAGAGCCTCGTGATCCGTGTGCATGCGGAGCGTGATGTGGGGCTGGCGCCCGTCACCTCCGAAATGCCCTTCCCCGATCAAGACACCTACCAGCATGCCGATCTCGAACTCGGTCCAGGCCCACTGTTGTTTCACCGTCATGTTTCGCGTGAAACCCCCTTTTGTGGCGCGATTGTTGTTTCACCGTCAGGTAACACGTGAAACATTGTAGTCGAGTTCGAGGGTGTTGTGGGGTGTTCTTGGGCTGAAGTTTGGCACAGAATACGCCTTATGGGGGCGAAGCTGCCGGAGTTGGAGTTTCGGGACTTCGCGGATCGCTTGCGGGTCTGCAGCCCGGTCTCGCTGTCAAGCTCACAGGTGGAAGCCCTCTTTCTTCACTATTTCGAGTTGTGCCGATGGAATCCGACGATCTCTCTGGTGGGGCCGATCGCGGCGGATGAGGTCGTAGAGAGACATTATGGCGAATCCCTGGCCGCCCTGCCTTTCCTTGGTGATCGAAGTGGAGCTCTGTTGGATCTTGGTTCGGGTGCGGGCTTTCCCGGTCTGGTGATTGGAGTGGTTCGTCCGGACTTGAGCGTCACCCTGGTCGAAGCTCGGGCTCGCAAGTGGTCGTTTTTGAAGTCGGTCTGCCACGCGCTCTCTTTGTCGTGCAATTGCCTGAATGCTAGAGTCGCGACCAAGCCTGTCGAGGGGTTGCCCGCCGAGATCGATTGGATCACCGCTCGAGCCGTTCGATTGGACGATCTGGGTCTGGAGGTTCTGCTTCCCAGGTTGGTACCGGGCGGCACCCTTCTCCTCTGGAGTGGCGACACCACCCCGAATCTGCCGGACGGTCTGCGGGTTCGACGGGAGACTCACCTGGCGGGATCGAACCGGCGACGAATTCTCGAAATCGTCAAAGAAGCAGCAGGCCCCCTGTCACAATGACCAGAATCTTCGCCATCGCCAACCAGAAAGGCGGCGTCGGAAAAACGACCACAGCCATAAACCTAGGGGCTGCCCTGGCGGCCATGGAGCGCCGGGTACTGGTCGTCGACTGCGATCCACAGGGGAACGCCACCCGCGGTCTGGGCGTCGAAGTCGAAGAGAGCCACCTGTACCACGTCCTGACCGATCAGATCGCGCCAGAGGATGCGCCGGTATCTACGGGATTTCCCCACCTCGACCTCGTCCCGTCGGGCCGGGATCTGGTAGGTGTGGAAGTGGAGTTTGTCGGTCTGCAGGGTTGGCAATGGCGATTGGCTGGGGCGATGGACCACCTGCGAGAAAACTACTCGGTGATCCTGCTCGATTGCCCACCGTCTCTGGGGCATCTGACGGTGAACGCCCTGGTGGCCGCCGATGATGTTGTGGTACCTCTTCAATGCGAGTACTTTGCCCTGGAGGGAATCAGTGCGCTCGTCTCCACCGTTCGCCGGGTCAAGGGGAGCCTCAACCCGCGACTTTCCATGGCAGGAATCATCTTGACCATGCACGATGAGCGCACCAACCTGTCCAAAGATGTAGCGAAAGAAGTCCGAGAGCATTTCGGGGATCTGGTCTATGAGACCATCGTGCCCCGCAACGTCCGACTGGCGGAGGCTCCGAGCTATGGAGTCCCGGTGTTGGCCTACGACATCAAGAGCCGCGGAGCCCAGGCCTACCTGACCCTTGCCCGAGAGGTACTGGGCAGGGCACAGGCCACGGGCGCGGCCTGAGGAGAGAGAGATGATCAAGAAGCGAGGAGGGCTGGGACGCGGCCTTGATGCCCTCATGGAAACGGAAGAGGTTGCAGAGGTGCAGGAGGTCCGAGGGGCGCAGGGAGTGCAGACCGTGCCCGTTGCCAACCTGTCGCCGAATCGGTTTCAACCGCGTACCGACTTCGACGATGCCGGCATGGAGGAGTTGACCGAGTCGATCCGTCAACAAGGTATCGTGCAGCCCGTTGTGGTCACTCCGGGTGACGGCGAGGGCTACACCATTGTCGCTGGTGAGCGGCGTTGGCGAGCCGCGCAGCGCGCCGGACTGAGCGAGGTGCCCGTGGTCATCAAGGTCGTCGATGACGATCGACAACTGCTGGAGTTGGCGCTGGTGGAGAACCTGCAGCGAGCCGATCTCAATGCCATCGAAGAGGCCGAGGCCTTTCGCTCGCTGCGTCAGGCCTTCGGCCTTTCCCAGGAGGAGATCGGTGTCAGGGTCGGGCGCAGCCGGGCTGCGATCAGTAACGCCCTGAGACTTCTGGGGCTGCCTGAGGAAGTTCAGGACATGATGCGGGATGGTCGACTGAGCGCCGGACAGGCGCGACCCCTGTTGGGGATGTCGAGTCCCGAAGAGCAGATCAAGCTAGCCCGACGGGTCTTGGCCGAAGGGCTGTCCGCTCGGCAGATCGAGGCCCTCGCCGGCGCCAAGCGCAAGTCGCGCAAGAGGCGGACGCCGACGGGAATGGATCCCGATACGGCGGCTGCGGCGGAGCGCCTGACTCGCAGGCTGCAGACCAAGGTGGAGATTCGGCGAAAGGGCGCCGGTGGCGCCGTCGAGGTCCACTTCCACTCCGAAGAGGAGTTGATGCGAATCTACGACCTGTTGATCACGGTCGGGAGTGCGGAATGAGCCGTAAGAAGGGGAACGCCGGTGAGCTCAATGGATTCCTGGACAGCGGTTCGCGGATCGTCGGCGAGCTCCATTTCCAGGACACTTACCGGATCGACGGCAGCCTCTCCGGCAAGGTCTCGTCCACAGGAGATCTGATTGTCGGGCGGGAGAGCGAGGTGGATGGCGAGATTCGGGTCCGCCGGCTCTTCGTGTCCGGAATCGTTCGGGGTCTCGTCATGGCCGAGCGAGTCGAGATCGCTCCCGGGGCTCGGGTGGAGGCCGACGTGGAATCTCCGGTTCTGGTGGTGGAAGAAGGGGCCTTCTTCCAGGGGAGATGTCTGATGGAAGACGCCCGTTCAGTGAATGATCATGGGGAAGAACAGGGCGCCCTCCTGGGGAAAGAGCGTTTCGTAGGACGGCACGACGGTCAGCGGGTGGCGAGCCAGGAATGAGCTCGAGAACGCGCCCGTCAGAACCTGGCCGTCCAGATCGCGGGCGATGGGGAAGCCCAGCGCGTAGAGCAGGGTCGGCATGATATCGACCAGCTGAACGTCCTCGAGAAACTCACCCTGGCGGATCCCATCGCCGAGCATGACGAAGAGCCCATCTGGTGCCTGTTGATAGAGGCCGTTGGTCCGACGGCCGGTGAGCAGGGCCCGTAGACGCCGCCATCCCTCGGGCGCCTCGAAACCGTAGGCCGAGACCACCGCCAGAATCTTGGGCCCGGGGTCGCGCTCCCAGAGCTCCGCCAGGAACTGGTCGAGATGGCGATAGTAGGCGGCCAGACGCTGGGCGGCACCCAGATAGGGCTCCCGCTGGACGCCGGAGAACTGAACCGCTGAGAAGCCGCCGAAGTTGCGACTCGAGACCCGCGCCAGACCCGGCAACATGATGAAATTGGCTCGGGCGTCGGGTTGTTGGTCGAGCAAGAACATGGTCAAGGACTCCCGCCAGAGATCACCGGCAAGGTCCTGGAGGAAGGCGTAGGGTACGCGCTCGGCCAACTCCTCCAACAGAATCGGGTCGATCTCTTCGGGGTTGACCTGGAAGAGCACTCCGCGCTCGGCCAACTCCGCCGGTTGTGCCATGGGAACCTTGAAGTATCCCTGGAAGTAGCGGTGGGAGAACCCGAATGAGATCTCTTCTCGAATGGGGTCGGTGACGGGCCAGCCCACCAACCCGGTCTCGAACCGGAGTCTCTCCAGCACATCCCAGATGGCTACCGTTCTGCGGTGGGTGGCGTCGATCAGCTTGGGGGTGGTAAGTGTCTCCCAGAGGAGGGTGCCGATGCGCGTCGGCAGCATGCTGACCCAGCCATCCTGGGCGACGAGCCCCGCCGGGAAGACCTGGTTGCTGACGATGCCATGCTTGTAAGGCAGCCGTCCAGTGGCCAGGGTCGTCCAAAGCGCCTCGCCTTGAACCGGAGCCAGGCTCCCGGGCCGGGCGTAGACCCCCTCCTCGAGAAGTCGAGCGAAGAAAGGCAGACGACCCTGGGTGGCCAGCGGCAGGATGGCGTCGAGAGACGCTCCTCCGAGACCCACGACGTAGAGAGTGGGTCGGCGATCGAGCTCGACCGCCGAGGGCAGCGGCGCCGGGCCCGGAACGGGGTTGAAGGCTTCGCGCCTCTCGGCCATGACGTAGATCGAGGCCAGCGCGAGAAGGGTCAGACCCCAGCGACTGCGGAATCGATAGGGTCTGCGATGCAGGGTGTGGAGGAGGGCTGTATAGAAGAAGATCAAGGCCACCAGGGTCAGCCAGAGGGCCGCTTTGATCATTCGCCGGTTGATCCCTGGAGGCAGGTAATAGGAGTATCGGGAAGCGAAAACGAAATCGGTAATCGCGACCGCGGCCAGAACGAAGGTGGTGGCCCAGGGCAGGAGCCTCTGCGCCCGACGGCCCTTGCCCCAGGTCACCGGCGTCAACAGCAGCAGCGACAACAGGCCGCCGATCGCCGCGTAGACCAACCCGACACGGATAAGGGTCCTGGGCGCGAAGGGCAGATCCGGGTTGAGAAAGAAGAGTTGATTGGCGGCGTGGGCGCCGGCCAGAAGGCCAGGAAGCAGATTCAGGGCGAGGATCCGGAGACCGCTGTCGTGGCGGAGGGGGCCGGTTAGGGGAGTGGATTCTGGCACCGTGCGTGGGCTCGTGGACGGGTCTGATTGCCTTTGTTAGAGTCCCGGCGGGGCGATGGTCGTCGCTGAAGGAAACCGACACCCGAATCCGAAGCTTTCGAGCAGATAATAGCAAAGGAGCCTGAGAACCCGGTCGTGTTGGGCCTGAACGCTCTCCATCGGTCCCTGCTTCGTCTGGAGCCGGAGACCGCCCACGACCGGGCGATCGACGCCCTGCGATTGGCACAGTCTGCACATCTCCCGCTCTGGTGGTTGAGACAGCGGTGTGAGATTCGTGAGCCCCGCCTCGAACAGGAGATCTTCGAAGAGCGATTCGGCAACCCGGTGGGGTTGGCGGCAGGCTACGACAAAAACGCCCAGGTGCTCCACGCCATGGCGGCCCTGGGTTTCGGATTTCTCGAGGCTGGTACCGTGACCCCTATGCCGCAGCGCGGCAATCCGAAGCCGCGGGTCTTTCGGCATCGCGAGCAACGGTCCCTTCAGAATGCACTGGGCTTCAACAACCAGGGTGTAGAGGCGATGGTCAGCCGACTCCGACGGCAGTCGCCGTTGCCGCTGCCCCTCGGTATCAATATCGGAAAGAACAAAGACACATCGGCCACCCGGGCCCAGGCCGACTACGAAACGCTGGTCGAGAGACTGGAGAGCTTTGCCTCCTACCTGGTGATCAACGTCTCTTCGCCCAACACTCCGGGGCTGCGCGATATGCAGCACCAGGAGACGGTGGTGCAGCTGGTCCATGGTTGCCGATCCAAGACTGCCAAGCCGATCCTGGTCAAGCTCGCTCCGGATCTCGAGGACGCCCAGATGGTGGAGCTGGCCACCGCCGCGGTGGAGGCCGGGGCCGCGGGGATCGTGGTGACCAACACCACTATCGACTACTCCCTGCTCCCCGGGGCCGAGCCCCGAGGGGGATTGAGTGGTCGTGTTCTGCAGCGCCGGAGCTTCGAAGCTCTGCAATTGGTGGCTCGCGAATTGGCCGGTCGAAGCGTGATCATCAGTGTCGGGGGTATCGAGACGGCCGCCGAGGTCTATGCGCGCCTGCAGGCGGGAGCGGACCTGGTGCAGCTCTATACCGCCATGATCTACGAGGGCCCACTGCTGGTTCATCGGATACTCTCAGGCCTGATCGAGCTGATGGACAGGGATGGAGTCAAGGGGATCGCAGAGGTAGCCGGAAGCGGAAATTAGATTCATGACCACTTGGTGTCGTCCTGGGCACCCAGGAACAGCCTTCTGGTCCACTAGAGCACCAAAATATTGATCAAGAAGAGGTAAAAAGACCATTTTCGCGAGACATACAGTCATAGACACCTGACTTCGAGCCGCGTCGCAATCGAGCGGCGCGCAACGAGGAGGACAAAGAGACGATGCTGAACAACAACCTTCGGCGCCTGGCCCTGGCGCTCGACACTTCGGATTGGCCCACCTACCTGCGCTGGTGCAGATATTTCGGGCCCCGGGTCGGCGTCCTCAAGGTCGGCCTGGAGGCGTTCACTCGCTGGGGCCTGCGGGCGGTGGAGGTGGCTCGCCGAGACGCCAACGCCCTCTTCTTGGATCTCAAGCTCCACGATATCCCCAACACAGTGCATGGAGCGGTCATCGCGGCGCGGGACCAGGGAGCCGACTATGTGACCGTCCACAGCGGCGGTGGCCCAGCCATGCTGCAGGCGGCGCAGCAGGCGGCCGGGGACTCTCTCAACCTTCTAGCTGTGACTTTGCTGACCCACCTGGATCGAGAAGCATTGTCGGCACTCGACCTGCCGGGGGATGGGAATCGCCGGGTCAAGAAATGGGCTGCTCTGGCCAGCCAAGCGGGATGTGCTGGTGTGGTCTGCTCCCCCCTCGAGGTGGCCGACTTGCGGAGTGAGAATCCGGCGCCGTTCCTTCTGGTGACTCCGGGCATCCGCATGAGCCAGGACGACTCTGATGATCAGCGCCGTACCTCGAGCCCCGCCGCGGCTCTCGGGGCCGGGGCCGACCTGCTGGTGGTAGGACGGCCGGTGACGCGGGCAGCCGACCCGGAAAGGGCTCTGGGATTGCTCGCCGAACAGATGAGTGGATCGACGCCGACCGAGCCGAGCTAGACGATGAAGACGGGTCGGTCGAGTATGTGCTCGAACGGCCACTCGAAGGTATACCCCGGCAGTTCGATGGGGACAGTGTAGGTCGCCCGCATCCTGACCCTACCGGCCCGTCGTTCGACGATCAGGTTCTTCTTCTCGAGGGGTAGATCGAGTTCCTCCGCTCGGCGGAGGATCCTCTTCTTGAGCTCTTCAGGCTTGGTCCGGCCGGCGAACATGGCCTGCTCTTCCATGAAATCGTAGAGCTCCGCGCTGCGGATCTTGATGGGAATCAGCTTGGCCGCGATGCCGACGACCGCCAGTAGGACGAGCATCCAGAGGATGCAGCCGAGTTTCCCTGAACCGTAGCGTGGGTGGAATCGAGCCATTGGAGTCTCCAATCAGATCTCAATCGCGATCTCGAGCGATTGTAACCCACGACCTTCACTTTACGATGTTGAAACTCCGCTCCCAGCGGGTGTTGATGAAGAAGCGCAAAAACACGTTGGCGAGCTGTTTGGCCCGGCCCTGGTAACCGGGCCACTCGGCAGATGCGCGGTCGTCTTCGAACGACCAGTAGATCAAGAGGGCGCGCCCCTTGATGAACTCCATCGGCACGCTCCCCCAAAAACGGGAGTCGTTGGAGTGGTCACGGTTGTCGCCCAGAAAGAAGAAATGACCGTCGGGCACCGTTATGGGACCGAAGTTGTCGCGGTCCCGATAGGAGTCGTGCAGAAAGACCGACCGGGGATAGGTGCGAGGATCGAGGCGATAGGTGTAGCTGTCGTCCTCGAGCCTCTTACCATTGATGAAGACCACCTTGTCGACGATCTCTATCTCGTCACCCGGCAGACCGATGCACCGCTTGATGAAGTCACGCTGCGGATCCTCTGGGAACCTGAAGACCACAACATCACCGCGCCGCACCGGGTGGAGTGGCAGGAGTATCGACTCCAAGGCTGAGGGCGCGGCCCCGTAGATGAACTTGTTGACCAGGATGTGATCGCCGATCAACAGGTTCTCCTCCATCGACCCGGTGGGGATCTTGAATGCCTGCACCGCGAAGCTGCGAGCGAAGACGGCAAAGATCAAGGTGATCAGAAGCACCTCGAAGTACTCACGCAAGAGGGATCGCGAGTCGGCCATCTGGGAGCGCGCGATCAGTGGATCACGTGGAATGTACGACCCCAGCGGGACTGCTGGAAGAAGCCCAAGGCTGTGTTTCCGAGGTGGCGGATCTTGTTTCCCCAACCACGCCAGACCCCGTCCGAGGTCTCGCCCGCGAAAGACCAGTAGATCATGAAGGCTCGGCCCTTGACGTAGTGGGCCGGCACCGGCCCCCAGAATCTGGAGTCGTAGGACTGATCTCGATTGTCTCCCATGCAGAAGTAGTGATCATCCGGCACGGTATACGGTCCGAAGTTGTCTCGCAGCCGGATCTGGTCGGGAACCGATGAGCGGTTGGGGAAGACGCGAGAATCCCGATGCCAGGTGTAGGAGGTGTCGTCCACCTTCTCGCCGTTGACAATCAGATCCTTGTCGACGACTTCAATCACGTCTCCGGGCAGCCCGACACATCGTTTGACCATGTCGACCCGGGGTCGCTCCGGTGAGCGGAAGATGACGATGTCTCCCCGGTCCACCTGCCGTAGGGGCAGCAGGGATCGCTCGAGCGACGAGGACGCCGAGCCAAAGATGAAGCGGTTGACGAACAGGTGATCGCCGATGAGCAGCGTCTCCTCCATGGAGGCACTGGGAATGAAGAAGGTCTTCACGACGAACGTGTTGGTGAAGCCGAGAAAGATGCCGGCAATGATCAGCGCCTCCAGGTACTCGCGGAAGGTGCTTCTCTTCGTGGCGCTCGGCTGAGCCTGGTCCTTCTTCGTCATGAGCGCCCTAATCTAATGCAACTGGGGTGCCCAAAGCCACCGGCGAATGAGTGCATCTCTATGAGAGTGGGCAACATTCTCGGTACCGGGAAAGCGATCGAGCGACAGGCAAGACGACTTTCCGCGGCCGACCAGACAACCGTTCCGTAAGCCGACACCTGGCCCCTCGCGGGCCTCTGGGGCCGACGAGCCTGCGGTCAAGCGCTCGAATGTTTGACGAGCCCGAGACGGACACCTGTCGAGACCGATCACGTAAACCCTTTTTGTTTCAGCCGCTTAGAACATCGCTAGAGACCTGGCAGGGAACTTGAGTCAGGTCTCGAGTGTGAACGATCAACTGGAGAAAGGAGGTGTGAGCGAGGCGACTCGGAGAGGGATCCCAACAAAAGGCAGGCAAGCCACCACCCTCTGTGTGGCCGGCCCGGTCCGGTCCCGCAGCGATCGAAACACGAACTTCGAGACAGAAGGAGAAAGCAATGTATCAATCAAGAAGATGGACCAGCGCTCTGGTGATTCTGGGCGTCGTCTTGGCGACCGTACCGGCCATGGCGGCAGAAACGCGCGCGGTGGTCAACATCAACACAGCCGACCAGGACGAGCTCATGTTGCTGCCGCGCATTGGCCCTTCGGTGGCGCAGCGCATCCTGGAATTTCGCGAGAAGAACGGCAAGTTCAAGAGCGCCGAGGATCTGCTGCTGGTTCGCGGGGTGGGAGAAAAGACCTTCGAGCTGATCAGGCCCCATCTCGCCGTCAGCGGAGAGACCACCCTGGTCGAGAAGGTGCGGATTCCCAAGGGGGGATAGAAGAGCCCTCGGCTGCAGTGAGATATCTGGGGCACGAGCGGGTGCCGGCCGACAGGGCCGGCACCCATCGGGCCGGCAAGTCGAGCGGCAGTGGGTTCCAGCTCTACGAGCTGCTGTTGGTGCTGGCCATCCTTTCCGTCGTCGCGGCCATGGGAATACCGCGGGTTTTGGAGTGGACCCGTCACCTGAAGATGGACCTTGCGGCCCATGAGCTCATCGGAGTGATGCGACTGGCTCGTTCGTACGCGATCCGACATCACACCAAGGTCGGAGTCAAGTTCCGCCCACTGGTCCCGACGGGTCCCACCTTCACGCTGTATCGTGATGGCGATGGCGACGGCGTGCGCACTGCCGATATCGATGCGGGGGTCGACCCCGCGGTGGGCCCGCCAAGACAACTGAATCACTTCGGTTCCTTCGTTCGTTTCGGATTCCCCCCGGGACCACCCCCCCGGGATCCAGGCAACCCCAGTCGGCGGCTCGACCGGCTGCACGATCCGATCCGGTTCAACCGTTCGGATATCGCCTCCTTCAACTACCTGGGCGGCTCGACTCCGGGCTCGTTGTACCTGACGGATGGTCGATATCTTCTGGTGGTCGTGCGAGTCTTCGGACGCACAGGTAAGGTGAAGGTACTTCAGTACGACCAGGAGAGCGAGACCTGGGAGTGATCGGGGGTTGTCGATGCCGTTGACGGTGCGATGCGGACTGCAGTAACGTGCTTAGCCGTGCAAGCAATTCTGGTAGTCACCACCGTCGGCACCGAAGAAGAGGCGAACCTCCTGGCCCAGGAGCTCGTCGAGCGCCACCATTCCTGCTGCGTCAACATCCTTCCCGTCCATCGCTCGGTCTACCGCTGGCAGGGCAAGATCTGCACCGACAGCGAGTTCATGCTGATCATCAAGGGATTGGAGTCGGAGTACGCGGCCATCGAGGCCGCGATCAAAGAGCTCCACAGCTACGAGCTGCCCGAAATCCTCGCCTTCGACATCAAGAGGGGGGAGGAGGGCTTTCTGCACTGGATCTACGCCTGCAGTGCTGGCGCCGCGGAAGAGGCCGAGAACCTGGAAGAGGAAGGCTGAAGCGGAGTCAAACCCCGTCCAGGGCGGCGTTCAGGTCGGCGATCAGATCGTCGAGATCTTCGAGCCCCACAGAGACCCTCACTACACCATCCGTCATACCCAGCCGCTGCCGGTCTTCCGGTGGCACCGAAGCATGGGTCATGGAGGCCGGATGGGAGATCAGTGTCTCCACACCTCCGAGGCTCTCGGCGAGGCTCATGACCCGTAGACCATCCAGGAAGGTCTTGGCGGCGTCGTAGCTTCCCAGGTCGAAAGTGATGAGGGCGCCGAATCCCCTGGACTGCGCCTTCTGCAGCTCGTGCCCGGGATGGCCAGGCAAGCCCGGATAGAGCACCCGACCCACTTTGGGATGCTGATCGAGAAGCGCTGCCACCGCCCGGCCGCTGCTCTCGTGGCGTTCCATCCGCACCGCCAGGGTCTTGAGTCCCCGCAGCACCAAGAAGCTGTCGAAGGGCGAAAGGATGCCGCCGGCGGACTTCTGGACAAAGGCGAACCAATCCGCGTCGCTCGGCCGGGAGGAGACCAGGACTCCACCCAGGGAGTCGCTGTGTCCGTTGAGAAACTTGGTCGTGGAATGGATCACCACGTCGGCTCCCAGCTCAAGAGGTCGCTGAAAGTAGGGCGACAGGAAGGTGTTGTCGACCGCCAGCAGCGCGCCTCCATCGTGAGCGATCTCTGCTACCGACGCGATATCGGTGACTTCCATCATGGGGTTGGTGGGGGTCTCGATATAGACGATTCGGGTGTTCTCCTGCATCGCTTGGCGTACAGTGTCCAGGTCGGTCGAATCCACCCAGGTGAAGCTGAGATCGTAGTTCTCCAGAATCTGACTGAAATAGCGATAAGTGCCGCCATAGACGTTCTGTGAGCAGACTACGTGCTCGCCGGCCTTCACCAGGGTCATCAAGGTGGAGATGGCGGCCATCCCGGAGGCGAAGGCGTGCCCCGCGAGTCCGCCCTCCAGCGAGGCGACGTTGTCTTCCAACGCTTGGCGAGTCGGATTCTGGACGCGGGCGTACTCGAATCCCTTGTGCTTGCCGAGCTCTTCCTGGACGTAGGTGGAGGTCTGGTAGATGGGAACGCTCACCGAACCGGTGGTCGGATCGGGCGCCTGGCCGGCGTGGATAGCACGGGTCGAGAAACCGAGATCTTTTGGATCGCCCTTCAAGGAATCCTCCTGTGGTCTGCCGCCGAGAACGGTTGGCTGGTCGAGAGCAGCAGCGGCGGCGGGAGGAATTCTAGCGCGGATGGAAACGGGTAATAACATAGGCCCCCATGAACAACACGGAAACTACATTTACTCCGATCCGCTGGGCCGGCGACCACCTTCAACTTCTCGATCAGACCAGGCTTCCGAGAGAGGAGGTCTGGCTGGAATGTCGAATACCCGAAGATGTGGCGGCGGCGATCTATCGTCTTTCGGTCAGGGGGGCTCCGGCCATCGGGGTGTCGGCGGCCTATGGGTTGGTCGTGGGCCTGCTGTCCGGTGACCCGGCACAGGATCACCGCCAACGCTTCTCGGAGGTGGCAGAGCTGCTGGAGAAGACGAGACCGACAGCGGTCAACCTGCGCTGGGCCGTCGATCGGGGCCGCGGGGTCTTTGCCGGGGTGGCGGACCAGGGTCGCCAGGCATCGATCGATGCCCTGCTGGATTGGGCCCACCAGGTCCATGCCGCGGATATCGAGTCCAATCGGCGCATAGGAGCCTTTGGGGCCGAGCTATTCGAGTCCGGGGACCGGGTGCTGACCCACTGCAACACTGGAGCGCTCGCCACCGCGGGCTACGGTACCGCCCTCGGTGTGGTCCAGGCTTCCTGGGACGCTGGTAAGGTGAAGATGGTCTGGGTCGATGAGACCCGCCCCCTCCTGCAAGGGGCGCGACTCACCGCCTGGGAGCTGCAGTCCCTGGGCATCCCGTATCGCGTCGTCACCGATTCGAGCGCCGGCTCCCTGATGTCGAGGGGACTGGTGGACCGGATCGTGGTGGGGGCAGACCGGATCGCAGCCAACGGTGATACCGCCAACAAGATCGGGACCTATCCGCTGGCGGTGCTGGCGCAGCGCCACGGGGTGCCCTTCTATGTGGCAGCTCCGATCTCCACTATCGACGGTGCCACCCCTTCGGGTGATGGAATCCCCATCGAGGAGAGGGACCCGATGGAGGTCAAGGAGGTCTTCGGCACGGCCGTGGCCCCGGCAGAGGCCGAGGCGGCCAATATCGCCTTCGATATCACTCCCAGCGACCTGATCACCGCCATCATCACCGACGTAGGTGTGCTCCAGGCTCCCTTTGTCGAAACGATCTCAGCGGCATTGAAACATCAGTCATAAGTGGACTAAGAATAGGGATCGGGCTATCACTTATGAGCTCTAGTGGACACATTATGCCGAAAAACAAACCGAATACGCACCACGGTGGATTTCTCAGGCCACCGGAGACCCGCTCAATCAGAGGAGGGTAACGAATGTCGCCGAGGTGGACTCGCACCCTCACCTCTCTGGCCGTGCTGGCGGTTTCGGTCTTGCTGAGCCTGCTCCTGGCCGAGTTGTTGGTTCGTTGGGTACGGCCGCAGCCCCGACTGGTGATCGCCCCCGGGGGCTTCTACACCGCCGACCCCCCCGGGAGATACCGACTCTCTCCGGGATACCGGGGTCGAATCTACAACCGTGCCGAATACGACAACGAGATCCGCATCAATCAGGCGGGTCTGCGAGGCGAAGAAGTGGCCGAGGGACATGACAATCGGTTACGGATCCTGCATCTGGGTGACTCGTTCGTCTTCGGTGTAGGCGTCGAAGACGACGCAACCTTCTGTACTCTGACCGCTCGAGACCTGTCGGAGTCGGGAGTTGCCGCAGAGGGTCTGAATGCGGGCATCCCTGCTTTCGGTGTGCCCGACGCCGTGCGTTGGTTGGCGAGGCACGGTGTCTCCCTGGAACCCGACCTGGTGGTCCTGTCCATCTTCCAGGGGAACGACCTGGTCGACGCGTCTCCCGACCAGGAGGAGATTCTCCTGGTCGACGGCCTGCTGGTGCCGGGGAAGTCCTCCGATGGTATCAAGGCATGGCTACACCGCCACTCCCATTTGTATGTGCTGCTGAAAGGTCTTCTCGAGCAGCCGGGATTCATGCCATTGCGCTCCAAGCTCGGTCTGGCGGAGCCTTGGAAAATGCGAGTGTTGCGTGAGGAGTATGGGGTCTATCGAACCTCTGCCGAGACTGATCTGCTGGCCGCCATCCAAGCGACCGACCAAGCTTTGGGTGAACTAGTCGCACTGTCCGAGCGCTACGGATTCGATCTGCTGGCGATGTTGATCCCCAGCGAAATCCAGGTGGATCCCGAGCGCTGGCGGGCAGGACTGGCGAGCCTGGACCTGGATCCGGAGGGCTACGATCCGACGGTGCCTACACGGATCTTCACCGGGCTTCTGGACCGGCACGCCATCCCGACACTCGATCTGGGCCCGTACTTCGCCGAGGGTCTCGCCGGGGGAGAGGAGCTCTACTTCCGGCTGGATCGTCACTGGACGACCAACGGACACCGACTGGCCGCCGGGAGGCTCGGGGCCTTCATAAAGGCGAAGATCTAAAGAGACAGGCCCCTCCGATCCGGTCGGTACGACCGCAGCGGAGAGGCCTGCGGAATAAGAAGCTGTCAGAGAGCTTCGGCTACTTGCCCTGACCGGTGTGGATCTTGTCCCACCTCTTGTCGATCTTGTCCAGGATCTTGTCCACCTGCTTGTACTGCTTTTCGGGCTTGGCCTTGAGGGTCACCGTGCCGGTGCCGCGCCAGACCATCTTCTTGTCGGTTGGCTCGTAGGCGTCGATGACCAGGGTTCCGTCGGTGTAGGTGGTGGCGGTGGTGGTGGAGGAGCCCATACCGCCGCCGTAGTAGCCGTAGCCGCCCCAACCACCCCAGCCGGGGCCCCAGCCGCCATAGCCGAAGTTGGTGGTGTTGAAGACCGTGTTGTCCTTGGTGGCCACGTGGTAGGTGACATAGAGGTCACCGCCGGAATCCACCTGCTTCAGAGAGTCCTCTCCCGAAGTCAGCTTCTCGATGATCTTCTGCTTGATCCGCTGATCGGTCAGATCGCTGCCGGCGTTGGTGTCGTCGGTGGCCACATAGGTGAAGGTCTTGACTCCCGAGAAGTCGAAGTCGTGGGCATAGTCGATGGTGACCTTCTGGGCGATGGACGGAGTTGCCGCCACGGCCAGAGCGATCACCAGAATCATCGTCTTGTTCATTCTTTCTCTCCTATTGGGTCTTGGTACTGCGGCGAAGTTCACTATATCTTGTCGGTACAGGTGCAAGAAAGAGACCAGCGTGTCGTCGACCCGCGCGCGATCGTGGTCAACACGGCGGCGGTAGGCGTTCTGTGGGTTGCTACCAGGATCCTGCAGGACCACCGCCCGGTCGAGTACACCTATCTGATCCTGGAGGATGGGTGGATCGAATACGGCTCATTTGTCGCTTGGCTCCTGGCCGCCGCGATCTTCCTTTGGACCGGCCTGATGGCGAAGCCAGGCCGCCGGGCTGTTCCCATCGGATTGTCCATTTTGACCTTCGTGCTGGCGATGGAAGAGATCAGTTGGCTGCAAAGAGTCATCGGTTGGAGGGGGCCGGAGATCTTGACGAGCCACAATCTGCAGGGAGAGACCAATCTTCACAACCTGATACTCCTGAACAGATCGTATTGGCCTCTGGCAGCGGTCGTGGCGTTTGGCGCCGTCGTGCCATGGCTCCTGAAGCGCAGATGGCGCGGCTCCCGACGCTTCATGGCCGCCGTGCCGCTGATCGTTCTGCCGGTCTTTCTGGCGATGACTCTCGTGACCGTAGTGGTCTTTCCTGAGCCCGGCGACAGGACCTACGAGCGCAGCCTCCATCGGCTGGGTCGACAGCGGCTGGTCGACGGGTGGTATTCCCAGGCGTCGGCGGTGTTCGACTACCTGGCATTGCACCCGAAGACCTATCTGGAAGACACCGATTGGTATCTCGGAATGTCACTGTTGGCGTCTGGGCGCACTGACGAAGGCCGTGGCGCTCTCCAGCAATTCCTCGAGGATGCCGGAATCGACTCGACTCGTCCCGTTGACGCCTCGCTCGAGTTGGCCGGGGCC
>CAJHZZ010000100.1_pt1 | contig 117962 bp, 83 predicted proteins | sample 9199071 | NCBI WGS metagenome assembly CAJHZZ01 (sample SAMEA7708275, study PRJEB35096) | sediment metagenome | biome: marine neritic benthic zone biome [ENVO:01000025]; feature: sediment [ENVO:00002007]; material: shallow marine sediment [ENVO:03000034] sea grass bed [ENVO_01000059] ...
CGTGGTTGGCGCACGTGGCCCATCGATCGGATCTGAACCACGTCATCAGCGAGATGATCGCCGAGCTGGCGGTCGGACACGCCTATATCGCCGGTGGCGACTGGCAGGCCGGACCGCGGCCACAGGTGGCGTTGCCCGGTGCCGAGTTCGAGTTGGACGAAGCGTCGAATCGTTACCGGATCGGCAGTATCTTCGAGGGTCAGAACGAGGAGGACCGGTATCGCTCGCCCCTGACCATGGTCGGAGTCGACATCCAGGAAGGGGACTACCTGTTGGCCATCGACGGTGACGAGCTCACCGGCGACCGCAGCCCGTACGAGTTGTTGCGCCACAAAGCGGGCTTGCCGGTAGAGCTGACGGTCAACGCCTCACCCACCCTGGAGGGCGCCCGCACGGTCTCCTTCGACCCGATCACCCAGGAGCGGAGTCTGCGCTATCTGGCCATGGTGAATCACAACCGCCGCAAGGTCAGTGAGATGACCGACGGACGTATCGGCTACATCCATCTGCCGGACATGGGCTCCAACGGCATTCGGGAGTTCATCAAGTGGTACTTCCCGCAGATCCGCAAGGAGGGCATGGTGGTGGATGTGCGGGGCAACGGCGGCGGCAACGTTTCGCAGATGATCATCGAGCGTCTGCGCCGCAAGCCTCTCGGCACCCGATTCGCCCGCAACGACGATACCCCGACGACCTATCCCGCCAACTCTTTCCTCGGACCCATGGTCTGCCTGTTGGACGAGGATTCGGCCTCCGATGGCGACATCTTCCCCCACTACTTCCGGGAAGCCGGGCTGGGCCCGCTGATCGGCAAGCGCTCCTGGGGCGGGGTCACCGGAATCACCAATCGTGGTCCGTTGATCGACGGGGGAACCGTCAACGTTCCCGAGTTCGGCACCAACGCCCTGGACGGTAGCTGGATCATCGAGGGCATCGGCGTGGAGCCCGACATCGTGGTCGAGAACGACGCCAAATCGCTGCTGGAGGGTCGCGACCCGCAACTCGAGCGCGGCGTCGAGGAGGTTCTCAAGGCCATCGAGGCCGATCCCAGGAGTCTGCCGGAGAGACCCGAGCCACCGGTGAAGACGCCGGAGGGGAGCCATGGGCAGTGAGCCATGGGCAGTGGGGAGTGAGATGTGAGAAGTGGGAAGTGGGCGATGGGGCGGTGGAGATTCGAGTTCGGAGGGATTATGAGATCTGGTAGATGGACGCTTCTTCTTTGTGCAGTAGCTCTACTGCTCTTGGCCGGCGCTGGTGTGGCAGAGGCACAGACCAAGCTGCTGCGGTTTCCCGACATCCACGGCGACAAGGTGGTCTTCACCTATGGTGGCGACCTCTGGCTGGCTCGCACCTCGGGCGGCACCGCCTGGCGGCTGACCGCGCACCCCGGGCAGGAGCTGTTCGCCAGGTTCTCTCCGGATGGGGACTGGATCGCCTTTACCGGTCAGTACGACGGGGATGAACAGGTCTACGTCGTACCGACGGCCGGTGGCACCCCTCGACAGTTGACCTTCTATCCGGCCCGGGGGCCGTTGCCGCAGCGTTGGGGCTACGACAACCAGGTCTACGATTGGTCGCCCGACGGATCGGCTGTGCTGTTTCGCTCCGGTCGCTACGGCTTCGATCTCACTGGGACACGTCTCTTTCTGGCGCCGGTGGCGGGTGGTCTTGCCAAGCCCCTGCCGATGCCGGAGTCGGGAACCGGGGATCTCTCCCCCGATGGCTCCAAGGTCGTCTATTCACCACTGGTGCGCGATTTTCGCGCCTGGAAGCGCTACGAAGGTGGCTGGGCGCAGGATCTCTACGTCTTCGATCTGACCTCCTACGAGCTACGGCGGGTCACCGACCATCCGCGGGCCGACCGCGACCCCATGTGGATCGGCGGCAAGATCTACTACACCTCGGATCGTGATGGCCGCAACAACCTCTATGCCTACGACACCCGTACCGAGGTGACCGAGCAGCTGACGGAACACGATCCCTGGGATGTGCGCTGGCCTGGCGATGACGGTGAATCCCGCATCGTCTACGAGCTCAACGGCGAGTTGCAGGTTTTCAACCTCGCCTCCGGATCCTCGCAGCCACTGTCCATCATGGTGCCCGACGACGGTCTCTGGAAGCGGCCGTCACGCATCGCGGTCGAGGATCTGATCGAGGACTACGCTCTGAGTCCGAAGGGCGAGCGGGCCCTGTTCGTCGCCCGGGGAGAGGTCTTCTCGGCGCCCATCGAGAACGGTCCAACCCGCAATCTCACCCGCAGCTCCGGCGCTCACGACAAATGGGCCCGGTGGTCTCCTGATGGCACCAAGATCGCCTTTCTGTCGGATCGTAGCGGTGAGGAGGAGATCTACCTCATCGATCAACTGGGCACCGGTGAGCCGGAACAGTTGACCGACAACGGTGGCGAGATGCGCTATGCCACGTTGTGGTCACCCGACGGCGAGCGCCTCGCTTTCAGCGACAAGCGGGGCAAGCTCTTCGTTGTCGAGGTCGACAGCCGAGAGGTCGTCGAGGTGGCCGATGATCCCGAGGGCCGGATCTTCGATCACACCTGGTCGCCCAACGGCGGCTATCTGGCCTTCTCGCTGAGCACCGTCAACGATTGGAACGTCCAGGGGGGATTCAGCTCGATCTATGTCTGGAGCGTCGAGGACGGTGAGACCCGCAAGGTCACCAGCGATATGTTCAACGATGTCGAACCGGTATGGGGTCCGCAGGGTGACTTCCTCTACTTCCTTGCCGATCGCACCTATGCTCCGCAGATCTCCTCCATCGAGTGGAACTTCGCCACCGACAGGGAGACCTCGATCTTCGCTGCCGCCCTCAGAGCGGATGTCGAGCACCCCTTCGGACCCGAGAGCGACGAGGTCAGCCTCGAGAGCGAAGGTGATGCAGACGAGAGCGGTGAGGAGGAAGCCGACGACACCGGGTACATCGACATCGACTTCGAAGGATTGGGTGATCGCGTCGCCCGGGTGCCGGTCGAGGCCGACAACTTCTTCGGTCTGGCGGCTGTCGAGGGGCACCTCCTCTACGTGCGATCCGGACCCGGCTACTACGGCCGGAGCTCCGATATCGACCGCTCGCTGCAGATCTTCTCCATGGAGGATCGCAAAGCCTCGTTGTTGGCCAACGACATCAGGGGTTATGCCCTGTCCGACGACGGCAAGAAGGTCCTGGTAAGCCACGGCGGCAGCTACAAGCTCTACGATGTCGGACCCAAGGGGAAGGATTCTGCCAAGGATGTATCCACCGCGGGGCTCGAGATGGATCGCATCCCCACCGAGGAGTGGGAGCAGATCTTTCATGAGGTCTGGCGACGGTTCCGGGACTTCTTCTATGTCGACAACATGCACGGGTACGACTGGGAGGGTCTGCGAGAGCAGTACGAGCCGTGGCTCGCCCACGTTGCCCATCGCTCGGATCTGAACTACCTCATCAGCGAGATGATCTCCGAGCTGGCAGTGGGTCACGCCTACATCGCTGGGGGCGACTTCGAGATTCCCGAACGCCCCATGGTGGCGCTGCCAGGAGCGGAGTTCGAGCTCGATACGGAGGCGAATCGCTACTTCCTGGCCGATATCTTCGTCGGCCACAACGAGGAGGCCCGCTACCGGTCGCCACTGACCGAGATCGGCATCGACATCGCCGAGGGTGACTACGTCCTGGCCATCGATGGTCTGGAGCTCTCTGGCGACACCAGTCCCTACCAGCTGCTGGTCCACAAGGCGGACCGACCGGTCGAGCTGACGGTCAACGACTCACCATCGATGACCGGGGCGCGCAAGGTGACCTATCAGCCCATCACCCAGGAGCGCAGCCTGCGGTACCTGGCCATGCAGCTGGAGAATCAGCGACGGGTCGACGAGCTCAGCGACGGTCGGGTTGGCTACATGCATCTTCCCGACATGGGCTCCAGCGGCATCCAGGAGTTCATCAAGTGGTATTACCCGCAGCTCCGCAAGGAGGGACTGGTCATCGATGCCCGAGGCAACGGTGGTGGCAACGTCTCGGAGATGATCATCGAGCGACTGCTGCGGCGCCCCATCGGCACCCGCTTCATGCGCAACAGCCAATCGCCGGGAACCTACCCTGGGCGGGCGTTTCACGGCCACCTGGTTTGTCTGCTCAACGAGGACTCGGCCTCCGATGGCGACATGTTTCCGCACTTCTTCCGTGAGGCGGGACTCGGGTTGCTGATCGGCAAGCGGTCGTGGGGTGGCGTGGTCGGCATCACCAATCGAGGCAATCTGATCGACGGCGGCAGCGTCAATGTGCCCGAGTTTGGCCTCAACGACATGAACGGTGACTGGATTCTGGAAGGCGTCGGGGTGGTTCCCGACATCGAGGTGGAGAACGACGTCACAGCGCTCCTCGAAGGTCGGGATCCGCAACTCGAAAGGGCCGTGGAGGAGGTCCTGAAGGCCATGGAGGCGGAGCCCCGACAGCTGCCGAGTAGGCCAGATCCGCCCGTGAAGACGCCGGAGTGAAGGCAGTGAGGCAGTGGCCGGAGCCTGTCAGCCCCTAGCAGTGGGCAGTGGGCAGTGAGAGGTGGGAAGTGAGAAGTGGGAGCCGGAGGGACCTCGTGTCCTGGCCCCTCGTCAACGCTACGCGGCGATAAACTCCCAGCATGAGCGATGATCTCCCGCGCTGTATCGATCTGCTGCATCAGATGATCCGTACCCCCAGTCTGCCCGGAGAGGAGGGTGCCATGGCGACCCTGGTAGCCGACTCCATGAGGGATCTGGGCTACGACGAGGTGCGGGTCGACGAGGCGGGCAACGTTCTCGGTCGGATCGATGGGCGTGGGGACGCCCCCGACCTGATGTTCAACACCCATCTGGATCATGTGGATGTTGGAGATCCGGACGCTTGGCCCCATCCGCCGTTTGGCGGTGAGATCCACGACGACAAGATCTGGGGTCGCGGGGCGGTGGATATCAAGGGCCCGATGGCAGCCCAGATCGTGGGTGTCGGTCGACTGGCCCGGGGTGAGCGGCCGCCGGGAGACGTCTGGGTGACAGCGGTGGTGCAGGAGGAGATCGGCGGTGTGGGGGCCAGGTACCTGGCCGAGACGTTGGCTACACCGATCGTCGTGGTCGGCGAACCGAGCCGCAACACTCTTCGCCGGGGGCACCGAGGGCGCACCGAGATGGTGGCCCACTTCACGGGTCGCAGCGTTCACGCCAGCGTGCCCGAGAAAGGCATCAACCCGCTCTATCCGCTGGGACTCTTTCTGCAGGGCCTGGCCGATCTCCAGATGCCGGCCGATCCGACTCTCGGACCCTCTACCGTGGCGCCGACCCTGCTGCGTACCGATCAGACCAGCGCCAACGTGGTCCCCGGGGAGGTCTGGCAGACCTGCGATTGGCGGAACATTCCCGGTCAGTCGGCGGAGGACGCCCGCGGCATGGTGGAAGCCATCGCTCGTCAAGTCGAGAGAGACCCCCGGGTAGCCTCCGAGTGCCGCATTTCGGTGACCGTGCCCGAGGTCGACCGGCAGGCCTACACAGGCTACCGACGCTCGATCCCAGGGGCCCACCCGGCCTATCTCCTGTCGACCGATCATCCGGTCGTCACCGCCTCCGAAAGGATCTGCGAAGAGATCCTGAAAGAACGACGGCCGACGGATATCTGGCAGTTCGCCACCGACGGCGGCCACTACCACGAAGCCGGAATGGTACCCATCGGTTTCGGCCCGGGCAACGAGTACCTGGCCCACACCGTCGATGAGCACATCGAGATTCCGGCCCTCGGCGAGGCCATGGCGGTCAACGAGGCTCTGGCGATGCGACTGGCCCTCGAGGCCGTCTGAAGGCGGCTAGTCGACCACGAACTGACGCACGTGGTCGGGCTCCATGGGTGGGGTCGCCAACGAGACCCCAGTCAGGGTCAGCACGTTGGCCACCAGACCCCAGACTCCCGGATGGATCTGCTGCCATTGCAGAACCGGCCAGAGATTCCAGACCACGGTCACCAGACAGCCGGCCGCCAGACCGGCCAGAATCCCAGGGCGGGTGGAGCGGCCCCAATAGAGAGCCGCCAGCAGCACCGGGAAGATCTGCGCAATAAAGCCGTAAGAGAGGAGTAGGAGCGCAACCAGCGAGATCTCGGAGACCACGGCGAAGTAGTAGGCGACGCCGCTGATCACCACCACCAGAACACGGATCAGACGGGTCTGCTGGGTATCGCTCAAATCCGGCCGGAAAAGGACGCGATAGAAGTCCCGTACCAGGACCGAGCCGGCGGCGTGCACCAGGGCATCACCCGTAGACATGGAGGCCGCCAGGGCACCGGCGCAGAACAGACCGATGACCACCGCCGGCAGATCCAGCGACATGAGTATGGTTGGCAGGATGGCGTCGGCGGGCTCGACTCCTGGGAAAGCGAGGATGCCGGCGAATCCGATAAAGAGTATGGGGATCAGGAAGATCTGGAAGGTGGGGTAGAAGACGACCGTTCGCTTGAGCGTCCGTTCGCTGCGCGCCGTGAAGATCTTCATGAAGTAGTGTGGCCAGATACTGAAGCCGATCACCGAGATGATGATGGCGCTGGAGTAGCCACCCCAGGTCCACAGGCCTCCGTCGGCGGCGAGACCGGGGGCGTGGAGCATCTCGGGGACCCTCTCTGCCAGCTGTTCGAACATGGCACCGACACCGCCGTAGAGCTTCCAGGGCAGATACAACCCCAGAGTCCAGGCCAGAACCATCATGAACATTCCCTGCAGCGTGTTGGTCCAGGCGACACCCATGACGCCGCTTCTAAAGACGTAGATCAACACCACACCGTAGGCGATGGCCGCGCCGGCCCAGTTGGGGATGCGGCCCTCGGTGACCACGTTGAAGACGTAACCGGCGCCCTGCATCTGCAGGGTCAGATAGGGCAGGAAGGCGATGAGCGAGATCAAGGCCAGAGCCGCCGAGAGACCCTTGCTCTGGTAGCGGGCCGCCAGCAACTCGGCCTGGGTGACAAAGCCGAATCGGCGACCCAGACGGGCGACTCGGGGTCCGAAGAAGTACCAGGGGACGAGGCCGAGGGTGCCATAGGAGAGGATGTAGAAGGCCGCTGCGCCGCGGGAGTAGGCCCAACCCGGGCCACCCAGAAAGGCGAAGGCGCTGAAGATCGAAGCCCCGAGGATGAAGTAGAGGACGAGGAAACCCAGGGCACGGTCGCCGGCCACATACCCCTCGGTGCTCTTGGAGCTCTTCCTACCCGAGAACAGACCGACCCCCAGCGAGACCCCGAGGTAGCCGAGGGTCACGGCCAGCACCACCACCCAGTCCGAATTCAGGAGAGATCCTCCCCGGGATCACTCGAGGAGCCGGTACGGTCTTCCCAGAGATAGAGCGCCAGGAGGACGCCGAAGCTGCCCAGCAGGAGAGTCGTCAGATAGAAGAGAAAGAAGGGTAGACCAAAGACCAGTGGCTCGGCCCGACTGAACAGGGTCACCAGCGGCCAGATCATGGCCACAAAGACGACCAGAAAGAAGATCAGAACCCCACGGTAGATCCGCCGATGGGCGGGTGGCAGCCGCCGGGAGAACAGTCGGGGTGCCATGGCCTAACGAAAGGCGACGAAACGGCCCCAACAGGAGGCCAGCTCCATCCCCTTCTGGATAAAGGCGGCGATGTAGTAGCGGCCGGTCTCGGCCTCTGCCAGCTGGTTGCCGAAGTTCTCGGCGTGGACGATCCCCTTGGGAAAGAGATTCAGATGCATGTCCTGGTAGTACTTATCCAGCGGGAACATCTCGTCCCAATCCTGGCCGTACTGATCGATGAGCTTCAGGTTGGCCTCGGCGAAGGTCTTGGGGTGGAAGACCCGTTGGATCGTATTCATCGGGTGCTCCATGGCGACGCAGTCGATACCCAGCCACTTGATCTGCCGCGCGACACACCAGTCCGAGAACTCCGGCGAGGGACCGGGGTGCTTGATCATGTAGCGGAACTCGTCGGAGTCGGGGCTGTTCCAGCCATACTGGCCGTAGCCGGTACGGATCAGCAGGATGTCACCGTCCTGGAGATCCACCCTCTCCTCGATCATCTGTGGGGTGTAGACGCTGGAGTCGCTGACCTCATCCGAGATATCGACGATGACACCCGGTCCGTGCCAGTAGTCCAGAGGCACCTCGCCGATGGTGCGACCGGCGGCCCAGAAGTGCTTCTCACCATCCATGTGGCTGGCCAGGTGGAAGCTGGCCTTGCAGTGGGCGTTGTTGCGACCCAGACCGAAATCCAGACCTCCCACCCGCTTGGTATAGCGCACAGTGAGAGGCTCGTAGTTGGCCCACTGCGGCGTCTGGACGCTGAAGGGCAGGGTCAAATCGAGCATCTCCGTCGATTCCATGGCGGTGTAGAACTCGTCGTCGGAGGTGCCTTCCGGCGCCTGCAACGCCACGGCCCGGCTCCAGGCCGACTCCACTTCCATGAAGGGGATGGGCTGGATCATGATCCAGGCCCGCTGATTGGCCAGGGCATCGATCTCTCCACCCAGCGCCTCGGCCAGCAACAGACCCGCCTTCGGCAGGGTGCTGTGGGTCAGCTGTCGGTACTCGTCGGGCGGGAACATCTCCTCCCAGCTCTTGCCGTATTTGTCGCGCAGCTTGGCCTCGGCCTTGTCGAACTCGCGCGCGTGGAGGAAACGGATGTTGGTGTTCATCGGGTGCTCGGCGCAACCGCAGTCCACCGCCACCAGCTTGAGCTTCATCTCCAGGGCCCAGGGGAAGAACTCGGGTGAGGGCCCGGGGTGTCGGACGTAGTAGCCGAACTCCTTGTTCTCGATGCCGCCCTGCTGGCTCGGGTTCTCGGTGTCCGGCTGGTCGTAGGCGTAGCGGTGATACCCGGTGTTGACGACCAGAATGTCCCCCTCCCGGACGTCCACCCGCTCGGTGATCATCTCGGGGGTGTAGAGGTCGTAATCGGAGACCGCGTCCGAGATATCGGCCACCACCCCCTGGCCACAGAGATCGGTGAGGGGAATCTCGGCGATCGACCGAGCCCCCGAGTCGAAGGCTCGCGGCCCCACCAGGTGACAGCCGGTGTTGTTGCTCCATTCGATCAGCTGACCGTTGGCACCCTGGCCGCCGTGGAACGAGCCGGTGAGCCGTTTGAAGAAGTGCACCTGGAGCGGCATCTCACCGGGCCAGGGTGGGGTGAAGAGACTCAGGGCCTGCGTCAGGTCGTACCAACGGGCCCCGGTCAACAGCTGGATGAGCGCTTGACGATCCATGATCCCTCCTGTCCGCCCATTCTAGTCGGAGTCGAGGGGCACGCCTGGACCGGCCGCAGCTAGGGGAGCCGTAGCCGTTTCCACCGACAGGCGCAGTCTCGAGCTCGGTGCCCACCGACTGGACCCGGCTGCTGTCGGTGAGCGAGCCCGCGGGCCTAGAAGGTAACGCGCACGGTGAGACTGACGTCGCGGCCCGGCATCGGCCGCTGGAACTTCTGCACCGACGAGGCATTGAAGGCGAGCTCGTCGGTCAGATTGTTACCCCGCAACATCAGATCGATGAACTGCCGCTCGAGATAGAAGCGGTATCCCAGCGAAGCGTTGAGCAGGGTGTAGCTCGGTGTCGGGAGCTCGTTGACCGCCACCCGATCCTGTTCCGCCACCCAGCGGATCTCGCCGGCAGCGTGCCAGCCCAGCGAGCCGTAGTGGAGTCCACCCGAGAATCGCAGCGGGGGAATGAAGGGGAGGGCCTCACCGGTCTCGCGCAGCTCGGCTCGCACGTAGTCGCCAGAGAGCTTGAGATCCATGTGGGAGTGGGATCGCTCCCAGAGATCGTATTCGAGCTCCAGCTCGCCGCCCCTGAACTCGGCCTCGCCCTGGGCGTAGGCCAGAACGGTCAGCCCCTCGATCTCCTCCCCGGTGAGCTGCTGGTAGATGAAATCCTCGAAGCGGTTGACAAACAGCGTCAACTCGCCGTGCAGGGGGCCGCCGCCACGACGCAGCGACACATCGAGACCCAGACTGGTCTCCATGCCGAGGTCCGGATCGCCGATCTCGTAGGTCTGGGTGGCGGCATGCGGACCGTCCGAATAGAGCTCCGAGGCGTTCGGGGCCTTCTGCGAGCGGGCCAGCGAGGTGCCCAGCGACCACTCGCGCGGCAACGTCCAGACGAGGCCCACCGACAGACTGAAGGGGTTGAAGGTACGGTCGGGCAGGGCCTCCTGCCGGGTGCTGTTGTCCACCGATTCGATGCGGCCGCCGAACTGCCAGCTCAGGGGTCCGGTGCTGAGCTCTTCGAAGGCGAAGAGACCCAGGGTACGGGTCGCCGAGGGCGGCAGAAAGGCCTCCTCGCCGATCGCCTCCAGATCGTCGTCGAGAATCTGCAGACCGAAGGAGCCCGACCAGCGACCCTTGAGCTTCTGCACGAATTCGAATCGGCCCTCGAAGGTCTCTTTGAGGAATTGTGTGCCGATCTCGGCGCTCTCGAGCTCCACATGCTCGTAGTCGACGAAGCCGAGACGGGCCTTGAAGCCCCGGAAGAGGCCGAACGGTTGGGTGATCTCACCATTGAGGTCGAGGCGCCGTCGTTCGAGATCGATTCGGACATCCTCACCCTCTTCTTCTTCCATGGGTTCCGCTCCGTGATCTTCCTCGTGGTGCTGGTGGCCAGGGACGCCGTAGTTGCTGTCGAAGCCGGAAGCGCTGACACCCAGGAACCCGCGTTTGGCGAAGTAGGTGATCCCGGCGGCGGCGCTCGTCGTCTCCAGATCGCTGTTCGGCAGGGTGCCGCGGGAGAACTCCTCGTGCTCCTCTTGCTCCTCCTCGTCCAGATCCTCGAAGTCCGCCGGATCGTACTCGTCGGGAATTGAGTAGTCGCCGGTGTCACGGAGAGCGCCGTCGACATGCCAGGCCCATCGACCGAAGCCGCCGTTGAGATCGATCTGACCGTAACGCTCGTCGGCTACCGTGCCGCCCCTGGCGGCCACCGTGCCGGTGATCGACTCGGTCGGCTGCACGTTGGGGATGGTGTTGTCGATGACGTTGACCACACCTCCGATGGCGGTCGAGCCATAGAGGAGGGTGGAGGGCCCCCGCAGAATCTCGATTTTCTGCGCCGTTCCGGGATCGACCCCGACGGCGTGGTCGGGGCTGGTACTGGAGACATCTCCGGCGCTCAGACCCCCTTGCAGCATGCGGACCCGGTCGCCTCCCAATCCGCGGATGATCGGCCGGCTGGCGCCGGGGGCGAACCAGGTCTGGTTGATCCCGGCTTCCTGGTTGAGGGTGTCGCCGAGGGTCGGCTGGACGCGTAGCTCCAGGATCTCGCCACTCAGGACGCTCACCGGGTTGGCGAGCTCCATCTGACTGCGCAGATCCCCAGCGCCGGTGACGACGATCTCGTCGCTGTGATGATGGGCCCCCATGAGGACCTCGATGCGGGTCTCTTCGCCCGCTGCGACATCGACCTGCTCCAGGCGGTCGCCGTGGCGAGCGCTCTCGATCTGCAGGAAGTACTGCCCCGTTGGCAGGTCTTCGAAGCGGAAGGCGCCGGCCGAGTCGACGGCCACCTGCCGTCGCAGCTCGACCACGGTAACGGTGGCATCGACCACCGGCGAGCCATCGTCGGCGGTCAGCTTGCCGCTGACGGAGCCGGTCTCCTGAGACCACGCCTCCCCGGCGAGAAGGAGCCCCAGGATCAGCGCCATGGCTCTGGGAATCGATCGATTTCTGAACGGTTGCATCTGTCGGTTCTCCTGCAAAGAGATATGAAGCCGCTACCGCACGCGGTCGCTGCGTGGCGAGGATCGGGTTCGATGAATGATTGGGCGCCGGCGGCCAGCGGGCGCCCCTGAGTCGGTCCGTTTCTGGAACCTGATCAGCAGGAGTTCGGGGGGCCGCGAGTCCGGGTCGCGGAATGGAAGCGAGCCAGCGGTAGGCGCTGAGCCTCCCCGCTGACGCCACCTAGCTCGGCCAGCGGTCGCGCCGCGGCCGATTCGACAAAGCCACCGACTCGAACCTGCTGCTGCAACTGACATCCCGGGCAGCTCAGGGTTCTGACCTCGGTGGCGCTCTCGAGATGCAGGGTGGGATCGGGCTCGGCGTGATCCGTCAACAGATGAGTGGCGGAGCCCGGCAAGGCCAGCGCCAGGGAGTGGTGTCCGGAATGGACAGTCAGACCCAGATTCGCCAACACAGCCAGAAACAGTCCACAGAGGACGAGGCTTCTGGATCGCTGCAGGTCGACGCGGCTCATCTCGGGGCCATTCTCCACCCTGTCGGGTGACAAAGGCAAGAACACCGATAGGTGGCGGGAGATTCCAGCGGATCTGCGAGAATGGTGTCGAGGACCCTCGGGGTCCGGGGAGGTCGCATGCTCGCCACGGGAATCATCGGTCTGCCCAACGTCGGCAAATCGACGCTGTTCAACGCCATGACCTCCGGCCATGCCCAGGTCGAGAACTACCCCTTCACCACCATCGAGAGCAATCTGGGAGTCGTCCCGGTACCCGACCGCCGCCTGGCAGAGCTGGAGCGGGTGGTCGAGCCGCTGGAGACGGTTACCAGCCACGTCGAGTTCATCGATATCGCCGGTCTGGTCGAAGGGGCCAGTCGCGGTGAGGGTCTGGGCAACCAGTTCCTCGGCAACATCCGCCAGGTGGATGCCCTGGTCCATGTCCTGCGCGCCTTCGAGGAGTCCGATGTGGCCCATGTCTTCGCCCAGGTCGATCCGGTCCACGATGCCCAGGTGGTGGAGACCGAGCTTCTGTTGGCGGATCTGGAGCTGATGAAGCGGGTCATCGACAAGCGCCGCAAGGAGTGGCAGACCGATCCGCGAAAGCACGCGGCGGAGAAGGAGCACTTCGAGCTCTATCTCGCCAAATTGGAGGAGGGTGTGCCGATACGCACCCTAAAGCTCGATCGGTTCCGGGTCCAGGAGCTCAAGTCTCTAGGTCTGATGACCGGCAAGCCTCTCCTCTACGCCATCAACGTCTCGGAGGAGGGATACGGATCGGGAGAGCTCGAGAGGCCCTCGGGGCTCGATCCGCAGGCGTCCATCGTGCCGGTCTCCGCCAAGATCGAAATGGAGCTCGGTCAGCTCGATCCCGACGAGCGGGCTCTCTTCATGGAGGAGTTGGGGATCCAGGTGTCGGGTCTCGAGCGTCTGGTGCAGGCGACCTTCGACCAGTTGGGGCTCATCCGGTTCTACACCCTGGCGAATCAGAAACTCCGGGCCTGGGAGATCGAGGCGGGAACCCGCGCTCCCCAGGCGGCGGGCAAGATCCATTCGGACATGGAGAGCGGTTTCATTCGGGCCCACGTCGCCAGTTGGGACCAAGTGGTCGAGTACGGCTCGTTCCACGAGCTGCACCAGCGAGGTTTGTTGCGGACGGAGGGCAAGGAGACCCCGGTGGAAGACGGCGACGTGATCGAGTTTTTCTTCCACGCCTGACAGAATAGAAGGGACTGGCCGTCAGGTCTGGGAGGGCCTCAGCGTCCTCGTCACTCTTGATCCACCCAGGCGGCCAACACGGAGGGATTCATGAGACAGCGACGACTCGTCGTGGCCGCCGCCACGGTTGGGAGCACACTCCTTCTTGCCATCACTCCGGCGCTGGCCGAGTTGGCCTCGTTCGCCGAGATCACCGGTCACCAGGCCGGCGATCGAATCACGGTCCATCACCAGATGGTGGACTTCCTGATGTATCTGGACGCCCATTCGGAGAGGGTCTTGGTGGTCGAGCAGGGCGAGTCGTGGGAGGGTAGACCCCTGTCGCTGGCGATTGTCAGCTCGCCGGCGAATCACGCCCGATTGGAGGAGATCAGGGCCGATGCTGGACGTCTCTTCGATCCCCGGTCGACTAGTCCGGAGGAGGCCGCGGCTCTGTTCGAGAGTCAGCCGGCCATCGTCTACATGGGAGGCTCGATCCACGGTTTCGAGCTCTCCGGGGCCGAGGGCGTCCTCAAGCTGCTGGAGCACCTGGCGACCCGCGACGATCCGCAGACCCTCGAGGTCCTGGACAAGGTGGTCATCCTTCTGGATCCGATGCTCAACCCCGATGGGCGGGACGCGTTTGCCCGCCGCAATCACGAATCCATCGGTCGGCATCCGAAGTCAGAGCGCGACGACTGGTCCAACGACTACAACTACTGGGAGGGCCTGCAGTTCCGCACCGGCCACTACTTCTTCGACACCAACCGGGATTGGTGGGCGCATACCCAGAACGAGACCCGCCACCGGGTACCTGTTATCGGCTCGTGGCACCCCCAGGTAGTGGTGGATCTGCACGAGATGGGTCCCGATCTGGAGTTCTTCTTCGATCCGCCGGCGGAGCCGTACGGGGCCTTCTTCCCCGACTTCTCCAGGAACTGGTACATGCGGTTCGGCCAGGCCTACGCCGAGGCGTTCGACGAGGCTGGTTTCGAGTACCTGACCGGGGAGCTGTTCAACTACCTGTACCCCGGCTACACCGACTCCTGGGGGGCGTATCAGGGGGCCGTCGGCATGCTCTACGAGCAGGGCTCCACCCGGGGGCTGGCCTTGGAAAGGGCCGATGAATCGGTCCGTAGCCTGGCGGACGCCCTGAATCAACAGTACACGGCGGCCTGGACGGCGCTGCAGCTGGTGGCGCGCCAGCGAGAGGAGCTGCTGCGCGAATATCACCAGGATCTGCGATCGGCTGTGGCCGACGGCCGGCAGGGGACGACTCGCTATCTCTTCGGGACCGACGGCGATCCGTTGCTGATCGCCGAGTTGGCCAACCTCCTGCAGCGCAACGGTATCGAGGTCGACCGTCTGACTGCGGACGCTGCTCTGACAGGGGTCCGCGGCCGCCAGGGCAACGCGGTGGGTGAGACGACCTTTCCCGCTGGTACTTTCGTCGTCGAGGCGGCCCAACCCCACAATCGCCTGGTCCGGGTGCTCATGGAGCCGGATATCCCCCTGCCGGCGGACTTTCTGGAAAAAGCGCGTCAGAGAATTGATCGAGGTGAGAGTCCTCGCTTCTACGACATCACCGCCTGGTCGCTGCCGCTGCTCTTCGATGTGGCGGGCTACAGCACCAGCGACTCCCGCAGCCTGGAGACCGAGCGACTTGCGGGCCCCTGGCTGCCGGAGACGACCCTGCCCTCGGCGAATCCACGCTATGCCTATCTCATCGACGGTGGTCAGGCCGCCTCGCTGGCGGCTCTGATGGCGCTCAAGGAGCAGGAGTTCCGTGCTGCCGTGACGATGAAGCCGACGCGTATTGCCGGAGAGGATCTGGCCAGCGGTTCGGTGATCTTGCGGGTCGGCCAGAATGGCGAGGAGCTGCACCAGGCCGTGCGAGCCGTGGCCGAGCGGTTCAACGTCGAGCTGCTGGCCGTCGATACGGGGTTGGCGGAGACCGGCTACCCCTCCCTCGGGTCGACCGAGGTCCTACCGGTCAAAGCCCCTCGCATCGCTCTGATGGCGGGCTTTCCCATTCACGGCTATTCGTTCGGCTGGGCGTGGTACACCCTCGACCGGCAGTATGAGATCCCGGTGACGATTCGCCGGGTGCGATCGCTGGCCTCGACACCGATCCACGACTTCAACGTCTTCATTCTGCCCAACACCTTCTCGGCCGAGCAGCTCGCCCAGCATCTCGGTGAGGGCGGTGTCGAGCGTCTGCGTCAGTGGGTTCGGGACGGCGGCAGCCTGATCGCCATCGGCAACTCGGTGGACTTCGTGCGCGAGCATCTGGAGCTCTCGGCCCTGCGCTCCTGGTACGACGAGCAGGGCCCGAAGGGAGAGGAAGACGCTGAGGCCCCCGAGCCCCGGAGATTCGGGGTCCCGGGAGCGATCGTGCGGGCCGAGCTCGACAACGAGTTGTGGTTGAGCGCCGGTTACCTGGCCGATTTTCCGGCCTTGGTGGACTCGAGCCGCATCTATCTCGCCCCCGGTGGACCACCGGACGCGGGCAAGCGGGTGGTGGCACGGTACGGCAGAGGTGACTACCTGCGCATCGCCGGTCATCTCTGGTCCGAGAGCCGCGAGAGGCTGTCGGGTGCCGTGCTGGCCTACGAAGAGCGGATCGGACGGGGCCGGGTGATCCTCTTCGCCGAGGACCCCAACTTTCGGGGCTACTGGCGAGGTGCCGACAGACTGTTCCTCAACGCGGTGGTGCTGAGCCCCAGCGCGCCATAGCACCAGGCCTCGGAACCGCTGACGCGACTCACTCTTCGAGCTCAGCCAAGAGGGCGCGGGCGTCGTCCAGGGTCTTGTGATCCTCGACCAGCCAGACCGGGTCGGGTTCGCTGGCCACCAGATCACGCAGGATCTCCAGAGCCTCCGGCTCGCCGCCCTTCTGATATTTGGCCAGGGCATCCGCCAGAAAGTACAGGGTGAGCTTGTCGTGTGGCGCGATCTCGTGGGCTCGTCGCAGCTCGCGGATAGAAAGGTCGTGATCGATCCACCCGGTGATAAAGGGGATCTTGGGTGCCTCTGAGTGGAGCCGCCCGAGGACCCGATGTCCGCCGCCGTTCTCGATCTGGTCGTCGAGCAGGATCACGATCTGCGCCAGATCGCGGATCTTGCCGGCCACTCCCTGCCGGGCCGCGGCGATCTTGCCCCGGTAGCGGCCCCACAGACCCCAGTGGGTCGAAGACCAGAAGTAGATCTCGGCCACCAGATTGTTCTTGCCGATCGCCTCGGCCACCTCTTCGGGATCCATCTTCAACGAGTCCTTGGGCAGGTCGAACTCCGCTTCAACCTGACGACGACCGATATCGGCGATCTCCCTACCGGTCTCGAACAGACTGAGTCGGGCGTCTTTGTCCGTGAGAACGAACTCGCCCTTGAAGTAGAGGGCTCGCAGGAATTTCCAGCGCGCCTCGAGGTCCTGGGGATCCTGCTCGAGGGCCTGCCTATAGGCCTCGATGGCCTCCTGGATGGGCTCGGCAGCGGCCCGGGAGCCCTGGTGGCCCGTCGACCGGCGAGACCACGCCGCATCGCCGGTGGCGATCAGCTCGGCCGTCGTCGCTGGACTCGGCGTCGGGGCCAGCGCCAGGAGGCTGCACAGAACGACCGGGACGAAGCTTCTGGATGCGGGAGAGGTAACCATGTGGGTGTCCATTCTTCTTAGGATTCTGGCGTGTTCGTAGTATTCTAGGTCGTCCGCCGGCCGGGGGTCGGCGGAGATACAAGAATCTACTCGATTTCCCGCCGGCTCGACGGGTTGGTGGGGTAGCGCATGCGCTCGAGACGGCTGATACGATTCGCCGCTCCTGAGCGTGGGGGCTGGAAATGACCTTTTTGGAGCGATCAAGAGAGTCGAAGCGGACGAGCCCGACTCGAGCAGCCGAGACTCCCGATCTCGCGCAGTCGATACGACGTGCCCGACGGTATCTGTACGAGCTGCAGGAGCCGGACGGGCACTGGTGCGCCGAGCTCGAAGGGGACACCATTCTGGAGTCCGAGTACGTCCTGCTGCTGCTGTTCCTCGGTAATCGGGAAGAGAAGATTCGCCGCGCCGCCCGCTACATCCGCCAGCGACAGCTGTCGGACGGAGGTTGGGCGATCTACCCAGGCGGACCGGCCGATGTCAGCGCCTCTGTGAAGGCCTACTTCGTGCTCAAGCTGGTGGGGGACGAGGTCGAGGCACCCCACATGGTGGCGGCTCAACAGACCATCCGTCGGCTGGGTGGTCTCGAGGCCTGCAACTCGTTCACCAAGCTCTACCTGTCGATCTTCGGGCTGTATGAGTGGAATCGTAGCCCCGGAGTCCCACCAGAGCTGATTCTCTTTCCCAAGTGGTTCCCGTTCAATCTGTACGAGATGTCCTCGTGGTCGCGGGCGATCGTGGTGCCGCTCTCGATCATCTGGGCGATGAAGCCCTCGTGCCCGGTGCCGGAGCACGCCACGCTGGAGGAGCTGCGGCTGGTCGACAGCCAAGTGGCCGGTCCGCGCTTCAGCCGAGGATCGTTGGCCCATCACGGCTGGTCGTTCTTCTTCCAGGTCGTCGATCGGATCCACAAAACCATCGAAGGGATGGGAGTCCGGCCGCTTCGCCGCCGTGCCATCGCCAGGTCCGAGGAGTGGATTCTTCAGCGGCTGGAGAAGAGCGACGGGCTGGGCGCTATCTTTCCGCCCATCGTCAACACCATCATCGCCTTCCGCTGCCTCGGTTACGCCGAGGATCATCCGGTGATCCAGTCGCAGCTGGAGGAGCTGGAGAGGTTGGAAATCGAAGAGGACGGCGTTCTGCGGGTGCAGCCGTGCAAATCTCCCAGCTGGGACACCGCCCTCTCCATCAACGCCCTGGCAGAGCGTCGTGAGGGGGGTGACGAGGCCCCTCTGGGCAGGGCCGTCGAGTGGCTGTTGGCGCACGAGGTGCGGGAATCGGGAGACTGGATCGAGAAGAACCCCGAGGGTACCGTCGGTGGCTGGTACTTCGAGTACAACAACGAGTTCTACCCCGATGTGGACGACACGGCCCAGATCCTGACCGCGGTCAGCAAGATCGACTTCTCCGATGGCGATCTGGAGCAGCGTTGGAGCCAGGCAGCCCAGCGGGCCATCGCCTGGATGCTCAGCATGCAGAACACCGACGGCGGCTGGGCCTCCTTCGACAAGGGCTGCAAACGCGAGTTCCTCACCTACATCCCGTTCGCCGATCACAACGCCATGATCGATCCGAGCACCACCGATATCACCGCACGGGCGGTGGAATCGTTGTGCCGTTTCGGCTACGACCGGTCCTCCTCGTCGGTGCGACGAGGCATCGAGTTCCTCTACAACGAGCAGGAAGAGGACGGCTCGTGGTACGGCCGCTGGGGGTGCAACTACCTCTACGGTACCTTTCTGGCCCTGGGAGCGCTGGAAGCGGCGGGTGAGGATCCGCAGGATGAGCGCATCCGCAAGGCCGCCGGCTGGATCGCCGACGTGCAGAATCCCGATGGAGGCTGGGGAGAATTGCCGGAGTCGTACGCCAAGCCGGAGACCAAGGGTGTTGGTCCCAGTACCGCGTCGCAAACGGCGTGGGCGCTACTGGCTCTGATGTCGGCTGGCGATCGCGACAGCGACACCTTGCGTCGCGGGTTCGAGTATCTTCTGCGCACCCAGCTCACCGACGGCTCCTGGCAGGAAGACGGCTGGACCGGTACCGGTTTTCCGGAGGTCTTCTATCTCAAGTACCACCTCTATGCGACCTACTTCCCTTTGTATGCCCTCGAGCTCTGGAATCGATTCCGGGGTCACGAGGTCGAATCATCGATGACCGACGGCCCCCGGCCGGTGGAGCACTAGTCATGAGATTTCCGATCCATATCACCACCGACATGATCAAGCACCAGGTGCGTAACGCCATGCAGGGCAACAAGCGCTACCCCTTCGTGCTGATGCTGGAGCCCCTCTACACCTGCAATCTGGCTTGCGTCGGCTGTGCCATCGAGCGGCACACCGGCAAGCTCAAGGACCGCCTGCCGCTGGAGCTCTGCCTGCAGGCGGTGGAGGAGAGCGGTGCACCGGCGGTCTCCCTTTGCGGAGGTGAGCCCACCATCTATCCGGAGCTGCCCGATCTGGTCGAAGGGATCATCGCGCGCAACCGCCACATCTATCTGTGCACCAACGCTCTGCTGATGGAAGAGAAGGTCTTCGACAAGATCCCGCCCCACAAGCGGTTGACGGTCAACGTCCACCTCGATGGCATGAAGGAGACCCACGACTATGTCTGTGCTCGTGATGGCGTCTTCGACAAGGCCATCGAGATGATCGCCGAAAGCAAGAAGCGCGGTTACCACCTGATCACCAACACCACGGTGTTCAAGGAGACTCGCATCCAGGAGGTCGAAGACCTCTGCGCAATGATGCGTGACATGGGTATCGATGGCATGTTGATCTCCCCGGGGTACCAGTACGAATCGGTCGAGACCGACATCTTCATGACCCGTCAGGACATTCACGACAAGTTCAAGCGTCTGCTCGAGATCTCCAAGGAGTATCGACTGCAGTCGACGCCGATGTTCATGGAGTTCGCGGCGGGTCTGCGGGAGTACAAGTGCTCACCCTGGAGCACCGTCACCTTCACGCCCAACGGTTGGAAGGGCCCCTGCTATCTCATCGGCAAGAAGTTCACCTGGTCCTGGGACGAGTTCTGGAACCTCACCGACTGGGACTACTGGGAGTCGCGCGAGGATCGTCTGTGCCAGAACTGCCTGATGCATTCGGGATTCGAGGCCTCGGTCGTCCGCGAGCTGCCCCGCAATCCCGGCGACATGGTGCGCTTGGCGGCCTGGAACCTCTTCGGATAGCCCCCTCGCCTGTCAGAGCGTCTTGCCATGAAAGCCCTGCTGACAGGAGCCTCCGGATTCATTGGCGGCCACCTCCTGCAGGTCCTGCTGGAGGCGGGGGCCGAAGTTCGCTGTCTGGTGCGGGAGTCGAGTCCCCGCCGTAATCTCGAGAATCATCCGGTGGAGATCGCCCTCGGGGATCTGCGGGATGCTGCCTCCCTGGAGCGGGCCACCGCGGGCTGCGAGGCGGTCTATCACTGTGCCGCCGACTACCGGTTCTACGCCGCCGATTCCCGCGAGCTCTACGACTCCAACGTCGAAGGAACCCGCAACGTGCTGCTGGCAGCGGCGAAGGCCGGGGTTGGCAAGGTGGTCTACACCAGCTCGGTGGGAGCCCTGGGCCTCAATGCGGACGATTCCCCGGCCGACGAGACGACACCTGTCGGTCTCGAGGACATGGTGGGTCACTACAAGCGGAGCAAGTATCTGGCCGAGCGGGTCGCCGAGCAGTGGGCGGCCAAGGGTCTGCCGGTGGTCATCGTCAATCCCTCGGCCCCGGTTGGCGATGGCGATCTCAAGCCCACCGCCACCGGCAAGATGATTCTGGACTTTCTCAACCGCAAGACTCCCGCCTTCGTCGACACCGGTCTGAATCTCGTCGATGTACGGGACGTGGCCTTGGGGCATCTGTTGGCAGCCGAGAAGGGGAAGGTCGGGGAGAAGTACATTCTGGGCAACCAGGATATGACCCTGCAGGAGATCTTCCAGACCCTGAGCGAGATCACCGGTCTGCCGGCACCGAGGGTTCAGCTGCCGCATTGGATACCCACCGCCTTCGCCGCGATCGAGACCGGGTTCTCCAGGCTCGTCGGGCGGCAACCGCAGGTGCCCCTGGAGGCGGTGAAGCTCGCCCGATACCGGATGTTCTTCGATCCCTCGAAGGCCGTTCGCGAGCTCGGTCTGCCACAGACTCCGGTGGAGAAACCCCTGGCCCGGGCCGTCGATTGGTTTCGAGAGAACGGCTATGTGAAGGAGAGCCGATGACCGGCGAGCCCACGATGGGTGTCGTCGCTGCCCTCCCGGAGGAGATCCGGCCGCTGCGGCATCGACTCCGGGAACGCCAGCGGATGCGCCTCGGCCACGGGCTTGCCATCGGCGGTTCGCTGGCCAGTGCCTCGATCTTGACTCTGGCCACCGGGGATGGAGATCAACGAGCCCGGCGAGGTCTGGAGGAGCTGCTCTCCGCAGCACGGATCGAGTCGCTGATCGTGATCGGTATCGCCGGCGGTCTGTCGAGCGATCTGCAGGTGGGAGATGTGGTGCTGGCCGAGCGGGTCACCAACGGCAGCGGAGAGGTGCCGCCGCCGGACGCAGGGCTCCTTGGCAGGGCGAGGCGACTGCCCGCGGTGATCACAGGAGCGGTCTTCAGTCATTCCGAGGTGGCGGTCGATCCTGTGGCCAAGGAGCGGTTGTGGAAGTCGAGTGGCCGCCAGCAGAACCAGGTGGTGGATCTGGAGACCGCCAGCTACGCCCGGGTTGCGGCTGCCAAAGGTGTGCCCTATGTGGTGCTGCGGGCTGTCAGTGACAGCGCCGACGAGGCGCTGCCCCTGGACTTCAATCGGTTTCGCAGACCCGACGGGAGCTCGGACAGACTGCGGGTGGGCCGCCATGCGGTGATGCATCCATCCATCATTCCCGAGCTCCTACAGCTCAGGGAGAGGCTGCGCCATTGCGCTGGCCGGCTGGCCGAGTTGGTCGAGGAGATGCTTTGCTCGTGAAGATGAGACCCCTGGTGATCGCCCTCCTCGTCGCCGTGCTGGTGAGCGGCTCGCTGAGCGCCGGTGAGCGGCCGCGCACGCTCCTCATCTCGCTGGACGCGGTGCCGTTCTGGGTCATCGACGATCTCACCGATCCCGAGCTAGGCGACGAGGCGCTGTTCCAGGGGTTCCAGGGACCCATCCCGCTCATCAGTACTTTTCCCTCCTCGACCAGCGTCGCCATGGTGGGCCTCCTACAGCCGCTGGGACTCGCCAAATCGCCTGGTTATGAGGCCAAGTTCTTCGACTGGGAGCGCGGCAAGGTCCGCGGCGGGGGGCTCTTCAGCTATTCGAAGATCGAGTTTCCGTGGCGGGACTTCTTCGATTGGAGCCGTCGCAACCCTGCGGGTAGCGCGGTTGAAGCCGTCAAGCCGGTCAAATCGGGAATCAAGCGATTGGGCAAGGCCATCGACGAGTTCGCCGACTCCGATGTCGAGGTCTCATTGGTCTACCTGGCGGCCACCGACATCGCGGTGCACGTCAACGGACCGGCCTCGGTGAAGCCGCTGTTCGTCGAGCTCGAAAGGATGCTGCGTGAGGCCCGCCAACGGCGGCCGGACCGACCGTTCGAGACCCTCATCTGGTCCGATCACGGGGTGGCCGGTGGCGACCCCTTGATCAACGTCTCGAAAGCGACCAAGAAGGCCCTCAAAAGGGCGGGCTATCGGGTGAAGAAGAAGCTGAGGAAGCCCGATACGGTGGTCATGACGCCGTTCGGACTGGTTTCGAACTTCGAGGCCTACACCTACGACGAACTCATCGCACCGGTCGCCCGGATCCTCTCCCAGGTCGACGGGGTGGCGCTCTGTTCCTATCGCGATGGCGAGAGTCGCTGGCAGATTGTCGGCCCCGAAGGTGGGGCTGCACTGGAGCGCCGGATCGAAGACGGTGATCTGCAGTGGCGCTACGAGGTCACCGGTGAGGATCCGCTCGACTACTCGGAAGTGGTCGCAGGAGTCGCTGCCCGAGACATCCATGGCAGCGGTTGGATGAGTGACGCGAAGGTCTTCGAGGCCAGTAAGAATCGGCGCTTTCCGGACGCCTTCTACCGGATCGCCGACGCCTTCGAGCTGGTCCTGAATCCCGGCTCCATCGTCTGCTCGACCGACGTGAAACATATGTACGGAGCGGGCACCACCGCGGCCCTGGCCACGATGGGCAAGGGCAAGCTTCGCTGGACTCATGGGGCGCTGAACAGTGCGGCCACCATGGGATTCCTGATGAGCGACGCGGCGGGCTGGCAGCCACCTGAGGTGGTCCGCTACGATCAGGCGTTGCTGCCGTTTCAGCGTGATCTCAGTCGCCATGGCCGGGTGCTGGCACCGGCGGAGGGAGTCGATTCGCCCTGAGCTCGCCGATCCGGGCGGAGAACCGATAAGATGACTCGACGTCTGCCTGCTGCATGCCGCACGGAAGACCTTCTGGTAGGGATCCATGACCGCTGACACGACTTCCCAGGTAGAAGCTGTAAACGACTCGTTTCGCGCCCTGCTGGCCGAATTCCGCGGCAAGCTGGAGTCCCAGCTGCGGGAATGGCTGACCGAAAAGGAGGCCGAAGCCGCGGCCGAATCGAGCGCCTCGCGGGAGCTGACCGAGGTTCTGACCCGGTTTGTGGGCCGCGACGGCAAGAGGATTCGACCGGCGTTGCTCTACTACACCTACGGCGCCTGTGGTGGCCAATCGGACGAGAAGGTCATGCCTATGGCCATGTCGGTGGAGCTCCTGCACACCTATCTGCTGATCCACGACGACATCATGGATCACGCCGACGTGCGCCGGGGCGAGCCGGCGGCGCACGTCATGTACAGCTCGTTGCACCGGGAGCGTGAGTGGCAGGGTAGCTCGGACCACTTCGGCAAGTCGGTGGCCATCCTGCTGGGAGATCTGGCCCAGACCTACTCACTGGAGCTTTTCTCATCGGTGGATTTGGCACCCGAGGTCGCTGGTGAGTTCCGCCGCCAGTTCTCCTTCATGTGCCAGGAGGTCGTCCTGGGTCAGTACCTCGAGATGACGGCCGGCTTCCGCGAGCATCTGGAGGAGGCCGAGTTGCTGCGGGTGTTGCGAATGAAGTCCGGGCGCTACAGTGTCGAACGACCCGTTCAGCTGGGCTATCTGCTGGCGCGAGCCCCCGAGGCGACGCGGCAGGCGCTGACGACCTACGGCCTGCAGATGGGTGAGGCCTTCCAACTCCAGGACGATCTGCTGGGGATGTTCGGCGATGCCAAGACGGTAGGGAAACCGGTCGGCGGCGACCTGATCGAGGGCAAGTTCACGCTGCTTATCCATCATGCTCTGCGCCACCTGCCGGAGGCCGACGCCGACGCCTTGCGGGGCGCTCTCGGCAGTGCCGATCTGCCGGCCGACGAGGTCCTGCGGTTGCAGGCGATGATCGAGACCAGTGGCGCCCGGCAAAAGGTCCAGGAAATGGTCGAGGAGCGTTTGCGAGATGCCCGCGAAGCCCTGTCCACGGTGACGCTCGCCGAAGAGGGGAACGCCTTTCTCGAGGGCCTGATCGACTACCTGCGAGGTCGCAAACGTTGAGTCCCGGAGAGGATTCCCCGCGGTCCCCGGGGCAGGAAGAGGAACGCGATCGCAAGGCCGAGCACATCCGGCTGGCCCTCGAGGATCGCATGCAGGTGCCGCTGCATCCCTTCGACCGCCTGATCTTCACCCACAAAGCCCTGCCCGAGTTCGATCTGACCGAAGTCGATCTGCGGACCAGATTCCTGGGCCGGGAGTTGCGAGCTCCGCTACTCATCTCGTGTATGACCGGCGGCACCGAGGAGGCCACCCGGATCAATCGACGGCTGGCCACGGCGGCCGAGGAGTTGGCCATCGCCGTCGGCGTCGGCTCGCAGAGAAAGGCCATCGAAGACCCGTCAGTGGTCGCCAGCTTTGCGGTCCGCGAGTACGCTCCCTCGGTGCCGATCTTGGCCAATCTCGGAGCCGTGCAGCTCAATTACGGTTTTGGCCTCGACGAGTGCCGCGCGGCGGTGGAGATGGTGGGCGCCGATGCGCTGGTGCTGCACCTCAATCCCCTGCAAGAGGCCATTCAGCCGGAGGGTCAGTGCGATTTTCGGGGTCTGTTGGGGAAGATGGGGGAGGTGGCGGATGGATTGGAAGTGCCGGTCATCGCCAAGGAGGTGGGCAGCGGCATCTCGGCGGACACGGCGCAAGCGCTTAAAGGCGTAGGGATCGAGATCGTGGACTGTGCCGGTGTCGGCGGAACGAGTTGGGCCCTGATCGAAGCCGCACGCGCCGACGATCCAGAGATCGGTGACATCTTCGGCGATTGGGGGATCTCGACTCCTGAAAACATCCGCCAGCTGCGCCAGGTGCCCGGCATACAGATCATCGGCAGTGGTGGCATCCGCTCGGGACTCGATGCCGCCAAGGCCCTGGCCCTAGGGTCGGACATGGTCGGCATGGCCAGGCCCTACCTCGAGGCGGCAGTGGAGTCCACCGAGGCCGTGGTGGCGCGGGCCCGGAGGACCACTCGCGAGCTGGCGATCGCCATGTTTTGTTCCGGGGCGCAGACGCTCGGCGATCTCCAGGACACGACGCTCGAATCTCGTTAGATCAAGAGAGGTCGGTGGTTGATGAGGGACAAGAGACACGATCATGACGATCTGGTGCAAGAGATCGTCGATGGCCAGCGCCGACTGCATGAGATCCCGGAGGGCTTGCCGCCGGAGGTGGCGGCGACGATTCGTCGACAGGCGGTCTCGCGTCTGACCGGTGCGGAGCTCGAGACCGTCGGCCAGTACTCGCTGGATGCCGCCAGGGCCTCGCAACGTCACTGCGAGAACTTCATCGGCGCCACCCAGGTTCCCCTGGGGATCACCGGCCCTCTCAAGGTCCGCGGGCGCTGGGTGGATCCTGAGGAGGTGCTCTACGTTCCCATGGCCACCACCGAAGGCGCCCTGGTGGCCAGCGTCAACCGTGGCTGTCGGGCGATTCGCGATGCCGGCGGTGCGGTGACCCGAGTGGAGGACGTGGGCATCACCCGCGCTCCGGCATTTCGCACCTCGGGGATGGAGGAGACCGAGCGATTCCTCGGCTGGGTGGCCGAGAACCGAGAGGAGATCCGCAGGGTCTGCGAGGCGACCAGCGGTCACCTGCGGCTGACAGATATCCGTTCCCAGACCCTGGGCAGCTCGGTCTATCTGCGATTCCGGTTCGCCACCGGTGATGCCATGGGGATGAACATGGCCACCATCGCTTGCGACCGTGTAGTCCGAGATCTCATCGAGCCGGCGACCGGGGTCCCCTGTGTAGCGCTCTCCGGGAACTACTGTGTCGACAAGAAGCCATCGGCGGTGAACTTTCTCGAAGGCCGGGGCAAGAAGATCTACGCCGAGGTCGAGCTCGATGCCGCGACCCTGTCCAGAGCGCTCAAAACCGATGCCCGAGCCCTCGTCGAGGTCCAGTATCGCAAGAACCTCATGGGCTCCATCGCTGCCGGATCGATGGGGTACAACGCCCATTTCGCCAATGTGCTGGCGGCAGTTTTTGTGGCCACCGGTCAGGATGTTGCCCAGGTTGTCGAAGGAGCCATGGGTGTGACGGCGGTCGAGCTGCGGGGTGAAGACGGGGTCTTCGCTTCGGTCTACATGCCGGACGTTCCACTGGGGGTCGTGGGTGGCGGCACCGCCCTGGGACCGCAACGAGAGGCTCTGTCCATGTTGGGTGTGGCCCCCAGGGCGGATGAACCGGGTGCGGGATCGATGAGATTCGCCGAGATCCTCGGTGCCACCGTTCTGGCCGGCGAGCTCTCACTTCTGGCCGCCTTCACCTCCGGGGACCTGGCGGGCGCCCACGAGCGTCTGGGCCGCGGCGAGATCAAACGCTAGTGCCTGATCATGTGACCGTTTCCGCCCCTGGGAAGCTGATTCTCATGGGCGAGCACGCGGCCGTCTATGGGCGACCGGCTCTGGTGGTGGCGGTCGACCCACGGGCCAGGGTCGAAGTGGAAAGGGCACAGCGAGGCCTGCGGATCGATCTGGTGGATTTCCGCCAGACCCTGGAGATCGGTTGGCCGGAGGCCCGTCGGCGCGCCACCCGGGCGCGGCAGGCCTGGTCACGCTATGCGCAGGACCCCAGCCCCGAGCGCTTCGCGGAGGTGGATTCGGGATCACCCGAGTCGCTGACGGTGGTGGCTCTGGGGGAGCTCTCGCTGGCGCTGGATGTCGAACCACCGTCGATGGCGATTCGCGTCGAGTCGCAGCTCCCTATCGGCTCCGGTTTCGGCAGCTCGGCCTCCATCGCCGTCGCCCTTCTCGGTGGGGTCCTGGCGTTGATGGACTCCCTGAACCAGGATCTGGTGGATATTCTGGCCCTGGAGGTCGAACGCCGACAGCACGGTCTGCCCTCGGGCGTCGATCACAGAACGGTGCTCTACGGTGGGGTGGTGAAGGCCACCAGGGACGCCGGTGGCGAGTTGCGGACCGAACGCATTCGGCGATGGTCGCCCGTTCTCGAGCGGCTCGAGGTCTATCAGACCGGACAGCCGGTCGAGACCACCGGTGAGGTCGTGGCCGCGGTCCGGCGTCGCCGGGATCAGGATCCGCGATCCACCGAGGAGCTCCTGGATCGGATGGGAAGCCTGGTCGACCGGTTCTCTCGGGCCCTGACCTCTGACACCTACGAGCAGGGGCAGTTCGCCTTCCTGATACGACAATCCGAGGGTTGCCTCGAGGATTTGGGAGTGGTTCCGCCACCGGTTCGTGAGACGATTCGCCAAGTGGAGGCTGCTGGGGGAGCAGCCAAGATATCCGGTGCCGGTGCGCTGACCGGTACCTCGGCCGGTTGTCTTCTGGTCCACTGGCCCGCCGGTCCGCCGGTCGATCTCCCCGCGCGACTGGCCGGTTGCCGGAGGCAGGCCGTGGAGCTGGGTGTCGAGGGATTTCGTGTGGAGGAGGAACGATGAGTGGGAAAGCCACGGTGGTGGCACCTTCCAATATCGCGTTGATCAAGTACTGGGGCACCAGTGATCGGGTGGAAACCATGCCCTTCAACCCCTCTCTCTCCATGACCTTGCGGGAGTGCGCCAGTCGCACCACCGTCGAGATTCTGGATGACGGCGGCGATGAGATCCTGGTGAGAGCGCCAGGCGGCTCGCTCGCACCCGCCTCCGAGGCCTTTGCCGCAGGAGTCGTACGCCACCTCGATCGGCTGCGCTCCTGGGCGGCGGTCGACGACCGGTTCCGCGTCGCCACCGAGAATTCCTTCCCCATGGGTGCGGGACTGGCCTCCTCGGCTTCGGGGTTCGCGGCCCTGGCCCTGGCCGTGGTGGCGGCTCTGGGTCGGCAGGTCGATACCGCCACCGCTTCGCGGCTGGCGCGACAAAGCGGTTCGGGGTCGGCGGCGCGATCGGTCATGGGGGGCTACGTGGAGTGGCCGGCAGCTGACAGCCGGGACGGCTCGGCCGACCAGATCTTCGCCGCCGATCACTGGGATCTGCGCGACGTGGTGGCCATCCTGGATACCTCGGAGAAGAAGGTCTCTTCGCGGGCCGGACACAAGCTGGCCGAGACCAGCCCCTACTTCACCAGGCGGCTCGAGGAGCTGGCGATGCGGTTGGAACAGGTCCGCCGAGCGGTGGCCGAGCGCGATTTCCAGCATTTGGCGCCCGTAGTCGAAGAAGAGGCCATCGATCTCCATCTGATCGCCATGTCCTCCCGACCACCGATCTTCTACTGGCAGCCGACGAGTCTGGCAGTGCTCGCCCGGGTGCGCGACCTCCGAGAAGAGGGCCTGGAAGTCTGTTCCACCATGGATGCGGGGGCCAATGTCCATCTGATCTGCACTGCCGCGGCGGAGGAGGAGGTGGTGGCCGCCCTGCAAGCCATCTCCGGGGTCGACGACATCATCCGCGATGGAGTGGGCGAGGGTCCCCAGACTACGGATCGACATCTGATCTGAGGAGCCATGACCGATCTCAAGGAAATCCAGCTCATCAAGCTTGGTGGCAGCCTGATCACCGACAAGACCCGCCCGGAGACACCTCGGTTGGAAGTGATCCGGCGGCTGGCGGACGAGGTGAGGCAGGTGGTCGAAGCATCGGCCCAGCCGCTGGTCATCGGTCACGGTAGTGGCTCTTTCGGCCATGTGGCGGCCAGCGAGTCGGGCATCCACCAGGGGGTGCGCGAACCCGCGCAGATCACCGGTGTCAGCACTACCCAGGCCAGGCCTTCAAGCTGCACACTCTGGTGGTCACGGCCCTGCGCGACGCCGGGGTGCCCGCCTACTCGGTGGCGCCCTCCAGCTGCCTGCTCTCCCGCGCCGGTGAGCCCGATCAGGTGTGGCCCGAGCCTCTCTTGGCTGCCCTGCGACTGGGTCTGGTACCGGTGGTCTTCGGGGATGTGGTGATGGATCGCGAATGGGGCGCTTCGATCTGCTCCACCGAAGCGCTCTTCCTGGCGCTGACTCCGGCCCTGGGTAGTCGCGGAGTCTTTGTTCGCCGGGCCATCTGGTTGGGAGCCACCGATGGCATCCTGGATGACGAGGGGAGGACCCTGGGCGAGATCCCGATCTCCCAGATGGGTGCCCTGACCGACGGTTTCACCGGTGCCGCAGGAACCGATGTGACCGGGGGTATCCGGCTTCGCCTGACCGCGGTGGCTGCCCTGGCGGAACAGGGAGTGGCCTCCTGGATCGGTGATGGGCGGCGGCCCGGAGCCCTGGTGGAGGGAGTCGAAGATCGGGCCGCTGACGGCACCAGGGTTCTGCCCGGTCGTTGATCGAGCCCCTGCTAGGATAGGTCCCCGTCGAGAATTGCTCCATGCCTGCCGCCGACAACGAAGACAGCGCCCTGCTCCAGGATCTACTGGTCAAGACGAGTCGAACCTTCGCCCTGGCCATCCCCCTGCTGCCCGAACCGACCTTGAGAGAGGTCACCGTGGCCTATCTGCTGTTTCGCATCGCCGACACCTTCGAGGACGCCAGCGTCCTGTGGGACAAGCCCCGACAGCAGGCCGCGCTCTTCGAGTTCGTCGAGCTGATGGAGGATCCGTCGGTCGAACAGGCTCGGGAGCTGTCCAGGCAGTGGTTGCGCAGGCCGCCTTCGGATCACGCGGGCTATCTGGAGCTCCTGGAGAAGACCCCGGAGGTGATCGCCGGGCACCTGTCGCTCACCCCGGCGGCTCAGCAGGTGGTGGCCCACCACACCATTCGTACCTCCATCGGTATGGCCTCGGTCGTCGAACGAGCGGGATCGGACGGAGTGCTGCGACTGGGCACCCTGGCCGATGTCCAGGACTACTGTTACATCGTGGCCGGGATCGTCGGCGAGATGCTGACCGACCTGTTCATTCTCGAACGGGCCCATCTGGAGGCCATTGCCGACTACTTGCGCCAGCGGGATGCACAGTTCGGTGAAGGACTGCAGCTGGTGAATATCCTCAAAGACTCGGCGGACGATGCGGTGGAGGGACGGAACTACCTGCCGGCAGAGATCGGTCGTGACGAGTTCTTCTCGCTGGCGCGGGCCGATCTGCTGGCCGCCACCGAGTACACCCTGGCCATCCAGGAGGCGGGTGGACCCGATGGAGTGGTGCTGTTCACCGGTCTGCCGGTGGAGTTGGCCTGGGCGACTCTCCAGGTGGTGGAGGAGAAAGGCCCTGGGGCCAAGCTTACCCGGCCCCAGGTCTACGCTATCAACCACCGATTGAAGCGGGCAGTCCGCAAGGGCGAGCCCGCTGTGACTCCACCGGGATCCTGAGAGGCTGGCAGGGTAAGATCTCGGAAAATCCAGGAGGACGGGCATGAGAATCGGATCCACCAGGTCCCTGACCAGGCTTTTCACTGTCACCTTGTTGAGTCTCTGCGGCGCCACGGTGGTGTCGGCGGAGGGGCCGAAACCGCAGTTCTACGACAAGGATGGCAATCCGCTCGGCTTCGCCTCGTACGAGGAGGTGGAGTCGTTTCTCGAGGATTCCGCCATCGTCTGGAAAGAGAAGATGTCCGCCGGGACCAACAAGCGCAAGCGCAAGGTGATGCTCCAGGAGGGCAACCGCAACGCCCGTGCAATCCTGCGCACCAGTTACGAGATCAAGGACACGCCCGGCGGTGGCTTTGTCGACTCATATACCTCGGAGCTGGCGGCCTATCGCCTGGCCTTGCTGCTGGGTCTCGACAACGTGCCGCCGGTTGTGCGCCGCAAGCGCGGCAGTCTACAGATCTGGATCGAGAACGCCACCACGGACGCGGCGCGTCGGAAGGCCGGCGAAGAGCCCGCCGACCCGGAGGGCTTCGCTCGGCAAGTCGCCGACATGGTCATCTTCGACAATCTGATCGCCAACACCGACCGCAATCCGGGCAACATCATCATCGACAGCCACGGCAAGGTGTGGTTCATCGATCAGACCCGGAGCTTTGCGGGCCAGCGGGAGCTCCGATACCCGGACAAGATCACCGGCTGTAGCCGGGGCCTTTGGGAGCGCCTCCAGAGCGTTTCCGACGACGAGATCCGCGATGCGGTGGGCAGCTACGTGGACTACATGTCCGAGCTGCTGCAGAGGCGTCAGATGTTGGTAGCCCGGATGGCTGAACAGATTCGAGTCGAGGGTGAGGAAGAGTTTCTCTTCGATTAGCTCGGCCCGCGAGTCTCTGTGATCGGCAAGGTCGTCTCCCACTACGAGATCGTCGAGCCGCTGGGCGCCGGCGGTATGGGGGTGGTGTACAAGGGCCACGACCGGCGTCTGGATCGTTTCGTGGCGCTCAAGTTCCTGCCGGCCGAGCTGGGCGCCGATGAAGAGGTGAAACAGCGATTCCGCCTGGAAGCTCGGGCCGCCTCGGCCCTCGATCACGCCAATATCTGCACCATCCACGAGATCGACGAGACCGACGATGGGCAGCCGTTCATCGTCATGGCCTACTACGACGGTCAGAGCCTGAAAGACCGCCTAGCCAGGGGTCCAATACCGCTGAGCGAGCTCCTCGACCTCGGTCTGCAGATCGCCACGGGTCTGAGCATTGACACGAGCGTGGCATTCTGCATCGGGACATCAAGCCGGCCAACATCTTCGTCACTCGGCGGGGTGAGGCCAAGATCCTCGATTTCGGGCTCGCCAAGGTGGCAGGCTCGACCAGGCTCACCCGGACCGGGGCCTCGATGGGCACCATTGGCTACATGGCGCCGGAGCAGCTGCGGGGCGAACCTGTGGAGGCGACCGCCGATGTCTGGGCCTTGGGGGCGGTCCTCTACGAGATGGCGACCGGGCGTGTGGCCTTTCCGGGCGACAATGAAGGGGCGGTGGTTTATGCGATCCTGCAGAGCGATCCGCCATTGCCATCGATGACGGTGGCCGGAGTCCCGACCGCCTTCGACCGCTTGATCGAAAAGAGCCTGGCCAAGCGGGTCGCGGATCGACCGGCTGATGCCGCCCAGGTGTGTCGAGAGCTGGCAGCCTTGCGGTCGACGGTCGAGGCGATGGACGAGCAGCCGACCCTGCTGCACCGGGAGACCGATCTCCAGGTCTCGTCTCCTGAAAGACCGCTCACCCAGCCATCGCTCTCCGGCCATTCGGTGGCGGTCATCGATTTCAACAACATCGCCGGGGACGCCGAGTCAGACTGGTTGTCCGGCGGCATCGCCGAGACCCTGTCGGTGGATCTCAAGAAGATCTCGTCCCTGCGAGTGGTCGGACGCCGCAAGACGCAGGAGGTGCTGGCATCGGTCGATGTGACTCGACTGGACGACGACGAGCTGGTCGACCTGGGCAACCGGTTGGGGGCGCGGTGGCTGCTCTGGGGAGGGTTTCAGAGAGTGGGAGAGGCCATCCGTCTCACCGCCCAGTGCTTCGACGTGTCGGCAGCGTCCACCCTCGAGACGGTCAAGGTCGACGGTTCCATGGGCGAGATTTTCGCCCTGCAGGATCGCATTCTCAAGACGATGCTCGACGCCCTGGATCTGCAGATCAGCGATTCGGAGGTCCAGGAGATCGAGCGACCCGAGACCGAGGATCTGGAGGCCTATGAGTATTGTGCCAAGGCTCGAGAGCTGACCTACATCATGCGGCCGGAGGACTTCCCGGTGGCGGCCGACTACCTTCGCCAGGCCATTGAGCTGGACCCCGGCTACGCTCTGGCCTACTCGTCGCTGGGTCAGCTGCACTGCCTTCGATTCATCGGCACCACCGACCCTGACGATCTGGCCATCGCCGTCCACAATCTGCAGCGAGCGGTGGAGCTGGATCCGGAGCTGGGGGATCCCCACGCCTGGCTGACCTACGCCTATTCGAGAGAGCGGCGCTACGACGAGGCGGTAGCCAGCGGTCGCCGGGCCGTGCAGGTGGAGCCGGACAATCCTTCCAGCCACTATTTCCTGGCTGTTGCGATCTGGCTGCAGGGCATGGACGAGTACCGGACCGAGAGCTATCAGGAGGCCATCGATCACCTTCGTCGGGTGAATGTCCTGGCCCCCAGGTATCAGCCCGGCTATCAGATCCAGGCCAGTGTCCACTTCCACTCGGGTCGCTACCGGGAGGCCTTCGAGCTGCTGCAGACCGCGGCCGAGATCGAGGAGCAGGGAACCTTCGAGTTGGGCAAGTTCGTCGGCGCCATCGGTTTGCAGGGGCGGATCGCCTTTCGGTTGGGTAGGGTCGACGAGGCCGAAGAGCTGCTCGATCGAGCCTTCCAGGTCTCTGGGGAGGCGGTACACGTCTACACTCCTGTGTGTAATGCATTGACCCACTGCTGGCGGGGCGACCTGCTGTTGAGCCGACACCAACGAGAAGAGGGCTTGCGGGCTTACCGCGCCGCCCGCGAGCAGGTGGTGGCCAGCCCTCGCTCTCTAGGCATCGGCTGGGCCCTCCTGCGCTCCCATGTGGGGCAAGCGACCTGTTTACACCTGCTGGGCATGCGTCGCGAGTCGACAGCCCGCTACCAGGAGGCGCTGGCACTGCTGGAGAGCAAGGCCGACTTCGACTTCAGCGGCGTCTGGGACTCGGGTGATGCCCAGATCCTCTTCGAGCTGGCCAGCTACCTGGCGCGGGTCCACCAGACCGAGGAGGCTCTGGACATGCTGGAGCGGGCCGGCCGCTGCGGCTGGCTGGAGTATCCCCGACTCGACCAGGATCTGGCCCTGGAGACGATCCGCGACAGCCCGCGGTTTCGTCGCCTGCAAGGCGATCTCGCGGCCCGACTCGGGCTCGATTGAGGCTCAGCCGACCGACCGGTTCCAGGAATTGAGCCAGGGGAAGAGAGTCGCGATATGATCTCTCTCGCTTCGTCGCAAGGAGGGCTGACTCATGGTTCCGACACGATGGCTATTGTCGGTTTCGGTTCTATTTCTTCTCGGTTCGGTACCGGTGGCCGCCGGTCCGACCTCGCATGCAATGGAATCGGACGACGACTCGATACTTTTCGTGGATCTTGAAAGGGGGCGTCTCCTGCGCCTCAGGGGGAACGAGCTCTCGGTAGTCGCCGAGCTCGATGCCGTGCCGGCAGGCGATGCCATGCAGAATCTGGTTCATTCGGTAGACGGCGAGACCTATATCGGTCAGAAAAAGACGGTCTTCCTGATCGGTGCCGATGGCACCCTGGAGCCCAGCAAGCCTCCATCTTCGCTCAAGCCCCTGTTCAGCAACCGACCGGGCGATCTGGCTCCCGACGGCTCGGTCTATGTGGCCAAGGACTTCAGGAATATCCAGCGCTCGCTGCCCGGGGGTGATGCCCATCCGGTGCTGGCCACCAACGTCATCAGCAAGATCCACTCGATGGCGGTGACTCCTTATGGCCGGGTCTTCTTCGCCAACAACTCCGAGATCGCCAAGCTCGATGCGCAAGGCGAAGTGGAGATCCTGCAGGAGCTCGAGGACGAGCAGGTCTTCGGCATGGTGGCGTTGGGAGAGAACTCGGTTCTCGTGCTGCGTCGGTCCGCGAGCGAGCCGGATCGCATCGAACGCCTCGATGCGCTGGGCAACAGCGAGGTCGTGGTGACTGCGGAGCAAATCGCCGCGGTCTCGCGGGAAGCCTCTGTCGAGATCGCTAGTGCATCCAACTAGTCGATGAGACGTCGCCTCCCTCCGGCAGCAGTGCTGCTACTACTACTGGCAATCCTGCACCTGCAGGGGTGCGATCGGCAGCAACCGGTGCCGTCGGAGGAGTTGTCGAAGCCGCTCTACGTCGATCCCTCGACGCGGGATTTCAGCGATAATCCGGCGCTTCTGGAGCGCATTCTCGACTCCCCCCACGGCTATCTCCGATTCATCAACATTCCCTTCAGCACCGAGGTCTGTCGCCGGGCCGGCCATCTTCTGGACGGTGTGCCGCTGTTCAATCTGCATGGCGATGCCCACATCGAGCAGTATGCGGTGACCGATCTGGGTCGTGGTCTGACCGACTTCGACGACTCCTCGAAGGGCCCGGCGGTCATCGATCTGCTGCGGATGGGCACCTCGCTGCGGGTGGCGAGTCAGGTGAAGGGCTGGCCCGAAGAGGCGGATGGCATCTTCGATCGGTTTATCGACGGATATCGGATGGGTCTGGAAGATCCTGAGCACCAGGTGGACGCACCGGTGGTGGCGCAGCGGTTGTCGGCGGATTTCTCCTACGATCGCGAGGAGTACCTCGCCTGGGTCGAGTCGATTGTCGAACCGGTACCGGAGGCAGAGGCGCAGGGTCTGGAAGAGGCGCTATCCGGCTATGTCGAGCTGATGCTGGAACAGCATCCGGAGCTCGAGGCGCCCTACTTCGAGATTGTGGAGCTGGGGTACCTGCGGCTGGGGATCGGCAGCGCCCTCGACCGCAAGTATCTGGTGCGGGTCCGAGGGGAGTCGGACGATCCGGAGGACGATGTGGTTCTGGAGCTCAAGCAGGTGCGGGACCTGCAGGCCATCGACTGCATCTCGGTCGGTCGGGGCAACGAGCCTCTGAGAATCCTGATCGGCCAGTCGCGGATCGCCTACCAACCCTACAGCCTGCTCGGCTACGTGCGGTTCGACGGCTTCACCTTCTGGGTCCATGCGTGGGTGCAGAACTACGCCGAGGCGGACATTGCCGAGTCGTTCGACACGCCTGCCGAGATGGCCGAGGTAGCATTCGACATCGGGCTGCAATTGGGCCGAGGCCACACCAACCAGATCGGTGCCGGCCTGGATCTACAGGTGCGCCGGGAGGTGCTGCGACTTCTGGAGAGGGATCAGGCGGAGATCAAGGCGTCGAGCCGCGCCCTGGCCCTCGAGATCGTGGAGGCCTGGGAAGCCTTTCGCACGGCGCACGCCTGAGCGCTTGACCCCGATTGGCGGTAAGCTGGATCTCGCGTGCCGTAGGAGGGGTCAGCCTGTCTCCAGCGGCGGACTGTCGAGGGCATCATGAGTGCAGACGGCGAGCCTGGAACTGGAATCGAGATCGGCCAGGATGTGGGAGGCTATCGCATCGCCGGCCGACTCGGTCGCGGCGGTATGGGCGAGGTCTACAAGGCCTGGGACCAGCGGCTCGACCGCTCCGTGGCCCTCAAGATCCTGACTGGGGATCTGGCTCGCGATCCCGATCGTCTGCAACGGTTTACCCGCGAAGCCAAGGCTCTGGCAGCCTTGAGCCACCCCAGCATCGTGACGGTCTTCTCGGTCGAAATCGAGGTGCCGATTCCCTTCCTGACCATGGAGCTGGTGGACGGGAAGACCCTCAGCCGATCGATCCCGACAGGTGGCATGCCGCTGGAACGGTTCTTCACACTGGCGGTCGCTGTCGCCGATGGCCTGGCGGCGGCCCACGACCAGGGCATCGTGCACCGCGATCTCAAACCCGCCAACATCATGATCGATCGTGCCGGACGGCCGAGGATTCTCGACTTCGGTCTGGCCAGAACACCTTCCAGAGGTCCGGGGCAGCCGGGTCTCTCGGCCACCGTGTCTCTGCAGACCGAGCCTGGAGTGGTGCTCGGAACCGTCGGCTACATGTCGCCGGAGCAGGTTCGTGGTGAGTTGGTCGATGCCAGATCGGATGTCTTCTCGCTGGGTCTCATCCTCTACGAGATGGCGACCGGTCGTCGGGCCTTCGAGGCGACCACCGGACCGGAGCTGTTGTCGGCGGTGTTGCGGGACACGCCGACGCCGGTAGAGGAGCTGCGCTCCGAGGCACCCCATCATCTGGACCGGATCGTCAGGCACTGCCTCGAGAAGGACCCGGACCGCAGATACCAATCGGCCAAGGATGTACGCAACGAGTTGGCGGACCTGCAGCGTGAGTTGGAGACGCGCGCCCTCCTGGAGAGCCAGCCGGCGGCCCCCATACGGCAGGAGACCAAGGCACACACCCGGTTGGTGGTGGGTGCCATCGTGGTCTTCATCCTGTCGCTGGTCGTGGCCTTCGGTCTGGTGCGTCGCGGTGTCGACGGGCCAGCAGGTGCCGGGATCCCCGAGATCCGGTCGCTCGCGGTATTGCCGTTCGACAACTTGATGAGGGATCCCGAACAGGCCTACTTCGTCGAAGGCATGCACGAGGCGCTGATCACCGATCTGGCGAAGATCGGCGCCCTGAGGGTCATCTCCAGGACCTCGACCATGCGCTACGCGGATACCGACAAGAGTCTGCCGGAGATCGCGGACGAGCTGGATGTGGATGCATTGATCGAGGGTTCGGTCTTGCGAGCCGACGGGCAGGTGAGAATCACCGCGCAGCTGATCGAGGGTGCGACCGATCAGCACCTCTGGGCCCAGAGCTACGACCGTGAGCTCGAGAACGTGCTCGGACTGCTGAGCGAGGTCGCGACCGCCATCGCCAGTGAGATCGAAGTGGCGATGACGCCCGGTCAGCGGCAGCGTCTGGCGACCACGAAAGCCGTCGATCCCGAGGCCTACGAGCTCTATCTCAAGGGCCGCCACTTCTTCAACCAGGGCTTGATCGACGGTTTCCGCCAGGCGCTCGGATATCTCGAACGGGCGGTGGAGCTCGATCCCGATTTCGCCGACGGCTGGGCGATGCTGTCGGGCAGCTACATGACGCACGGATTCTTCAGCCTGCAACCGCCCGAGCAGGTCATCCCCGAGGCGCGCCGTGCGGCCGCTCGCGCGCTCGAGCTCGACCGCGACTCGGCCGGAGCGCATGCCACGCTGGGTCTGATTGCGCTCTATTTCGACTGGGACTGGCCGACAGCTCAGCGCGAGCTCGAACGAGCGTTGGAGATCGACCCGACGGCCACGATGACGTACCACGGCTACGCCGACTACTTGGCGGTGATGGGCGACTGTGAAGGCTCCGTCCAGCAGACCTTGGAAGGTCGACGTCATGACCCGATGGGGGTATGGGCCAACATGTTCGTCGTCGGTCACCTGGTGGCCTGTCACCGATACGAGGAGGCCATCGAGGAGGGTCGCGGCGCACTCGACGCCGGAGTCGGGGGCAACATTATTCGCCTCTACATGGGACACGCCTTATGGTTTCTTGGTCGCCATGAAGAGGCGATCGAAGAGTGGCGTATCGGCCGCGGCGCCGAGTCACCGTCCGTCCAAGCTCTGGAAGGGGGCTATGCTGAGGGTGGTCCGCGTGAGGCCATGTTGGCCGTGGGCGACTGGCTCGTCGCTGCGTCGGCGAACCGCCCCGTCGACCCCTTCGATGTCGCCACCTACTACGCTGTAGCCGATGAGCGCGACCCGGCTTTCGAATGGCTGGAGAAGGCCTACGAGCAGCGAGTGCCTCTGCTCCTTCACCTGACCTTCAACCCCTACTTCGATCCGATCCGTGACGATCCGCGCTTCGAGGATCTGCTGCGTCGGATCGGTATTCCGGAGTGAAGTTGCCAGACTCGATGTCGATGATTCCTGCACGTTGCCTAATCTTGCTGGCGTTGGTATTCGGGGCGATGCTGTCTCTACCCTCCGGCGCTGTCGAGATCGCTCTGTCCGACAGCGAGCTGGAAAGGGTGCTGGCCAAGGGCAAGATCACCAGAAGGGAGGACATTGGCACGGGCGTGACCAAGCCCATGCGTCTCTGGCTCGAGCTCGATGGCGTTACCGTGTCCGCCTCCTACAAGGACGTGGACTACGCAAAGAAGGGTGTGACCCGTCTGCGCAGTGGTGCATTCGAGCTCAACTTCACCGACAGCTACAAGTACGAGCGAGCGGCATATCTGCTCGATCGGGAGCTCGGGCTGGGGATGGTGCCGGTGACCGTGGTTCGACAGGTCTACCGCCAACCCGGAGCTGTTTCGTTGTGGATCGGCGACAGCATCACGGAGGCGGAACGCCTCGAGCAGGGGCTCAAGCCCTCCGATATGGCGGCTTTTGTCTTCCAACAGGCCGACATGCATCTCTTCGACGCTCTGATCTACAACACCGACAGACACGCGGGAAACCAGCTGTATACGGTGCAAGACTGGCAGCTCCACTTGATCGACCACTCGCGCGCGTTTCGGACGAGCAAGGAGCTTCCGGAGAGCTTCTCCAGTCGTCCGATGTCCGTCTCTCCCGAATTGCTGGCAGCTGTCGAGACGCTCGACGAGCGGCGCCTGAAAAAGCTTCTGAAGCGAGAACTGGGGCCGGCGCAGATCGAGAGCCTGCTGGCTCGGCGGGATCTGATTCTGGAGAAGCTGGATCGCGACCGCCAGGAGTACGGCGAAGCCTTCGCCTTTCGGGAAGAGAAGTAGGCGGTTACGGTTCGCCGGGTCGGCCTCTTTTCCAACCGATTCTGTGTTAGCTTAAACCTGCAGCCGGATCGCGCCGGGGCGATTTGCAGGTTTCCAGTTTCGAAGCGGCCATTCACCACTTCCAGATTTCCGCCAATCTCCTAGTGCAGTTCGTCTATCGCAAAACTTCAGGTCGTTTGTAGAAACCATCGGCCCCTATCCGAGGAGGAGTCATGTCGAAGAGGATCTATGTGGGGAACCTTCCGTTCAGCGCCACAGAAGATGAGGTACGTGAAAAATTCTCCGAGTTTGGTGAAGTCGAGTCGGTGAACCTGATCAATGACCGGCACACGGGGCAACCCCGCGGTTTCGGTTTCGTGGAGATGGGCGACGAAGGCGCCGACAAGGCCATCGCGGCCCTCGACAGCACGGACTTCGGTGGTCGTACGTTGAGGGTCAGCGTCGCCCGTGAGCGCACGGGTGGGGGCCCGCGAGGCGGCGGCGGCCACAACCGCTGGTAGTCGACGGTTTTCGCATGCCTGCCCCAGTTGGACTATATTGTCCAACGAGGACAGGCACTCATGACGACAGTGGTAGAGAGCGCGGCGGGCGACGCTGCGCAGAGTTCAGGTTGGCGTCGGCTGCTTCGACGGCTCGGCGTTGACCTGCGCCCGGGGGAGGGTCTACCCGCCGGTCTGCTCTTCTTCTGTCTATTCCTGCTGCTGACCTTCCAGATCTCCACCAAGACGGTCCGGCAGTCCAACTTCATCGATTCCCTGGGGGCTTCGCGGCTGCCGCTGGTCTACCTTCTGGTGGCCTTGTCCTCCTATCCGATCCTGCGGATCTACAATCGCTTCGTCGATCGGGTTCGGGTCGAGCAGCTGTTGATCACCACCTGTCTGGTGGTGGCCGGCTTCATGGTGGGCTTCTGGTGGCTCATGCAGCAGCCCTGGGTCTGGGTCGCGGTCGTCTTCTACCTCTTCACCTCGATCGTCTACGGTCTCCTGGGCAGCCAGTTCTGGCTGTTCGCCAACCACCTCTTCGAGCCCCGACAGGCCAAGCGCCTGTTCGGATTCATCGGTGCCGGCGCCCTGTTGGGCGGTGTTCTGGGAGGCCAGATCGCCCGCCTGGCCAGCTCTTCTTTCGGCACCGGCGCCGTGCCACTGGTCTCGGCGGTGTTGCTGGTAGGTGTGGCATCTCTGATGTTCCGGGCCCGGACTGCGGATCATGCGGCAGGGGCAGAGGAGACCAGTGGCCAGGAGAGCAAGCTGGATCGGGCCAAGGGTGGCTTCGAGCTCCTGCGCCAGTCCCGACCGCTACAGGCCATCGCCGCGGTCGTTGTATTGACCATCATGGTCTCGCAGATCGTCGATCTGCAGTTCAACTGGGCGGTGGAGCAGACCACCTCTACCTTGGACGAGCGGACGGCGTTCTTCGGCAACTTCTTCAGCGCCATGGGTATCGCGGCCTTCATCTTCCAGCTTCTCTTCACCGCCCGGATCCACCGGGCGCAGGGCATCGGCTTCGCGCTGCGCGTCCTGCCGGTGACCATGGGGCTGGGTACGGTGATGCTGATCGTAGCCGCCGGTCTCCTGCCGGAGATGCTGATCATGGCCGCCCTGGTTCTCAAGGTCGGCGAGAGCGGTCTCCGTTACTCGCTGGATCAGTCGACGCGAGAGCTCCTCTTCCTGCCCATCCCTTCCCGGGTGCGAATCAAGGCCAAGGCGTTCATCGATGTCTTCATTCAACGCGGTGCCAAGGGCCTTGCAGCGCTGCTTCTGCTGCCTGTGACCTTTGGCCTGATGACAGCTGTCCAGGCTGGCTGGATCTCTCTGGTCCTCATCGCGGTGTGGATGGTGGTCATTGTGGCGGCCTCCAGGGAGTACGTACGGGCCTTCCGCCAGCTGCTGAAGTCCCGCCAGGTCGACCCGGCGGTGCCAGTGGATCTGTCGGACATGACCACCCTGGAGCTGCTCCTGGAGTCGCTGGCCAGCTCCGACAAGCGGCAGGTGCTGCACGGTCTCGACCTTCTGGTGGCCAACGGCCGGCGAGATCTGGTCTCGCCGCTGTTGCTCAACCACGATGACGCCGAGGTCCGTTGCCGGACACTGAACATCCTGGCCGAGGAGGGCCGGATCGATGTTCTGCCCCAGATCGAGGGCCGCCTGGCGGATCGCGATCCGGAGGTGCGGACCGAGGCGATCCGGGTTCTCGCCAGGATGTCGGGTGAGGGGGTGGTGGACCTGATGCTTCCCAAGCTCGAGGACGGAGATCCCGCCATCCGCGCCGCGGCGGTGGCCTGTCTCTCCAATCAGGCGGACGAATCCATGCTCGGACAGGTGTCGGAGGTGCTGCTCGATCTGCTGGCCGACGATGACGCCGCGGTCCGGGCGGAGGCGGCCAAGGCCATCGGCACCGTGCAGGAGCCCCTGTTTCAGGAGCATCTGATCCGCCTGCTCTACGACGCCGACCATCGAGTCCTCCAGGAGGCAGTGGTCGCTATACGCCGGCGGGTGACTCGAGACGGCTTCAACCCCATGTACGTGGCGACCCTGGTCTCCCTGCTGCAGAACCGGCGGCTCAAGCACGAAGCCCAGGAGACCCTGGTGGCTCTCGGGGAACCGGCGATTCCGGCACTGGTGCATTTCATGAACGACGTCGATGAGCCGATCTGGGTCCGGCGGGCGTTGCCCAAGGCCATAGCCCGGATCGGCACCCTGGCGGCAAGTCGTGCGCTGCTGGAAGGCCTGGAGAACACCGAGGACTCGTTTCACCGCCGCAAGCTGGTGGAGTCGCTGGCGGCGGTGAAGGACTCGAGGACCCTCTGGTCGGAGGCGGCGGATCGGATCCGTGCCCAGGTTCACATGGAGGCCGAGCGTTGCCTCGGCTTCCTGGCCGCCCTGGTGGGTCTGGGACTCGCAAAGAAGGGTCGGGTCGAAGGCGGCATGGTGCGTTGGGACGGTGAGGAGATTCCAACGTTGCTGGATCAGCTACTGGAAGAGAGGGCCGGCGACTGTCTGCGAAATATCTTCGGTCTACTCGCCCTGCTCTACGGCGCCGATCACATGGGCTCGGCCTATGTCAGCTTGTCCAGCGACAACCGGCTGCTGCGGGCCCGGGCACTCGAGTATCTGGACAACACGGTGGAGTCCTCCATGAAGTCTGCGGTCTTCGCGGTGATCGATGACTGCTCTCTGAGTGAGAAGCTGCGGGTGGCTGCGTCGCAGTTCGGAGTGGAGGTGCGGCCGAAGTCGATCACCCTGAATACCTATCTGGAAGCCGACGGAGAGCCGGAGTCGGACACTTCGGCGCTGGCCGCGGCGGCCCTGTACGCGGTACACCAGGAGAGGGTGCCAGGTCTCGAAGAGGGGGTTCGTGGAGTCGCGGCAGCGGCGGTCGATCCCTTCGTTGAGGAGACCGCTGCCTGGATCATGCAACGGCTCGAGCTCGACCACGACAGCGGATCCGCACCGGAGGCGGGATGACGGTCGGCGAGCTGCACGGCGTCGATACCGCAACCGCCCTGGGACGCTGGCGGCGGCTGGCCAGCCGTCTGGGCATCGATCTCCGGCCCGGGGAGGGGCCGCCCGCAGTTCTGTTGTTCACCTGCTTCTTCCTGTTCGTCACCTTCCAGTACACCACCAAGGCCGTCCGGCAGTCGTCGTATATCGATGGCCTGGGCGCCGCCAATCTGCCCTGGGTCTTTCTCACGGTGGCGATCTGCTCCTACCCGTTCCTGCGGCTCTACAGTCGGCTGGCGGATCGGGTGGCGCGGCAGCATCTCTTGGCCGCCACCTGCGGTCTCATCGTGGCCAGCATGGTGGTCTTCTGGTGGCTCTTCCAGTACCTGGACGAGTGGAAATGGATCCCATTTGTCCTCTATGTGTGGATGTCCATCGTCTACGTCATGAACTACAGCCAATTCTGGTCGTTCTCCAACCACATCCTCGATCCACGCCAGGCCAAGCGGCTGTTTGGCTTCGTAGGAGCGGGAGGCCTGTTGGGTGGTATCGCCGGCGGACAGGTTGCCAAGGTGGTCAGCGGGACGATGGGCACGCGGATGATCTTTCCGGTGGCAGCGGCGGTCCTGCTGCTGGCGGTGGCGGTGATCTACTGGGCCCATCGCTACAGTCCCAGGGATTCCTCGACCGTCGCGGGAGCCGGAATCGGCCGGCTGGCGCAGGTGGAGAAGGTGGAGGGCGGCTTCGCGGCCATCCGCAACTCCCGGCAGCTGCAGCTCATCGCCGCCATCATGGTGCTGATGACCGTGGTCGCCCAGGTGGTGGACCTGCAGTTCAACTGGGCCGTGCAGCAGTCGACCTCGAGTCTGGACGACGCCACCCGCTTCTTCGGCAATTTCTTCAGCATCATGGGCGTGGCGGCCTTTCTCTTTCAGCTGCTCTTTACCTCGCGCATCCACAGGGTCCTGGGGGTCGGCTTCGCGATGCGGATCCTGCCGGTGGCCATGGCTCTGGGGTCCTCGGCGGTCCTGGGGGCCTACTATCTGATGCCTGGCATGGTGCTGAGCAGCGCGCTGCTGCTGAAGGTGGGCGAGAACGGACTGCGCTACTCGTTAGAGCAGTCGACCCGCGAGCTGCTGTTTCTGCCGGTTCCTTCCCGGATTCGGATCAAGGGCAAGGCCTTCATCGATGTTTTCGTCCAGCGGGGAGCCAAGGGTCTGGCGGCACTACTGCTGCTACCGGTGACCCCGGCCATCGCGCTGATCAGTCCGCCGGTTCTGGCGGGGTGGATCGCCTTTCCCCTGATCCTGGTGTGGCTGGCGGTCACGGTGGTGGCCTATCGCGAGTACGTCGGATCGTTTCGCCGCAGCCTGGTGGAGCGTGAGATTGCCGATGATCATCTGAATATTCGCGACAGCAAGACCCTGGCCCTGCTGGTCCAGGCCCTGAGCAGCTCGGATCGACGTCAGGTCATGCAGAGCCTGGACATTCTGGAGGCCAACGATCGAACCCACCTGGTACCGCCGTTGCTGCTCTATCACGACGATCCCGAGGTCCGGCATCGGACGCTGGTGGTGCTGGCCAAGGCGGGCCGCGCCGACGCGGCGCCGCTCATCGAGAGAGCCCTGCAGGACGAGGACCCCGATGTGCGGGCGGAAGCGATCCAGGTGCTGGCCAAGCTTCACGGCGAAGATGCCTGCGAAATCATGCTGCCCCGTCTCGAAGACGCCAACGCACCGGTGCGGGCCGCCGCAGTCGCCTGTCTCGCCAACCACGGCAATGAGGCCATGGTGAAACAGGCGACGGATACGTTGGTCATTCTGCAAACGGACGAGGATCCTGCTGTGCGGGTGGAAGCTGCAAAGGCCATGGGGGCGATCCAGGAACCCCTCTTTCAGGAGAAGCTCATTCAGATGTTGTACGACCGGCGTGTCGGAGTGGTCCGCGAGTCGATCACCTCGATCCGACGTCGGGTGGCCCGTGACGGCTTCAATCCACTGTATGTGCCGACGCTGATCTCGCTGCTGCAGAGTCGTCGCATCAAGCATGACGCTCGGGAAGCCCTGGTGGCTTTCGGTGAGCCGGCGCTGCCGGCGCTCAATCACTTCATGTCGGACCGGGACGAGCCAGTCTGGGTCCGTCGGGCGCTGCCCAAGACTCTGGCCAAGATCGGTACCCTGGCCTGTGCCTCCTGTCTCATCGACAGCCTGGTGGCGTGCCGGGACGAATTTCAGCGTCGGCAGCTGGTCGTGGCACTGGATTCGCTGCCCGACGATATTCGCCACACCGTCGACCCCAAGGTGGTCGAGCGACAGATCCTCTGGGAGGCTCGGGCCTATCTACAGCGGATGGCGGACCTGCGGTCTCTCGGCATGCTCGACAAGGGTCGATTCGACGGCCCCTGTGTGACCTGGAGCAGCGACGTGCTGGAACCGACGCTGGTGGAGCGACTGCTGGCCGAGCGACTCGAAGGGCATCTGCGTAACCTGTTCGGGTTGATGGCGGTGATGTACCCGCCACGGGACGTCTGGGCCGCCTACCGCAGCCTGCTGAGTCGGCAGCCGGCACTGCGCACGCACGCCCTCGAATACCTGGACAATGCCCTGTCGGGAGAGGTGCGCCGAATCGTCTTCGCCGTCATCGGCGATCAGACCCTGGAGGAGAAGCTGCACGAAGCGGAGAGACAGTTCGGTGCGGTGGCGCGACCCAAGGTGGCGACCCTCGAACAACTCCTGACCGACGCGGATGCGAACGAGTCGGATGAACATCACCTCACCCTGGCTACGCTGTACACCATCCATAGTGAGCGGGTGACCGAGCTCTATGGAAGCGTCGAGGATCTGGTCGGCAACGCCCCCGACCCGGTGGTCGCCGAGACCGCCGGCTGGGTGGCGGGTCGGCTGGGCCTTTCGCCGTCGGTCTAGGAATTGCAGAGACCGGTTCGGGTGTTGTCCAGGGCGCGAAAGATGCTGCTATCCTTGCTGGAACCTGAAGAGCTCTGCGGGTCGAAACGTCTCCTAGGGGGGGACGAAGAACAGTACAGGAGGCTTGGCAGTGTCTGAGCTTGCTCGAATCGAAACGGTAGTCTTTCTGCAAAGTGTCGATCTCTTCTCCTACTGCAAGGCGGAGGAGGTCTTGCGGATTGCTGCCATCGCCCAGGAGCGGTCCTTTGCGGACGGCGAAAAGATCTATGGTGTCAACGATCCGTCCGACGCCCTGTTCTCGGTGGTTCGGGGCATCGTCAAGGTGGACTCGGCCGACGGTGGCTCACAGCTCTTCCCCCCATTGAGCACCTTCGGCGGTATCGATATCCTGCGCGGTCGCCTGCGAACCGATACCGCCGTCTCCAACGGTGACAGCCTCCTGCTGGCCATCGATTCGGACGACTTCTTCGATCTGCTATCCAACAACATCGACATCGTCAAGGCCCTGTTCCGCCATCTCATCGAGACGCTGCAGCAGGGACAGGACTAAGAGTGGAGGCCCTCATGCTCGACCAGAAACGACACGCGATTTCACGGCAATGGCTGGGAGCTCTGATCCTGGCGCTCCTTGTGTTCTCGGGAACCTGGGTGGCGGCCGCCGATCAACAGCCACGCAGGGTGGTGGCCATTGGAGATGTCCACGGCGAGCTGCAGGGTCTGCTGGAGATCCTGCAGGAAGCCGAGCTGATGGACGAGAGCCGGAATTGGATCGGTGGTGATGCCGTTCTCGTGCAGACCGGTGACCTGGTGGATCGGGGTGCCGATGTCCGGGCCGTTCTCGATCTGGTGATGGATCTGCAGCGACAGGCTCCGCAGCACGGGGGAGAGGTGATCGCGCTGATGGGCAACCACGAGTCGATGGCTCTGTTGGGAGATGTCCAGGACGCCTCCCCCGAGATACTGGCCAGCTTCGCTACCGACGACTCCGAGAAGCTGCGCCAGGAGGGCTGGAAGACCTTCACCAAATGGATGAACCAGCTGGCCAGGTCGCGGGGAGGTGACAAGCCCAAGCTGGCGGACAAGAAGGAGCAGTGGATGCTCGAGCACCCCCCGGGATATTTCGAGTACATGCGGGCCATGGGCCCAGAGGGAGAGTACGGGCAGTGGCTCCTGCAACTCCCCGTCATGGCCAAGATCGGTGACACCATCTTCATGCACGCCGGGGTCAGCCCCGAGTACATGGGGATGAGCCTGGATGAGATCAACGAGCTGCACCGCGAAGAGTTCGAGATCTATGTGGACAACCGGGCCAAGCTGGCGAAACGGAAGCTCATTCCGTGGTTCTACAACCTCTACGAGATCAATCAGGCGTTGGTCTACCAGGCCCAGAATCCGCCCATCGAGGGCTATGGCAGCTCGGCGGACCACAAGCTGATCGAGAAGTCCGCTGCCGATCTCAATCGGATGCAGAAGGTGCTACTGCAGGACAGTCCTCTCTGGTACCGCGGGTACACCAACCTGAACGAAGAGGAGCTCGAAGCCCACCTCGACCAGCTGGAGGAGGCCTACATGGCCCACCGTTTTGTGGTGGCTCATTCGCCCATGGCCACTGGCAGCATCCATGAGCGCCTCGGCGGCCGGGTCTTCCTGATCGACACCGGGATGCTGGCCGCCTACTACAAGGGCCGGCCCTCGGCTCTGGAGATCGACAACGGCAGGTTCTCGGCCCTCTACACGGGAGGTGAGCGCCAGGTGCTCGTCGAGTCCGAGGACGACATGGTGCCGGCCAGCGCCGCGGCGGACAATTCGGCTGCCTTCGCCTCCCCGAGACCCCAGCTGGCGGTCTATCGCAAGGGGACTGGAAACCGCTTTCAGACCGTGGCCTACCCGCCCCAGGAGGGAGAGGCCCCGGCCAGCATGCACAAGCGGGTGTGGCGTGATCCGCTGGGCAACCAGCTGCCATTCGAGACCCGTGAAGAGCTCGAACAGTTTCTCGCCACCGCCGAGGTCGTCTCGCAGCAGAACATTCCCAAGGGTGTCACCAAACCGAAGAAGATCCTGTTGGAACAGAATGGGGTCCAGGCGCACGCCAAGTTCAACTACGTCGATAAGTCGGGCCAACGGGAGAAGATGGCCGACGGCACCGTCGAGATGTACTTCCTCGACAGCTACAAGTCCGATCTGGCGGCCTACGAGCTGAGCCTGCTGCTCGGTATGGAGAGTGTTCCCCCCGGTGTGGCGCGCAACATCGACGGCCAGGACGGCATCGTGCAGCTCTGGGTCGAGGGTCTCAACACCTACGAGAACTGGCTCAAGGAGGAGGGCAACACGGGAACCCCGGCGTCGGCCTACTTCGATCGGCAGCTCAAGGACATGTACACCTTCGATCTTCTGATCCGCAACACCGACCGGAATCAGGGCAACATCGCCTGGGACGAAGACACCAACCTGTGGCTGATCGATCACACCCGTAGCATGGCCCGGGACAAGGGCCTGCGGGATCCGAAGAGCTTCAAGGGGGTCTCGGTGCAGCTCTACGACGCCATGAAGGCGCTCAACGAGGCGGATGTCCACCAGGCTTTGTCGCCCTATCTCGGGCAGTTCGAGGTCAAGGCCCTGATGCAGCGGCGTGACAAGCTGATCAAGCTCATCGACCAGCAGATCAAGAAGAACGGCCGAGACGAGGTGGTCTTCGACTACACGGCACCCCCCAAGGGGATGGTCATCTCGTACGACGACGCAGCGCCCTGATCCCGACCGGTGGTTGGAAACAACCGGCCACCGGATCACGTACAGGTCCTAGACGGAATCGAGGCGTTCCTCCAGGCTGGCGGGTCGGGCTCTGTGTGGGTACCCTTGACGGTAGGGGGAGCTGAGAGATGAAGATCAGGCTGGTTGCGTTCGTCGCCATCGCGGTACTCCTGCATGCAGGGGCCGCGGCGGCCGCGGGACTCGAGCGCCCCATCTTTCTCGATCAGGAAGGGAGAGCTCTGCCGATCCAGAGTGAAGAGGAGTTGCTGCGGTTTCTGCGCACCGCCCGGATCACCCATTCCGAGCCTGTTGGCGAAGGGATTACGGAGGCGCTGCGGCTGGATCTGCAGCAGGGTGATATTCGGGCTCGCGCTATCTTCCACCACATCACGGTCATGGAGACGAGGATTCGGCGGATGCCCAACGGGCGTGCCCGCGGTTTTCGCCGCGATCACTTCACCAGTCAGATCGCCGCCTACGAGGTCGGACGCCTGCTGGAGGTGCACAACATCCCGCCGACAGTACGCCGGCGATTGAACGGGCTGGACGGCTCGGCCCAGTTCTGGATCGAGCACGCGATGCGCGAGATCGACCGCCAGGAGCAAGGGATCGAGCCCCCCGACTGGGCACTCTGGAACCAGCTCTACGCCGACATGAGGATCTTCGACAACCTGATCAACAACATCGACCGCAATCTGGGCAACATGCTGATCGATTCCCAGGGGCACCTCTGGCTCATCGATCACAGCCGGAGCTTCGGCAAGGACAAGACGATCCCCCATCCCGAGGCCATCACCCGTTGCTCCAACCGCCTCTATCAGGCCTTGAAGAATCTCGATCAGCAACAGCTGGAGAGCCTGATGAAGAGCAAGAAGCTACTCTCTCCGGGTGAGATCAGGGCCTTGCTGGAGCGCCGGGTGGAGCTGCTCGAGAAGATCGACGACCGGATCCGCCTGCTGGGTGAGGCAGCCGTGCTGTTCGACTACGGAGATCCCGAACCCGGCATCGAGGTCGACGAGGACGCCGGATGAAGCTGCGCAGCAAGTTGGCGCTGGCCTTCCTCTTCATGTCGGTCGTGCCGCTCTCGGTGATCGTCCTTTACTCCTACTTCTCCTCCCTGGAGACCCTACGCCTGGCCGCCCTGGCCGAGGTCTCCCAGTTGACCGCCGAGATCGGCGATCGGATCGAGACCATCCGGGACGATGTGGGCCGCGGGGTGGAGCGGCTGGGGACAACCCAGTTCGGCTATCTGATCGCCGACAGCGGCGAGATGACCGACAGCGAGCAGTTTCTCTCCGAGGTCGGTTCCGCCATGGGCGCCGCGGCACCTTTCGTCGAGTCGCTGGAGTTCGTGCCCATGCCCAAGCCAGCCCCGCCGGCGGAGCCTGCGCCGACAGCATCGGTGGAACCGGTGGTGGCACCGACCGTGGAAGAGGACGATACCCTGAGCTCCTCGGTGGCATCGGTGGTGATCTCACTGGGCAACCTCGTCGAGAGGGCCGCCGAGGAAGGGGACGGGACCGAGGAGTGGGTCGAAAGCGAGGAGGGCCAGGAGGTCGTTGCCGAGCTGCAGGTGCAGTCTGCCATCGCCGGCCAGGAGATCGTCGCCCGCATCGAAGAGCTCGATTTCGCTCGGTTGATGGAGGAGGCGGAGAATCTGCGGCAGATGGCAGTCCGGCACGCCGAGGAGCGTCAGGCCGTAGAGAGGGACCTGGAGACCCACGAACTGGAGCACCAGCGTCGTGTCCTGATGGTGGAGCCCATGGAGGTCGGTGAGGCCGAGACCGTCTGGCGGCCGAATCTCATGGAGCGGCAGCAGGTCGAGGAGATGTCGGCCAGGAAACGCGAGTCGAAACGCATCCTGGGTCGCGAGTTCGACAGCTCGGTGGAGCGCCAGGGTCGGGAGATCGGGCGGCTGCACGCGCAGATCAGCGCCAAGAAGGTCTTGCAGCAGGTTCTCCATCAGGCGCAGCGGGACGAAGGTGAGATCCCCTTCGCCATCGATGGCGAAGGCAACCTCTTCGTGGCTCGAGAGGAGGACCGGGAGCTGTTGGCGGGTCTGCCGCTCGATGGCAGTGGAGAAGAAGGGGCGGGAATCGCCCAGAACATCGACGACTGGGTCATCGTGCGACTTCAGGATGCCGAATCGGAGCTGGTCTATGGCATCGCCCGCCCGATCGGTAAGTCGTTGGCGGAGCTACGTCGAACCGCCGGCCGCAACTTCATGGTGGGTCTCGGTCTGGTGGGCGTCGCCCTGGTGGGCATCGCGCCGCTGACCCGGCGAATCACCCGCGACCTCAATACCCTGACCGAGGGCGTCGAGCAGCTGGCCACCGGCGATCTCGAGGCTCGGGTGCCGGTGACCTCGCGAGACGAGGTGGGTCATCTGGCCCGGACCTTCAATCAGATGGCCGAGGACCTGCAGCAGAACCAGCAGCAGCTGCTGGAGCAGGAGAGGCTCAACAAGGAGCACGAGATCGAACGCCGGTTGTTGGAGGCGGAAAACTCGCGCAAGGGAGAGGAGCTGGAGGACGCGCGACTCTTTCAATTGTCGCTGTTGCCCAAACGGGTCCCCGCGCATCCCATTCTGGAGATCGGAGTCTTCATGAAGACCGCCACCGAGGTGGGTGGGGACTATTACGATTTCCACCTGTCAGCCGACGGCATCCTGACCGCCGCCCTCGGTGATGCCACCGGACACGGAGCGCGCGCCGGCACCATGGTGACCGTCATCAAGAGCCTGTTTACCGCCGAGGCCGGCGAGTCGGCGCTGGCGGAGTTCCTGGCCAAGGCCTCGCGATCGATCCGCCGGATGGAGCTGGGGCGGATGGCCATGGCCATGACGTTGGCCCGTTACCAAAAGGGTGTATTGAGCGTCGCCGCCGCTGGTATGCCGCCTACCCTGATCTTTCGTTCGGCCACCGGCTCGGTGGAGGAGATGACCGTGGAAGGGGTGCCTCTGGGCTCCATGGCCCAGGCGAGCTACCGTGAGCGTCGGACGACCCTCGATCGCGGTGATTCGGTCTTGCTGATGAGCGACGGTTTTCCCGAGCTGACCAACAATGAGGGTGAGCCGATGGGATACGGCGCCGTGCACGATCTCTTCCGGCAGGCGGCAGACCGCTCGCCTGAAGATCTCATTGCCCATCTGGCCGCCGCCGCCGAGAGCTGGTCCGGAGATTCCCACCCCAGCGACGACATCACTTTCGTCGCCTTGCAGGTGAAGTCCTGAACCCTCGACGCAGCGGGTAGACTAGGCCGCCATGAGTCGCGCTGGGATACCCGATCTGCGGGCCTTTCTGGAGCAGCTTCGCCGATCGGGCGAGCTGGCCGCGGTAACGGTGCCGGTGAGTGCCGATCGCGAGGTGGCCGAGATCCACCGACGAGTCATCGCTGCCGGCGGTCCGGCCCTGCTCTTCACCCAGGTCGAGGGGGCCTCCTTTCCGCTGGTCACCAATCTCATGGGGACCGCCAGGCGTGCCGAGATGGCCTTCGGCCGCCGACCGTTCGAGCTCATCCGACGGCTGGTCGAGACCGCCGAGTCCTTGATACCGCCGACCCCCGCCAAGCTTTGGCAGGCCCGAGACCTGGCCCTGGCTGGACTCAAGACCGGCACCCGCTCGCGAAGCCGGGGCGCGGTGACCGAGAACCTGATCCGGGAAGTCGATCTGGGGACCCTGCCGGCGTTGACCAGCTGGCCGGAGGACGGGGGCCCCTTCGTGACCCTGCCGATGGTCTACACAGAGCACCCCGACGGGCGGGGACACAATCTGGGAATGTATCGACTGCAGATCCACGACCAGCGGACCACCGGCATGCATTGGCAGATCGGCAAAGGCGGCGGCTACCACTACGAAGTGGCGCAAGCACGGGGCGAGGCTCTGCCGGCCACCGTGTTTCTGGGCGGACCGCCGGCCCTGATCCTGGCAGCGGTGGCACCGCTACCGGAAAACGTGCCGGAGCTCATGCTGGCCTCGTTGATCGCCGGTGGTCGACTGCCGCTCTGTGCGGGACCCGACGGTCGGCCGCTGATCGCCGATGCCGAGATGGCGCTGATCGGCTCGGTACCGCCGCATCGCCGCCAGCTGGAGGGTCCTTTCGGGGACCATTACGGCTACTACTCGCTGGCGCACGACTATCCGGTCTTCGAGGTCGATTGGCTGGCGCACCGCCATGACGCCATCTACCCGGCCACCGTCGTCGGCAAGCCGCGTCAGGAGGACTTCTTCATCGGCGATCTGCTGCAGGAGCTGCTGGCGCCGCTCTTTCCCCTGGTCATGCCCGGCGTCGTGGATCTCTGGTCGTACGGCGAGACCGGCTACCACTCCCTGGCCGCCGCGGTGGTCAAGGAGCGTTACAAGAGAGAGGCGATGGCCAGCGCCTTCCGGATTCTCGGCGAGGGGCAGCTGTCGCTCACCAAGTTCCTGCTGGTTCTGGACCAACCCCTGGATCTGACCGACTTCAAGACCACCCTGCAGCACCTGTTGCGAAGGACCCGACCAGAGACCGATCTCTTCATCCTCAGCAACCTCTCGATGGATACCCTCGACTACTCGGGACCGCAGGTCAACGAGGGTTCCAAGGGGGTCTGGTTGGGTCTGGGCGAACCTCTCAGGGACCTCCCTGGAGAGTTCGGTGCCGGCGAGCTACCCGGCGGGGTGGACCAGGTCGAGGTGTTCTGTCCAGGCTGTCTGGTGGTGGGAGGGCGCAGCAAGGCCGAGGATGCCGATTTGGCAGCCCGGGTTGCAGCCTCGCCGGCCTTCGCCGAATGGCCGCTGGTCGTTCTCAGCGACGAGCCGCGGCGAGCGGCTGCCAGTGCCATCAACTTTCTCTGGACCACCTTCACCCGCTTCGAGCCGGCGGCCGATATCCACGCCGGCAGGGTGGAGGTTTACCGCAATCACCTCGCCTACTCGTTCCCCATCGTCATCGACGCACGATGCCAGCCGGGTTTTCCGGCTGAGCTCTCCTGCGACCCCGAGACCGCGACGAAGGTGACGCAGAGATGGCGCGAGTACTTCCCGCAGGGAGTGGAGATGGGGGATTCGGAAACGGCCCATCTGGATCCGCTCTAGGCGGCGCGAAGAGGAGAACGAGATGGATCTGGGTCTGACCGACAAGGTAGCCGTGGTGACGGGTGCGAGTCGCGGGTTGGGGAGCTACATCGCCATGCAACTGGCCGCAGAGGGGTGCGATCTGGCCATCTGCGCCCGCTCGGAGGAGGCGCTGGCCGAGACCGCCGAGGCGATTCGGGCCAAGGGGCGCCGGGTCGTCGCCCGGGCCCTCGATGTGACCACCGCCGGGGCGGCCGAAGCGATGCTGGCTCAGACCCTCGACGAGCTCGGCAGGGTCGACATCCTGGTCAACAACGTCGGCGGCAATCGGCGCGGTCAGGTCCACGAGACCACAGATGCCGATTGGCAGGAGATCATGGATCTCAATTTCAATTCCCACCTGCGGTTCAGCCGGGCAGTCGTGCCGCACATGCTCGAGCGCCAGGAGGGGGTGATCCTGTTCATCTCGTCGATCTTCGGTCGCGAAGCCGGAGGCCAGGGACTGGCCATCTACAACACCACCAAGGCGGCGCTGATCAGCCTCGCCAAGATCATGGCCCTGGAGTTGGCGGGGCAGGGAATCCGGGTCAACAGCATCGCGCCGGGCTCGATCCGCTTCCCCGGGGGAAGCTGGGACAAACGCTGCAACGAGGATCCCGAGGGGATGGCCGAGTTCATTCGCCAGAATCTCCCCCTGGGTCGATTCGGTTCGGCAGAGGAGCTGGCGGATGTGGTGACGTTCCTGGCTTCACCGCGAGCCAGCCTGGTTACCGGGTCGTGTGTCAATGTCGATGGGGGGCAGTCCCACTCGCTGATCTAGCCGACGCCTCTTGGCCGTCTTCCGCCGCGGGCTAGGCGAATCGAAAGAGCTGCACCTGCAGACGACGGGTACCACCGTCGGCCTTGTTCCACTGCACCAGGACCGGGCTCTGGTATGTGCCCTGGACGATGCTGCCGAGCTGGGATTCGCCGCTGTCCGTCACCAGCAGATTGAATGAGCGCTTGATGCGCAAGAACCGTCTTGCCGGCGCCGCCAGGAACTTGGCCACCACCCGCTCGACGATGGACTCGTTCATTCCCGTCAGATCGATCAGCTGATTGATCACTTGGACGAAGTCGTAGCGGGCGTAGTTCAGCGTCCGGTGCGGAATGGACTTCGGGTCGCGCAGGAAGTCACGTCCCTGATCGGCCATGAAGCGCACCGGATCGCGCAGAACCTCGATGAGGTCGTGCCGCATCAAAAGGGTCTCGTACTCGTTGACGGTCAGACCGGTCTGCTTCTCCGAGGGATCCAAGGAGATCTCGATGCGGCCCTTGTCGATCTCGTGTCGGGCGATGAGGTCATTCAGCCATTCGAAAAGCCCTACCCGCTCCTCGCGCAGGTTCACCGAGTCGATGTGATGGCTGGAGACCGGGATGGCAAACTCTTCGCGGGTCACCTGACGCTCGTCGTTGTAGCCCAGGACCGTGGTACGGCGGGTGCGGACTCCGTGCTCCCAGACGCCATCCAGATCGATGAGATGGGCTGCCACCTCCGGCTGGTTGCGATAGGTGACGCAATTCTTGAGGCCGGCGCCGATGAAGGCCAGATGAGAATCGGCATTCTTGGGCTCCACCCTCTTCTGGTCGTCCGACAGCTCGTCCCGCAGATGCATCTTGTCGTGCTGGTAGTTGCCGTCGGGGGGAAAGAGCCTCTGGAAGACACCGAGAAAAGACCCCAGCCGCTCTCGACTGTAGCCCAAGCGGGCGCAGAGACTCTGTTCGAGAAAGCCGGCCGTGGTGTGGTGCGAGCAGTACAGGGTCCTGTCGTAACGCGACAGCAGATCGCCCAACTCTTCGCGCAGGTGCCTGGTGACGTCGATGACATCGAAACGCGCCTGAGGCGTCAGCTCGAGAGTCCATTGAGTCGGCGTGGAAGACATGGTTTTCCCCTGGATTTTTTCGCTGAAAGCGAAATTGTACAATTTCATGCGCATTTGGCAATGTGTATCGAGTCACAAACCGTCTGAACCATGCCTGGAGTCGAGCAAATCCCGTGGGTCTATGACCTCTTCATGAGCCTGGTCGAGCGATTCGGACTGCGCTCGTGGCGTCTGGCTCTGCTGCGAGGATCCCGCGGCCGAATCCTCGATCTGGGGTGCGGCACCGGGAGAAATCTCGATCTTCTGGAGTCGGATCAGACGGTTGTCGGTGCCGAACCGAGCCTGCGGCTCCTACAAGCGGCCAGGTCGCGGATGCCAGTATGCGCCCTGGTGGCTGCCCGCGCCGAGGCTCTGCCCTTCCGCAGCACCAGCTTCGACACCGTCATCAGCAGCCTGGTCTTCTGCTCGGTGGCAGATCCCCTGCAGGGGCTGGCGGAGACTGCCAGGGTTTTGGACCCCACCGGTGAGCTGCGCATGCTCGAGCATGTGCGCTCCGATCATCGCGTCCTGGGCTGGCTACAGGATCGGGCGCAGCCGGTGTGGACCTGGGTGGCGGGTGGCTGTCACCCGAACCGACGGACCGAGGCCACGGTGGAGGAGGCTGGTTTCGTCATCGAGGGACACGCAGCTCGGGGTCGAACCACTCTCCGCTGTTTTGTAGCCCGCGTTCCGAGAACAGCTCCAGGGGTCGACTGAAGGCGAAACCGGTGCGGTAGATGGCCGCCACCTCACCCGGCCGGCGGGTGATGGTCTGGGTCAACCGGCACCAGCGCACCTCCGCTTCGAGATCGAAGGGTCTGTCCCGCAGGGTGACGCGCAGACGGTGGAGGGTGCCAGTACCCAGTCCCGACAGGCTCTCCAGCGCCAGTCCGCCCAGGCTGACATTGAGCACGCGACCCTTGAGCAGCGCGTTTCGGGCGTAGGTGTGTCGCAGGACCAGTCGTGGGTGAGATCGCCTTTCGCCTGTATTCATGGTCGCCATCGACACCGCGGTGCCGGCAATCGATCCTGAAGACGGATTGGGCGCGGCCGATCTTGCCCAGCGGGGCTGCAGGCCTCAGGTGCGGTGCTACAATCGCCGCCGCCATCGACGGACAGCTGGGAGAATTGGTGAGAGGTTGCGGATCATGAGGCATCAGACAACCGGTGTGCAGGTCGGATCGCTGGTCGTGGGAGGCGGCGCCCCCATCGTCGTCCAGTCCATGTCCAACACCGATACGGCGGATATCGAATCGACGACCAGCCAGTGTCGAGAGCTGGCCGAAGCCGGCTCGGAGCTCGTCCGGATCACCGTCAACAACGAAGAGGCGGCCGAGGCTGTTCCCGAGATCAAGCGTCGGCTGCTGGCAGTCGATTGCCAGGTTCCATTGATCGGCGACTTCCATTACAACGGCCATGTGCTGTTGGCCAGATATCCAGACTGCGCTCGAGCCCTCGACAAGTTCCGCATCAACCCGGGCAACGTGGGTAGCGGTCAGCGCCGGGACGACAACTTCGCCACCATCTGCCAGATCGCGGTCGACCACCAGAAACCGGTGCGTATCGGTGTCAATGGAGGTTCGCTCAACCAGGAGCTGGTGATGGCCAAGATGCAGGAGAACACCGATCGGGATCTGGGCAAGACTTCGGAGGAGATCCTCAACGACTGCATGCTGATTTCGGCTCTGGAGTCCACCGAGATGGCCCTGGATTGTGGTCTGCGCAGAGATCAGATCATCATCTCCTGCAAGGTCTCGCGCCCGGCCGATCTGATCACCGTCTACCGGCGGCTGGCCCAGGAGACCGACCAGGCGCTGCACCTGGGTCTGACCGAAGCGGGTATGGGCATGAAGGGGCTGGTCTGGTCGGCTTCGGCCATGGGCGTGCTGCTGAACGAGGGGATCGGCGACACCATCCGCATCTCGTTGACGCCTCGGCCCGGTGGGGATCGTCGGGAAGAGGTCTATGCCTGTATGGAGCTGCTGCAGGCCCTGGGATTGCGGTCCTTCGCCCCCAGCATCACCGCCTGTCCGGGCTGCGGCAGGACGACCAGCACGACCTTCCAGGAGCTGGCGGAGCGGATCCAGCTCTATGTCCGAGATCAGATGCCGCAGTGGAAGAAGCTCTATGACGGCGTCGAGACCATGACGGTGGCCGTCATGGGCTGCGTGGTCAATGGCCCCGGAGAGTCCAAGGCCGCCAATATCGGTATCAGCCTGCCGGGCACGGGCGAGGAGCCCCACTGCCCGGTCTTTGTGGACGGACAGCACTTCACCAGCCTCAGAGGCAGCTACGAGGAGCTCTCCAGCGCCTTCCAGGCCCTGATCGACGACTATGTCAGCACCAAGTATCCCAGCCGGCAGCCGGCGAAGACCCCCGCCTAGGAGAACGAGAGTATGCCCATCACTTCAGAGGAATACCGGGAAGCCCTGCGGCACTTCGCTTCCGGTGTCACCATCGTGACCATCCGGGCGGCAGAGAAGCGACATGGTCTGACGGTGTCGGCCTTCGCTTCGGTCTCTCCCGAGCCACCCCTGGTGGCGGTGATGATCGATCAGCGCCACCACGCCTACGGCCTGCTGGAGGCCGAGGGCGCCTCGTTCGCGGTCAACATCCTGCGGCAGGAACAGGAAGAGCTGTCCAATCGTTTTGCCTGGGTCAAGGACGAGGACCGCTTCGCGGTCGGCGACTGGGGTGAGGCGGTCACCGGCGCGCCGGTGCTGGCCGATGCCGCGGCCTGGATGGATTGCACCATCCACTCCCGCTTCACCGCCGGCACCCACACGATCTACATTGGAGAGGTGCAGGCCAGCCGTGTACCCCGGCCCGATGAGGCGCCCCTGCTCTATTGGAGCCGAGGCTATCGCCACATTCACCAGCACGAGGAAGACTGAGGGTCCCACTCAAGCGTAGAGCTGCTCGATCTGGTCAGCGTACTTCTCCTGGATGATTCGGCGCTTGAGCTTCAGCGTCGGGGTCAGCTCGCCACCCGCGACACTGAATTCCACTGGCAACACCGCGAAGCGTTTGATGGTCTCGAAGCGGGCCAGCCGGCTATTGACCCCTTCGATCAGCGCCTCCAGGTGTCGGTGAAACCTCTCGCAGGCGGCGGCGCTCGCCAGGTCTCGGGCCGGGCTGCCGATCCTTGCCGCTGCGGTGGCCAGGGACGGCGGATCGAGGGTCAGAAGCGCGGTCAGGTAGTTCCGCCGGTCACCTACCACCACCGCCTGTGCGACACCCGGGAGGGCACGCAACTCTTTCTCGATGGTCTGCGGTGCCACATTCTTGCCGCCCGAGGTGATGATCAGCTCCTTCTTGCGGTCGGTGACGCTGAGATAGCCCTCTTCGTCCAGCTCCCCGATGTCGCCGGAGTGCAGCCAACCCTGGTCATCGAAGGTCCCTCGCGAGGCTTGCTGGTTCTTGAAGTAGCCGGGTGAGATATGGGGCCCGCGCATGAGGATTTCGCCATCCTCGGCGATCTTCAGCTCGGTGCCCTCGAGAGCCCGTCCGGCTCGACCGGTGCGGTAGGCCGCGGGGGTCGAGATGGTGGCCGGTCCGGTGTTCTCGCTCATCCCGTAGACCTCGAGAATGGGGATCCCCAGGCTGAGGAAGAACTCCAGCGTTTGACGACCGATGGGAGCCGCGGCCGTAAAGGCACCACGGCAGCGATCGAGGCCCAGACGCTCTCTGACCTTGGAAAAGACCAATCTGTCAGCCACTCCATAGAGCGGCGGCGGGCTGCCACCCCGCTGTTGGGCCAGACCGCCCGCCAGACCCTGCCGACGAGCCCAGCGGGCGATGGATCGTCTCCATCGGGGGGTCTGGGTACCGGCGGTCTCGATCACCGCCTGGATCTTCTCCCATACCCTGGGCACGGCGAAGAAGATGTGCGGCCGCACCTCCCGGAGGTTCTCTCCGAGCTTGTCCAGGCTTTCGGCGAACCAGGTGCAGGCGCCTGTAAAGATCGGGTTGTAGAGGGTGACCACCTGCTCGGCTATGTGGCTCAAGGGGAGATAGCTGATCAGAGCGTCTCCTGGCTCGATGTGCCAGATGGGCACCACCTGGCCGGCTAACCAGACGATGTTGCGGTGGGTCAACATGACGCCCTTCGGGGTTCCGGTGGTGCCCGAGGTGTAGATCAGCTCGCAGACCCCGGCGGGATCGAGCGCCTCTGTGCGTTGCCGGTAGGCCGTCTCCGGTATCTGTCGACCCAGCTCCTGGAGGCCGGACCAGGAGAGGATGGACGGATCAGGTGGATCGCCGTCCATCAGGATGATGGCTTCGAGTCGGGGCAGGTGGGGTCGCAGCTCGAGGAAGGTCTGCAGGTGGTCGGCATCTTCCACAAAGGCGACCGCTGCCTCGCAGTGGTCGGCAATGTACCGACACTGGTCGGAGGTGCTGTTGGTGTAGAGCCCGACCGGCAGGGCGCCGGCGGCGATGGAGCCGAAATGGGAGACGAACCACTCCGGCCGGTTGCTGCTGAGGATGACGGTGCTTCGTCCGACATCCACCCCCAGAGAGATCAGCCCCTTGGCCACCCGTTCGACCTGGCGTCGGTAGTCCTGCCAGGTGACGGACCGCCAGACTCCCTGCCGCTTGAAGCGCATGGCGGGCAGCTTGCTGTACCGGTCGGCTGTAGCCTCCAGGGCCTCGATGACAGTTGCCGGTCCGGACATGCGCTCTCCCGGCGGCGCCACCTCGAATCAGCGGTGCCGCGGTGGTCGAATCAGTATTCGGGGCTCGATTCCATTGTAAGGGATATCGGAGAACTCGTGACGGGCAGGGTGATCGCACTAGAATAGCTTTCCTGCGGACTGAATCAGGCACCGATCTTGTATTCAAGTCATTGACTCCCGTAGTGGTGTCTGTACCGGATAACGAAATCATGCAGAGGAATTCAACGCCGTTGTCGGCTCTTCGCCGCTCGATTGTCGGCCGATGCAGGCCGTTTGGGCATGGGCTCGCCCGGGGATCGGCAAGTTTGGCGCTGCTGCTCGCTCTGGAGTCCCAGGTGGCGGTCGCTCAGGAAGGTGGGGAAACGCCACAGGAGCTCTTGATCGAGGCTCTCGACCATCAGGGACAGGTCATCACGCCGCAGCTCTCGGGCGATCTGGAAGTCCTGCAGGACGGCCAGCGGCTCGAGGTCCAGGATCTGGGGGAGGTGGGCAACCGTTGGCGCATCGTCCTCTACTTCGATCAACTCCTGGCCTCGCAGACGGACTACCACAATGCCACCATCCAGCTCGGCGAAAGGGCCCGCGAGCTGACCCGACTGGGTACCGTGGAGCTTCTGATGGCGGGCCAGGAGGTCTCCGTCGCCCTACCCGAGACCCGGGAGCCGGACTCGATCAGCCAGGCGCTGGGCTGGCTACGTCTCCGGGACAGCTCCGAGAACCTCCAGGAAGAGTTGCGACAGGCCTTTCTCGAGAAGGTCGACCCCGAGAGCACCATCGCCGCCGGTCTGACCGCCGAGTGGGTCGCCGAGTTGGCGCAGAACCAGATCCGGGATGAAGCCGAGCTTCTGCGCCGCTTTCGCGAGCAGCTGCTTCTCTGGGCCGTCTCGCATAGTAGTCCCGGCCCCAAGGCGCTCTTCTTGATCGGCACCGGGTTCGACGATGATCCACTGACCTTCTACCAGGAAGCGCTGGCGGAGGCCGGCTGGGCCTCTCTGGTGCCGGATCTCGAAGCTGTGGAAGTGGAGCCTTCGGTCGCCGATCTGGGACGGGTGCTGTCGGTCTACGGCTGGACGGTGCTGCCCTACACGCCCGCTCAGCGTGGAGACACCTTGCTGGACCAGTCCGAGGAGGAGCTGCGGGCCCAGAAGGAAGACGAGGTCGTCGACGTAATCTTCCAGGACGGACAGATGGTGGACAAGACCACCATCGGTTTCGATCCGGCCGAGATCCTGAAGAAGCGACGAGAGCGGCGCGAAGCGGCTCAGGAGGAGTCGGTGCTGGCCAATCCCGATCGCCCCTTTCGGATTCTGGCAGACAGCACTGGGGGTGAGCTGCTGCGCGGCAAGTTTCAGCTCTCGGATCTGCTGGTGAGACTGGCACAGCGCTCCCGAGTCGGGGTGACGCCCGTGGACGAGACTCTCGAGGCGATCACCGAGCTGGTCACCAATGTGGATCTGGACCCGTCCGGTGAGGTGCCTCCGCCGGCGGTGCTGCGGGCCCGCCGTTGGCTGGCCCGGACCACGCCGGAGGCGGTGTCGGCGGTGCGAGCCCGGCGAGTGCTGGCTGAACAGCTCGACGAAGGCGAGCTGGTGGTCTCTGCCGCCTTGCAGACTACGGATGCAGCGGGTTCACGGCTGATCATCAAACGCGATCCTTATGTGGCCGGAGGATCGATGACCGGCCCTCTCCGAGTGACTCTGGCCGTGGCCGATGAGCAGGGTGGCTCGACGGTGCGCCATCGCCAGGAAACCGGCTGGTCGAACGTCGACGACGGCGATCTGACGGAGGATCCGACGTTGCATCTGGATCTGCCAGCCGAGCCAGACGGCATCGTGGTGGTCATTGTCGAGGAGCTCGACAGCGGACTCTGGGGCGCCACCTTCGCCTCGTTTCTTGAGGCCACGGGCACGAGCGTAGCCGACGACGCGCTCGGCAGCCTGTTGTTGCCGGCACCCCAGACGATCCATCTACTGGCCCCATCTCAGGGATTCGCCATGGGTCCGACGCGGTTCGAGACCGTCATCTCGGACCCCGAGGTGGCCAGGGTCGACTTCTACATGGATGGCCAACGCGAGGCTGTGAGCCGCACCTCACCCTTCGCCGCGTCCCTGGATCTCGGTAACCTGCCGCAGCCACGCCGCGTCGAGGTGGTGGCCCTGGATGCCAACGAGCAGGAGCTGGGGCGTGACTACCTGGTGATCAACGAAGGCTCCGGGGTCTTCGGGGTGCGGATCATCAGTCCGGAGACCGTTACCGAGGATGGCCGGCAGAAACGCCTGGTGGGCCCCGTGGATGTGCAGGCCGAGGTGGAGCCTCGCCGAGGCGAGGGTATCGACCGGGTGGAGTTCTACTGGAATGAGACCCTGGTGGCCACCCGATTCGCCCGGCCCTTCCGGCAGCGGGTGGTGATTCCCGAGGACGAGCCATCGGGTTTCCTCCGGGTCGTGGCGTACCTCGACGATGGCAACAGCTCGGAGGATCTGATTCTGGTCAACAGCACCGGCCCCAGCGAGCGCCTGCAGGTGAATCTCATGGAGCTCTATGTGGTGGTGACCGATCGGCACGGACGTCCGGTCAAGGGGCTGGATCGAGGGGTCTTCCGGGTGGAGGAGGAGGGCGAAAGCCAGGAGATTGCCACCTTCAGCGATGCCGGTGATCTGCCGCTCACCGTCGGCATGGTGATCGACTCCTCGGCATCGATGTTCGTCAAACTCCCCGACGTACAGTTCGCCGCCTCGGAATTCCTGCGCGGTCTGGCCACTCGCAAGGACCGGGCCTTTGTGGTGGGGTTTGGTGACGAGCCCCAGTTGACCCGCTCCACGACCTCCGATCTACCCGACATCATCCGCTCCCTGGACCGGTTGCAGCCCGACGGCCAGACCGCCATCTGGAAGGCCATCGTCTACTCCCTGGTGCAGCTCCAGGGCGTGCCGGGCAAGAAGGCTCTGATCGTCTACACCGACGGTGCCGATGAGGATCCGGACTTCTCCTACCGGACTGCCCTCAAGTTCGCCCGCAAAGTGGGGGTGCCGGTCTATGTGGTGCTCTCCAACAACGAGATCCGGCGGACCGAAGGCAAAGGGCTGCAGGTGAAGGGCTTCTTGAACCGCTTGGAGACCCTGACCGAATCGGTGGGTGGCAGGATCTATATGGCGCGGGTAGGGGAGGATTTGCAGAAGGTCTATGAGGAGATCGACGAGGAGCTGCGCAGCCAGTATGTGGTGGGTTACTACTCGGAGGACTACGGGGGTCGCGAGTGGCGCAATGTCGAAGTCGACGTGGATCAGCCCGGGTACAAGGCCCGGACCATTGCCGGGTACTTCCGCTAGCGGGGATTCCAGGGGGACAGTCGTGCGAACGATTCTGAACATGCTGGGTCTGGGCGAAGGGTCTGAGCAGACCGTAGAGGGCAACACCGAAACGGTCCGCAAGATCGTCACGGAGCTGGAGGCTCTGGACGCCGACAAGGCGCGCTATGTGGCTGCATTCGCCTACATTCTGGGAAGAGTGGCCCACGCCGATCTCGAGATCAGCGCCCAGGAGACTCGCAAGATGGAGAAGATTGTCCATAGCCTGGGACATCTCCCCGAGGCCCAATCGGTGTTGGTGGTGCAGATCGCCAAGAGCCAGAATCGTCTGTTCGGCGGCACCGAGAACTATCTGGTCACCCGCGAGTTCCTCGAGATCTCCTCTGCCGAGCAGCGTCAGGAGCTGTTGGATTGCCTGTTTGCGGTGTCGGCCGCCGACGAGTCCATCAGCGGTGTAGAAGAGGCCCAGATTCGCCAGATCGCCAGTGAGTTGGGCTTTTCACACCGGGACTATGTGACGGCCCGCTCGGCGTACAACGAGCACCGTGAGGTTCTCAGACCTCTCCTGGGCAACGACTCCCAGGACTGACTGACGGCCCTGGCGTGGCCGCCATTCGTCTCAGATACGGCGCGAGCCGGGAGAGAGTGCCTCGGAGGCGGCCGGGCCCTGTAAGGCCGCCTCTTCCAGATCCTCTTCGGCGCTCCGGCGGGGGAAGGGGTAGCCGTCGAACTGACGCCACTTGCGATGCATCCAGAGCCACAGATGGGGCTGCTGCCGAATGGTCTCCTCGATGATCGCCAGATACCGCGTAGTCAGATCATCGATGGCTTGCTCGGTCGACTCCGGGTCGGTCGGTGGCAGAATCGCCGGATGGATGACGATGCGGCAGCGGCGCCAGTTGTCGATGGGAATTCCGAAGACGAGCACCGCCGGTGCCCCGGTCCTCAGCGACAGCCGCGCAGGGATGGAGGTGGTGTAAGCGGGTCGGCCGAAGAACGGATAGGCCTTGCCTTCGTTGGGATGGACCCGCTGGTCCATCAGGATGCCCACCCGGTGCCGGCTACGTAGCGCCTTGATGGCGCCACGGGCGGCTTTGCGCTTGGGAATTGTGGTGTTGCCGAAACGCTCGCGGAGATGGCGGAAGTCCCTTTCCATATACGGGTTGTCCATAGGGCGAGCGACGAAGGAGACCTCCTTGCCGTTGAGCGCCAGATACTGGGCCAGCGCCTCCCAGTTTCCCAGGTGACCGGTCAGCAGTAGCAGACCCTTCTTGTGCGCCTCGGCAGCTTCCAGGTGATGCCAACCCTCCACTTCGAACCTCTGGGCGTACTCCTCCCGGTCCAGCTTCGCCGAGCAGAGAAAATCGGTCAGCAGCATGCCGAAGTTCTCGAACGTCAGCTGGCCGAGGGCGAGTCGCTCGGTCTCGCCGAGCTCCGGATAGGCGGCTTCGAGGTTCTCCAGGGTCACCCGGCGATGTCGGCGGTTGAAACGGAATCCCAGACGTCCGAGTCTCGGCCCCAATCGGCGCAACAATCCTGTCGGCAGGCTACTGTAGAAGAGCCGTCCCGCTAGGTAGAGACCGTATTCGACCCGGTAGCGTAGCCGGATCATCATGCTGGTGCTCGAAGCCAATCTGCAAATGCCCCCAAGAGTTGAGTTTACGCGATTCTGCCCTTCAATTCTCGATTCTTGGTGGAGGTCGAAGCCGCTGGGCGGCACCGGAAACAGACGTTGGTGCCACGACCTCGTGATGGAGCGGCGACCATATCGCAAAACCGCCCGTCTGGATACCGCCGGTCAGCGAGCAAGCTCTACCTCCGCCGGGGCCGCAGGAGACAGGGAGACCTCGTTCGGCAGACGCTCGCCCTTGACCCAGACGATGATCTGCGAAGCCAGCATTCGCCCCAGGTCGGCTTCCAGCTCCCCCAGACCGGTGACCCCCAGGTAGGAGCGGTCGACGCCGTTGAGGCCGAAGGACGACAGATGCTTCTCGGCCGGGGCCCAGACGAGCAGCGGTACGTGGATGCTCCGCAGGTAGTCGACGGCCTGGAGCGCCGATAGCTGACCGAAGTCGTTCAGCTTGTCGCTGATCATCAGCACCACGACCCGTGGGGTGTTTCTGCGAGCGGCATTGAGACCCGCCACCGCCAGACAATCCCAGAGCTTTTGCTCTTTCTTGACCAGCTTGCGACCGTCGACGCCCTTGTTGGGCACCAGCGGCCCCTCGTGGAGCAGGATCCGCCGCAGACCGTAACGCGGATCCACCTTGGCAGGATGGGTGAGGCGAAAGGTCCCCGGAGCCGTCTGCAGCGGCCGGGTGCCGATGGCCATGACCCGGTAGTCGAGGCTGCCCGAGGATTGGAAGGGCCTGCGGAGCGCGTTGTCCCGCCAGGGCAGAACCGAGCGGGTGGCCCTCTCCAGCCGGTGGTCCCGTACCACCACCGCGACACCCTGTGGCTGCGAAAGGGTGAAGACCTCGGCGGGTTGGCCCTCGATCTCCAGCCAGCCCCCGACCCTTTCCTGACGCCAGTCGATCTTCTTGCTTGCCGTGAGAGGCACGGCCGTCAGCGCGGTTGTGGTCTGGTCGACGAACTGTCCACCGAAGGTCAGATCGGCGATTCCCGTGCTGCCATCGGCGAAGGTGACCGTCGACTCCACGACGTGCAGAGCCCCGGGGTCGTGCTCGGGGAGCACGAAACCGCCGCCGGAATCGACCTCCAGCGGTTGATTGTCGAAGGTCAAGGCGATTCTTCTGGGTGGCTCGTCGAGGGCCCCACGCCAGATGACCCTGCCGGTGCGGACCGTCTTCTCCTCACCCTCGTCGAGCACGATGGCCGCTTCGAAGCTGGCCCGCGAGTAGTTGACAATCTGATGAGTGGAATCGACGGCACGGCCGTCACCGTCGAAGGCGGTGGCTGTTAAACGGTGCGGCACCAGCCGGGCGCCGAAATCCACCTCCACAATCCAGGGTTCCTCGGTGATGCGGTGTGTCAGCCGGCCGTCCAGGGCAACCTCGACGACGGCCACGGGTCCCTGGACAGTCATCTCCACCTGGCGGGGACCGACAACCAGACCGATGAGCAGGGAGACGAATTCGATCATATCGGCAACAGAGCTTCGTCTCTGGAACCTAGCAAGATCGATTCCAGCGAAAAGGCAGACCCGCCGAATCTTCGGCCGGGCCGCCTAGGAGGCTCCCCGGCCGGTCAGCACCACCGGGATCGTCTTGGCCAGGATCTTGATGTCCAAGAGAGGAGACCAGTTGTCGATGTACTCGAGGTCGAGCTCCATCCAACGGTCGAAATCAAGGTCGTTACGCCCCTGGATCTGCCACAGACAGGTCAGGCCGGGTCGCATGGACAGCCGACGCCGCTGCCAGCGTTGGTAGGCCGACACCTCCTGCGGCACCGGTGGCCGGGGACCCACCAGGCTCATGTCCCCTTTGAGCACATTCCACAGCTGGGGCAGCTCATCGAGGCTCAGGCGCCGTAACCAGCGTCCCAGACGGGTTACCCGTGGGTCTTCCTTCATCTTGAACACCGGCCCCGTCATCTCGTTCAGATGAGAGAGCCGGATCTGCTGCTGCTCGGCGTCCTCGACCATGGTGCGAAACTTGAAAAGCACGAAGCGTCGCCCGTGGAGGCCACAGCGGGTCTGGCGATAGAGCACGGTACCGCCATAGGCCAGCTTGATCGCCGTGGCGATGATCAGCATCGCGGGCAGGGCCAGGCCCAGCACCACCATCGAGATGGCCACGTCTATGATGCGCTTGCCGAACAGACGCAGCTCGCTGGTCGGGGTGGTCGAGTAGGTCAGCACCGGTAACTCTTCCAGGGTCCCGACCTGTACCCGGGCTTTGGCGTGGGGAAAGAGATCCAGGGCCAGACGGGTCCGAATCCCCTGCTCTTCGAGGAGCAGGAGGAGGCTCTCGAGCCGATGGAGCTCCTGTCGGTGGAGCGCGAAGATGACCTCGTCGACGACATTCTCCTCGACGATGGCGGGAATGTCTTCGATGGTTCCCAGGTGCAGATGGCGGCCGAGCCTGGGGTTTGACTCCTCGCCCCGTTCGGAGACGAAACCGAGGATGCGGTAGCCCCAGTAGGGATGTTCCTCGATGGTTCTGGCGATCTTGCGGGCGGTCTCGCTGGTACCGGCCAGCAGTACCGTGCGGTAGTTGTAGCCGTGGATCCGCACCCAGCGGGCCGACAGGCGTACCAGGATCATGCGGCCGGCCAGCAGCAGAAACGTGGTGCCGATAAAGAGCAGGATCCAGAGTCGGCTGATCTGGTCATTGCCCAGCAGTATCTGGTCGAGCCGCAGAAGATAGATCACCAGTGCCAGCAGCAGGGTGCCGGTAATGCAGACGCGGACGATGTCCCAGGCTTCGGCCAACAGCGAGGCGGTACGCTGGGAGTGGTAGAGGTTGATCCGCAGCAGCAGAACACCCCAGATGAGCAGGGCCACCGGCAGCAGCGGCAGATAGAGCTTCAGGGGGTAGAGATGCGAGCTCACCAGCCCCAGGGCCGGCAGAACGCTGCTGCGCAGCCAGAAGGAGAGTAGAAAGGCGACCGCCACTAGCGACAGATCGACGAGAAACATCCCGCCGGTGATGATTCTGGCCCTCTCTTTGAGCATCGGTTCCGCCTGATTTCCTATGCAGCTTCCTGCATATCTTATTGGAATTCCCCGATCCGGGGTCTGTGAAAAGGGCAACTCCCGGGCCTCCCCCTATAATGAGCCCTCGAGGGAGGAAGCCGTGACGGAGAAGTCCAGATTCCGCGTCAGGAAGTCAGCGACCGTGCCTCGGCAGGAGGTCGCGGCCGGCACCGCCACCGAGATGCAGGTGCTGCTCGGTCCCGGCGAGGGGGCCCCGAACTTCTGGATGCGGCGATTCATCATGGGTGAGGGGGGTGGCATGCCACCCCACACCAACGAGGTCGAGCACGAGCAGTACGTGCTGCGCGGCCGGGCTCGGGTGGGAATCGGCGAGGAGGTGCTGGAGGTGGAGGCCGGGGACGTTGTCTACATTCCCGCGCGGACACCCCATTTCTACGAGGTTCTGGAGCCGCCCTTCGAATTTCTCTGCATGGTGCCGAATCTGGAGGACGAGATACGAATCCTGGAAGCCCCGGCACAGGACCCATCCGAGTGAGCTCACGCGACGGATCCGACCGGCGAAGCGTCTGGTCCTGGGCCCTCTTCGACTTTGCCAACTCACCGTTCACCACCCTGGTGGTGACCTTCATCTATTCCAAGTACTTCGCCCAGGGGATCGCTCCCGACGACATAACGGGTACGGTTCTCTGGTCCCGAGGGGTGACGGTGAGCGCGCTGGTGGTGGCCGGTCTTTCACCGTTCCTGGGAGCCCTGGCGGACCGTGGGGGGTACCGCAAGAGATTCCTCTTGCTGGCCACCTACACCTGCATCGCGGGCAGTGTGGCCCTCTTCTGGGTGGTTCCCGGCCAGGTGATGACCGCGCTGATCTGTTTCGTGGTGGCCAATATCGGCTTCGAGCTGGGGATGGTCTTCTACAACGCCTTCCTGCCCGATATCGCGCCAGCCGATCGGATCGGTCGCATCTCGGGCTATGGCTGGGCCCTGGGGTATCTGGGTGGGCTGCTGGCGCTGATCGTCGCCCTGGTGACGTTGGTGCAACCCGAGACTCCCTGGTTCGGTCTCTCCAAGGAGGCGGGGCAGAACATCCGCGCCTCGACGCTGCTGGTGGCAGGTTGGTTCGCGCTCTTCTCGCTTCCCATGTTTCTCTGGGTGAAGGAGGACAAGTCGCAGATCAGCCGCGGTGGCCAGATCTTCAGCGACACCACCCGACAGCTACGCAACACCTTCCGCCAGATTCGTGAGTATCGCCAGATCATGCGTTTCCTCCTGGCGCGGCTGCTCTACAACGACGGTCTGGTGACCATCTTCCAGTTTGCCGCCATCTACGCCGGAGTAGTCTTCGGTTTCGAGTTCCGGGAGCTGCTGATCTTCGGCATCGTCATCAACGTCATGTCCGGTCTTGGAGCCTTCGGTCTGGGCTTTCTCGACGACTATCTGGGTGGTAAGAGAACCATCCAGATCTCCCTGGTGGGTCTGGTGGTGGCGACGGTGGCGGCGGTTCTGGCTCCGAACCGGGCCTGGCTCTGGTTCGGCGGCATTCTGGTGGGGATCTTTGCGGGTCCAAACCAGTCTGCCAGCCGGTCGCTGATGGGGCGGTTCGTGCCACCTGACAAGGAGAACGAGTTCTTCGGATTCTTCGCCTTCTCGGGCAAGCTGACGGCGTTTCTGGGGCCCTTTCTGCTGGGGGTCCTGACCCAGACCTTCGACTCCATGCGAGTCGGTATCGCTGTTGTTCTGGTGCTCTTTGCGGCCGGTCTGAGCCTCCTGTCGTGGGTGGACGAGAAGGAGGGGATCGAGGCCGCGGGACGCTGAATCGTGTGGTTGCTACCGGTTTTTTCCGCTCTGTCAGGCTTGGCGGCGCGCAGCTTCTACCGACTCGAGATCACCGGTCCCGAGGTGCCATCCCAGGGGCCGGTGCTGCTCTTTGCCAACCATCCGAACTCGCTGCTCGATCCGGCCCTGGTGGCGGCCGCAGCCGGGCGGCGGGTGCGATTCCTGGCGAAGTCACCCCTCTTCTCCGATTCCCGTGTGGGCTGGCTGGTACGCGGTTCCGGTGCCATCCCGGTGCACCGGCGATCCGATGACGCCGAAGCGGCGTCGCGCAACGTGGAGATGTTCGCCTCGGTGCACCGCGAGCTGGCGGCAGGGGCGGCGGTCGGTATCTTTCCGGAGGGCATCAGCCACGGCGGCTCGTCACTGGCCCGGCTGAAGACCGGCTCGGCTCGCATCGCTCTCGGGGCATGGCCGGAGACCGGCCTCTTTCCCCTGATCCCCATCGGACTGGTGCTGCGGGAGAAAGGTGCCTTCCGCTCCGAGGTGCTGGTGATCCGCGGACTGCCGGTGGAATGGGAGGATCTGGCTGGCGAGAGTGCCGAGAACCAGGAGGCCGTCCGGGAGCTCACCCGACGGCTCGATGAGAGCCTGCGCCAGGTCACCATCAACCTGGAGAAGTGGGAGGACCGGCCCCTGGTGGAGTGTGCCGAGGCCGTCTGGTCGGCGGAGTTTGCCGAGGAAGGAGAGCCGACGGAGACCGTCCGTAGGGCGCAGACCGCCGCCAGCGTGCTGGCCGATCTGCGGCGCAGCGGTGGTGAGGAGTGGCGGGAGCTGGCGCGCCAGGTCCAGCAGCATCGTCGCCGGCTCGCCGTTCTCGGTCTCGAGCCCGCCGACCTCAGCGCCGCTGTCGATCTCGGCAGCGGTCTCGGTTGGACGTTGCGGCGGCTGCATCTGGTGGCGCCGCCGACGGCCGCCCTGGGGTTGGCCGGAGCGGTGGTCTTCTGGGTTCCCTACCAGCTCACCGACCTGGTGGTGCGATCGGTCGATCCCGGCGAAGACCAGCGCTCGACCTACAAGGTCCTGGTCGGGGCGGTCTTGTATCTGCTCTGGTTGCTGGCGCTGGCTGGGGTGGCCTGGTCCCTGTGGGGACCCTGGAGCGCTCTGGGGGTGCTGGCGGTGGCTCCGTTTCTCGGTTTCGCCGGACAGTGGGTACGCGAGCGCTTGCGGGGTGTCTGGCGGGAGGCGCGGCGATTCGTCGTTCTCCGGTCCCGACAACAGGTCCGACAGGATCTGCTGCAGAATCAGCGACTCCTGGCGGATCGACTGCACCGGGCCTATGAAGAGTGGCGCCGCCAGGAGGCGGCAGTGGACTGAGGTATCGGGTTACCAGGGCAGGGCGTCGAGATCCACATTGCCGCCCGACAGGATGACCCCGACCCGCAGATCGGCCAGTTCCAGATCGTCGCCGAGCACGGCCGCCACCGGTACAGCCGCCGAGGGCTCGATGAGGATCTTCATCCGCATCCAGACGGTGCGCATCGCCTCGATGATGGCCTGCTCCTCGACGGTGACGATGCGCTCGACGCCGGAGCGGATCATGGCGAAGGTGAGATCCCCCAGACAGGTCCTGAGACCGTCGGCGATGGTGGTGGGCGGGTCGACAGCCGGCTGGATCTCTCCTGCCGCGAGCGAGCGGGCGGCATCGTCGGCCGCCTGGGGCTCGGTGCCCACCACCCGGGTCTCGCCGGTCGTGGCCTGAACCGCCAGGGTGGTACCGCTCAACAGTCCGCCACCCCCGACCGGCGCCAGGATCAGATCGAGGTCGGGAACCTCCTCCAGGAGCTCCTTGGCGGCGGTACCCTGGCCGGCGATGATCCGTGGGTCGTTGAAGGGATGGATCAGGGTGGCACCGGTGCGCTCCACGACCTCCTCCAGCGCCGCCTCGCGGGCGTCGGTCCCGGGCGGGCAGAGCACGATCTCAGCGCCGTAGTCGGCAACCGCTGAGAGCTTCACCGCCGCCGAGTTCTCGGGCATGACGATGGTTGCCCGGGCCCCTCGGAGACCGGCTGCCAGGGCCAGGGCCTGGGCGTGATTGCCCGAAGAGTGGGCCACCACGCCACGGTCCAGCTCCTTCTGGCTGAGCGAGAAGACCGCGTTGGTGGCGCCGCGAATCTTGAAGGCGCCGATGCGCTGCAGGTTCTCGCATTTGAAGAACACCCGACCGCCACAGCGGGAGTCGAGGTGCCGAGAGGTCAACACCGGTGTCCGGTGGATATGCGGCTGGATCCGCTCGTGCGCGGCCTCCAGATCGTCGGTCGTGGGCAGGATCAGGGGCTCACAGGTCCGTGACATAGTCAGTCCATCATGACAGAAGTTTTTTTCAAATCGAGTCGCCAGGAGAGGCAGGCCAGGGAGGAGCAGATCCTGGCGCCCGGGGCGACCCGATCGGCGGCCAGCCGGGGACGGGCACGTCCCGAGGAGCCCGATCCGTACCGCACCGCCTTCGAGCGTGACCGGGACCGGATCCTCCATTCCAAGGCCTTCCGACGGCTCAAGCACAAGACCCAGGTGTTCATCAATCCGGAGGGTGATCATGTGGTCACCCGTTTGACCCACACCCTGCAGGTGGCCCAGATCGGCCGCTCGCTGGCGGTGGTTCTGGGGCTGAACGAGGCCCTGGTGGAGGCCATCTGTCTGGGACACGAGTTCGGCCACCCGCCCTTCGGGCACATCGGCGAGGAGGCCCTGAGCCCCTATGTGGAGGGGGAGTGGCTCCACTCCGAACAGAGCGTCCGGGTGATGGAGGTCCTGGAGCCGCTGAACGCCACCTGGGAGGTTCTGGACGGCATCCGCGCCCACACCTGGAAGGTCGATCCGGGCCCCGCCACTCCGGAGGGGATGATCCTGCGGTTCGCCGACCGGATCGCCTATCTGGTGCACGATCTCCACGACGCGGTGCGGGCCGGGATTCTGCGCGAAGACGATGTCCCGGCGCCGACCGTGGCGATCTTCGGTCGTCCCGGTCGGGAGTGGATCGCCCGGATGATCCGCTCGGTGGTCGATGAGTCGCACCGGCAGGGCGAGATCGCCATGGAGCCCGAGGTCCTGGAGGGCATGCTGGAGCTGCGGAAGTTCATGTTCGAGCGGGTCTATCTGCGGCCCGAGGCACGCCGGCAGGCCGAGAAGGTGATCAAGGTGATCCGCGACCTGGTGGATTACTATCTGGAGCGTCCGGACGAGATGCCCGAGAGCTATCGGCAGCGAAGCGAGCCGCTGGTCACGCAGGTCATCGACGTAGTGGCAGGGATGACCGATCGCTACGCTCTGCGGGTGCACGATCAGATCTTTCGACCCACTCGGGATCTGTGAGCCGGTTGTTGCAGATCTGTGACAATACGCGGCGTCTGAGGCGCAGAAATTCGCGCTAGACTTGGCCTTCGATTCACAGCGACGATGATCTCGATCCGATGAGCAAATCGAACTGGGCGCCCCGGATTGGCTGGACACTGGTCTGTCTGGTCTTTGTCGCCTTTGTCTGGGGGATGAATCGCCGGGCGGACCTGGAGGCCAAGGGTGACGACGTCATCCGGATGCTCTTTGTACCCTCGGTGGAACAGGGCACCCTGGTGCAGAGGGGAGACGAGCTGGCCCGCTTCATCCGCGAAGACTCGGGTCTGGTTCTCCGCTCCGAGGTGCCCACCAGCTACGCGGCGGTGATCCAGGCTCTGGGGACCGAGCAGGCCGATGTGGCCTGGATGCCCGTCTTCGCCTACGACATCGCCCACTCGAAGTACGGCGCCGAAGCCAAGCTCCAGGTGGTGCGCTCCGCCGAGCGCCAGGCGGCCCTGATCGCCCGCATCATGCCCGGAGATCCGCAAACCATCGAAGATCTGGCCGGTCTGGGTGTGGCGGTACCTCGCGATCTGATTCCACCGCTACGGGAGCTGTTGATCGAGAGTCTCGATTCCCGGGCGCCGGGGTGGATCGAGGTGCCGGCCGAAGACGACAAGGACGCCGTCCGTCAGGCGTTGGAGAATCCATCGGAGGTAGCTGCCGCGGCCAGTTCGTTCGTCCACTCGGGACCCTTCGACATGGTCGGCGACGGGCGAAAACAGCTGGAGTACGATCGGCCGGGAACCCTGGACACCACCCAGGTGATCCATCTCAGCGAGGAGTCGGTCTCCGAGCGCGCCAGCGTCTATTACGGCTGCGTCTACACCCGCACCGATTCAGGGGCTCGGCGGCTGGAGGACTTCACCGGTCGGACCTTCGCTTTCTCGGATGAGACCTCGGTCTCGGGCCACATCTTCCCGCGCATGTTGCTGGACAAGTTCGGCGTCTCCTTGGGTCGGGTCTACTACGCCGGTGGCCACCCCAACGTGGTGCAGGCGGTCTGGGACGGCAAGTCGGTGGGCGGCTCGGCCTTCTACTCGCCACCCAGCGCCACCCAGCTGGGAGAGGGCCTCTATGTGGGTGATGCCCGCTATCTGCTCCTCAAGCGGATGGACACCGACGAGCGTCGCCGGCAATTCCTCGAGGACGTGCGGGTCCTCAAGCTGACCGATCCCATCCCCAACGACCTCTGTGCCGTCCGCCGGGGCTTCCCGGAGAAGACCTGGCAGAAGTTTCTGGCCTCGTTCGATCGTTTTCTGGAGACCCCGCAGGGCAAGGAAGCCTTCGCGGACATTCTGGCGGGGGTCGCCGTCACCCGTACCGACGACTCGGTCATGGACGGCTTCCGCGCCGCTCTGGAGGCTTCGGGGATGAGCGCCGACACGCTGCTCGAGTCGGAGGAGCAGAAGCTCGAGCGGAAGCGCCAGGCCGAGGAGGGCGGCTCATGACGGCGGAGTCCATGACGGTCAAGGTCGAAGGGGTCTCGAAGATCTTCCAGCCTGCGGGTATCCAGGCCCTGGACGATGTGAGCCTGGAGGTTCGGCAGGGTGAGTTCCTGGTGGTCATCGGGCTGTCGGGCTCGGGCAAATCGACCCTGTTGCGCTGTATCAACCGGTTGGAGACCCCCACCGAGGGGCGGATCTGGATTGGCGAGCGGGAGATGACCGCCGCCGAGGGATCCGAGCTGCGACAGCTGCGCACCCAGATCGGCATGATCTTCCAGCAGTTCAACCTGGTGAAGCGCCACACCGTCCTGAACAACGTGCTCGCCGGCTATCTGGGACAGACCTCGCTGGCATCCAGCCTCTTTTTGCGCTTCAGCGACGAGGAGCAGGAGAAGGCCCAGAGATGTCTCGATCGGGTGGGTCTCGGCGACCGGGGAGGCAGCCGGGCGGACGCCTTATCGGGCGGCCAGCAGCAGCGGGTGGCGATCGCCAGGGCGCTGATGCAGGATCCCCAGATCATCCTGGCCGACGAACCGGTGGCCTCGCTCGATCCGGCGCTGCGTCACTCGGTCATGCGCCACATCGAGGCGTTGAACCGGGAGGAGGGGATGACGGTGCTCTGTACGCTGCACGATCTGGATCTGATCGAGCGCTACGGCACCCGGGTGGTGGCGCTGCGGGATGGCAAGCTGGTCTTCGAGGGCCTGCCGGAAGAGTTCGATGCCGACACCTTCCACAAGATCTACGGCGAAGAGGCCGAGCTCGTCGGCCGCCTGGCGGGATGAAGAGCCCATGACGGACACCCACTCCAACAACCAACAGGGCAGCATCTGGCAGCAGCGGATGGCCAGGTGCGCGCAGTGGCGGTGGACTGGATTCTCATCGCCCTCTTCCTGTTGATGGTCGACTTCCTGGTGATCGCCTTCTCGGGTCGCCGCGGCCCGACCGGGCTGTTGGTGACCCCCGAGGAGGTCCTGGATCTCCTGCGCTACGTCTGGTTGCTCCCCGCCGCGCTGCTGCTGACCCTGGCCTGGCAGGCGTCGCACGGCGTTCTGGGACCCTCTCCCGGTCAGTCGCTGGTGCTGGGGATGCGGGAAGAGAAGGTCACCCCCTGGACGCGGACACTCCGCGGCTGGTTCGGGGCGCTGCTGATCGAGCTCACCGTCTTCACCGGCTGGCTGATCACCGAGGTGCAGCTGGTCACCTTCTTGACCCAGTTCAACAAGGCCTCCGATATCGTCCGTGGTCTGCTCAATCCGTCGTCCACCATCCTGCACCAGGGTCTGGTGCTGCTGGTGCAGACCGTCTTTCTGGCCTTCATGGCCACCGCCTTCGCCATTCCAGTGGCCTTCTGCCTGTCGTTCTTTGCTGCCCGCAACCTGACCCGGGGGAGCCGTCTCTCCCGATTCCTCTACACCCTTGTACGCGCCGGCATGAACTTCACCCGGGCGGTAGAGCCCCTGGTCTGGGCCCTGATCTTCATCTCCTGGGTGGGGATCGGCCCGTTTGCCGGGGTGCTGGCCCTCTGGGTCCATTCGGTGGCGGCGCTGGTGAAGCTCTACTCGGAACAGGTGGAGAACATCGATCACGGGCCGATGGACGCCATCACCGCCACCGGCGCCTCGACGCTCCAGGTGCTGCGCTACGGCGTGGTCCCGCAGGTGATCCCACCCTTCCTCTCCTTCACCATCTACCGCTGGGACATCAACGTCCGTATGTCCACCATCATCGGCTTTGTCGGTGGTGGCGGCATCGGCTACATCCTGAAGCCCCGGGTCGATCTGGGGCAGTGGGGCGAGGTGGGCACCCTGGTGCTCTTGATCGCCGCCACGGTCTGGATCATGGACATCCTGTCGGCTAGGATCCGCGAACGGATCGTCTGATCCGCCACGGACTTCACGATTCCTGAGACACCGGAGCGGCCGCCAAGGGGCCGCAGTACTGGAGAGACCACCGATGGACGACAGAAAACCAAAGCGCTCGGGTCGCAAGGCCCTCTTCCTGATCGGTGCATTGGTCCTGGTCTGGGCCGCGCTGATGACCTTCCGGACCGGCGATCCGCCGTCGCTGGAGATCGAGCCCGGTCTGCCGGGGATCGGCAAGCGCACACCGGTGAAGGTCGGTTTCGCCGAGCCCAAGCGTGGCCTCACCCGGGTGCAGATCGAGTTCTTCCAGGGAGACCGGGTGGAGATCCTTGCCGAGGCCGACCACCCCCCGCGCGAGCCGTGGAAGTTCTGGGGCGAGCGGGTGGCGACGGAGGAGATGACCGTCGAGGTGGGCAGTGAGACCCTCGAGGGTCTGAAGACCGGCGAAGCGATGATCCGAGCCACGGCCTGGCCCGCTGGGACCTGGCTCCGTCAGCCCGATCCCACCGTCGAGGAGCTGGTCCTACCGGTGCGGCTGACGCCGCCGGCCATCGGTGTGCGCTCGCGCTATAACTACGTGGTTCCCGGTGGGTCGGGGGTGGTCGTCTACACCGTCGGCCAGCATTCGGTCCGCGACGGCGTCCAGATCCGCGACGGGTGGTTTCCCGGGTTTCCGCTGCCCGGTGACCAGAGCGGCCAGCGGTTCGCCCTCTACGCCATCCCCTTCGATCTGCCCGACGAGAGCGACATCCACTTGATAGCGGTGGACGATGTGGGCAACGAGGGCCAGGCCTCGTTTGTCGATCGGTTCTTCCCCAAGCAGTTCCGCACCAGCAGTATCGAGGTCAGCGATGGCTTCATGGAACGGGTGGTGCCAGCCATCATGTCGGCCACACCAGGGGTCGAGGATCAGGGCGATCTACTGCAGAACTACCTCTGGATCAACGGCGAGCTGCGGCAGCGGAACGCCCAGACCCTGCTGGAGATGGCCGCCGAATCGCGCCCCGAGTTTTTCTGGAACCAGAGCTTCCTGCCCATGTCCGACGGCCAGGTCATGTCGTCGTTCGCCGACCGGCGGACCTATCGCTACAACGGCGAGGCCGTCGATCAGCAGGTCCACCTGGGATTCGATCTGGCTTCGGTGGTGCATGCCGACATCCAGGCCGCCAACCGCGGCGTGGTGGCGCTGGCGAGCTACTTCGGCATCTACGGCAACACCGTGGTGATCGATCACGGCTTCGGTCTGATGAGCCTCTACAGCCATCTTTCGTCCATCGAAGTCACGGTGGGTCAGAGCGTCGAACGCGGGCAGGTGGTGGGACGCTCCGGCGAAACCGGTCTGGCCGGTGGGGACCACCTGCACTTCACCATGCTCATCCACGGTCAGGCGGTAAATCCCGTCGAGTGGTGGGACCGGGCCTGGATCCGCGAGCGCTTCGCCGCCAAGCTGGGACCGGCCTTCGTCTTCGAGCCCTGAGGCACTCCCCACTTTCCATTGCCCACTGCCCACTGCCCACTGCGATAGGGTAAGCCCCCTATGCCCGAGAAGAAGAAGCGCAAGCTCGGCTGGCATACCGTCTGGCGCGAGTCGAAGGAGGTCATCTGGGCCCGGCGCTACCGTCTGGCGGTAGGGCTGGTGCTGCTCATCATCTCGCGGTTGGCCGGCATGGTCCTGCCGGGTACCACCAAGGTGCTGATCGACGACGTCATCGGCCAGGGGCGCAGCGAACTCCTCTGGCTCATCGCCGGGGCGGCAGGATTGGCCACCATCATCCAGGCCATCACCTCCTTCGGTCTGTCGGTGCTTCTCGGGGTGGCGGGGCAACGGGCCATCACCGACTTGCGTCTCAAGGTGCAGCAGCACATCGGCCGGCTGCCGGTGAGCTACTACGAGGACAACAAGAGCGGCGAGCTGATCTCGCGCATTATGTACGACGCCGAGGGCATTCGAAATCTGGTTGGCACCGGATTCGTGCAGCTGGTGGGCGGCATGTTCACCTCGGCGGTGGCGCTGGGGGTGCTGCTGTGGCTCAACTGGCGACTCACCGCCATGACCGTGGTGCTGCTGATCTGCTTCGGGCTGGTGATGGTCCTCGGGTTCAGCAAGCTGCGACCCATCTTCCGCGAGCGCGGCAAGATCAACGCCGAGGTCACCGGTCGGCTGGCCGAGACCCTGAACGGCGCCCGGGTGGTCAAGGCCTTCACCGCCGAGAAGCACGAGGAGAGGATCTTCGCCCATGGCGCCCACCGGTTGCTGCGCAACATCGTCAAATCGATGGTCGGGGTGTCCACCGTCAGCAGCCTGGCTTCGCTCCTGTTCGGCCTCATCGGTATCGCCATGGCTATCGCCGGTACGCGCGAAGTGCTGGCGGAGAACATGACCGTCGGTGAGCTCTTCATGTTCATGGTGTTCACCGGTCTGCTGGTGACCCCGCTGATCCAGATGAGCAACATCGGTACCCAGATCACCGAGGCCTTCGCCGGTCTCGACCGCATTCGCGACGTGCTATACCAGGTACGCGAAGACGCAGACCAGGAGGGCAGGCTGAGGCTCGAGACCCTCCGCGGCGATATCGAGTTCGACCGGGTCCGCTTCGAGTACAAGGAGGGGGTGCCCGTTCTCAACGACGTGAGCTTCCGGTCCCCTGCCGGCACCGTGACGGCTCTGGTCGGTCCGAGCGGTGCGGGCAAGAGCACCATCATCGGTCTGGTCATGGCCTTCCGGAAACCCCAATCGGGAGAGGTGATCGTCGATGGGCACGATCTTCAGGACGTCAGGCTGCGGGACTACCGTCGTCAGCTGGCTGTAGTGCTGCAGGACGAGTTCCTCTTCGATGGCACCATCGCCGACAACATTTCGTACGGTCGCCCCAGCGCCAGTCGTGTCGAGATCGAAGAGGCCGGACGCCTCGCCCGCTGCGACGAATTCGTGGAAGGCTTCCAAGAGGGCTACGAGACCATCATCGGTGAGCGGGGCGTGAAGCTCTCGGGCGGTCAGCGGCAGCGAGTGGCCATCGCCCGGGCCATCCTGGCCGACCCGAGGATCCTCATCCTGGACGAGGCCACCTCCAGCCTCGACAGCGAGAACGAGACCCTGATCCAGGAGGGTCTGGCGACGCTGAAGGAGGGGCGCACCACCTTTGTCATCGCCCACCGTCTCTCCACGGTCCGCAACGCCGATCAGATCCTGGTCATGGAGGAGGGCAGAATCGTCGAGCGGGGCACCCACGACGAGCTGCTGGCCCAGGCCGGCGCCTACCGCAAGCTCTACGAGCACCAGTTCCAGATCGAGCTCGACCAGTTCGTCAATCCTGGCGAGGACTTCACCGAGATGCTAGAGAGTGCCTCGGGGAAGAAGAGTGCCGCCGGCACCGATCTACCTCTGGGCCCGGCGATTCCCCGGGATTGAGACCCGATCGAGCCGGATTCCGGGCCGAGGCCTAGCTCTCGGCCTCGGCGAGCCGCCTTCGCAAGGCCTCGACGCGGCGGCGGTTGACCCCAAAGTCCCAGCTACCGATGCGGGACGCCGATCGCACGTGGATGACCTGCTTCTCGTCGTCCACCAAGAGCTCCAGATCGTCGACAAAGCGGAAGACGGGCGTGGAGATCTTCGCTCGCAGATAGCGGTCCGTGGCGGTCACCACCGTGGCCCCCCGTGTCCTCTCGATGATGGCCCGCAGCCGCCCCAGGGTCGCCTCGCAGCTGTCGATGCAGGGAAACGGCTCGACCCGGTTGGCGGCGGCCCGGGCCTGGCTGCTGACGCAGTTCGGGTGCCGGGGGCAGTCCGCCAGAGCGGTGGGTACGCTCGCGGGATCAGTCCCCTGGGTCATCGGTAGGATCCGCCTCTGGCACGCCCACCTGCAGGGTGGCCACGTACCGGGTCAGCGCCGTGATGCGGCCCTGGATCTCGACCTCCTGGTCGGAATCGCGACCGGCAGCCTGAAAGGTGAACCCCCAGACCGGCATCTCGCGAGTGCCGTGGGCGGCGGTCTCGTGCCGGCCGTCGATGGTCCAGTGGACCTTCTCGGTGGGAAACTGCCCCTGGTTCTGCTTGGCCAGGGTAGTGAGGTCGGGGATCGACATCTCCAGCTGGTCCCTCATCGGACCGTCCCCACGCCCGGTCTCGCCGTGACAGGCCTGACAATGGACCCGGTAGAGGAGCTTGCCCTCGTCTCCCTCCGCTGCAGGAGCGGGCAGCGCCGCCAGCACCGGCGCCAGGGCCAACAGCGCCATCAGGAGCCGGTGCGGACTCACGAAACCTCGACTTTGAAGGCCACCTGCACCTTGACCTGGAACTCGGCGGCCCGTCCCTCGTGCACGCTGCCGCGCATCTCCACCACCTCGAACCAGGAGATATTTCGCAGGCTGACCGAAGCGTCGCTCAGGGCGTTGTCGATGGCGGTTTCGTAGGACTCGGGCGAAGTGCCGATCAGGGTGACCATCTTGTACGTATTGCTCATGCTTCCCTCCTTGGACTTCTGGTCGCGGGCTCTTGGTTGTCTCTGACCCCACTACTCTAGACCATCCTTCCACTGCTCGAACAGGGGGGACTCCGCCGCGCTGCGGAATTCGTGTTGACATCTTTGCCGCAGCGCGTCATAATACGTCTCGACGCGGCAAACTGATTTTCCGTCGCCCAACTCTGGCGACAAGGAGCAAAGAACATGAGCGACACCAAATCCATCGATTTCAAGAAGATCCAGGACGAGCTCTACTCCACGACTCGCAAAGTCTGGCTGGCCGGACTGGGTGTCCTGGCGACCGTAGAAGAAGAGGGTCAGAACCTCTTTGGCGAGCTGGTCGAGAAGGGCAAGGTCATCGAGGCCCGCGGCCGCAAAAGCTGGACGCGCACCCGCCAGGAGATCGAGTCCACCACCGAGGAGATCGGCGAACGGCTCGACGAGTTCGGCGGCAAGCTCGACGAGAACATCTCCGAGGTCCTGCAGCGGATGGGCGTGCCCTCCCGCAACCAGGTCCAGGAGCTCAGCGACCGGGTGGAGAAGCTCACCGGTCAGGTCGATCGGCTGACCACCACGAAGCCCGCTCCGAAGAAGAAGGCGGCGGCCAAGCCGAAGGCCGCAGCCAAGCCGAAGGCGGCCTGAGCGGATCTGCAGATCTGATCGAGGAGCCCCGCTGAGGGCTTCCAGGATCGATACGGGCGGTCGGCCTACGGATCGGCCGCCCTCTTTCTTTGAGCGGGCGCTAAAGCTTTAGGACCAGCTTGACCATGTCGTAGGCGCGGCCGTCCGGGTCGGCGCCATAATCGGGGATCGAGTACTTCTCGAAGCCCAGCTCGGTGAGGGTCTGAATGGCGTCCCTCTCGAGCTCGGCGATGGGCATACAGCTCAGGTGCCGCAGACCGTAGTCGCGGGCGATGGAGATGAAGTTGTTGACCAGGGTTATCCCCAGGCCCTGGTTTCTGTATGCCGGGTCGAGCAGCCACTTGATCCGTCCCACCAGACGCAAAGGCCCACGGTCTCGGCAGTGCAGGGTGGCGTCGGCGACGATCTTCTTACCGTTGACAGCGATCAGCGGCAGCACCCGCGAATAGTCGATATTGGCACCCCAGCTGTCGATCAGGGTGGGGTCGTCGATATTGTCCCAGGCAAACCGGCGGACCTCCAACGGCAGTCGCTGAAAGAAGTCGAAGAGCGCTCGGGTGTCGTGCTCGGCGAAGGGTCGGATAAGTACCCTCTTGCCATCACGCAGCACGGTCTCCAGAGGGAAACGATCGGGCATCAAAGTCTCCTTATCGTGAAGTCGACAGGCCAAGGCTCGGATCCCGACGACGGCAGGATTCTAGCACCTCGCGGGGGTCACCGAAGCGCCGCTCAACCAGCAGCCTTGTCGATGACGTGGAGCTGGTCCACCGGCAGACTGTCGACGTCCTGAACGGTGCCGTCGGGCCAGGTGACGGTGAGGGAATCCAGTGAATCGCCGGTGCCCAGACCGAAGGTCAGGGTGAGCTCGGACTGAGACTGGTAGCTGCGGGTGGGCATCACCTGACGGCGCTGCGTCTGGCCGCCGGCCACCAGCTCGACGCGGGCGCCAATGGCATTCCGGTTGGGGCCGCTGTCGCGCAGCTGCAGGCGCAGCCAATGATGCCCCAGGCCCTGCTCGTTGCGGAAGAGCACCGCCGGTCGACCGGCCTGGGTAACCACCACGTCCAGATCCCCATCGCCATCCATGTCGGCGGTGGCGCTGCCGCGACCCACCACCGGTGTCGCCAGGTCTCCTGTGGTCACCGGGTCGACCGGGATGAATCCCTGCCGGTGAGCGAGACCCGCGTTCCAGAAGAGCTGGGTGGCCTGCTCCCAGGTCTGGCTGGGGTCGACGGTGTTGATCTCGCTCTCCAGATGGCCGTTAGTCTGCAACAGATCGACGCGACCATCCAGGTCGTAGTCCAGGAACAGAACCCCGAAGCTCAGCATCAGGCGGCTGGGAGCGCCCACACCTTCGACGATGGCCTCATCGGCGTACAGCGAGGGGTCGCCCTGGGCGATATAAAGCGACGTCATCTCGTTGGCGAAGTTGCCGATGGCAAAGCCCAGGTCCTGATCGTTGCGGTAGTAGGCCGCATCGATGCCCATGGCACCGGTGGCCTCACCCTGACGTCCGTAGGCCAGCCCCCAGAAGGCACCGGTCTCCTCGAAGGTGCCACCCAGATTGTGCAGAAAGAAGTTCTGCACGGTGTCGTTGGCGACGAACAGATCCATCCAGCCGTCACCATCGGCGTCGATGGGGAGTAGACCCAGCGCCTTGCCAGCCGCCACACCGGTGGCCTCGTTGAAGATCTCGATGCCGGTCTCGGCCGAGACGTCCGTGAACGTGCCGTTGCCGTTGTTGCGGTAGAGATAGGACTGGGTGCCCTCGTAGTTGGTGGGCGGCCCATAGGCGCGGCCGACACCGGTGAGCCGGTAGTCGACCTCGAAGTCGATCTCCCGCGACCAGACCACATAGTTGGCGACGAAGAGGTCGAGATCGGCATCGTTGTCGTAGTCGAAAAAGGCGGCGCTGGTGCTCCAGGCGTCGTCGGCACCACCGACACCGCTGTCGGTGGTGACATCCCGGAAACGCTCCCCGTCGTTGCGGAACAGACGATTGCTGCCGACCGCCGCCAGGAAGACATCGATCCTGCCATCGCCGTTGTAGTCACCGATGGCCACGCCGGTGCCGTAGAGGGTCTTGTCCAGACCCACGGCGGTGGTGACATCCTCGAAACGGCCGCTACCGTCGTTGCGGTAGAGAGCCTGGGTCGGTGGCGGACTCGGCGCCGCGGAGTGGGACCAGTGGCTGGAGTTGACCAGCAGCAGGTCGGGATCCAGGTCACTGTCGTAGTCGAAGAACGCGGCGCCGCTGCCCATGGTCTCGGGCAGGAGCTTCTCACCCGTGGCGCCGTTGAAATGGTCGAAATCGATGCCTGCCGCCGCGGTGACATCGCTGAAGGTCACCGTTGGCGCCTGCACATCCCGTTGCACCGCCTCCGGGGCGGCGGTCTCGATGGCGACCTCCGGCGCCGCCTCTTCCTCCTGTCGCAGGACGACCGCCAACAGAACACCGATCGCGCCGAGGATGGCGATGACCAACAATGACCAGCGGAAGGCCTTACCGATGACGACGTCGTCCTCGGGGACGAACGGTTCTTCTTCGGGTCCCGGGTGCTTCGGATCTGGGCTCATACGGCTCCCTGACGGTCGAGGTCGTAGATGACGATGGCGTCGGCGGCATGATCGGCAGCCGGGTTGGCGGCCCGGTGGAGGGCCACCGCCCGGTCGCGAGCGTTGTCGTCGGGTCGGTACTTCTGGTAGAGCTCGAAGTGCTTGGTGGCCCGATCGCGGTCGTCGAGCTGTTTGAAGATCAGATCCAGATTGTAGTGGGCCGCCACATTCTCTGGATCCTCCTTGAGCGCCCGCAGGAACATATCCCGGGCCTGTCCCAGCAGGGCCGTACGCTGCTCACGGCGGCTCGCCCCGCGCTCCTGTTTGGCACGCTCGAAGAGGGTCTGGCCGAGCTCGTTGAGCAGTCGGTAGTCGCGACTGAAGTCGAAACCACGCTCGCGGGTCTCGTCGTCGTCGAGGTCGAGAATACTCTGGAAATTGGCGATGGCTTCGTCCAGATAGCCGTTCTGTTTGTTGACCAGGCCGGTGAACCAGGCGACCGACCAGCTGGGCGCCGGCGGCTCGAAGGCGGCGGCCCTGGCCAGGGCGTCGATGGCCCGGTCTTGGACGGTGCCTTGGGCGAGATAGACCCGTGCCAGGTTGAGCGGTCCATCGGGTCGACCCAGTGCCTCGACCTGCCGGAAGGCCTGCTCGGCCTGACGGAGCTCACCCTTGCTCTTACCGCCTTTGCGCAGCAGGCCGATCCCATAGTCGTTCCAGCGCTGCCATTCGGGTATGGCCGATTCCTGCGCGACTACCGGCTCGTCGCCTCCCGCCACCGGGAAGGTCAGCCGATCGACTGCCAGTGTGAGAATCGGGAGCTCGTTGACGTAGTCGTCGCCCAGCACGTAGCGCATGAGACGGGCGTCGAACTTGCGGTAGAGGAGCTTCACCTCGACGGTCACCGGCTCGGCGAGGTCGGGCGGCAAGCGGAGGAGGTAGTGCACCACATCCGCGGCGCCGGGCGGAATCTGATGGTCGTAGAGTGCCACGAAGATGTCCGGCACGTTGCGGCGCTCGATGCGGTTGCCGTGGCGATCGAGGACGTAGGAGTTGACGAAGTGGGACCATGGGTCCACGTCGCCGCGCTCGTCGATGGCACCGCTGCGGCCCAGGACCCGGTCGCCAGCGGTCACCGTCACGTCGAGCCAGGCTTCGTTCGAGTCGGTGGTTCCCTGGGTGAACGGATGACCCATCTTGACGGTCCGGATGACCGTTTCCAGCAGATACTCCTGCCCCGGCTGGAGATCCGGAACCTCGGGACGTAGCGGGGCCACGAGCTCGCCATCGATTGTGCCGCCCCGCTTGAGACCGAAAATATCGACCCGCATGACCCCTTCGTTGAAGGTCCGGTGCTTCTCGATGGCCCACTCGGGCTGCTCCAGCAGCGCGGGGATGGCGGTGTTGGCGCTGGGGAACTGGTGGTCGTGGACGGTGAGATCTCCCGAGCTGTCGAAGTCCTGGGCGCCGAACTGATCCGACTTCATCAGCGGCATATGGCAGTTGTTGCAGTTGGGCTCGGCCTTGTCGGGGTAGTAGAAGCTGGAGACCCCGTGGCCCGAGACGCCGCTCAGCAGAAAGGTGTCGTAGTGGTTCTGCCCCCGCAACCACTTGTAGGCGTTGAGCTCCTCGGGGATGTGTACCTTGTGACAGGTGCCGCAGAACTCGGTCTGCTTGTGCAGCGGCTTGAGAAAGGTCTTCTTGTGGAATTCGGGCTTGGCCTTGACCAGCTGCCGGTTGACCCAGGCCAGGGCGGGGTTCTCGCTGAAGGCGAAGGGGTAATGGATCGGCTCCTCGATGGTGAAGTCGGAATTGCCCCGCACGCTGTTGACGTGGGTGATGGCGTGACAGACCGTACAGGTGATGCCGGCCTGGGAAGTCGGGTCGTTGACGTCGTCGAATTCGGGATCGTCGAACCTGCCGCCGAAGAAAACCACCGGATCGTGGCAGCCGGCGCAGAAGCGGGCGGCCTGCAGATCGCCGTCCCGCTCGAAGGCCACCTGCCGGGTATCGCGGACGGAGGCCAGATAGACCGGATTGTTGAACGACGCGAAGCGATGGACGCTGGCGGCCCAGGTGTCGGAGCTGTCCTCGTGACACTCCTTGCAGTACTCCTGGTTCATCAGCACCCGCGGCGGAATGAAGTCACCCGAGGCGGTGCGCGCCAGCGAGGGGAAGAAATACTGCTCGCCGGAATCGGGGCCCTCCTGGTTCCACTTGCGGGGATCCTGTGCCTGGACGATGAGCATCACCGCAGCAAAGACCGCCGCGACCACCGCCCAGCGAACGCCCACCTTCCATCGCAGCCGCTTGCCGGCCAGCCGATGCAGGACGAACAACCAGGCCGCCACCAGCGGTGTGATCACGTGAATCCAGTAGGCCACGGCTCGGATCGCCGGATCCTTGACCACGATGACGCCTTCGATGCGAGTCAGGACGATGCCGCTGGCCAGCAGCGCCAGAGCGGTGGCGAAGAGGGCGTATCCCACGTACACGGCCCGTCGATTGGGCCGGGTGTAGGAGTTCTTCATGTGGAGCAGCCCGAAGACGATGACCGGCAGGATGATGGCGATCCCCAGCGCCAGGTGGATCAGGAACATCACCAGGTAGAACCAGTTCTGGTAGGTCTCGCCGGTGAGGGATTCGAAGACCGTCACGCTCACCAGATAGCTGGAGTTGACGGCCAACAACGCGAACAGGCCGAAGACCACGGCCAGTAGCCGCTTCAGCTTCGGTCCGACAGCGGGGACGTAGCGTCGTCGCTGTGGGGACGAGCGCACCGGGGCCTCTTCGTTGGATGTGGATTCGCTCATAATCTCGATCTCGGTCGCCTAGGTGGCAGTCCTGCGAGGCAGGAAAAGTCTACCCTGAAATTCCTCGTTCGCCGGTCGGTTCGCCGCTGTTGGCGAAGCGCTCAGGGGCTGGTGCTGGAGTAACCCTCGGGGAGTGGCGTCTCCTCCCGGTAGGCCTCGATGCCGCGAGCCACGAACTCTTCGACCTTGACGGCGTGGGCACGGATCAACTCGGTGACCTGGGCGTCCTCGGAGGTCTCGGTGACCTGCACGCCACCCTCGATATCGGTGATCTCCATCTCGATGGCCTCTCGATGGTCGAAGATCTCCCGGAAGAGGGGATCCCAGTTCCGGATACGGCCACCATTGTGGATGAGATCCACCATCTGCCGTACGTGGGTACGGACAGCGTCGACGATCTCGGGGTTCTCCGACACGGTGCGGGTACGAACGCCACCCGGAATCTCGGCGACGGTTCGTTCCAGCTCCTCGTGATGGTCGATCAGAAAGTGGATGACCCGGGCTTCGGGTCGCCCGGCGCCACTGCCCTGCCCACCGTGTCCCGGCCCTCGACCCATCCCGGCCTGCCCGCGACCCTTGCCGCCATGGCAGCCTTGGCCGTACCCTCTACCGCCACCCCGTCGCTGGCAGCAGGGACATCGTGAATCCTCCGCCCCGGCCTCCGGGTCCGACTCGACCGCGGTGGTAGGCGCCGCCGGCTCCGTGGGATCGGCGGTGTCTCCGGTCTGGGCCCTGGCGTCGAGAGTCAGGGCGAACAGCAAGAGAGCGCCAACTACCAGGATCCAGGCTCGGCTGCAGCTGAGTGTTGTGGCTTCGAATTCGGTTTGGCGTCGCATGATGGTCGTCTCCAGGTGTGTCGGTGAACGCCTTCCTGGATAGAAGTCTATCGGTCGTGGACAGCTTGACAAGGGGTTGGAGGATCACTTCTGCAGTTTCGGGGGTCTAAACTGGGTAGAGATGAGAAATCCAGAGAATTCCCCCACCCGTTTTGTTCTGCCACTCCTTCTTCTGCTGACCTTTGTCGGTCTGGGACTGTCCACCGGCGCCGGCATGCGCCCGGAGTCTCCCGTGGTCGTCGATCGAGATCCGGCAGGGTCTAGCGGTTCGGTTTCGCCGATCTCCGACGACGGCTACGATTACGCCATGCGTTGGCAGGAAGTGGACCGCCTGCGGGGAGAGGACAAATACGCCGCCGCGGCGGAGGTCGTGCGCGAGATTCTGCAGAGCGCGCGTGCCGCCGGCAACGAGGACGAATGGACCCGGGCCCTGATCCGCTCGGTCCAGCTGGGAACGGCGCTGCACGGCTACGAGACCATGGTTCGCTTCCTGCAGGAGGAGCCGTGGCCCGATTCACCCCTCTACCGGAGCGTACTCGAGCTGTTCTACGCCCATGGTCTGGTGACCTATCTGCAGGCCTACTCCTGGGAGATTGGCCAGCGCGAGCGCGTCGAGACCGAGGGCGAGATCGACCTCAAGCGATGGACCCGGGATCAGATCTTCGCCGAGGCGCAAGCGGCCTTCCTGCGGGTGTGGCAGGAGCGCCAGAGCTGGGGCGGGGAGGGGCTGGGCAAGCTCGCCGAGTACCTGGCTGAGAACAACTACCCGCCGCGGATCCGCGGGACGCTGCGCGATGCCGTCTCCTACCTCTGGGTCGAGCTGCTGGCCGATTCGGGGTACTGGCGTCCGCGGCACTCGAACCAGACCTTCCGGCTCGACCGAGCCACTCTGATCGAATCCGGCGACGCCCTCGATCTCCGTGACCGATTGGCGGATCCGGATCTTCACCCGCTGCTCAAGATCGCGGCGATCCTCGATGACCTGGAGGTCTGGCACCGCTCCGCCGAGCGACCCGAGGCCGCCTTCGAAGCGCGAAGAAAGCGTCTACAGGTGCTGCACGCCGCGTTGGATCAGGAGGCCGATCGCCAGGCGATCCAGGAGAATCTCCGCCGCTCCCTGGACGAGCTGGGCAGCGGCTTCGCCTGGTGGTCGATGGGGCAGGCACAGCTGGCGGAGTTCGTCCAGCAGGACAGCGGTGCCGACGCCCTGATCCGGGCCCGCGAGCTGGCCCTGGAAGGCGAGCGGGCACACCCCGAGAGTTTGGGTGGCCTGCGGTGCCGCCATCTGGTGGCGGCCATCGAGGCACCGCATTACGACGTCACCGCCATGCAGAGCGACGGTGCGGGCCGGCGATCGATCCTGATTCGGCACAAGAATCTGGAGAGAATCTACTTCCGCGCCTACCGGTTGGATCTGCTGGCGGAGATCGAGTCCAGCAAGGACTACAACCTGCTGCCCGGATATCGTGAGATCCCCGAGCTGATGAATCGCCAGCTGCCGGTGGCCGAGTGGAGTCAGGCCCTGCCGCCGACGCCCGACTATCGGGTCCACCAGACGTTCTCGACTCCGACGGTGGAGGCACCGGGGCTCTATGTCTTCGTCGGCTCCACCCGTCGTAACTTCTCCACCACCCGCAACCGTCTGATGGCGGTCCATCTGCTGGTCGGCGATCTGGTGCTGCTGACCCGCAACAGCGAGGCCGGGTTCGAGGTCCAGGTGCGCTCGGGAGGGGCGGGGGACAGCCTGTCGGGAGTCGAGGTGCGCCTTTATCGGTATGACTACCAGCGAGGACACCGACAGGTGGCCAGCCGGAGAACCGACGAGTCCGGGACGGTCACCCTCAAGGGGCCCGGCCGCGGTCACGACCGGTATTTCGTGGTGGCAAAGTCGGGGGAGCAGATCGGTCTGGACTCCAACGCTCTGTGGCGAATCCAGAACTCGATGCAACATGCCCGGACCGCGGCTCTGATCTACACCGATCGAAGCGTCTATCGCCCACAGCAGACGATCCTCTGGAAGGTGGTGGGCTACACCATGGATGGCGAGGGTGAGGGGCGACTGCTCTCGCCCGGACCGCTCCAGGTCGATCTACTCGACGCCAATCACCAGGTGGTGGCGAGTCGCGAGGTGGAGACCAACTCCTTCGGCACCGCCTCCGGTGAATTCCAGATCCCCGCCGGCCGGCTCCTGGGACAGTGGTCCCTGCGGACGTCGATGGGTGGCGGCAGCCAGATTCGGGTGGAGGAGTACAAGCGCCCGACCTTCGAAGTGGCGGTCCTCGAGCCGCAGGCGGAGCTGCGGCTCAATCGACCCGCCGAGCTCACCGGCGAAGCCGGGTACTACTTCGGTCTACCGGTGGTGGAGGGCGAGGTGTCGTGGCGTGTGGAGCGGGTGCCGGTCTATCCCCGATGGTGGTGGTATTGGCGTCCGGTGTCGACCACCCCGGAGACCGTCGCCTCGGGTGAGACCACCACTGATGCCGAGGGTCGGTTTCGGCTGAGCTTCAGCCCCGAGGCCGACGAGCGCCAGGCCGACTCGGGCGTCACCTACCGCTTCCGGCTGCAGGTGGATGTGGTCGACGACGGTGGCGAGACCCGGTCGGCCGAGCGCACGTTCCGACTGGGGTTCGTCACCGTGCAGGCATCGATCGAGTCGGACATGGGTTTTTTTCAGGCCAGGCGGGCGGTGGAGTGGCGGATCCGCCGGTCGGATCTGGATGGCACGCCGCGCGCCGGCCGAGGAGCCTGGGAGCTGCATCGGCTCGAGCAGCCTGACGAGACCCTGCTGCCGGCCGACCAGCCGCTGCCCACCGGTGAGGATCGGGATCGGTTCGCCACGCCCGGGGATCTCCTGCGGGCGCGCTGGGACACCGGTACCGGACCCGAGCAGATCATGGCTCTCTGGACGACAGCTCGCAGGCTCGACAGCGGCGAGGTGGATCATGCCGAAGACGGGATCGGATCGATCGAGCTCGAAGCGCTGCCGGCGGGCGCCTACCGGCTGGTCTATCGGACCGAGGACCCGTTCGGCGCTGTCTTCGAGAACCGCAGGGACTTCGTGGTGGCCAGACAGGGAGCCGCGGCGTTGGCGGTACCGGCCCAGCTGACTCTGGAGCGCGCCTCGGTACCGGTCGGCGAGACCGCCAGGATCCTGGTCCAGTCGGGTCTGGTGGACCAGCAGCTCCTGCTGGAGATCTACCGTGACGGACGACGTGTCCGTCGCCAGACGCTGCAGTCGAAGAGTGGATCGCAGATCGTCGAGATCCCCATCGGCAGGCAGCACCGGGGAGGATTCGGTGTCCGTCTGACGGCGGTGCGGGACCACCAGCTGATGCGCTTCGATCAGACGGTCTTCGTCCCCTGGCAGGATCGGGAGCTGCAGGTGCGGTTTGCCAGCTTTCGCGATCTGTTGCGACCGGGCAACCGCGAAACCTGGCGGGTGGAGGTCCAGGGCTTCGAGGGCGAGGCTCTGGCGGCAGGCGCCGCCGAGGTACTGGCCTACATGTACGACCGCAGCCTGGACATCTTCGCGCCCCACACGCCCCCCAATGTAGCCTCGCTCTATCCCACCCGTTCCTCCCTTGGCTCGCTGCAGGTGAGCCTCGGCAGCCGGGGCGAGATCTGGTCGGACGGATCCGGCTTCGGTTCGCTACCCGGCTATCCCCATCTCGTCGGCGATCGGCTCATCTTCTTCGACGGCTATGGGATCGGCGGCCCCGGCCTGCGCAGTCGCCATTCGATGAAGGCCATGCGAATGGCGGCGGCTCCGGCGGCCATGAGAGCCGACATGCCGGTGGAGGAGTCGATGGCTCTCGAGGACAAGGAGATGGACGCTCTGGGCCAGGTGGCCAAATCGGAGGGTCGGGTCGCAGGAGAGGCCCCGGCGGTCGAGGAGCCGGAGGCGCTGCGCAGTGACTTCTCGGAGACCGCCTTCTGGGAGCCCCATCTGCTGCTGGGGGAGAGCGGTGCGGTGGCGTTCGAGTTCACCGTCCCCGATTCGGTGACCGAGTGGAACGTCTGGATCCACGCCGTCAGCCGCGATCTGCGGGGTGGCTCGCTGAGCGAGAACGCCCGCTCCGCCAAGGATCTTCTGGTGCGTCCCTATCTACCCCGGTTCTTGCGAGAGGGCGACAGGGCCGAGTTGCGGGTGGTGGTCAACAACGCTTCGGAGGGTGATCTGGCCGGTGATCTGGATCTGCGCATCGTCGATCCGACGAGCGGCGAGAGCCTGCTGGCCGAGTTCGGTCTCGATCCCGACCAAGTACGGTCGGTCCCCTTCGAGGTCGATGCCGGTGGCTCGGCGAGCCTCTCCTTCAGTCTCGCGACACCCGCCCGAGTGGGTGAGGTGTCGGTGGAGGTTCAGGGTCGAGCCGGGGAGTGGTCCGACGGTGAGCGACGGCCGTTGCCCCTGCTGCCGGGCCGGATGCATCTCAGCCAGTCGAGGTTCGCCGCCCTCCGGGACGTGGACCGTCGCGAGCTCCATTTCGCCGACCTGGCGGCCGATGACGACCCGACGCTGCTCAACGAGCAACTGGTGGTGACCCTGGACGCCCAGCTCTTCTACGGCGTGCTGCAGGCCCTGCCCTATCTGGCCAGCTTCCCGTACGAGTGCACCGAGCAGACCCTCAACCGCTTCGTCTCCACCGGCATCGTCACCTCGCTCTACGATTCCTATCCGGCGGTGGCTCGCATGGCGGCGGAGTTCTCGCAGCGGGAGACCCAGTACGAGACCTGGAACGGAGTGGACGCCAATCGCAAGATGGCGTTGGTGGAGACCCCGTGGTTGCGGACGGCCAAGGGGGGAGACGCGGCCAAGGAGGATCTTCTCAACGTTCTCGATCCCAGAATCGCCAATGCCGAGCGCCGCGCCGCCCTGGCCAAGCTGCGCCAGGCCCAGACCTCGCTGGGAGGCTTCCCCTGGTGGCCGGGAGGACCCCCCTCTCCCTACATGACCCTCTATCTGCTGCTGGGATTCTCCCGGGCGCTGGAGTTCGATGTCGAGATTCCCCAGGATCTGGTGCAGCGGGCCTGGGCCTACATGCATCGCCACTATGTGGACGAGCTGGTCCAGCGGGCCATGGCCGTGGACTGCTGTTGGGAGATGGTCACCTTCCTCAACTATGTGTTGTCGAGCTATCCCGATCCCTCCTGGACGGGTGGTGTGTTCAGCGAGGACGAGCGCCGGGAGATGCTGGAGTTCTCCTTCCGTCACTGGCGCCAGCATTCACCGCTGCTCAAGAGCTATCTGGCCCTGACTCTGCAGCGGGCCGGGCGGGCCGAGGACGCCAGCCTGGTTTTCCAGAGCGTCATGGACTCTTCCAAGACCACTCGCGACGAGGGGACCTTCTGGGCCCCAGAGGATCGCGCTTGGCTGTGGTACAACGACACCATCGAGACCCACGCCTTCGCCCTTCGCACCCTCGACGAGATCGATCCCGGGGACGAGCGTCGCCATGGCCTGGTCCACTGGTTGTTTCTCAACAAGAAGCTCAACCATTGGAAGTCCACCCGCGCCACGGCGGAGGTGATCTACTCGCTGATCCACTATCTGGATCGGGAGGGACAATTGGGGCAGAAGGAGGCGGCCACGGTGAGAATCGGCGAGCGTCGCCGGGAGTTTGTCTTCGAGCCCGAGCGCTACACGGGCAAGGGCAATCAGTGGGTGGTCGCCGGAACCGATCTGGACCCGGCCACAGACTCCACCGTAGTCGTGGACAAGAGCACGCCAGGCTTGATGTTCGCCTCGGCTACCTGGCACTTCTCGACCGAGGAGATGCCGGAGGAGGCCAGCGGAGACTTCTTCTCCATCCGTCGCCGGTTCTTCAAGCGGGTGCCGGGTGCGGAGGGTTGGACCCTGCGACCGCTCGGCGAGGGTGAGCCGCTGGAGATCGGCGACCAGATCGAAGTGCAGCTGTCGCTGCGCAGCCGCCATGCCGCCGAGTATGTCCACTTGCGAGACCCGCGAGGGGCCGGCTTCGAACCGGTCTCACCGGCCTCACGCTACAGGTGGGATCTGGGGATCGGCTGGTACGAAGAGATCCGGGACAGCGGCACCAACTTCTTCTTCGACTGGCTGCCGGTCGGCGAGTACACCTTCAAATACCGGCTGCGGGTCGCCATGGCCGGCAGCTTCAGGGTGGCCCCAGCCGTGCTGCAGTCCATGTACGCGCCGGAATTCACGGCGTACTCCTCGGGAACCGAGATCGGGGTGGAGAACTAGCGACTGGAGGGCAGTCGGAGCACCTGCCCGATATAGATCGAGTCGGAGCGCAGACCGTTGATCTTCTTCACCGAATAGACATCGGTGTTGTGCCGCTTGGCGATCTTCCACAGGGTGTCGCCCCGGGAGACCTGGTAGTGGGTGGGCTCCCCGCGGTCGAGAATCTCCGCGCCCCGGTTCTTCCAGGCGGCGGGAAAGAGCGCCACGTGGTAGTGGGGCGGTCGGGACTCGAGCATGGCATCCAGAATGCCGTTGACCTCCAGGGTCAGCAACGACATCTCGATCCAGCTACGGCAACCCCGATTCCAGCTGCGGCGCAGATCCATCGCCATGCCGGTCGGGTGCACCGATCGTTTGGAGGCGTTGCGTGGCTGTCGGTTGCGCGCCCGGGTCAGGCTGGTGACCACCAGCTGCTCGCCGCAGGCCTCGTAGTAGTGGCGGCCCAGGCTGGCGATGAAGTCCCGCACCTCGGGCCGCGCGTAGGGGTGGGTGACGCTCTCCTTGACCATGAAGTACTGATTGCCGCGGACCGGTACCAGGGCCCCAGAGCTGATGAGATTCTGGACTTCGTCCGAGGTCCGGGCGAAGGTGAAGCCGTGCAGAGATGCCTGCTGATTCTGCAAATCCATGGAGGCGCCGGAGACCCGCAGACTCTGGGCCTGGCTGGCGGCGGGAGCCAGCAGGAGCGTTGCGACCACGACGGCGACGATGGCGCCGAACACCCCGCGTTCACCTACACCTCTGAGACTACGATCCTGCATAACCACCTTCGACTGTATTTGGTGTGGCCCCCCTAGCCACTGCGTGTACCAGGTTTTCAGGCTGGCACACCGGCTCAGCATTTCAGCTCGACGGGCTGGAGCATATCGAATCCACCCGCTACGTCGTCAAGTACTTTTTTCACACCCGCCGGAGTCGGTTACCCCTCGATCCCGGCTCTCCAGTACACTGACATCCAATGCTCTATCTGTGGACGAATCTTCTCGGGCTCGTCGGTCTGGCGGGGATCTTCTATCTCACGGGATGGCTGCTCGATCAGCTCCTGATGAGGGGCAGGGGACTGGAACCGGTGTCGGCGGCCGGGTGGTTCGGTCTCGGGGCGGCGGTCTGGATGGGTTGGGTGTTCGTCCTGGCGGCGACACAGCTCCTCTCCCGCCCGACGCTGGGCTTGGTGGCCCTGCTGACGCTCGTTCTCGTCTGGCGGCAGCGGCGCCATGTTCGCGGGAGCTTGCTGTCGTCGAGGCCCTCGGCAGAGACCGACTGGGTGGCCCGAGCCCTGAGTCTGTCTGCCGGCGCCGTCCTGCTGACTCTCTGGCTCCAGGCGCTCTGGCCCCAGGTATCCTGGGACGCCAATGTCTACCATCTGACGGTGCCGCGGCTGTATCTGGAGCACGGCGGGTTCTTCCGGATCCCCTTCAACGTCTATTCCAACTGGCCGCTCAATACCCAGTTGCTCTACGCCCTGGGGTTGGCGGCGGGCGACTACGTATTGGCCCGAACCCTCCACTTCGCCTTCGGTCTGGCGACGGTCTTTCTCCTTTATCGGGTACTGAAAGATTCGGGTCAGGCCTGGTTGGGAGGGTTGGCGGCCGTCCTCTTCCTGGTCAATCCGGTGGTGCTCGACGAGTTCCGGGCCGCCTACGTGGATCTGGCCTCGGCGTTCTTTCTGTTGCTGGCCTTCGTCTTTGTTCACCGGGCGCTGGAGGAGCCGCAGGATAGCCGGCGTCTGCTGATCCTGGGAGGAGTCTTCGCCGGTGTGGTGGCGGGGATCAAACCCACCGGAGCGGTGGTCGTTGTCTGTCTGGCGCTGCTCTATCTGGTGGTGTCGGTGCGTCAGCGTCGGGAATCACGACGGATCCTGGCCGGGCTGCTCCAGATCGGGCTGCCGGCAGCAGTGTTCTTGGCCCCCTGGGTGATCAAGAGCTGGGTCCTCACCGGGAACCCGGTCTATCCCTTCCTTTATCCGCTACTGGGAGGGCCCGAATGGAGCGTCGAGCTCGGCAGACAGCTCGGGGAGTGGCAGCAGGGAATCGGCATGGGCCGCACCCTGACCGACTATCTGGTCCTGCCGTTCCGGGTGATCCTGGAGGGTGGCCCAGGCTACGAGCGATTCGACGGACGAATCTCACCCGTGTGGCTTCTCCTCATACCGCTGGCCTTGCTGTCGAGCCGGCGGAATCCACTGGTGGCGCGGGCCCTCTTCGTAGCAGGGGTCTACTTCGTTTTCTGGTCCCTGTCGTCGCAGCAGATGCGATTCCTGATTCCGGTTCTGCCGTTGCTGGCGGTGGCTGGCTCATCGAGTCTGGGAGCTCTGTGCGAGCGGTTGCGGGAGACCCTCCGGCCGGCCTACCGGGCGGTGGTCGCCCTCGGGGCGATCGCGTTGCTGGTCATCGTCAGCAGCAACATGATGATTCCCACCGGCAGGATGCTGCAACGCTATCTCGACTCTGCCGAGGCGGCTCGGCAGGAAGCCGTCCATCCGGTCTTCCGCTTCATTGATGCGGAGCTGCCCGCTGAGACCCGGTTGCTCTTCCTCAACACCAACCACGGATTCTTCTGTCGGCGGGATTTCGTCGCCGACAGCTTCTTCGAGGCGTCGCAGATCAACGACCTGCTACGCAGCCGAGAAGGCAAGGAAGGAATCCGGCAGGCCCTCGCGGACCTGGGGATCACCCACATTCTGGTGGAGAACCGGGACCGAGCAGTGCCCTGGCCCGAGACGCTCTACGACTTCCTCAACGACCCGGCTTCAGCCCGGCGCCTTTATCGCTCGCCAGACAAGGTCTTCGATGTCGTGGAGGTCGTAGGGGCAGCACCCGGCGCTAGTCTTTGAGGCGAGCCGGCAAGTGGATGGTCGGCCATCTTCATGGCCGAACGAGGGTGTCCGTGGGTCCATTCAGCGGGTCCTTGCCGCCCAGACGTCGGGCTGGCGCCCGCCCAGGGTCGGGGAGCTGCGGCGGGTATCGACCCACAGGATCTGGAACTGCTTCTCGGTGCCCGCCAGGCCCACATAGTCGCCGAGGAAATAGCCCCTGGCGACGGCGGCCAATCGGATGTCGAAGGTCCTGCGGGTGGCACGTATGGCGGGCCCGAAGGAGCTGCCTCCATCGTTGGAGATGCGCACATAGCGGTCGACGAGGAAGGCACGGGCGGGATCGTTCTCCAGACTGTAGTAGCTCACCGCTACCTGTCCCAGACCGTTGACCGCCACCGAGGAGGTGAAGGTGGGGGCATCCAGGGGCGCGGCGCTGACCCGCCGTGGAGCGGACCAGGTCTGGCCGTCGTCGCGAGAGCGCATGAAGGTGATCTGGTCGACACCACTCCACCGGCTGTCCTGCCAGACCAGGTACTGATGGCCGCTGGTGGGGTCGATGGCGAAAGAGGGCAAGATGTCGCCACTGCGAATGTCCGGCACGCCGACCGATCCCAGAATGCCGATGACCCGCGGCGACGACCACCGTCGGCCACCGTTGCGACTGCGGGAGAAGTAGAGCAGCAGGGTGTCGTCGCCACCCCGCCTCCCCGCCCAGACCACGTAGACAGTGCCGTCGGGACCGACCCTGGGAATGGCTCCGATGTTGGTGGGTCCGCTCCGCACCAGCCGGGGGCGCCGATAGCTGTCGCCGCCGTTGTCGGAGCGGGCGACCACCAAGTCCTGGCTGACCACGTTCTGGCCTGAGGGATCCGCCACGTTGATGTCCCAGGCGACGTAGATCCGGCCCCGAAAGGGACTCTCGGGATAGGTGTCGATGGTCAGCGCCTCCTTGTCGTTGAAATCCACCAGCGAGCTGGCGACCTCCACCGGGTTCTCCCAGGTGAGGCCGCCGTCGGTTGAGCGGCTGACCTGGATGGCGTTGTCCGGGTTGGACTCGTTGAGCACCAGGCTGGCGAAGTAGACATCGCCATCGGGTCCGAACTCCACCCAGGGATCGGAGGCCCGATCCCAGGGGCCACCGCTCACCAGAGTCAGGCCCGGCAGCAGGCTCTCGGCCCAGGTGCGACCGCGATCGAAGGAGACGGCCACATTGAGCGATTGGGCACCTCCGTCTTCGAAGCGGTTCTCCTGCCAACCGGCCACCAGATGCTTGGGGTTCAGCGGGTTGGCGTGCACGTAGGGCTCGGCCTGGGTGCCGGGTTGGGGATGGTTTTCCATGTCCAGCAGATCGTCGTTGACCCGACGAGGCTTTTTGGTCTTGGCAGCGTCGGTCTGAGCCAGCGGCGTGAACCGATCGCCCCGGGGAGCCGGCTGCCAGTCGCCCCGCGGGATCACGCCACCCGAGAATTCGAACCCTCGTCGATGGTTGTGCTCGATCCAGGCGCTGCGGGAGAAGGTTGGCTGTTCGTCGTCGGCGCTGATGGGTCGGGGCTGGAGAGCCAGACCGAGCCCGGCCAACAGGATCCACGCCATGAACCAGCTGCCAGGTCGGATGTGACGGACCGCTACAATCATGCGAACCTCCTCCGGAAGATGATCCCGTCTCCTAGCTTACGCGACGTGGCGGCCGGATGACCGCAACGACCGACGGCTGACCCCTGGCGCTGACGCTGTTGACACTCCCCGGGGGCTTCGCGATACTTGGCCGTCCTCCGGGCTCCGCGACCGACCCCATCGTCGTGCGGCGGCCTCCCGAGGTCTAGACACAGTCGAGCGCAACCCCATGTCCGAGAGACAAGACGTCATTCTGGGCGCCGGCCTGGCCGGTATGACCGCTGCCTATACCCTGCAACGTGCGGGTGAGGACCACTGGCAGGTCTACGAGCGGGAGAGCAATGTCGGCGGCCTGGCCCGGACCATGGAGGTGGACGGCTACCGGTTCGACTACGGCCCCCACATCTTGTTCACCATCGACAAGGAGATGGAGGAGATCATTCGGGACCTGCTGGGAGACAACTTCCATGCTCAGGAGCGCCGGGCCTACATCTATCACCGCGCCCACGATCTCTACACCAAGTTTCCCTTCCAGGCCCACCTCTACGGTCTGCCGGTCAACATCGTCAAGGACTGCCTGGTCGGGTTGGTGGAGGCGGTCCAGGCGCAGTCCCGTAGGGAGTTCGATCCGCAGAACTACGACGAGTGGATGCACGGCTTTTTCGGCAAGGGGATCGCCGAGCATCTGATGATCCCGTACGCCAAGAAGATTTGGACGGTGGAGCCCGACACCATGGACTTCAGCTGGATCGGACGTCGCGTGCCCACCCCCGATGTGGAGCGCATCATCCGGGGAGCACTCTCCGACGAGGTGGAACAGGTCGGCGCGACCTCCAATTTCTGGTACACCAAGGTCGGCGGCATCGAGCCGCTGCCCACGGCCCTGGGTCAGCGGGTCCGGAACGTCCATCTGGAGCGCATCGCCGAACGAATCGAGCTGCCGGCCAAGCAGGTGGTGTTCGCCGACGGCGAGGTGGTTGCCTTCGATCAGCTGGTCTACTCGTTACCGCTCTGTTACATCCCGCGGTTCATCCCCAATCTGCCACCCGAGGTCCAGGCGGCCTGCGAGGGGCTGCGCTATCAGGGAATCTACTGCGTCAACGTGGGGGTCGACCGGGAAGCCATCTCCGACAAGCATTGGATCTACTACTACGAGGACGAGTTCCCCTTCCACCGCCTGTCGCTGCCGGCCAATTTCAGCCCCGACTGTGTACCGCCGGGCAAGAGCTCCATCGCCACCGAGGTGGCCTTCTCGGATGTGCGGCCGCTGGACAAGGAGACCGCGGTGGAAAAGACCATCGACGGATTGATCGCCGCCCGGCTGATTACTCCGGACGACAACATCTCCCTGGTCCACACCGAAGAGATCCTGCCCGCCTACATCATCTACGACCTGAATCACGCCCGGTATGTGGAGATCATCCGCGACTACCTGGAGGAGCATGGGATCCGCACCGTGGGTCGGTTCGGGGAGTGGCAGTACTTCAATATGGACCACTCCATGCGCAGCGGCAAGACCGCCGCGGACGAGATCCTGGCCGACCGTAGCTGAAGCCAGATGTCCGCACCGGCACGAGATCCAGCAGCCCCCGTCGCGGTCATCATCGTCAACTGGAACGGTGCCCGGGACACCCTCGAGGTCCTCCACGAGCTGGACGGTGTCGAGGGCCCACCGTTGCGGGTAGTGGTGGTGGACAACGGCTCGACCGACGACTCGGTGGACCTCCTGCGCCGCGACGCTCCCCATATCGAGCTTCTGGAGACCGGTGAGAATCTCGGTTTCGCCGGTGGCAATCTGGTGGGTCTCCGGCACGTGCTCGCCACCGAGGACTGTGGCTGGATCCTGCTGATCAACAACGATGTGGCGATCGATCCCGGTTTTCTGCCACCGCTGATCGCAGCCTGTCTCGATCCTGGAGTGGGTGCGGCGGCGCCGAAGATCTACTACTTCGAGCCCCGGGATCTCCTCTGGTCGGCAGGCGGTCGGTTGCGGCTGCGGGAGACGGTCACCGAAGAGATCGGTCAGGGTAGAGAGGACGGTCCGGCCTACTCCGAGGACGCGGATATGACCTATCTGACCACCTGTTGCCTGCTGATTCCGAGGGATGTGCTGGAGCGTGTGGGTCCTCTCGATCCGGTCTACTTCATCGGTGTCGACGACGCCGACTGGAGTCGACGGGCCCAGGATGCTGGCTACCGGCTCCGCTATGTGGCCGCCAGCCGGATCTGGCACAAGGTGGCGGTCTCCACCGGCGGCAGCTATACGCCTTTCAAGACCTTTCATACCGGCCGCAGCAACACCCTCTATGCCCGCCGGCATTTCGGCACCCTGGGACTCGTGGCCTTTCTCGGTGCCAACATCGCCGCTCTGACAGGCGCCATGCTCAGGGAGCTGCCCCGGGGGAATGCCAGGGCCGTCACCGCCAAGGCCCGGGGGATCTGGCGCGGCCTCCGCGATCCCCTGCCCGACCCACCCAGCCTGTCTGACTCCTGAGCGCCCTGCGGGTCTCTAGGGAGCCTCGGTCACCGCATCGGCCCGGAACTGCTGCCGGTGGTTGAAGAGCCGCAGATAGCTCAGCAGCACAGCGCCGACCGTCCCCAGTCCGGTCACCGAGGCGATGAGGAACATGATGACGATCTGGTACTTGACCGCCTCCGCCGGCGGTACTCCGGCCAGCAGCTGACCGGTCATCATCCCCGGCAGGCTGACCAGACCCGCCACCGTCATGGAGTTGAGGATGGGGATCATGCCGGTGCTTACCGCCTGGCGAACCGAGGGACGCGCCGCTTCCCACCGGGTTCCTCCGAGGGTGAGATAGAGCTCGACTTCATCTCTACCCTTGACCAGTGATTCGGCGAACCGGTCGAGACCCAAGGAGATTCCGGTCAGTGCATTCCCCAGGATCATGCCCAGCAACGGGATGGCGTATTGGGGCAGATACCAGGGTTCCACCCGGACGATGGCGCCCAGGGCGATCGCGGCCACCACCCATGAGCTGACCAGGATGGAGAGCGTGCTGCTGATCCAGATCCCCGGGAACCGCCGGGAGGTTCGGCGCACCGCGGCGTGGCCGGCGATCAGTACCATGGCCAACCCGAGACCGAGCACCGGGGCCCAATGATCGAGCGAGAAGATCTTCTGCAGTACCAGACCGACCAGCAGCAGCTGGACTGTCGTACGGATAGCGGCGATGAGCAGACGTTGGCCGAGTCCCAGCTTCAGAAAGAAGGACAGGGCTCCGTTGATGAGAATCAGCAGCGTCGCCAGGGCCACCTGCCAATAGGCGAGCTCGAGATAGCTGGTCTCGGCGGTCATCGGGCCTCCTGCAGACGGCCGCCTTCGAGGTTCAGGATCCGGTCCGAGACCCGGCTGGCCTGTGCCGGGTCGTGGCTCACCCAGATGTAGGCCCGGTCAGTCGAGGCCGCCGAATACCAGCCCTGTACGCAGCGCTCCAGGGCCGCGGTGGACTCGGGATCGAGGGCCGCCGAGGGCTCATCGAGGAGCAGCACGGTCGGTTCGCACAGCAGCGCCCGCAGCAGAGCGACCAGCTGGCGCTCGCCGCCCGAGAGCTCGGTGGTTCTCTGGGCGAGGAGATTCCCTTGCCGACCGAGATCTCTCAAGAGATCGTCGACCGGTTGCCGCTCGAAGCTCCGGTGCTTGCGAACGCGCAGCGAAAACGGCATTCGCAGGTTGTCCTCGACGGTGCCTTCGAGGAGCGGCGATCGTTGCTGCAGATAGAGGACGCGAGAGCGATACTCCGGCACGCAGGAATCGGCCACCGCTTCTCCGCACCAGTCGATCGTCCCCTGGTCCACGGGATCGAGCAGGGCCACGGCTCGCAGGACCAGGCTCTTTCCCGAACCGGTGGGGCCCACCAGGGCCAGCCGATCCCCGGGCCGGACTTCGAATCCGATCTCGTGGAAGAGCCAGCGGGAGCCGTCGGGATGTCTACGACCCAGATCCTGGACGGTCACCAGGGAGTCCGTCGCGGTTGGCGGTCCCGCCGGTAGCTTGGGGTTCATGCGATGTCAGTCGGCGGGGCTCGAGTGTGCGGGGACCCCCACGGCGACATGCCCGGCCGGAACGTCGTCGAGCACCACGGCCCCAGCACCGATGAAGGCGTCGTCCCCGATGGAGATCCCGCCGAGGATCTTGGCGCCGGCGCCGCAGGTGACGCGATCACCGACAGTGGGACAGTCGTCCCTGTCGAAGCGGGCCTCGCCCAGGGTCACCCCCTGGAGGAGGGTGCAGTCCTCACCGATGACCGTGGTGCCACCGACGACGATGCCGACTCCGTGGGGGATGTAGAGGCCGCCGCCGATCTGTGCCTGCGGCAGAATGTCGATGCCGCAGAAGGCCACCGAGAGTCGCCGGCAGAGGGCGGGCAGCAGCGGTATCCCGGTGCGTCGGAAGCTGCTCGCCATCCGGTAGGCGATGAGAGCCTGGAATCCGTTGTCGAGCAAGAGTGCGTCGATCAACGTGCGGACCGTTCCCCAACCCTTGATCTCCTGCAACCGATGGAAGTCACGGCTCAGTCTGGGCCACATGGGCCTAGTTTCCCACGAATCGGCGGAGTTTCTGATGCAGGGCCGAGATCCAGAAGTAGTAGCCCGAGACCTTGCGTCGAAACCTCGCCGGATCGTCTCGCGGGTAGACCATCATCCTGGGGATGGCCAACACATCGTCCATCGGTGGCTCACCTGCATAGGCGGCGCGGAAGCCTGCCGCCCGCACTGCGTTTCGCACCGCGTCGTCGTGATGGGCGAAGGGATAACAGAAGTCCTCGATCGGACGTCCCAGCTCCTCGCTCAGCTGCCTGCGGGCCAGGTGGATCTCGTCGTGGAATGCCACCGGGTCGCAGCGGGTGAGGTCGCGGTGGGTCATGGAGTGGCAGCCGACATCGTGGCCGCGGTCGCACCACTCCGACAGCTCCTGAGATCTGGCCAGGCGGCCGCTCGAAGTCCGGCTGGCGTCGCCGTCCGGATGGCCGAGATCGACCTCCTGCCCCAACAGGCCGGCGGGTACAAAGACCGTGGCGCGGGCGCCTGTGTCCTGGAGCAGATCCGCCGCCCGAGCCAGGTCGTCGGCGAATCCGTCGTCGATGGTGATCAGCACCGCCCGGCGGGGCGTCTGTCGTCGACTCCAGGCCTGGTAGGCCTCGTCCAGGGACAGGGTGCGATAGCCACGATCGGCGAGCCATCGCAGCTGGGCTCGGAACTGGTCTTCGGAGATCCAGAGATCGGTGTCGCCGGCCTCCGGGGTGCCGAAGCGGTGGTACATGAGGACCGGCAGGATCGGTCGGGGGAAGAGGCTCAACTGCGACCCTCTCGTGCCAGCTCGTCCAGCAGGTCGCCGAATCGATCGGCCTGTCGGTCGACGGAGAAGGCCAAGGCTCGTTGGCGGGGCCGATCGGCCCAGTCACGATCCACAGCCTGTGTCAGAGCTTCGGCGTAGGCAGCCGGGGTCTGGTCCGCCACCAGCAGGCCACCATCGCTGACCAGGTCGGAACGGATCCGGTCCCGGGCCGTGACCACCGGTCTGCCGCAGGCCATGGCCTCGAGAACCGCCAGAGCGCCCGATTCGAGAGGTGAGGTCAGGAGCGTCACATCGGTGGCGGTGTAGAGACCCGGCAGATCGGCTCTGTCCATGGTGAGCCGACGATATCGAGCCTCACCGAGCTTCGCCAACGCCAACGAGTCGACCTGCTCCTCGAGTGGCCCGGCGCCGGTAATCACGAGCGAGAGGCCCGCTCCGGCCACGGCCTCGACGGCCAACAGGGGTTCCTTCTCCGGCGACAGGGCACCCACGAACAGCGCCACCGGGCCTGCCAAGGGGAGGTCGATGGGAGCGGCCTGTGGCTGAAAGAGCTGGCAGTCGATTCCCTGCGGAATGACCTCGACCCGCAGACCGGGGACCTCGGCTCGCACCCTCTCCGCCAGCTCAGGATTGGCCGTGACATAGGCATCGGGTCGTCGGCGGGCGAAGGGCAGCTCCCAGCCGGGATGACTGCTGTGGGCGTAGTCCAGGAGTCGGGCACCAGTCAGTCGTCGCACCGCACCCAGGATGAAGCCGCCCCAGAGACCGGTCTCGTGCCAGATGACCTGATAGCGCCCCCGGAGCAGCGCCGGCAGGGACAAGAGCAGGTGGGAGGTCCACTCGGTGTGAATGGGATCGAGGTAGAGCGTATCCAAGACCTTGCGCCCCGTGCGGCTGCCGAGATAGAGCGGCTCCAGGAACGATCGGGGAATGGCCGGCCGCCGGACACCGCCGGGTCCCTGGCCGGATCTCGAGTAGACATGCAGCTCGAAGCGATCCTGCAACCGCGGCAGGAGCTCTGCCAGCATGGTCTCGGCCCCTCGCGGGATCACGCCGTAGCCGGAGAGGACCACTGCAACGCGGGGTTTCACGCCTGGACCTCACCGCTGAAGAAGAAATCCCGAAAGGGGCGGTAGAAGCGCCGGACCAGGATGGCACCGATGGCCGCTACCGCCAGTATCGAGGCTGCGAAACGGCTCCAGGTCGCCGGAGGCAGCAGGTAATGGATGGTCAGGAAGAAGGGCAGCGGCAGGAGATAGACGAATAGCAGCTCGCCCACCAGGTGCCAGAACTCGCGGCCACAGATACGGTAGACCCGCCACGCCATGAGCAGATGGCCCAGCATGAGGTAGTAGGCCCAGGCCATGCCGTCGGTGCCCATACGCTGCGCCAGAAACCAGCCGAATCCGATGAGCGAGACGATGTTGACCACCACGATGACCAGCCAGATCCGGTCCTCCCGGTGCGCCTTGAGCATCTCGCCACCCAGCAGGTTGAACGGGTCCACCAGCGGCAGGAAGCAGAGAATCCGCAGCAGATGCACGGCTTCCTGCCAGTTCTCGCCCAGCAGGATTTTCAGCAACACGATCTCGGCGTTGAAGAAGAGGAAGTAGGCCACCAGCACTTCGCCCGCCAGGATGGCCACGGTGGCCAGACGATAGGCGCCGACAAAGCGGGCGCGATCGTCGATGAATTTGACCAGCGCCGGATAGATCGCTCGGACCAGGGCCGGCACCATGAGGACCTGTGCCCGCAAGGCCCAGAGAAAGGCCTTCTCGAATTGACCTACCATATAGGTGGTGTCGACGGCCTCGACGATGTAGCGGCCGACAAAGGGAGTCGAATTGGCCAGCAGGGCAATGACAAAGAGCAGGGCGCTGCGCCGGAGCAGCCCCGGAATCGGCCCCAGTCGAAGCTCGATGGGCATCTGCCCCCAGGCCCGGATCCAGAGGATCAGCATGTAGAAGAAGGCGGCGACCAGCTCGCCGATAACGAAGCTCCAGACCCCGAAGCCCTGCCAGGCCAGGGTGATGGAGGTGGCGGCCAAGATGAAGCCGCGCCCGATCTCGGGTCCGACCAGCCGAGTGACGGCCAGCTCGCGCTCGAAGAAGACGCGTGGCACCACACCCAGGCCCTCGATCAGGACCCAGAGGGAGAGCACGCGGAGCACCGCCGGCAGGTCGGGGTCCATGGCGCCGAACCAGGGAGCGGCCAGTACCAGACCGACGGTGACCAGAATGCCGGCACCGATCTCCCAGAGGAGGATACTGCCGTAGCGACCCTTCGGGTCGCGGACCAGTTCGTAGGGCAGACCCTGGTCGCGGACAAAGCCGGCGATGACCACCGTCGACCAGGCGAGGGCGAAGAGACCGTGGCCCTCGGGGAGGACCAGGCGGGCCAGGGTCAGATCGGCGATCAGCCGAAGCGCAGTCCTGCCGATCTGACTGCCGCTGGCGGCCAGTAGCGAGTGGAGGAATCTTTTCTCGGTGGTCACCATGGCCGATTCAGGGGTCCTGCCAGTGTTCCAGGATGGTCCGGTACCAGGCCATCTTGAAGGCGACCACTCCGGGGTAGGCCCGCCAGGCGGGACGCAGTATGGGGTGCCTGAGGAAGATCTGCAGGCTCGAGATGCAGGACTTGACGGGTCGAGTCAGAGCCAATCGGCGACGGCTCTTCCAGGTCGGTCCGCTGTCGAACACCTGTGGATGCTTGCGGCGAAAGGCGTGGAAATGACGCCCGTACCAGGCAGCGTGTTGTTCGAGAGCCCGACGGTCGGCCCGCACATCCGCATGTTCCACCTGGGCGCCGGGCTCGAACCAGACCTCGAGGTCGAGGGCTCGGGCTCGCAGGATCCAATCGAAGTCCTCGCTGGTGATCAGCTCCTCATCGAAGGGGCCCACCAGGTCCCAGGCCTGTCGTCGAACTCCCAGATTGAGGCTGCCCATGGGTTGCTCCGAGCCGGCTCCGGCGGGTCGATCGCTCAGCAATTCGTTGAACGAGGCGATGTTGTCAGCCACCGACCACAGATTGCCGGAGAGGGAGAAGCGGACGCTGCCACCGACGACCGGCGAGCTCTCGAGAGCCCGCAACAGACCCGATGCCCAATTCCTCGCTGGACGGCAGTCTGCATCGGTGAACAGGAGATTCGGCCCCCGGGCGGCTTCGACCCCGAGATTGCGCGCCGCACCGGCCCCCAGGGGTAGGTCGGTCTCGAGAAACCGCACCGATCCGTCTCGCGGTACCAGCCCGGGGGTGTCGCGACCCACGACGATCACCTCGAAGTCGTCCAGGTCGATCTCCTGGGCTGCCACGGCCGCCAGGGTGTCGTCGATCAGGGGCGAATCCAGGTTGGGGATGACGATAGATGCCTTGAGTCCCATCCTCGGGTCCCTATGGTAGTGCGACCGGTGCTGTCGAGCGAGCCGACCAAGGTTGGTATCTGGCTATGGGAGAGCAGTCGTCGGCCCGTCCACCGAGGACCAGAGAGTATCCGATCGTGAGCAGATCGAGGCGTCGCAGACGGCGGACAGCTCTCTCAGGCGCAAGTCTAGTCCGGCTCTTAGACGCCGGAGGGTCTATGCTATGGTCTCGCGGCCCATGATCACCTCGGGTCAGGTCCCTGAAGACAGATGAGGAAAACCGGCATGCACGCAACGGTCTTGTCTCTGGCGGGACTCCTCTGGGCGGTGGGTTGCGGCGAAGCACCGTCGACCTGGCCCGTGGCCTTCGATCTGGTGGCGGGCGTCGGAGTGGCCGATTCCTGGACCGAGACCCAGGTGATCGAGCTGGCCTCGCCCCGGGGTCGACGTCACTTGATCTCTGGCTGGACCGAAGATCGCTGGGACCGGCAGCGTCGGCGAGGATTCGTAGCCAATCGGGGTCCTCGATCGGTGCTCCGATTCGAGGTCATCGAGCCGCGGCCTTTGACGCTTCGCTTCCACGCCGGGCCGACGGATCAGCAGGAAGGCGAGGCCGTCCAGGTGGAGGTGGGGCTCAACGGCTATCCGGTGGGCGGTCTGAGGCTCGAGAAGCGCCCGCGGAGGCATCGTATCCCGGTGGGAGCCGATCTGCTGCGGGTCGGCACCAATGAGCTGACACTCAAGATGTCGGGAGGAAGAGCTGGGACCAACCCGAAGGCCAAGTGGTACCAGATCGAGATGCAGTTCGGTGACGGCGAGGATCCACTCGCGCCCTTCATTGCCGCCGACGGCGACGCCGTGATGATGCCCTTCGGTACCCGCCTCGAGTACACCCTGCAGCTGCCGCAGCAGAGCGTCTTCGTGATCGATCGTCTGCAGTACGTTGGTCCAGCCGGGGGCGAGCTGAAGCTGCGGGTCGAGGAGGACGGGCGACCACCGGTCGAGCACTCCGTGGTCAGCGAGTCTACCGACGAAATCGCCATCGATCTGGCCGCCTCCGCGCCACGGATCGTCCGCTTGGCACTGTCGGCCGACCATCCGGCCCCGGATCCCGCGGGTGGAGCCGGGATCCTGCTCAGCGGCATGGCGATTCACGCACCCCCCAAAAAGCCTCTACAGGATGTCGATTCGCAGACCCTGAATAGTCGCAGGTTCTCGGGCGGTGGGCGGCCCAATATCCTGCTCTATGTGGTTGATACGCTGCGGGCCGATCATCTGGGGATCTACGGTTACGATAAGCCGGTCTCACCCGCTCTGGACGATTTTGCCGAGGACGCCACCGTCTTCGACAACGCCATCGCCCAATCCTCCTGGACGCGGGCGGCCATGGCCTCCATCTTCACCGGTCTCTGGCCGGTCAAGCACGCCACCAACGGCCGCAAAGACATCCTCGATCCGGGCGCCACGACCCTGGCCGAGATCCTGAGCGAGGCCGGCTACCTGACCGCCGCCAAGGTGCGCAACTGGAACGTCTTCCCCGTCTTTGGCTTTCGCCAGGGCTTTCAGGATTTCCAGCGCGTGCGGGAGGGGAAGGCAGATCGAGTCAACCGGCTGGTGGAGGGCTGGTTGCGCTCGCGGCCTGAGGACCAGCCCTTCTTTCTCTGGGTCCATACCGTTGACCCGCACGAGCCCTATCGTCCTCCCGAGTCGACCCGTGAGCTGTTTCTCGAGGAGGGCCAGGAGGAGTTCGCGCTCGATCGGCATCCGGCGTTCAAGCTCACCCGCGAGATGAGCGCCGAGGAGCAGCGGCGGGTGGCGAAGTATCTGCTCTCCCTCTACGATGGAGAGATCGCTTTCAATGACCGTGCCTTCGGCGAGCTCGTGGATCTGCTGGAGGAGCTCGAGCTGTTGGATTCGACCGTCGTCATCTTCGTCTCGGACCACGGGGAGGAGTTCCTCGACCACGGCACCTGGGGCCACGGTCGCAACCTCTATGCCGAGAACCTCAACGTGCCGCTGGTGATTCGCTTTCCGGACCGTGGGCACGGCCGCAGGGTTGCCGAGATCGTGCAGCAGATCGATCTGCTGCCTAGCCTGTTGGAGTACGTCGGGCTGCCGGTGCCACCTGGGGTGGAAGGCCGTTCGTTTCTACCCCTGACGACCGATAAGGGCGCTGTGGCGACTACGGGTTTTTCGACGGCCTTCTCGTTCCTGCACCTGGACGGAGCGGTCTATCGCAGTCTGGTCGATGACGAGTGGAAGCTGGTGCAGCGACTCGACGACGACGGTTCGGTGGTCCAGACGTCGCTGTTCCATCGGATCGACGATCCGGTGGAGGCCTCGAACCTGATTCTCGAGAACCCGATCCGAGCCCGATTCATGGAGCTCAATCTGCAGGCCAAGATGGCGGAGGGTAGCGTGCTGACCACCTCGGAGGCGGAGCTCGACGAGGAGACGGAGAACGCTCTCAAGGCCCTCGGCTATCTGCAGTAGGCGACGGTACAGTAAACTGCCGGCTCTGATCATGCGTCGCTCCACGGGTCTCGCCCTGCTCTGTCTGACCCTGTTCCTGGTGGCTTTTCCGCTGGTGGTGGAGAAGCCGGGTCTACCCATGACCCTGAAGGCGGATGAGCCGGCCTACTACCTGATGGCCCTCAGCCTGGCGCGAGATGGAGATCTCGAGTGCGACACCGGGGATCTGACCCGGCTCTTCGACGAGTATCCCTATCTGGCGACCTTCAATCTGATCCTGGCGACCGACGACGGCTGGCACACTGTTTTCTTCGGCAAGCCCTATATCTACTCGCTGTTCGCCTCGCCGCTGGCGGGACTCTTCGGCGCCAATGGCCTGGTGGCCTTCAACATGCTCCTGCTGATGGGCATGGTCTGGATGGGCGCCGTCTATCTGGGCAGCTTCAACTCCTCCTCGCTGGCGGCGGTCTACGCCACCGGCTTCTTCGTTCTGAGCAGCGCCTTCGCCTATGTCTTCTGGCTCCACCCCGAGATCTTCAACATGGCCTGCGTGGCCGGGTCTCTCTTCCTGGTGATGCATCGTTTCGACCGGTCGCCACAGGTCGGGCGTTGGTCGCAGCTCCAGGCGCGAATCTTCGGTGAGGCGGCCAGGCCCGCCTGGTCCGGGGCGCTCCTGGCGCTGGCGGTCTACAACAAGCCGATGCTGGCTGCCATGGCTCTGCCGCCGCTCTTTGTCTGGTGGCAGCGCCGTCAGTGGCGCCGAATGACGGTCTGGGCGGTGGCCGCGGTGGTGGCCATGGGCCTGGTGGCCGGGCTGGCGATCGGACTGACAGGCCATCCAAGTGCCTACCTCGGTGTCGAGCGGATGGGCGTGCCGGTGTTCGATCCCCAGCAGATGCCGGTGCGCCCGGCGGTGCGCGAGGCGACGGAGACACCGACCACCAATTCGTGGACCTGGCTGGCGCGCATTCCGGAGGTCGATCTCGGTGAGCTCACCTCGCATGTGGGGTACTTCTTCGTCGGTCGGCACACCGGGCTGGTGCCCTACATGCCCTTTGCGGTTCTCAGTCTCTTGCTCTTTCTGATCCATGGGCGACGCAGCGCGGTCCGCTGGCTGACGCTGGCCTCCCTGGCTTCCATCGCGCTCTTCTTCCTGATCTGGATTCCCTTCAACTGGCACGGCGGCGGCGGTTTCGTCGGCAACCGCTACTTCGTCAACGTCTACCCCGGCTTTCTCTTTCTGGTCACGCGCATCCGACCCGCCTGGTTGACCGCCGTCGGCTACGGGCTGGGCGGTCTGCTGCTGGGACCGATCGTCTTCACACCGTTCGGCGCACCGGTACCGGAGCCGACTCTGCAGGCCCATGTGCGCAACGCGCCCTTCCAGCGCTTTCCCCTGGAGCTGGACTTTCGCAAGAAGTTGCCGGGCTACCATGGCGGTTCGCTGTCGGGGGCCTATTTCTACGGCCGTAAAGACGTCTTCGAGCCCAAGAGGGACGATCTCTGGATCCACGGGGCGACCGCGGTGGAGCTGTGGATGATCACCGGCTCGCCGATTGAGGAGCCGGGAATCTTCCAGGTGCGCAACGACGCTCCCACCAACCGGGTGGTGATCGATCTCGGTGGTGATGTACGGACTCTCGAGTTCGACGGACCGACGGCTGCCAGAATCGAGACCCTCGAGCTTCTACCCAGCGCCAAACCGGTGCTGCTGCAAGAGGGCAAGCGGACCGTCTACGCCTATCGCCTGCGCATCCAATCGAGCTCGGGATTCAACCCTCGGGCGGCCGAGAACGCCCGTCGCAAGAATCCGGTCAACGAGTTCTATCGCGGGGTGGCGATGAGCTTTCTGGGTAGCCGAGAGGACCTCGATCGGGATCTCTTCGGTGTGGAGTGGGGACCGTGTCAGCTGCCCGAGGAAGTGGCGGTCGGCCAGATCTTCACCGTTCCGGTCCAGCTGACCAATACCAGCGACCAGGTCTGGCCGGCGCGCGGTCCGACCCGCGTGAACCTCTCCTACCGCTGGCTCGATAGCGAGGACCGGCCGCTGTCGATCGAAGGCCGGCGAACGCAATTCGCCCGCGATGTCGCTCCGGGAGCGAGCCTGCAGGTGGAGGCGGCGATTCAGGCCCCTGGGGAGCCAGGCAGCGTCTGGCTGGAGCTCGATCTGGTGCGCGAACGGGTCAGCTGGTTTTCGAAGAAGAGGTACTCGGAACCCTGCCGGGGCCGGATCGAGGTGGCCACCGGGCAGGCTACTGGATATAGCCCAGAGCCTTGAGTTGGCGACGGGTCTCTTCGTCCATCTCCTGGTGCTCTTCGGTCGTCGCGCCTTCTTGCACCCGAACCTCGAAGGGAGGCTCCGACCACAGCTTGTGGAGCGCCGTCTTCAGCCGGCGCTCGGCCTCGTGGTCCTGGCCGATGAGATTGACGGTCTCACCAGGGTCGGTCTGCAGATCGTAGAGCGCGAAGGGCTGGCGCATACCGGCGATCCATCGCTGCTCACCCCAATCCTGGGCATAGATCATCTTGTAGCGGCCATCGGTGACCGCCCTCTGCCACAAGGGCTTGACGGCGTAGCCGGCCTCCGAGAAGGCGTAGCGGGTCTCCTGGAGTGACGGCTCCCCGGTGAGCCGAGGCCAGAGCGATCGACCCTGCATCCACTGTCCGTCAACCAGCTCGACCCCGGCGGCTTCGAGCAGCGTGGGAGCCAGCTGCAGGAGCTCCACCGGCGCACCATCGACCCGCGGCTCCAGGACACCCGGCTGATGGAAGATCAGCGGCACCCGCAGACAGGTCTGGAAGCTGAAGCGTCCGTGATCGAAGTAGTACTGATGCTCGCCGAGCGATTCGCCATGATCGGAGGTGATGACCGTCAGGGTGTCGTCCATCAGCCCGCGGCCGTCGAGGAACTCGAGTAGCTCGCCGAGCTTGGCATCCACGTAGGCGATCTCCGAGTCGTAGCGTGCCTCATAGAAGGCCAGGTCGTCCCGTTCATCGAGAACCTGTTCTCGGCCGATGCCGGTCATCTGTCGCCGAGGCCGGGAGAGATCGATGTCGACCTTCTCCGTCGGATCGGCGTGCTCGTCGTCGACGAACTTGTTGGTCCACGGCTCCGGAGCCTGGTACGGCGAGTGGGGGTCGAGGTAGTGGACCCAGAGGAAGAAGGGCTGCTCGGGGTCGTGATCCTCCATCACGGTCTCCACGAGCTGGTTGATCATGCCGGCACCCGTCGGGTCGATGCCCGGCTCGGGAGGATTGAGCTTCCAACTCTCGATATAGGTGGAGAAGCCCTGATGGAAATTGAACTCGCTGGCCACCGCCCCGTTGGCCACTACCGCCCGGTTGACGTAGCCCTGCTCCTCGAGGATCTCCGCCAGCATGAGGAACTGGTCGGGAAGACGCGTACCGATCTTGCGAATGATGCCGTTGTCCTTCGGATAGCTGGAGGTGAACATGGAGGCGAAGGACGGACCGGTCTTGGGCCATTGGACGATCGGCACTTCGAACCGCACTCCTTCGGCGGCCAGTCCATCGATGATCGGCGAGGTCTGGCGCTGGTAACCGTAGGCCGAAAGGTGATCGGCACGGAGAGTGTCGATGGTGACCAGCAGGATATTGCTCGGGCGCCGCGGTTCGGCCTGCTGGCAGGCGACGGTCAGACCGACCACCAGAAGTACCGTCGGGAGCCGATGGATTGCGCGTCTGCAGAAGCCGGTCAACAAGGATCTGGGATCTCGGATTGGATTGGAGTCCGGCGGTGGACCCGGAGCGGAATTATATGCCACCCTCGGGCGCCCGTCTCGCTGCAACGGGCCCCGGGTCGGGCACTCGAACCGGTGCGGCGCTCGCGGTATGCTCGTTGCGCGGTCCGCCGTTTCTCGGCGGCCCGATAGCACCGGTTCATCGATCTCTCTGTCCGTGACCACCTTGAGCACGCAGAATCCACAACAGCCGATGCGAGCCCTCTATGGCGGAGTTCTGGCAGGGCTTCTGACCGCTCTGCTAATCGGCGTCCTGACCTTCGACCGGCAGTCGTGGCCAGCGCTCGTCGGCGACGAGGCAACCTATCTCATGGCGGCCGAGAGCCTGGCCTGGGATTTCGATCTGCGCTACGAAAGGCAGGACTACGATCGTTTTCTCGAGCACTGGCAGCTGGCACCCGAGGGTCTGATCTTGCAGGGTGGATCCGATGGCGACAAGGTCACCTTCGGCAAGCCCTTCTTCTACTCCCTCTGGGTGGCACCGTTCTCTCGCCTGTCGCCCTCACGGGGACCCTTTCTGGCCAACTGGTTGGCGCTGTTGGTGGCGGCGGTGCTGGCGAGCCGCACTCTGGAGCAGACGGTGGGGGCGGCAGCACCCCTGTGGGTCGCCATCTCGCTGTTCGCCTCGGTGGCCTTTGCCTACGCCTTCTGGGGGCATGCCGATCTCTTTCTACTGGCGCTGACTGCCAGCGCCCTGAGCCTCGCCTTCTGGCGAGCCGAGGGCGAGGGCGGTGTCGGAGCCGACCGCGGCTGGGCTCTGCGCTGGTCTCTGGTGGGTCTGCTCCTGACCATGGTGGTGTTCAGCCGGCCCTTCTACCTACCTCTGTTCCTACCGGCAGTCCTGGCGCTGCCTCGCGACCGGCGGTGGCAGAGTGGTCTGGCACTGGCCCTGAGCTCGCTCGTCCTGGCCTCGGCGGCGGCGATGGTGCATCGGGGTCATGGCGAGGCGTGGACGAGCTATGGCGGAGAGCGGCGTGGGTTCTACAGCAGCACCGGGTTTCCGGCGGTCGATTTTCCTCTCGAGCAGTGGCGGGAGGGTGGTGGCAATCGGGCCAACGTCGCCTGGTTCGAGGCGGCCACGCCCACCCGACTACCCAGGACCCATCCGACGCTCTGGTCCTGGAACTCCCTCTACTTCCTGGTCGGTCGCTCGGTCGGCGTCTTGCCCTATTTCCTGCCGATTCTGCTGGGACTCTTCGGACGACCCAGGGGTGCCGCGCGCTGGAGTCTGCTGGTGGCGGTGGCTCTCTCAGTGGCCGGCTTCTTCCTCTATCGACCCTTCAACTTCTATGGTGGGGGTGGCGCCCTGGCCAACCGGTACTTCCTGCCGCTGTACCCGGCCTTCTGGTTCATGGCCACGCGACCCTGCCGTCCCAGACGCCTCCTGGCCGTTGTCTTGCTGGCGGCGCCCTTCCTGTGGCCCCTGTGGAGGGAGGCACGGAGCTTTCCGCAGCGGCAGAATCACACCTGGCGATATGTGTCGAAGGCGGCCATCGGGCTGCTGCCTTTCGAGACCACCCAGAGTCATCTGAAACCGGCGGGACGATCGGACCTGGTGCACGGCACCCTGTGGGTCAAGTTCCTCACGCCGACGCTGCGGGGGAACCGGGCCGGTACGGGGCTGCTGCTCGACCGCGGCAGCCGAGGTGCTCTGCTCATCGCCTCCCAAGAGCCGCTCGAGGCGTTGCGCCTCCAGACGCTGGGCGATCCGCAGGAGCGCCTGCGCGTCACCGGTGGTGCCACGGTGTTGGACGACTCCGAGACCGCCGGGGGTCGTAGCCTGCGAATGGCCCTCGGCGGCATCCGGGCGCGCCATTCGATGTGGTGGAGTTGGCGGCCGCTCTACCTCTATGAGCTGTCGCTGGAGTCGGATTCGGAGTCGGAGGGCCGGCTGACATTCAGGCTGACGCCCGAGCGCCAAGCGACCGGGGAGGAGTCGTGAGCGTGGGGCGCGGCCTGGTCTGGCTCACCGCCGGTGGCTGCCTGGCCAGTCTTCTCTGTTGGCTGTGGGACATTACGGGGGCTGGCGCGCCGCGGGTGCTGTGCCAGCTCGTGGTGGCCCCGACCCTGATTCTCTCTCTGGTGGCGGCAGGCTGGTGGGTGATTCATCTCTGGCGACGGCACGATGGCGAGTCCGGTTGGTCGTCCGGGCGCTGGCTCTTGCTGCTACTGCTGGTCGCCCTCTGTCTACAGTGGATCGGTGTCGATTGGGAGGTGACCGGCCGCTACTACAGGGACGAGGGGATCTACTACGCGGCGGCCAACGACATCAACGACGGTGAGCTGTTTCCGAAGTCGTTCATCTACGGTCACCTGCCGTACTACCTCTACGCCATCGTTCTCTGGATCCAGGCCCTCTTTCCGCTGGCCACGACCAAGCTCGCCACCCTCGTCTTCGGTCTGAGCAAGGAGGTGGATGTCAGCTGGATTCTCCTGCGTGGTCTCAACACCACTCTGGGTGCCCTGACGGTGGTGCCGGTCTTCGTCATCGGCCAGCGGGTCGCAGGGCGTTGGGCCGCGGTGCTCGGATCCATGCTCATCGTCTTCTCACCCATCTACAACGAGATCACCCGCCTGCTGATCAGCGACGTCCCTTCGGCCTTCTGGGCGGCGGTCTGCTTGATGTTCGTGGCCATGCTGTTGGACGAGGAGAGCTGGGGGCCGTACCTGGCTGCCGGTATCGCCGCCGCGCTGGCAGCGGCCAGCAAGTTCCCGGCCGGGGTCGTGGCGGTGGCCATCGTCGGTGTCTGGGTGGCGTGGCGAATCCGGAAGCGCGACTGGTCGTGGCATCTGCTGGGCGCCGGCCTGGCCTCGCTGGGGACCTTTCTCCTGGTGATGCCAGCGTTTCTGGTCCACAGCGAGGCGGTCTTCGTCGGTCAGGGGAAGGATCTGCTGTTCGGAATTCGCCAATATGGCCGCGGAGGCTGGATCGGGGTCATGCCCGAGAGCAATGCCCTCTGGTACGGCGGTCAGTTGGTGGCGAGCTTTGGAGTTCCGGCCCTGATTCTGGGATGCATCGGCTGGCCCTGGCTGGATCGGGACTGCCGACGGCGGTGGCTCTGGATGCTGCCCTATCCGGTGGTGTTCCTGTTCCTGCTGGCGTCCATGAGCATGGTGGTCAAACGCAATCTGCTGCCCGTTCTGCCGGCCTTGGCCGCGGTCCTGGGGATCGGTCTCGCCGGCTGGCTGGAGTGGTTCCGCCGCCGGGGCTCGGGTGTGCGCTACGGTGGCTCGATGTTGCTGGTGATCGTGGCCCTGGCGGTGCCGGTTTACAAGACGATTCTGCAAACCGCCGCCTATTCCCGAGAAAGCACCCGCGAGCAGGCCGCGGCCTGGATCGACGCCAACGTGCCCCGGGGAGCCGCCATCATCAAGGAGTCCTACACTCCGCATCTGCACAAGAAGAAGTACACAGTGCACCAGACCCGGTTTGCGCCCCGGGTGCCGGTGGAAGAGATCCGTGGTGGAGATTGGGACTTCGTCCTGCTGGCCAGAAACGCCTATGGCAGGTTCCTGGACTCGGCCAACTGGGAGAAGCCGCATCACGAGCTCTTCGCCCGCGGCTACGAGGAGATGCTGCAGTTCGACAAGGTCCAGGAGTTCCTGCCCAGCCGCACCCGGATGGGACCGAGCCTGGAGCTCTACAAGGCGGACCCCAGGTCGGTCGAGTACGGACAAGGATTCCGCTACGCCTTCGAGGGGCAGGGGTTTCGCTATCCGCGAGACGATGCCTATCTGCTGCTCAAGGGGTATGTGGCAGCCGGGCGTTACAACCTCTCCGTGACGACCGAGCCGCCGGCCGCCACCGGTCGTGTCGACATCGTCACCCGAGATGGCAAGCAGGCCGGCGGATTCGTCGTCGAGCAGGGCAACGGAGAGGCCGAGCTCCCTTGGCAGGCCAAGTACTTCTTCTACATCTTCCTGCCCAAGGACACCGAGATCCTTGCCTTCGAGCTGGTGCCGGTGGAGTGAGGTGATGAGGCAGTGAAGGCCTGATCGGCTCCCTGCGGTTGCCTAGGCTTGGAGCACTGGCCGGCGCCTATCGGCGCCTAGCATTGAGCTGTGGGCAATGGGATGTGACGCAGTGACGCAGTGACGCAGTGTATCGGCCGGCCTCTTTGCCGGTCGTTGGGAGGACCCGTCAGGGACGGGTCGCGCTCATGGCGTTTGAGGGTCCGGCGCTCCCCTGCGCTCTCCGTCGCACCGGATCGGACTCGTGTTCTTAAGCCTTCGCCCTGTGCTCGTCGAGAGCCCCGTTCCGGCGTCCTCCCAACGACCGTCTACAGCGGCCTCCCGCGGATGCGTCCGCACGGGTTTCTGGACCGGCATCCATAATGGAGCGTCGTCGAGTC
>CAJHZZ010000140.1_pt1 | contig 96892 bp, 77 predicted proteins | sample 9199071 | NCBI WGS metagenome assembly CAJHZZ01 (sample SAMEA7708275, study PRJEB35096) | sediment metagenome | biome: marine neritic benthic zone biome [ENVO:01000025]; feature: sediment [ENVO:00002007]; material: shallow marine sediment [ENVO:03000034] sea grass bed [ENVO_01000059] ...
GCGGGAGCCGGTGGCTCGGCAGGCTCGGGGGTGTCGAAGGTCTCGACCTTCAGCAGTACCTCGACCAGCACCAGCTCGATGGCCGAAGCGTCGGCGGGCGGGTCTTCGACCTGTCGTTCGATGACCTCGATCTCGTAGGCATATCCCTCCTGATAGTCGAAGCCCTCGATCTCGCCGTACCAGAAGCGCCAATCCTCGTATTGGGTCTCTTTGACGAGGAAGCACTTCTGGGGTCCGACGCCGACGCAGTCGACCCGTCGATGCGCCACCCAGAGAGTCTTGGTCTCCTGTCCGGTGACGGGCTCCACCAGCGGCAACAGACTGCAGAACGCCAGCAGGCTCAGCGAGAGAAGGGTGGTTGGTCGCACGGTCGGCTCCTTGTGAGGGTCAGCCCAGGGATCTCGAGCGGGTATTGTACTGGGGACGGCGCTGTGGAACGAGGAGGAAGAGTCCATGGATCGAAGAGAGCTTCTGCAGGCGGGGCTGGCCGGCGGTCTGCTGGGCCTGACGATTTCACCGCTGGCCAGGGCGGTACCCCGAGCCGAGTCGGATTCGACGTTGTGGCTGAATTGGAACGAGAATCCCTTGGGGCTTTCACCGGCCGCTCGGGATGCCGCTAGCCTGGCGCTGGAGAGCGCCCATCGCTATCCCGACATGGCTCGTGCCGAGTTGGCCAGTCAGATTGCGGAGCGTCATGGGATCGGCCCGCGGAACATCGTTCTGGGATGCGGATCGACCCAGATCCTGAGGGCGGTGGTGGCCGCCGAAGCTGGCCGCCGGGAGCTGCTGGTCCTGGCCGAGCCCACTTTCGAGGCCGTGGTGCGATATCAGCAGCCATTCCCGTACCAGGTGGTGCGGATACCGCTCGACCGACGGTACGCTCACGATCTGCCGCGGATGCGCAAGGCCATCGGCTCTCGGCCGGCCCTGATCTATCTCTGCAATCCGAACAATCCCACCGCCACGCTGACGCCCAGTGCCGAGATCGACGCCTGGATTCGGGAGGCTCCGGGCTCTTCTCTCTTCGTCATCGACGAGGCCTACTTCGAATACGTAGAGGATTCGGGCTACTGGAGCGCTGCGAAGTGGGTGCGCCAGAGACCGAATCTGGTGGTGACCCGGACCTTCTCGAAGATCTACGCCATGGCCGGGCTACGGCTGGGCTACGGTCTGGCCCACGAGGACACGGCCCTACGTCTGCGCTCGTTCCTCTCCATCGACAACCTCACCGGAGTGGCCATCGCGGCGGCACAGGCCTCGCTGAGGGACAAGGACCTGCTGCCGAAGAGCAGAGACATGAATCGAGCCGCCGGAAGGATCGTCAAGGCCTGTCTCGATGAGCTGGGGATCGAGTACCTGCCGACCCACACCAATTTCCTCATGCACCGGGTGGAGGGCGATCTCGAGGCCTACATCGAGCGGATGCGCGAGCGACGTCTACGAGTCGGGCGACCCTTTCCACCCATGCTGGAGTTCAATCGGTTGACCCTGGGTCTGCCCACCGAGATGGAGCGTTGGGCCGAGACCCTGCGGGAGTTTCGGGCCCGAGGCTGGGTCTGAGTCGGCGGCCGGCCGCATCGGCTAGAATCCGGCTTGAGGCTCATCGGCGCTAGACAACGAGGAGATCACCGGGGTCGTGTCTGACACCAAGGGTTTGATCGACCGTACGCTGCTGCACTATCGGATCATCACCAAGATCGGTGCGGGCGGCATGGGCGAGGTCTACCTGGCCTTCGATACCAAGCTCGATCGCGAGGTGGCGCTGAAGTTGGTGCCCGAGAACTTCGCCTCGGATCCCCGTCGTCTGGCGCGATTCGAGCGCGAAGCGAAGGCCATTGCGGCGCTGAATCATCCCAACATCGTCACCATCTATTCGATCGAAGAGGATCAGGATCTGCATTTCCTGACCATGGAGCTGGTGGAAGGCAGAAGCCTGGATCAAATGGTTCCCCGGGGGGGCCTGCCGCTGGAGGAGGTCCTGGACGTCGCCGGTCCGTTGACCGAGGCGCTGGCGGCGGCTCACGAACGTGGCATCGTCCACCGGGATCTCAAGCCGGCCAACATCATGGTGACCGACGAGGGTCGGGTAAAGGTCCTGGATTTCGGTCTCGCCAAGCTGGTCTCGGAGACCTCGCCCGCCAAGCCCGACTTCACTCCCAGCCAAGCTCCCACCGAGACGGTGACCTTGACCGCAGCGGGAATCGTCGTCGGCACCGTGCCCTACCTGTCGCCCGAGTATCTCGATGGGCAGATGGCGGATCATCGGACCGACATCTTCTCGCTGGGCGTCGTCCTCTACGAGATGGTGACGGGTCTGCTGCCATTTCAGGGCCGCAGCGGCCCCGCGGTCATGTCTTCGATCATGCGGGACGAGCCGACTCCGGTATCCGACCTCAACCCTACGGCTCCCGGACATCTGGTGAGGGTCATCGAGCGCTGTCTGGAGAAGGACCCCGAAAAGCGTTACCAGTCGGCGGTCGACGTGGGCTACGAATTGGGCACGCTCAGCGGCGAGCGGTCGGTGTCGGCACCGCGGCGACCGCCGCCTCCCCAGCCGTCAGAAAAGAAAAGGTGGCCCCGATTGGCTCTGGTGGCAGCCGGTCTGGCTCTGGTTCTCCTGGTGCTGGCCGTCTGGCTCGGGCGCGATTCAAGCACCGGAGTCGACCGCGGCGACCCCGCCCAGGTGGGTACCCAGGGACTGTTCAACGCCCAGGACTGGATCATCGCCGTCATACCTTCCAAGAACCTGGCGGCCCAGGATCAGGAGCTGGCCGTGATCAACGAGGGTCTGGCGATGACCCTGACCACCAAGCTGACCCAGCTCTCGCAGAGCCACGGGCTGCAGGTCATCCCCGCCAGCATGCTGTTCGAGAAGGAGATTTCGGGTCTCGAGAGGGCTCGGCAAGAGCTGGGTGTCTCTTTGGCGCTCAACTTCAATACCCATCGTCTGGGAAACCGGATTCGGGTCAACACCCAGTTGGTCGATGTGGCGAACCGCCGGCAGGTCACCGCCGACACCGTCGATGGCGATCCCAACGACCTGCTGTCGCTGGAGGAAACGGTGACCTCTCGGGTGCTGCGGCTACTGCAGGTGAAGCTGAAACCGATGGAAGAGACCCTGTTGGCCGCCGGCACCCAGGACCCTCTGGCCTACAACTTCTATCTCAAGGGCCAAGGCTATCTGCAGGACTACCACGATCCGGCCAGCATCGAGTCCGCAGCCGAGATGTTCGAGCGGGCCCTCGAGATCGAGCCGGATTACACGCAGGCTCGCGCCGGTCTCGGCGAAGCCTTGTGGCGCAACTTCCGAGCCACCCGAGATCTACGCTGGGTGGAAGTGGCGATCGAGCAGTGTGAGCGGGCCGTCGAGCTCGACGACCTGGAGGCCGCCGGGCATGTGTGCCTCGGTCTGATCTACAACGGCACGGGCCGACCTCGCGAAGCGGTGGAGCGGTTTCGCATCGCCAAGTCACTCGACCCCAGCCGAGATCTGGTCTACAAGGGACTGGCAGACGCCTATCTGGCCGAAGGCGACCTGGAGCTGGCCGAGGACACCTACAAAGAGGCGATGGCCGTCCGACCCCACTACTGGGCCCCGTACAACTGGCTGGGCATCTTCTACTTCCGTCATGGACGGGGCGAGGAGGCATTGGAGAACTTCAGGGAGATGGTGCGCCTGGCGCCGGACAGCTACCTCGGCTACAGCAACCTGGGCGCGGCCTACTATTTCCTGGGTCGACCAGAAGAGGCCCGGGAGGCCTTCGGGCGTGCCCTCGAGATCAACCCCGAGGACGATCTCGCACTATCGAATCTGGCTACCTTGAACTTCTTCGCCGGCCGCTATGACGAGGCAACGGAACAGTTCGAGCGCGTAGTGGAGCTCAACGACAAGGACTTCTTCAACTGGGGAAACCTGGCTGACGCCTACCGTTGGGGTAGCGGTGGGGAAGAGAAGGCGTCCGGGGCCTATCGTCGGGCCATCGCGCTCTGTCACGACGAGCTTTTGATCAATCCCAACGACGCCCTGCTGCTGGCCGATCTGGCCTACTACCACTCGATGATGGGAGACGCCGTGGCGGCTTTGGAGGCCCTCGATCGTGCCCTGGCGCTGCTGCCGTCGGATATCGACGTCCAGCATCGGGGTGCCCAGATCCACCAGGCCCTGGGGAACGAGACCAGGGCCCTCGAGCTCCTGGAGGAGGCCGTCAGGAACGGCTACCCGGCGGACGAGATCCGTGCCGACCCGCTGTTCGCCGATCTCGGCCAGCTCGATTGGCTGCCCTAGAGCCTAATTGCCGCCGACTTTGATCCGCGGATCCAAGACTACGGGCTCACTGTCGTCTCCGCAGTAGACCGTGATCTTGTAGTCGTAGGTTTGATTGGCCGAACCCGGTTTCATCTCGGTCATGACCGCTTTCTTACTGCCCTTGACCGTTACATCGACGTAGAGCCAGTGCTCAGGGTCCTTGGCCGAGATCTCGATGTCCTCGTTTCTGTTGTTGTCGGTCTTCAGCGACCATTCGACTCCTTCACCCGGTTGCACCTCGACCTCGAAGGGGTGGACCGAGATAGTGAATTTGCCGTCGCTTTGCTGCGGGCATTTGGCATCCACCTTGACCGGTTTGTTGGTACCCGCCACCGCGGCTCCCCCTGAGAGAAGAATCGCGGCGGCCAGCAAAACGACGATAAGGGCAGACAGGTTTCCTTGACGGTGCATGGCATCCTCCAGTGAATCGGTTCGAGTTCGAAGGGCTGTGGGCGCCAGTATCTCCGACGACCATGAGCTTGGCAAGGGTCCGGATCTGGTCGCAGCGACATATTTGCATACGGCGATCCGTTGGACCGATGCGATAAGTCCACTGTTTTGTGTCGATTGCGTGTATTGGGGACCTGACGACGGTCACCCGGATCCGAGTGTGGATCCTGCTGTGAGCGGCGCCGGTCTACACTCGAAGCGATCCCCCATTGGGCCACCGCTGAACCACGATGGGTCTGGGAGATCACCAACAGACAGCTGTAGATCCGGGAGGCGCCATGCATGGAGAACGAGCAGGGTCCAGGGCCGACAGTGATGTGCAGGTCTACTACCCGTCTGGCATGAGAGAGGTCGAGGAGCAACCGGTGCTCGATCTGAGGACCCGATTGGTTCTCTGGTTCCTGGGCCTCTTTTTCGTGGGTCTGGTCTATCTGGGGCTGTACGGCACGCCTGTCTGAAAGAGCGAGGGGTAGGAGAGCGGTAGACTGGTTTCGAGATGCCGGAATCCGAAGCCCCCTATCTGTCTGACGATCCGAAGCTTCTACCCTTCTTGCCGATGCTCTTCGTGGCCTGGGCGGACGGTGATCTGAGCGCCGCCGAGGTCCGCGCCATCGGCGCCCGACTGGACGCAACGTCGGGCCTCGATGAGGGCTGTAGAGAGCTCCTGGGCCGCTGGCTCGATCCCGATAGACCTCCCACGACCGACGATCTGGGATCGCTGCTGTCGAGACTTCGGCAGGCGGCGCAGGCTCTGCCACGTCGACAGCGGCGGACGCTGACCGAGTTCGGTCTGGAGCTGGCGGCCAACGCCAATATCGACATCCCAGAAGCCGAGCAGGCGGCTCTCGAGGAGCTGGAGGATGCTCTCGGGCTCAACGGCGCAGAAGCTGCTCACCAGATCCTGCCGCTGGAGAGACCCGTTGCCGATCGCCTGGAGGTGGCGGCCGAATTCGAGGTATCGGCCATGACCTTGCTCCTCGATGGCGAGCAGCGGGCGGTTCGGGAGTGGGTCCGAGAGATCCTCTGTCGACCCGACTTCGCCTACGTCCACGATCTGGATCGCAATGCCTACCGCGACCAGGTGATGGTCTGGGCGAGGAAGCTGGCCGCCGAAGGGATCGGCTCACTGATGTTCCCCAGGGAGGTTGGTGGGAGTGACGACTACGCCGCGTTCATCGCGGCTTTCGAGACGTTGGCGTTTCACGATCTGAGCCTGCTGATCAAAACCGGGGTGCAGTTCGGGCTCTTCGGCGGCAGCATTCTGCAGCTGGGCAGCGTCAGCCACCACCAGGAGTACCTGCAGGCGGTGGCGACGATGGAGCTCCCCGGTTGTTTCGCCATGACAGAGACGGGACACGGGTCCAACGTGCAGGACCTGGAGACCACGGCACGCTACGATCCGGAGACGAAACAGTTCGTCATTCACACGCCCCACCCGCTGGCCAGGAAGGACTACATCGGTAACGCGGCGGTCCATGGACACCTGGCCACCGTTTTCGCGCAGCTGGAGATAGGCGAGGAACGGCATGGGGTGCATGCCCTGCTGGTGCCGATCCGACGTGAAGACGGTTCACCGTGCGAGGGAGTCAGCTGCGAAGATTGTGGCGACAAGCTGGGGCTCAACGGTGTGGACAACGGGCGCCTCTCCTTCGACCAGGTGCGGGTGCCGCGGGAGAACCTCCTCGACCGATTCGCCCAGGTGGCGGCCGATGGCACCTACACCAGCTCCATCGCCAGCCCGGCCAGACGCTTCTTCACCATGCTGGGCACTCTGGTGGGCGGGCGGGTCAGTATCGCCCTGGCCGCCTCGAGCGCCACCAAGAGCGCCCTGACCATTGCGGTTCGATATGGAGCCCGGAGGCGACAGTTCGGACCCGCCGGAGAAGCGGAAACGACGCTGCTCGACTATCTCACCCACCAGCGACGCCTCTTCCCGAGGCTGGCAACCGTCTACGCGCTCGACTTCGCGTTGAAGAATCTCGTGCGGACGTTTCTCGACTCTTCACCGGAGGATCGACGGGAGGTGGAAGCTCAGGCAGCTGGCCTCAAGGCGTATTCCACCTGGCACGCCACCGACACCATTCAGGTCTGTCGAGAAGCCTGTGGAGCGCAAGGTTATCTGGCGGCCAACCGCTTCGCGGCGATCAAGGCAGACACCGAGGTCTTCACGACGTTCGAGGGTGACAACACGGTGCTGCTGCAGCTTCTCGCCAAGAGCCTGCTCACCGGTTATCGGCGTCAGTTCACGGAGATGGGAGTCCTGGATCTGGCGCGGCATGTGGCCGCTCGCACCGCTGCGGCGGTGGCGGAGCTGAATCCGCTCGTCACTCGTCGGACAGACGAGGACCACCTGCGGGACAGGGAGTTTCAGAGGTCCGCCCTCGAATGGCGTCGCGATCACCTGTTGGGGACGCTGGCGCGCCGACTCAAGCGGCGCCTGGATGACGGTATGGACAGCTTCTCGGCGTTGGTCGAGGTCCAGGACCACGCTATCGCACTGGCCAAAGCCCACACCGAGGCTCTGGTGCTCGACCAATTCGATCTGGCGATCCGGGCGGTGACCGACCAGCGGCTGCGGGCCATTCTCGACGTTGTTTGTGATCTGTTCGCCCTGCACCGGATCGAGGCCGACCGTGGCTGGTTCCTGGAGCACAACTACATCGAGGCCGGGAAGGCCAAGGCCATCCGGGATGTGGTCAACAAACTCTGTCGGGAGGTACGGCCGCAAGCGGTACCGCTCGTCGACTCGTTCGGGATTCCCGATGAGATCCTGGCAGCCCCCATCGCCGTGGGCAGGCAGTGAGGCGAGCTTTCCGGAGAGGTAGAAACCTCCGCTGCACGCCTCAGCCGGTGGTGCCGATGGAATCGGCCGGTTTGTCGGCATAGACCCGCCAGCCGAGATCGGTCGGCTCGACGTCCGCAATGGCGTCCAGTCTGAGCTGCACATAGCGGGCCCGGGCACTCGCCGCAAGGGTGCCGTCCGGCAGATAGATTTCGCCGCTCCCTTCGAAAAGTCGTCTTCGGCGCTGCGTTATGCGTCCGCGGGCGGTGAGCTCCACCTCCAGGGGGACCGGTTGGTGAAACTTCGTAGTGACCTCTGCTGCGACTCCCCAGATCGTCGGTGCGTCGGCCGCTTTGCCGGCATTGATCGCCCGGCCCATGACCTCGTCCAGCACCCCGGTGATGATCCCACCGTGCATTCGATCGGGATACCCCTGGTGAATCGGCCGGCCGGTAAAGCGGGCGTGCACCTCGGGCTCGCCGGTGTCACTCAGCGTGTCGTAGAAGCTCACCCCGACACTGGCGCCGTTGCGCATGCCGCAGATGACGCAGTCGTAGCTGTTGGGCTGTTTTTCCATCGGCACATTGTACGCCGGTGGAAGTGTGGGTAGGAAATATTCCGTGACCTCCAGCGTATGATATTTGAACGATATCTATGTGATATCATTTATTCCTGAGGAGGAAACCATGACAGAGCAGACATTTCGCAGGGTACGAGAGCACGAAGCCACCACTTTCAACGGCTTTCCGATGGTGTTCCTGGGTATCGGCATCCTCGGCTTCGCGGTCTGGCGATTTGTTCATGCCATCGCCCGGGAAGACGTTGCCATGCTGATCCTGGCCGTACTCTCGTTCATCGTCGGTATCCTGACTCTGGTGGGGCTGTTCACGGTGCAGCCGAACGAGGCCCGGGTGCTGATCTTCTTCGGCCGCTACATCGGCACCTGTCGAACCGAGGGGTTTCGCTGGGGCAATCCCTTCGCCATCAAGCCCAAGGTTTCTTTGCGGGTGCGCAACCTGACCAGCGACACCATCAAGGTCAATGACGCCAGCGGCAGCCCCATCGAGATCGCCGCGGTCATCGTCTGGCGAGTCGTCGACACCGCCAAGGCGATGTTCGATGTCGACATCTACGAGCATTTCGTCTCCATTCAGGTGGAGACGGCGGTCCGCTCGCTGGCCACGGGCCACCCCTACGATCCGCGCGACGCCGAGGGCAGTGAGCTGTCACTCAGAGGCGACCAGGAGCAGATCGCCGAGGAGCTCAAGGAGGAGCTGCAGAAGCGTTTGCGGGTGGCAGGAGTGGAGATCGGTGAAGCCCGTCTGACCCACCTCGCCTACGCTCCCGAGATCGCCCAGGCGATGCTCCGTCGGCAGCAGGCCCAGGCTGTGGTGGCGGCACGGCGTCTCATCGTCGAAGCGGCGGTGGGCATGGTGGATCACGCTCTGAAGGATCTCTCCAACCAGGGCATCGTGCAGCTGGACGAGGAGCGCAAAGCGGCCATGGTCAACAACCTGATGGTCGTGCTGACCAGCGAACAGTCGAGCGTCCCCGTTCTGAATACCGGCACGCTCTACAGCTAAGACGATTGTCCGCCAAGAAGCGATTTCTTCTGCGCCTCGAGCCTGAGCTCCACCGCCGCCTGCAACAGTGGGCGGCGGACGAGCTCAGGAGCGTCAATGCCCAGATCGAGTATCTGCTCAGGGACTCCCTGGTGCGGGCAGGCCGGCTGGGGAAGAAGGGGGCGCAGGAGGCGGAAAGAAACGACTAGTCGTCGGCCGACTCTCCGCAATAGGCCACAAACTCGTCGGTCTCGATCACCTCGACGCGGAAATCACCGATGGTCTCCGGCAGTCGCGCCAGTACCTCCTCTCGACTGTCCGTCGAGTAGACATGGATCGCCGGTCCGACCGGCCCCGACAGGGTCAGGCCGATCCCCACGGCCTGAACGCCATCGGTAAGCAACAGCTGGTCCTCCCACTCCCGCATCATCCCGGTCGCCTCACGTACCCGTTCAGGTCGCAGGATCGGTTCGGGTTCCGAGGCTACTTCGAACCCGGCAGCGGCCTGACAGCCGACGAACCGGGCATCGCCCTTGGGCTTCAGTCTCTTGGCGATCTTGAGGACGGTTTTGGCCGGTGCGGCGGCACCGATACTCCCATCGCCGGCAAACAGTAGACCCACTGGCGCGGGACAGTCTGGCTTGTCTTCGTAGACCATCGAGCCGGAGTCGCCATCGTCGAGAAATCTGCCACCATTGACGCTGGTGACGAAGAACTGATTGACGAAGCGGGCCTCCCGGGTCTCCGAGCCGCCGCATTCCAAGGGGTACTCGGGGATGAAGACCGTGGCGTTGACCGCGGTCACCACGCCCCGGGTCAGACCCGTGGTGCGACCGGCCTTCTGCACCTCCATGCCGATGAAGGCGTCAGCCGGGCTCGTCCCAGGAACACCGATCTTCAGGATCTCGCCGTTGGACTTGACCGCTCCGGGAACCACCTCGGCGATGGCCAGATCGACCTTGTTCTGCTTCTCCAGTCCGAACTTGACCTTCTTCCGGGCGGTCAGTCGCGCCACCGTGTCCATACCTTCGTTCTCCGCCGGGCAGGACTGATCGACCAGACCGGGCTGGATGATGGCCTCACCCACCCTGGCACTGTTGGTGCGGGCGATCACGTGATTGTTGCTCAGCACGTATTGGACGCCAAACTTCTCGATCAAGGCGCCGAGGGTCCCCACACAGCACGCCGTGGCACTGAAGTCGTTGGCGTTGCTGGCGGAGGTTCCCAGCTCGATGGGGCGGTTCTGGCGTTTGCGGTGCTTCTTCTTGCCGCCGGTGGTCTCGAACCCCTCGCCGTCTTGTGCGGGGAGCGGAGCCGATCCAGGCCCCAGACCGAAGCCCAGGCAGAGCGCTGTCAGCGCGGCCAGGGCCCCCTTCTTCCATGTTCGTCGAACCGCTCCTGGTGTCTGTCCCGGCATCTCTAGAGTCCTCCAGGTCCTTGCTATTGTACTGGCAGGAGAGGCAATCGGTTCTCTCACGGCGGCAACTTTCTGGTTTCTGGCGCCAAGAACCGCTCCACCTCGAGAGATTGTAGCCTGGTGCCCTGGCCCACACTGTGACGGATTCCCTCGGCTGAGCTCGTGCCCCTCGGTCTTGATCTACAGCTGGGCTATCGAGATACTTTGCCTGACTCGATGAGATTCTGGCGTCAAAAGAGGAGATCGACCCCATGTCGGTGTTGAAGAAGATCCTGCTCGGCCTCGCAGTCCTGCTCGCGCTGCTGATTCTGCTCGGTTTCTTGCTGCCGTCCAGCGCTCATGTCGAGCGCTCGACGGTCATTCAGGCGCCGCCGGCCAACGTGTTCGCGTTGGTCAACAGCTTCAAGGGATTCAATCGCTGGTCTCCCTGGGCGGAACGAGACCCGGAGACCGTCTACACCTTCTCCGGGCCGGATTTTGGCGTCGGCGCCGCCATGAGCTGGGTGAGTCAGAACCCACAGGTGGGTGCCGGTTCGCAGAAGATTACCCTCAGTGAGCCGTACGAGAGGATCGAATCGCATCTGGACTTCGGCTCGCAGGGGACAGCCCAGGCCTTCTTCGCCCTGACCCCCCAGGCAGGCGGTACAGAGGTCCGCTGGGGCTTCGACACGGAGTTCGGCAGCAACCTCGTCAGTCGCTACATGGGCCTGATGTTCGATCGCTGGATCGGCGCCGATTATGAGGCGGGTCTGGCCAATCTGAAATCCCTCGCGGAGGGCCTACCCCAGGAGGACTGGACCGATATGGACATACAAATAGTGGAGCTGGAGCCGCGATGGATCGTCTACACCTCGGCAAGCTCGCCCTGGGAGGTGGCGGCCATCGGGCAGGCCCTGGGGGCGGCCTACGGGCAGATCGGTGCCTTCATGGCGGCCAACAACCTGGAGATGGCGGGAATGCCATTGGCGGTGACCACCGAATCCAGCGACGTCGAGTGGAAGTTCGATGCGGGCATCCCCATCGCGGAGAGGTCCGGTCTCGAGATCGATCCGGAATCACCCGTGCAGATTCGCCAGATTCCCGGTGGCAGGACGGTCAGGGGTGTCAGCGTCGGTCCCTACACGGCGCTGTCGGAGAGCTGGGACAAGGTCATGGCCTGGACCGCGGCCCATGGCTACGAGCAGGCCGGTCTTCCCTGGGAGGAATACGTCTCGGACCCGGGAGACACCCCGGAGGAGGAGCTGATCACGCACCTTCACCTGACGGTGAAGTAGGCTGCCAACCTGCCAGCCAGACAGGCGTTGTCGCGGATCAGGGCTACGTTGGAAAAGGTGCTCTTGCCTTCTGTCAGCTGGCGCATTCGCGCCAGGAGATAGGGGGTGACATCCCGGCCCTGGATGGGCTCGGATGCCAGCTCTTCGAGGCTACGTTCGAGAGCCGTCCGATAGAGATCCTCCGGCATCTCGTGCTCCGACGGGATCGGATTGGCCACCACGACTCCCGAGCCGCCGCCGAGGGCGAAATGGAGCCTGATCGCGGCTGCAAGCTGAGCGAGCTCTGCGAACCCCCGGTCCAGCGCCAGACCGCTGTCGCGGCGATAGAAGGCCGGAAGTGTCTCGGTGCGATAGCCGTAGACCGGTACTCCGAGGGTCTCCAGCGCTTCCATCGTGCGGGGTAGATCGAGGATCGCCTTGGCACCGGAACAGATCACGGCTACCGGGAACTTCGACAGGGCGATGAGGTCGGCGGAGATATCGCCCGTGGCGCCTACTTGTCGATGGACTCCGCCGATGCCGCCGGTGGCCATGATTTGGATGCCGGCGCGGTGGGCGGCCAGGACGGTAGCGGCCACCGTGGTGGAGCCCGCACCACCGGTGGCGATGCCGGCCGCGAGGTTGCCGAGATTGAGCTTGGTGACCTCCGGTGTGCCCGCCAGTCGCTGCAGCTCGTCCGAGCGCATACCAATGATGAGCCGTCCATCGAGAACGCCGATCGTGGCCGGTACGGCCTGCTCGGCACGAACGGTCTCTTCGAGCTCGAGAGCCACCTGCAGACCGGTGGATCGGTCGAAGCCGTGGGTAACCAGAGTGGTCTCGAGAGCCACCACCGGTCGGCCGGAGGAGAGAGCGTCGGCAACCTCCGGGGAGATCTGCACTGGACTGTTCGGGCCTCCCCTCGCCATGGCGTTGAGAGGCTAGCACGCCCAGGTCTGGCCTTCCTCACCGGCCACCAGATCCTCGAAGACCTTCTTGGAGGCGGCATCGGCGTTCTGCGCGCACTCCTGCGCCGCAGCGTTGTAGAACTCGACACTGGAGTCCCCGTAGAGCACCACCCGGAAGGACGGTTTCAGGAGCCGAACCAGTAGCTCAGGCGCCGCTGCGCCATCTCGGGGGTAGCTCGAACGAGCGACTCCGCTCCCTGACCTTGGATGACGAAACTGGCGGAGACCACTCCCCACTGAATGGACCTTTCCAGAGATCGTCCCTGCAGGAGTCCGGCCAGAACACCACAGGCGAAGGCGTCGCCGGCACCGGTGGTGTCGGTCACGGTCTCCGCTCTGGCGGGCCAACGGAGTGTGGCGTCGGTGGAGGATTGCAGGGCGAGACCACCCCGGTCGGCCTGTTTGAAGAGAATGGTGTCCAGCCTGTCTCTCAGCAGTGGCCGAAGCAGCCCTTCGGGCGAGGCCCTCGCTTCGGCATCGGGGATCTCGTCTTCGCTCAGCAGCAGGAGATCGACACCGGCGAGGAGACGGTGCCAGGGTTCCAGGTCTCGTCCGGTGAGGAGCTCGAAGGGATCGAGGGACAGCAGTTCCAGATCCCCTGACCGCGAGCGCACCTGCGTGACCTGTTCGGTCTGCAGATCGAGAGGCATGGGCGCCAGGTGGATCGCCCGGGTCCGCCAACTCTCGGGTATGTCATGGACGCGTGGCGAGGCACGGTCGTGAGTCGCTCCATCGAGACGATGGACCACCCTGCGAAGATGACCTTCATAGAGGAGCCAGGTGCGGAGTCCCGGGTCATCGGTCTGGCGCACCCCTTCCAGGGCGACGCCGTGCGAAGCGAGCTGGTCCAGCGCCTGGCGGGGAAAGTCGCGTCCCGCCACCGACACCAGCCCGATGCGCAGATTCCACAGGTGGGCGGTGAGCCCCATGTAGAGGGTGGCACCGCCCGGTTGGGCCATCCGCGTTCGACCGTCTTCGTAGACGATGTCGTCGACTATGAGGTTGCCCAGGACTACCAGATCGAGCTGCGTATCGGGCTTCACTAGGGGAGTTTGTCGAAAGCCCGAATCATGGCATCGAGCCTGGCCGGGTCGGCTGGATTGGACCAGATTCCCTGCTGTTTGAGCACCGAGCCGACGATGAAGGCATCGGCAGACCAGAACTCTCCCAGGTTCTCTGGCGTGATACCGGAGCCCACCAATGTCGGCACACCGACGGCTCGACCGACGCCCTCGACTTCGGCGGGATCTGCGGGTCGGCCGGTGGCTCCACCGGTGACGATGACACCATCCGCCAAGAAGAACTCGGCGGCGTGGGCCGAATCCACCAGACCGATGTCTTCGGTCACCGCGTGGGAGGCGTGCTTCTTCTTGATGTCGGCGAAGATGCGGACGCGCTCGGCGCCGATGGTCCGGCGATACCGCAACAGCTCACCGGCGTCGCAATCCATCCATCCTTCGTCGGCCACATGAGAGAAGACGAAAGCCTCGACGCGGATGAAGTCGGCGTCGCAGACCAGCGCCGCCGCCAGCGCCGCCCGGTTGGCACCACCGAGGATCTGGACTCCCAGGGGTAGACTGGCGGCGCGTCGGACCTCGCGGCCAACCGCTGCCATGGAGGCGACGATCTCCGGGCCGACCTGCCGCTTCAGATAGGGCCGGTCGTGCATGTTCTCGATCATCAGGCCGTGAAAGCCGGCGTTCCGCAGTTGCTCGGCGCTGCGAGCCGCCTGCTCACAGATCTCCTCGACGGAAAGGTGGTTCCCAGGCGTACCGGGTAGGGCCTGCACGTGGATCATGCCAATGAGGGCTCGGCGGACGCCGAAGATGGACTCGATGATCTGTTGCTGATCCATGACGGAACCCTGAAAGGCTAGCACGACCACCGGGGTACAATCCGGCGAATCGTGGACCGCAATCGAGAGACGGCATGACGCCAGAAGGTGGGTTCAAGTTGCGGCAGGGGGACTCCGGAATGGCCTGGGGTGTGGCCGGTGTGGCCGTCCTTCTGGCGGCTCTCTCGATGACGGCGCTGCTGCGACCGGGTTCGGTGGAGGAGCCGTTGCCTGTACTACAGGCGGTGGTGGCTCCGCCGGAAGGCGCCCGTCCCAACGGACCGGGGCTGACCTTCGACAGCGAAGTCGCTGTCTCCCCCGACGGGCTCCACATTGTCTTTCTCGCCGCCGGAAAGCTCTGGCGACGTCCGCTGGATCGGGCCCGACCGTCGCCGATCGCCGGCACCGAAGGAGCCCGGTATCCGTTCTGGAGCCCGGACAGCCAATCCATCGGCTTCTTCGCCGAAGGCAAGCTCAAAACGATGCCGATCGAAGGAGGATCAGCCAGGATCGTCTGCGATGCGCCAGCGGGCAGCGGCGGAGCCTGGGCTGCGGATGGCACCATCCTCGTGGCGCCCGATGGACAGTCGGCCATCTTCAGGGTGGAGACTGGAGAGGGCGCAGTTCGGGCCGTCACGGAGGTGGAGCGGCCGATCCACACCACCCATCGTTGGCCCGAGGTGCTTCCCGATGGAGATCACTTCCTGTATCTGGCCACGAGTCACGTCGATCCTCGTGGGGAGCGCAACGGAATCTATCTGGCGTCCATGTCCGGTGGGGCGGCGAGCTTCGTCACCGCTGCGGACTCGAAGGCGGTGTACTCGGCAGGTCGATTGTTGTTCATGCGCCAGGGCGATCTGTGGGCGCAGCCCTTCGATCTGGCCGGTAGAACACTCCTCAACGAGCCCCGCCGGGTGGCCGCAGGTACACGATTCCGCGGCGACTCCTGGAACGGCATGTTCTCGGCCTCGCGAGGCGATGTCCTGGCCTACGAGATCGGCTCGAGAGGCGGCGCACACTTGACCTGGATCGACAGCCTGGGAACCCCGCAGGGCGTCTTCGGGGACCAAGGGACCTTCTGGAACGTAAGGATTTCGCCATCGGGAGACCAACTCGCCGTGGCCGAGGGTACGAGCCGTCCGACGATCCGCGTCTACGATCTGCTGGCAGGTATGGACGGCCGCCACCTCGACTTCGCAGGACGCTCAGTACGCGCTCCGGTCTGGTCTCCCGACGGAGACAAGCTCGCGCTGGCAGTGATGAGCGAGACTGGCAGGCTCGAGATGGTGCTGACGCCCGCGTCGGAGGCCAGGGTTTCTGGCAGACCCGTCGAGACGGAGCTGGATCAGCTGCCTACCAGCTGGTCGCCGGATGGCGAGTGGTTGGTCTTCGACCACGGCGACGTGGGAGCCAGCGAGATCTGGGCCGTTCGCCTGGATGGTAGTGGGGACGCCCGGCCGTTGGTAGAGGATCGACCCTGGGCGAGAGATGGTCAGGTGTCCCCCGACGGCCGGTGGCTGCTCTACACCTCGGGGGTGTCGGGATTCGACCGCCTCTACGTGACCACCTTTCCGATCCCTGGCGAGTCCCATCCAATATCGGGTGTCGGCGCGGCCAGAGCTGGGCGGTGGAGTCTGCAAGGAGACCGGGTCTTCTTCAGCACCGATCAGTCGATGATCATGGAGGTCGGGGTCCGTCGCCGAAAGGGCGGCGGGCTCGATGTAGGGATGCCCAGAGTGCTGTTCTCCTACCGCGGCGATGATTCGCTGTTTCGCGGCTACGGTGGATTCTTCGACGTGGGATCGGAGGATCGTTTTCTTGTGAGCCAGGGCGCGGCACGGCGACCGGGGCACGGGCAGATCCTGCTCGTACTTCCCTGGACCCGGGAGCTCCGCTGAGCCGGCAGCCGAGATGGCTGCCAGAGAATGAGATTGTGGACAGGACCAACGAGATTCCCAGACGGACCGACGTTCTCGTGGTGGGGGGCGGCGTCATGGGTTGTTCGGTGGCTTACCACCTCGTGCGGCAGGACCGTGGGATTCAGGTCACGGTGGTGGAACGGGATGCCGCCTACACCCATGCCTCTTCGTCGCTCTCGGTGGGCAACGCCCGTGTGCAGTTCAGCCTGGCGCAGAACATCGAGATCTCTCTCTACACGCTGGAGGTCCTGCGGCGGTTCGCAGCGGAAATGGAGATCGAGGGACAGGGACCGGATGTAGCTTTCAAGCCGGAAGGAAATCTCTTTCTGCTCGATAGCGCCAATGTCGAGCGCGCCGGCAGGGCGTTGGAGCTGCAGCGCCGGCTCGGTGGCGCCGTCGACTGGTGGTCGACCGAGCAGATCGAGGAGTGTTGGCCGCTTCTGGAGACGACCGGTCTGGCCGGCGGGACCTTTGGCTCGGGCGATGGTCACCTGGATGGCTACGCATTTCTCATGGGCTATCGCAACAAGGCCGCCTCCTTGGGAGCGCTCTTCGTGGAGGCACAGGTCGAGTCCCTGCTCGTCGATTCGCAGGGCACGCTGGGCGTGGCCCTGGCTGGCAGCCGGCGGATCGAGGCCTCCGTTGTGGTGAACTGTTCGGGTGCCTGGGCGGCGGGCCTGCTGAAGACGGCGGGCGTCCGGGTTCCCGTGACGCCGATCCAACGACAGGTCTTCGTCGTCGAACCCGAGATGAAACCGGACCGGCCGCTACCACTGACGACTCTGCCTTCGGGTCTCTACCTCCGCAGCGAAGGAGAAGACCGGATTCTGGTTGGTAGATCCCTGCCGGATGACCGGATCGGCTTCGACCTACGATGGCAGGAGAGCCGATTCAACGAGATCTTGTGGCCAGAGCTCGTCGGGCTGATTCCCAGGTTCGACTCGCTGCGCTTCGAGCGAGGTTGGGCTGGGCTCTATGCGGTCAACACCCTGGACGGAAACGCCATCCTCGGCGAGTGGCCCGGTGTGCGAGGCCTCTTTCTGGCCAACGGTTTCTCAGGACATGGTCTACAGCAGGCGCCGGCGGTAGGGAGATACCTGGCCGAGCTGATCCTCGATCGTCCGCCAGTCCTCGATCTGTCGATCTTTTCGCCTCGGCGCATTCTCGAGGACAGGCCCATCGAGGAGTCGGCGCTCGTCTAGCTCGTGAGACAATGTTGTCCAGGTTCGAGAGGAAGAGTTCGCAGGCGAGGGTGAAGTGAGTTCCAGCTGTAGGCATCTGGAACCGGTTCGACTGAGCCGGGAGAGCCCGTGAGGAGTTGCTGGGGCGAAGAGGCCTGTCTGTAGGTCGAGGAGGTCCTGAATGGCCAAGAAGCGGTACTACGACTATCCGGGAAAACAAGTGGTGGTTCGCTTCGAGCCGGCGCGATGCATCCATGCGGCAGAGTGTGTCAACGGTCTACCCGGGGTCTTCGAGAGGCACCGGCGGCCGTGGATCGATCCCGACGCGGGAAACTTCGAGGAGGTGGTCGAGGTGGTGGCCAGGTGTCCCACGGGAGCGCTGTCGGTCGAGCTGCCGGCAGACGAAGTCAGCGCGGTGGGGGCCGCGAGCAACACGGCTCGGCTGGTACCAGCCGGGCCCATCTATTTGCAGGGTCGCTTACGTCTGAGCGCCCCGGGTGCGGAGCCGCAAGACGAGACTCGCCTGGCCCTGTGTCGATGTGGTCACTCCTCCAACAAGCCCTTTTGCGACAACAGCCACCAGGAGAGTGGCTTCGCCGACGATGGTGGTCTCGGCGATGAGACCCGGGCGGCGGTCGAGGCGGAGAATGCCGACCAGCCCCTGGATCTCTCACTGGCACCCGACGGCCCCGTTCGCTTCCAGGGACCGCTGGAGATCCTGGGAACCGACGGGCAGCAGCACAAGGTAGAAAAGGGATACCTCTGCCGATGCGGAGCCTCGAAGAGAAAGCCCTATTGCGACGGCTCGCATCGGGAGATCGGCTTCGAGGCCGACTGAAGACGCCATGAGCTCCCTGCTGTCCCTGGATGTCCGGCGAGAGGTCCTGGAAGCCGAGGATCGAATTCGTCTGCACATACGTCAGACGCCGTTGGAGCCCTCTCTCTGGTTGGCACAGCAGGCGGGTTGCGAGGTCTATCTGAAGCTCGAGAACCTGCAGGTCACCAACTCCTTCAAGTATCGCGGGGCCCTGAGCAAGATCCTCTCGCTGAGCGAGGAGGAGCGTCAGCGCGGTATCGTCAGCGCGTCTTCCGGCAATCATGGATCGGCGATCGCCCATCTGCTGCGGAAATTCGGTCTTGACGGCACGATCTACGTGCCCGAGACGGTCTCCGCCGCCAAACTGGAGACCTTGCGGTCCTACAACGCCAATCTCGAGATGATCGGTACCGATGGCATCGAGGCCGAGAGGGCGGGCCGTCAGGCTGCCGAGCGGAAAGGAAAGATCTATATCTCGCCCTACAACGATGCCAAGATTGTCGGCGGTCAGGGCACCATCGGTCTCGAGTTGGAGAGCCAGCTCGAAGGGATCGATGCGGTGTTCTGCCCAGTGGGTGGTGGAGGTTTGGCCGCGGGAATCGCCGGCTTTCTCAAGTCCACCGATGCGCAGGTCCATTTCGTCGGCTGCCAGCCGCGTCACTCGGCGGTCATGTACGAGTCGGTCAGGGCCGGCCGGATTGTCGATCTGCCATCGGACCCGACGTTGTCCGATGGCACTGCCGGGGGTATCGAGCAGGATTCCATCACCTTTCCCGTCTGTCGAGATCGAATCGACGAGTATGCGCTGGTAGACGAGTCCGAGATCGTCTCGGCCATCCGGCTCATGTTGGAGAGACATCACCTTCTGGTCGAGGGTGCCGCAGCCCTGTCGGTGGCGGCATTTCTGCGGCTCGCCGAAGCCTATCGGGGGTCGCGGGTCGTCTTGATTATCAGCGGCGCCCGCATCAGCCTGGACACCCTGAGAACGGTTCTCGATCCGGCGGCGGGGGTCCGGTAAGGTGGGTTGGTACCATTGAGATTGGACAGAGCCCCGTTGCCATGAAGAAAAAGAGCTCCGAGCGACCTTCGGCCGCCGATGCCCACCTCGAGCATCTGAAGGCGCACGAGGAGCATGGCTACTGGCTCAAGGAACTGGAGCGCTGGCGGATCGAGTACCGGCAGGCTCTGCAGAGGTTCGCCCGGCGTCTGCTTCCCGAGCTGGAGTTGGGAAACTTCGAGGAGGCGCTCGAACGTCACGAAGCCGCGATCCTGGCCCACGAGGAGCTGGTCGATCGGCACGAACAGCGTCTTCGGAAAGAAAAGTCGGGGGTGGCGGAGCACTCGGAGGACGCCGACGATCTCCACCAGCAGATGCTCCAACGCCATGATCTCTCTCGTCGGGAGCACGAGCAGCTCGCCCGATCTCACCAGGCCATTCTGCGGGCCCTGGAGATGTTCAGTCGGGATTCGCTGGGCTAGTCGGGGCGGGGCGCCCGAGCTGCGATCGCTCGGCCGCCACGCTACAATGATCCGGCGTTGATCGGCAAAAAACTCGCCAATTTCGAGATCGTCGACCACCTGGGCTCGGGGGGCATGGGTGATGTCTACCTGGCTGAGGATACGAAGCTGGGAAGGCGGGTGGCGCTCAAGCTCTTGCCGAAGGAGGTAGCTGCGGACAGCGACCGGCTGGCCAGATTCGAGCGCGAGGCACGGGTACTGGCGGCGCTGAATCATCCCAATATCGCCGCCCTCTACCAGCTGGAACAGGCCGGAGAGATCCACTTCCTGGTGCTGGAGTGGGTGGATGGCAAGCCTCTCGACCATCTCATCCCCGCCGAGGGTGTGCCGCTGAACACCTTCTTCGATCTGGCGATTCCCCTGGCGGAAGCGGTGGCGGCAGCCCACGAGAAGGGGATCGTCCACCGGGATCTCAAGCCCCGAAACATCCTGGTCAGCCAGGAGGGGCGGGTCAAGGTTCTGGACTTCGGCATCGCCAAGCTGCGGCAGGAGTCGGTCGAGGATCTCGCCGACCAGGCGACGCAGAATCTCACCGCCGATGGGCAGGTCGTAGGTACCGTTCCCTACATGTCGCCGGAGCAGATCAAGGGCGACAGCGTCGACAGCCGCTCCGATCTCTTCTCGTTGGGGGTCGTCCTCTACCAGCTCACTGTCGGCAGGTATCCCTTCAAAGGCCCTGGCTCGGCCGAGCTTCTGGCCTCGATCCTGCGTGACGACCCGACCCCCGTCGGTCAGGTGCGTGAGGCGGTGCCACCGCAACTGGGGCGCATTATCGGTCACTGTCTGGAGAAGGACCCCAGACGTCGTTTTCAGAGTGCTCTGGATCTGCAGAATGCCCTCGAGGATCTACGCCAGCAGGTGGAGCTGGGCGAAGCGACCTCCGGGTCGAGCCGGGCTCCGACGGTCGTGGAGTCGGTCTCGGCGCCGCAGACAGGCGGCAGAGCCGGTCGGTGGGTAGCGGCTCTGGTGGCGTTGACGGTACTGGGGATCGCCGGTCTGATGGTCCGAGATCGTCTGGACCGAGCAGCGCCCGGTGAGCAGGCAGCCGGTGGAAACACCACCGTCGATCAGACCGGGCAACCGACCCGTCGGCTCTCGCAGCTGACCTTCGGCTCGGAGTTGGAGGAGTGGCCCGCCTGGTCGCCGGACGGCGGGATGATCGTCTACACAGCGGAGCGGGACGGTCTGATGAGGCTCTATCTCCGGGTTCTGGAGGAGGACACCGTCCGGCCGATCAGTGAGGAGAGCTTCGATCAGATTCAACCCGCCTGGACACCGGACGGTCGGTCCCTGCTCTATGTACAGGCGGCAACCGCCGGTGCCCGTCTGGCTCGCAGCGACGTCCGGGGATGGTTCGTCTCCGCGGGTGATGTCCATCTATTGGATCTGCAGGCGGGCACCCACGAGAAGCTGATCGAGGAGGCTTTCAATCCGGTCATGTCGCGCGACGGAGACCGCATCGCCGTCGACGCGGAGTGGGCCGGCCCCCGTCGGATCTGGGCCACCGATGGCAGAGGGCGCAACCCTCGACAGCTGACCACCGACACCTCGGAAGCCGTGACCCATACCGCGCCCAGCTGGTCGCCGGACGGTGCGCGGGTGGCCTACCGCCGCATCCAGCAGACCCTCTCGGACATCTATGTCACCGACAGCTCGACCGACAGCACGTTTGCAGTGACGGATGACGAGTACCTGGATCTCGATCCGGTCTGGTCGCCAGATGGTCGCTTCATCTACTTCTCCTCCTATCGTGGAGGAGGTCTGAACATCTGGCGAATCCCGGTAACCGCGGAGGGTAGACCCGACGGTGCGGCCGAACAGATGACCACCGGACCGGGAGATGATCTGCAGCTGGCTCTCGATCCAACCGGCCGCAGCCTGGCCTTCTCCGTCCTGCGGCTCAACTCAGATCTCTGGACTCTACCGGTCGACCCAGAGATCGGTACCCCCCGGAGGGGCGCCGAATCGATAGTCGCCACGACCCGGGAAGAGAGCCGGGGTACCTGGTCCAACGACGGCAGGTTCCTGGCCTTCAACTCGGATCGCGGGGGCTCGATGAATCTCTGGCTCCTCGATCTGACCACCGGTGAGAGTCGACAGCTCACTCGCGGCCCGGGCGGCGACTATCAACCCCACTTTTCGCCGGACGACCGATCTCTGGTGTTCTTCTCTGCCCGCAGCGGCAACAACGATGTCTGGCTGCTCGATCTGGAGAGCGAAGAGCTGAGCCGTCTGACCGACCACCCTGGTCTGGATATCAATCCCTTCTTTTCACCTGACGGCGAGAGCATCGCCTACATGTCCGACGCCGACGGTCGTCTGGAGGTCTGGCTGACCAACCCAGAGGGGGATGACAGACGGCGCTTGTCGACGGAGGGGGCGTCAGGTCATTTCATCGTTTGGAGCGACCAGGGGCGATCGGTGGTGTTCCGTTCAGGGACCGGACCGCAGGCGAAGATTCTACGGGTGGACGTCGCCAGTGGCGAATCGTCGCGCCTCCGCGACATCTCCAGCGGCGCCCACATGTCGTTCTCGCCCGATCGCACCCTGATCCTCGATGTGGCAGGGCACAAGGATCTGCTGGTCTATCCGCTGGACGGTGGCGAGCGGAGCAAGATCTTTGCCTTCGACGAGCCCGGAGTCCATGTGGACTATCCGGTCTGGTCACCCGACGGAACGCAGATCGTCTTCGACAGGGCCGTACCGCAAGGCAGCGACATCTGGCTGCTCGAGGGCCTCGACTGAGAACGAACCGGGCTGAGAGATCTAGACGATCCCGGCCAGATACTGGGGGAGCATCTCGCGCCAGGTGGGCCAATCGTGGTCCCAGCCGGGACCCCAGAGGTCGACTCGGTTGGGAATGCCCTTGGTTCCCAGGACGTGAGCCATCTTCCAACTCTCGCCGGGCGATTCCCATCGCCCCTCACCGGTGGCCAGAACGACATGACGGGAGCGCAGGCGGTGGAGCTGCTCTCCTTCGCCCAGACCAGGAAGGTAGTGGATGGGGGAGGAGTAGAAGAAATCATCGCTCCACTCTCCGTCCAGCCACGGCGAGATATCGTAGGTACCGCTCATGCCGATGGCCTGCGAGAAGACGTCGGGGTGACGACAGAGGGAGGCGACGGCGTTGAAGGCGCCGATGGAGGCCCCGGCAGTGATGATCTCGATCTCGGGTGACTGACAGTCCTGGCGAATCGCGGGAACGACCTCGGAGTAGACGAAGTCGTCGAACCGGTTCTGTAGCCAGGCACAGTGGAGCGGTTGGTGGTGTCCGGAGGACCAGGCAGCACCGGCGACGCTATCGACTGAATAGACCTTGATCTTCCCGGACCCGATCAGGGGTTCGAGACTGGCGATCAGCTGGAAGCGCTCGCACTCTTCTGCATCACCTCCGGCGGTGGGGAAGAGCAGCACCGGCAGACCATAGTGCCCCCATCGCGAGAGCTGGACGTCCTGGTAGAGGCGCTGGGAGTACCAGCGGGAACCGTCATCAGACACCGGAGCCGTCTCCGGCCAGACGATCGGTCTCGGTCTTGCGCCAGAATTGGATGAGCCCCCAGAAATGCTCTGTGAAGGACTCCACCTCGTGCCGGGGAAAGAGGGCCTCGACCTTGAGACGCACCGCCTCCCTGCACCTCTCCGAGCCGAAGAAGTCCAGGGCGACCAGATCGAGATGTCCCAGGTGCCGGGCGCAGAACTCCTCGAATCGGTCGACCTCGAATCGCTGCCGAGCGATCTCGGCATACGCGGACAGTCGTTCGCGAAAGGGGAGATCACGATCGGCGATCTCGAAGAATGGCCGCCAATCCAGATTCAACCGCATGGGCCGCCCGGTCACCGCGCAGTAGATGGCCCAGCGAATCTTCGCCTTGATCAGCCAGGGGAAGTGGTAGTGCAGCGAGGTGACCTGCGAATCGGGACAGGCATTGGCAAAATCGATGAGATGGAACCGGCCCTGCCGCCGGAGTGCCTCGCTGGAGTTGAAGTCCCAGCCGAAGAAGCTGTTGATGGTCAGCGCCATGTCGGTGAGCAGCGACCAGTCGGCCTTGTCGACGACATTGAACTCCACCTGGTAGCGCTGGTGGAGCGGCGCACTGGGATCGTAGGGGATGACGTTGATCTGCGGTCCGACACCGAGACAGCGCACGAAGAGGTCGTGGGGGTCGACGGCCTTCTGCAGGTGCATCACCCGCTGGCCGCTCTGCTCGTAGGCGGTGCGGAGCTGACCCTCGCTCTCGATCTTGCTGACCCCGACCCAGGCGCCACCGTCGTAGGGCTTCATGAACATGGGGAAACCAAGCCGCTGACCGACCTCGCCGAGATCGAACATCTCGGCGTAGCGACGCAGGGTGGGCTCCAGATCGGCGGTGTCCTCGTACTCCTTGGGTGGCACCATCCAGGTGTCGGGCACCGGCAATCCCAGCTTCATCATGGCGCAGTAGGACGTGTGCTTCTCCATGGACTGAAGCGACCACGGATTGTTGAGCACGTAGAGGTCGTCCATCAGAACCGCCTTCTTTATCCACTCGCGGCTGGTGTGATACCAGTGCGTGAGACGATCCAGGACGACGTCGAAGCGACACTCCTGCCGCAGGCTGAAGTGCTCGATGGTCAGTCTCTCGACGACCACCCGGACACGGTCGTCCGCCAGGGGGATCGACAGGTCGAGGTCGTGCAGTATGCCTTCGAAACAGAGGGGCCAACAGATATCTGCACCCAGCGAGAGACCGATTCTTCTGGTGACTTCAGTCATGGCTGGCTCCCACATCGTCGATCTCGCCCGCGGTGCCCGGATACAGGAACGACAGACCGGTACCCAGACGGTCCCGCCAGTTTTCCCAGTTGTGGCCATCGCGTGTCTCGCTGAATCGCACCTCCATGCCGGCGGCCTCGAGAAGCGTTACCAACTCGCGGTTGTGGTGGATCAGGGACTCGAACTGACCACAGCTGACAAAGACCCGCTCGCTGACCGATCGGGGATTGGTACGAAAGAGCTGCGTGAAGGCGACGACCGGTTGAAACTCCGGAGCCAGCCGCTCGAGCCCGGTATGGGCGACGACGAAGGAACCGGATTGCAGGAGCAGGCGACCGAAGGTCCTGGGGTAGCGCCAGGCGCTGTAGAGCGAGGCCACGGCGCCGAAGCTGGCGCCCATCAGACCGTGATCTCTCCTCTGACGGGAAACTCCGTATCCCTCCTGAAGAAAGTCGAGCACCTCGTCGGCCACGAATCGCGCGTGTCGAGGATCCCCGGCGTACTCGCGAAGCCGATCGCCAGGATCGATCATCGCCGCAACCAACGGTTCCACGTGGCCCCGGTGAATCAGGTTGTCCAGCACCGTCTTGAGATCCGAGAAACGCAGGAAGTCGGTACCGTCGTGAACGATCAGGGCCGGATAGGGTCGGTCTTCCTCGAACCCGTTGGGCAGATAGACGGATACCTCGCGGGTGTCACCGAAGGCGCCGCTGTCGATGGAGATCGACTCCAGAGTGCCCGGAGCAGCCTTGGGGTCGGGGAGTGACCAACTCGGAATCTCGTAGCCGGGTCCGTAACAGACCGAGTTGGCGCCAAACGGATCGTGGGCCAGCAGGGGGTTCAGTGGATCGTGGATCAGCTGACGCTCGCCGTCGCGCAGCACCTCCAGCTTGTATTCGATCCGTGAATCCTCGGGCAGGTTGAGGGTCAGGTGCCAGAGGTCGATATCGTCCTGACGCTTGAAGGTCTGCAGGTTCGGTGAGCCGTCCAGCCAGTGCTGGAACTTGACCTCCTCGGCCGGGCCCCGGAAGACAAAGGTAGCGCGCGAGCCCTCCTGCAACGGAAACGTATGATTCTCCACGAAGGTGGAGACCGTGGATTCCGATACCGACGGATTCCTGGTCAAGCGGCTCAGGGCCGCCACGGGTTGCGATGTCCGAACCAGCACGACGGCGGAGTTTACCGCCTTTTTCGTCAGGCCGCCGTCACCGAGGCGTCGGCGCGGCGCCGTTTCCCTGCCGCCTGTTTGAGAATGCCTGTAAATGCTGCTCTTGCGTCGTCGAAGAACGTATAGAAGACTGGCACTACGAGTAGCGTCAACAGGGTGGCAGTGGTCAGACCGCCGATCAGGGTCAGGCCGAAGCTCTTGTAGCTGAGGCCGATGCTGGACGAGCCCTGGATGGTCAACGGGATCATTCCGCCGATTGTCGTCAAGGCGGTCATCATGATGGGCCGGAACCGCCTCTCCGCCGCCAGCATGAGGGCTTCGCCACGGGAGTGACCGGCGTGTCGCAGACGGGTCACGTAGTCGATGAGGACGATGCCGTTGTTGACCACCACCCCGACCAGCAGGATGAGGCCCACTACACCGAGAAAATCGATGTCGAGGCCGAGGATGAAGTGGCCCCAGTAGACTCCGAGGCTGGCCAACGGAATGGTCAGGATGATGGACAGCGGCAGCACGAAGCTCTCGAACAGAAAGCCCATCAGCAGATAGATGAAGATGATCGAGACCAGACCGGCGAACAACATGGACTGCAGATCCTCGTTGAGACCCATCTCACGGTCCCCTGCACCCCAGGTGACGCCCTCGGGCAGCTCGATCTGGGTGGCCAGAGCCATCAACCGCGCCTTGGTCACCTCCTCCTTGCCCTCTTCCAGCTCGAGGGAGATCGTCCGCGAGGTGCGTTTGTTCTCACGGAAGATCCGTTTGGCCGCCGAGGAGTAACGGGGCTCGGCGACGGATGAGAGCTTGACGAAGTCTCCTTCATTGGTGGGAATCCAGAAGTCGTTGAGCTCGTCCAGCGTGTCCCGGTCCTCTTCCTTGAAGCGTACGACGACGGGAATCTCCTTGCCCTCTCGTTGATAGCGCGGCAGGGTCTGACCGCGCAGGGCATAACCCACGACAGCCGAGACCACCATGGGATTGATGTTCTGCGACTGGATCCGTTCGCGATCCAGCACCAGGGCCATTTCGCTGGGAGACTGGTCGTCCAACTTCTTCATGCCGAGAACGCCGTCCACCGACAGGAAGACCTGCTCCAGCCCGCTGGCCACCTCTTCCAGGATGTCCGAGTCGTCCGCCTGCAGTACGAACTGGTGCACGTCCTTCTGCTCCTTGTCGCTGCCGCCCTGACGATCCTCGCGCAGATAGAGGCGCACACCTCCCTTCTCGGGCAGCTCCTCCATGAGCTTGGCGACGGCCTCCTTGACGGTGACCTTGTTGGTGCGCGGACTCTTGAAGAAGCCCTCGAACCTGCCGGCCGTCGACAGGTGAAGCACGAACCAGCCATCGAGATCGAGCTCTTCGGCGTACTTCTCGAAGACCTTCTCGCCCGCCTGGAAGTACTCTCCGGCCTCCTCGAGGGTGGTGTTCAGCGGCAGATCGACGTTGATCTGGAACTGACCCTCCGCGTCTTCCTGCATGGGAACGAATTTGACTTCCCTCATGGCCACCGCAGCGGTCACGGCGAAGACGGCGATCAGGACGAGCACCAGATCCAGACGGCGTCGCAGAAAGACGCCCAGCATCCGCGTATAGAGCTCATTGAGCCGGCCGAAGCTGAGGTCGTAGGACTTCTTGAGCCAGTTGGAGACCGGATGGGGCTTCTTGCCTCCGTTGTCGTCACCCTTCTTGGGCAACGTCAGAAAGACGAATAGGGGTACGAAGACGAGGGCCACCAGGAGCGATCCCAGGAGCGCTACCGAGATCGGGATGGAGAGCCGCAGCAGAAAGAACTGACCCATGCCCTCGACCAGTGAGACCGGCAGAAAGACGATGATCGTCGTCAGTGTGGCCATGACGATGGCCAGAGCGATCTCGCCGGCACCCTGGATACAGGCCTCGCGACGCGAGAGACCGTCACGGTGGAGACGAAAGATGTTCTCCGCCACTACCACCGAGTTGTCCACCAACAGACCCACGGAGATCATCAGTGCCAGCAGCGTCAAAATGTTCAGGGACTCGCCGACGAAGTACATCACCGTCAGTGCGATGACGATGCTGACCGGAATGGACAGCGTCACGATGAGGGTCATGCGGAATCGGCGGAGAAAGAAGAAGAGCACCAGCAGAGCGATGATCCCACCGACCTTGCCGCTGGTGAGCAGGGTGTCGAGGGACTCGGTGATGACTTCACCCTGATCGAAGAGCATGCCGATCTCGATCAGGCTCAAACGGGGGTTCTGGCGCATCTCTTCGACGACCGCAGAGACCCTTTTGGCCACTTCGAGGGTGTTGGCATCACCCTCCTTGTTGATCGCCAACGCCACCGCCGGCTTGCTGTTGGCCCGGACCCGGAACTGCATCTCCGGCAGGGCATAGGTGACCGTGGCGATATCGCGGACCCGGATGTTCGGCGCCACCAATCGCTCTTCGATCTCCTCCAGACTCTTGTAGCGGGCTACCGAGCGCAGCATCAGCTTGGAGCTGCCGTGATAGACGGTGCCGCTGGACAGGGTGAAGTTGTCGCCGGAGAGCTGCTGTGCCAACTCGTAGATATTGAGACCCGAGGCCGCGGTTCGCTCTCTGTCCAACTCGATGAGAATCTGCTTCTCGTCCGCTCCGTGGATATCGATGGAGGCGACTCCGTCGATCCGCTGCAGGGGCAGAACGACCTCGTCCTGAATGAGGTTGTAAGGATCGACCACCGCCGGATCGATGGCCAGACCGATGAAGCTAATCGGTATCCCGGAAGCGTCGTCCTTGTAGATGAAGATCTGCTCGACATCGCTGGGCATCTGGATGCGGGCCCGCTCGATCCGATCCCGCACCTCCCGATAGGCCACATCCATATCGGTACCCTGTTTGAAGTCGAGGCTGCAAAAGGCCTGCCCGGTCCGCACATAAGTCTCGAGGTCCTTGACGCCGGCGACCGTCGAGAGCTCGTCCTCCAGCGGCAGGGCGATCTTGTCCAGGACCTCTTTGGCCGGTGCGTCTCGCCATGGAACCTGCACGCTAAGGTGAGGTCCCTCGAAACCGGACGGGAAGAGCTCCAGGGGAATGCCGATGGTGGCGACGGTTCCCAGAACCACCAGGGTCAGAAGAATCATGAAGACCGTGATTCTCCGGTCGAGGGAGAAGCGGGGGAGCCGGGATTCTCGGGTCGAGGCCTCGGTCGATACGGGCTTGCCGCGATCGGTGTCAGTCACTGTGGTGTCCTTTCATGGTGCTAGCTGGTCTCGTACGAGGCTCCTTCGGATGGCGCCGCTCGCGTGGTGGTGGCGGCGGAGGCCGGCGGATCCATGGCCAACTCTGCCCCGCCCAGGGCGATCCGGAGTCGGTTGGCCTGGGTGTAGATGGCCGGGATGATGAACAGAGTCAAGAGTGTCGAGACCACGAGTCCGCTGATGACCGCTATGGCCATGGGCGTCCGCAGCTCGGCGCCGTCACCCATACCCAGGGCCATGGGCAGGAGTCCGAGCGTCGTGGTGGCGGTGGTCATCAGAATGGGGCGCAGGCGGACGTTGCCCGCCGTAACCACCGCATCGACCACTCCCAGGCCCCGGCGCTGCAGGACGTTGATGTAGTCCACGAGCACAATGGCATTGTTGACCACGATGCCGGCCAACATGATCATGCCTAGAAAGACTACGATCGATAGGCTTATCTGCAGAGCCTGCAGCGTGATGACGGTGCCGAAGAAGGCCAACGGGATCGTGAACAGGATGACCAGAGGATGCCAGAGCGACTCGAACTGCGCCGCCATGATGACGTAGACCAGGAAAATGGAGAGTGCCATGGCGAGATAGAGACTTCCCTGGCTTCTCTCCCACTCCTCGTTCTGCCCCGAGATCAGGAAGGTGCTCCCCGAAGGCCAGATCATGGCGTTGAGCTCGTCGCGGATACCCACCACCGCGCTACCCAGGGAGCCAGTGGCAATGTTCGCCGTCACCAGTGCCACCCGGCGGCCGTCGATCCTACGGACCTCGCTGGGTCCTTCGGCCAGCTCCACCGAGGCCACGGCGGAGAGGGGCACCGGCTTCTCCTGGCCCGGGTTGATGATCAACGATCGGACCTCTTCGACGGTCTCTCTATCTTCCATACGTAGCCGCACCACAATGGGGATGCGGCGGTCCTTGAGATTGAAGCGGGTGGCCTCGAAACCCTGCACCTTGTCTCTCACCAGACGCGCGACGTCGGCCAGGTTGAGATCGTAGCGGGACAAGAGCTCCCGGTCGTAGACCACCTGGACCTCGGGGGCTCCACGTTGCTGTGTGGTTTCCACATCCGCCAGCTGGGGCATGGCCGCCATGGTCTCCTTGACCCGCTGGGCCTGCTGACGCAGCAGCACCAGGTCGTCGGTGTGCACCTCGACCTCGACCGGTGCCTTGAAGCTGAACAGGACCGGACGGGTTACCCGAGCGTTGAGATCGGGGATCTCGGCGAATCTCGATCGCAACCGACCGATGACCTGATCCTCGATCCGAGGGTCGGCGGCGTCCAGAAGGACCTTGAATCGAGCTGTGTGCTCGCCTTCGTCCGAGCGATTGGAGTAGGCCGCGTCATAGCCGACGGTCAGGAGGAGCGATTCGATATGTGCCTTCTCCTGGAGAATCGCTTTCTCGACCGGCGAGACGATGGCCTCGGTCGCTTCGATCGGCGTGCCGACCGGCAGTTGGACCTCGACGGTGAATTCTCCCTGGCGCACTTCCGGCAGCAGCTCGGTGTCCAGGGAGAGGAGGGTCCAACCGGTGGCCGCCAGGCATGCGACCACGATCACACCCATGGTGAATGGGCTGTTCAGAGCCCAGCGAAGGGCCCCCGGATAGACCTTGTGCAGGACATCGAGAGCTTTCTGGGTCAGCTTGACCGGCAGATACATGATGGCGCCAAAGATGGCTCCCAGGACCGGGACGACGGCTTTGCGTCCCAACCACAGCAGGGCGAACATGATGGCCAGGATGGTCTTGCCGATGACCTCCAGGACGGTGCCGATGAGGAATCGCAGGACGGCGTAGATGAGCACCAGAGGCAGAGTCAACCAGCGAAAGAGCTTGCGGATGATGCCCCGCTTCTTGGCTCCGCCGCCACGGATCCGTTGCCAGTCTCGCTTCAGCGCCTGCCAGGCGCCGTACTCCTTCCAGTGAGTCTCCAGGGGTGTGGTCTCGGTCCAGCGAAGACCGCCCCGACTGGCCAGCATGGGAATGAGAAACAGGGCGACCACCAGCGCTGCCAGCAGCGAGATGACCACGGCCAGTCCCAGGTCACCGAAGGCCTGCCCCGCGACCCCCTCGACGAACACCATGGGGAAGAAGACTGCGATGGTCGTCAGGGTGGAGGCGACGACCGCACCGCGCACCTCGAAGGTGCCTCGATTGGCTGCGGTCTCCAGGCTGTCACCCTCCTCGCGACAGCGGAAGATGGACTCCAGGACCACGATGGAGGAGTCGACCAGCATGCCGATGCCGAGTGCCAGGCCACCGAGGGACATGATGTTGAGGCTGACCCCGAGAAGATTCAACGGAGCGAAGGTCACCAATAGCGAGATGGGGATGCTGATGGCGATGATGGCGGTGGTGCGAAGATCCTTGAGAAAGAAGAAGAGCACCAGGACCGCCAACAGACCACCCATGATGGCGGTGTTTCGGACCTCGTTGATGCTGCTCTCGATGAACAGAGATCGGTCGGCGACCAGAGCCAGCTCCGCGCGCTCGTTCTTCCAGGCCTGCTCGATCAGCCCGGTGGGTGCGGGAGGCTTGCCGCGACCTTTCTTCTCGTCGCCGGCGGCGTTCTCGGTGGACTCTGCTTCGCCTTCTACTTCTCCGTCCTCCTGCTCGGGCTCGGTGTCCGCCAACTTGGCCGCGTCGAGATCGAAGCTTCCCAGCTCGTCACGGACTCGGTGGGCCAAGGCCACGATATTGGCATCGGCCTCCTTGAAGATGTCCAGCTGGACGCTCTCCAGACCGTTGGTACGGGTCAGGATCTCGCGTTCCTTGTGGGCGCGCCGGACCTCTCCGATGTCCCGGATGCGCACGTCACGGCCTTCGAATCGGGCCACGATGGTGTCTTCGATCTGGGTCAGATTCTCGTATTCGTTGAGGGTCCGCACCATGTACTCTGTGCGCCCCTCGGTGAGGGTGCCGCCGGCCAGGTTGATGTTCTCCTGAGCCAATCGGTTGATAACCGTCTGGATCGACAGACCGGTTCGCCGTAGCTCGGTCTCGTCGAGCAGCACGTGGATCTCTTCTTCCAGTCCTCCGCGGACCCGCACCGCGGCCACACCCTTGATGGGCTCCAGCGCCCGTTTGATCTGTAGATCGGCGATTCGACGTAGCCTGCGGAGTCCCTCCTCCCCTTCGTAGCGGTCGCCGCTACCCGACAGACTGAGCTCCATGACGGGATCGAGGGAGGGATCGAAACGAAGAATCAAGGGTCGCTCGGCTTCGCTCGGCAGGAAGATGAGATCGAGCTTTTCCAGCGAGTCCTGGATGGCCTCCGACATCTCGGTATCCCAGGTGAATTCGAGAACTACATCGCTGACTCCCGATCGACTGATAGAGCTGATGCGGCGCAGACCCCCGACGACTCCCAGGGCCTCTTCCACGGGTCGGCTGACGTCGTTCTCGACCTCCTCGGGGGCCGAACCGGGGTACTCCGTCCGGACGGTGATGGTGGGGTAGGACATCTCCGGCATCAGATTGACCGGCAGCCGTCCGTAGGAGAAATAGCCGAAGACCACCGCGGCCACGAACACCATGGTGATCGCCACGGGGCGGCGGGTGGTGAAGCTCGATAGGCCCTGGCTCAGGCCGCCGGCTTCTTCCGTTGGAGGTCTGGAATCCGAGCTCATTCCGCTGGCTCTTCGCTGGGTACGGGCTCACTGGTGGCACCTACCAGGCGCACCTTGGAACCATCTTTCAAGCTGGCCTGGCCGGCGACGACGATGCGGTCACCCTCGTCGAGAATGCCGGCGGGCTCGATGTTGTCCCGATCCTCCAGGGCGGCTCGGATGAGCAGCCGCTCGGTGGTGTCGTCTTCGAGGAGCCTGAAGATGAAGAGCTGGTCAGCGTCGTAGACCAGGGCCTTCTTGGGCACCAGAACGGCGTCCTCGTGGACGTCGGTGATCAACTCGACCGTGACATACATGCCGGGCAGCAGTCCCTCACTCGGAGGGATGGCCACGGTCACCTTCACTGTGCCGCTCCGCGGGTCGACCCGGGGCGCGATGCGATCGACGGCTCCGTGGCGCTCTACTCCGCCCGCGGCCTCGGCGAAGATCCGCGAGTCCTGTCCGACGCGCAGCCGGGCCAGCTCCTTTTCCGGCACATAGATGCGGGCGACGATCGAGTCGAAGTCGACGATGTCGAAGAGGTGCTGGGTCACCGTGACATGGTCACCGACATTGACGAATCTCTCGGTGATGGTCCCGGAGATAGGCGCCCGAACCTGGGTGTAGCCGAGTTCCCGCTCGGCATCGCGGAGTGACAGCTCCAGCTGCTCGAGCTCGTAGGTCGCGATGTTGAACTCCTCGTCGCTGATGAGCTGCTGCTCGAAGAGGTTGGTCATGCGCTCGTGCTCGCGGCGCTCGTTCTCCAACTGACTCTTGACCCTGGCGAGCTCCGTCTGCTGCGCCTCGTTCTGGAGTCGAATCAGCACCTGACCCTTGCGGACCAGATCGCCCTCCTCCACCAGCAGTTCGGTGACCTTGCGAGCCGCCTCCGAGAAGACCTGCACCTCGCTCTCGGCCTCCAGGTTGGTGGAGAAGCGCAGAATCGATTCGATCCGACCCCTCTCGAGGGTGACGATCTCGACGGGCACGGCCTCGTCTTGTTCATCGTCTTCGTCGCCTTCACCCTCCGCATCATCACCGGAGTCGCCGTCTTCGTCACTGCCGGATTGATCGTCCGTCGTGCCGGTTTCCGACTCGCCCGAGTCGCTATCGGCTCGGTTGCAGCCCATCGGCGACGCCAGGACGAGAAGCGTCAGGCAGAGAAGTATTCCCAGTTTCTTGGCTATACGGTTCCACATGGAACGATCATCCCTCCAAAGCCCTACCCTGGCCACCTCTGCTCGGTGCCCGGTCAGGCGGTTCTCTCAATCCTCTGATTACTACGTCCCGGACGGCAAATTGTTCGGGCTCGTCGGCCTTTTCTTGCTTGGATTCTCCTGTTCTCGAACCCGCTGACGCGAGATGAATCGGGAAATTTTACCCGATCGGTGCGCCCGGCTTGCTGGCGCGCAGTTTGCAGAGGCTTGCTGGCGAGGAGTTTCGTGGGTGGTGACGGAGATGAAACCGGCAGCCAATTCGATGAGAGGGAGGTCGAGATGAGAGGTACTAAGAAGTCGCAGAAGACCCTGATCCTTCTGGTTCTGGTGGCGGTGGTCGGTGTCCTGGTCGGATGCCAGCAGACGACGATCGACGCGACCCACCACACAGCCGAGGTGGTCGATCCACAGGCTGCCACGTCACCGGTCGAAGTCGTTGAAGTTGTCGCGCCGGTCGCCACGCCCCGGACGATCGTCGTGGAGACTCCCAGGGAGGTGCGCCAGCCGGAGTCGGCAGCTGTTCCAGCCAGCCAACCTGTCTACGCTTCGCGACGGGTCGCGGCTGCCGCTCCTGTCGCCACCGCACCGGCCCTGCTAACGGTACCAGCCCGGACCCTGTTGTCCGTCGAGCTGGACAAGACCCTGTCGAGCCACTCGAGCCAGGTCGGCGAGAGCTTCCGCAGCTTCCTGATTCAGGACGTGGCCGTCGATGGCTACACTGTCTTGCCGAGGCACTCGATCGTCGTCGGTCGGGTTACCGAGGCCAAACCCGCCAAGAAGGTCGGAGGCAGGGCACGGTTGTCGCTGGAGTTCCACTCCCTTCTGCTGCCGGACGGTCGCCAGATGCCTCTCGATGTCGAGTTTGCGGAGGCCGGCAAGAGCTCCACGACCAGGGACGCAGCCATCATCGGAGGCAGCACTCTCGGTGGGGCCGTCCTCGGCCGTGCCGTGGACAAAGGGCAGGGTACGGCCATCGGCGCCATCGTCGGTGGCCTGGCAGGTGCCGCCGTCGCCCACGAGACCCGAGCCAAGCCGGTGGTCGTCAACTCCGGTACGGTGTTGACCCTGGAGCTCCTGCGGCCGGTCACCATCGAGATGCGGCGCTGACGGATGCCTGCCCACCCATTGGGGCGGGGCGGGCCGGTCGCATTCCGTTTACGCTGAAATCAGGGTTTGCCAGGTCCGCCGGCGTTCGGCGGGCCTGATTTCGGTGGTCCCGACGGATCGACGGGTCATCCCCGTGTCGAGACAGGAGGGCAAGACGATGGCTGTCCAACCGCGAGTTCGTTGGTTCAAGGAGGAGACCCGGGCGACGATCTTCGACGAAGCCCTGGCCATTCTCGAGAAAGTGGGAGTCTTCGTCGAAAACGAAGAGGCCCTGGAGCTTCTCGACGGTGCTGGGGCGCGCATCGACGCTCTGAAGGGCCGGGTCCTGATGCCGCCACATCTGGTCCTGCGGGCCCTGGCCACCGCTCCGGCGCGAGTCAAGGTCCACGATCGGCAGGGCGAGGTCGCCATGGATCTGGGTGGCGACCGGGTCCATTTCAACCCAGGGTCAGCGGCCCTGCGGATTTTCGACCCGGTGGAGGGTCGAGCCAGGACTCCGGTGACCGAGGATCTGGTGAGATTCGCCCGACTGATCGACGCGCTGCCCAACTACGCTGCCCAGAGCACCGGTTTGATCCCCGGCGACGTCCCCGAGGGTCTGGCCGACCGCTTTCGACTCTTTGTAGCCTTGCAGTTCTCGAGCAAGCCGGTGGTTACCGGGACCTTTGCCAAGCAGGCCTTCGGGGCCATGCACGCCATGCTGGCGGTGGTGGCCGGCGGCGGGGAAGAGCTTCGCCAGCGTCCGCTGGCGATCTTCGACTGCTGTCCATCGCCGCCCCTCATGTGGAGCGATCTGACCGCCCAGGCGCTCATCGACTGTGCCCGAACGGGAATCCCCGCAGAGCTGGTATCGATGCCTCTGACGGGTGCCACCTCGCCGGTGACCCTGGCGGGCGCGGTTACCCAACACTGCGCCGAGAGCTTGAGCGGCGTCCTCATCCATCAGCTGGCCCGTCCTGGTTCTCCGATCATCTACGGCGGCTCGCCGGCCTGCTTCGATATGCGCAAGGGCACGACGCCCATGGGCGCGGTGGAGACCCAGATGATCGATGGCGCCTATGCGGAGATCGGCAAACACCTGGGTCTGCCGACGCACGCCTACATGGGTATGAGCGACTCGAAAGTGGTGGATTTTCAGGCCGGTATGGAGAGCGCCATGGGAGCTACCGTGGCGGTGCTGAGCGGCATCAACAACATCTCGGGCCCTGGGATGCACGATTTCGAGATCTGTCAGAGCCTGGAGAAACTGGTGCTGGATCATGAGCTGGTGGGTCTGGCCCTGCGACTGACGGCGGGAATCGAGATCCGAGACCGACCCATCGCCATGACCCAGATCGAAGACGCCATCGACGAGAAGGACTTTCTCTCCCTGCCCCATACAGCCAAGTGGTTCCGGCAGGAGGCCTACATTCCGGATCCGGTCATCGATCGGGCGACGCTCGGCGAATGGGAGGAGTCCGGTCGTCGGGACGCTGAATCCCGGGCCCGGGTCCGGGTGGAGGAGCTGCTGACCCACCACGCACCTGAGCCCCTGGCAGACGACCAGCGGGCCGAACTGATGGAGATCTTCTGGCGAGATGCCCGCGAGCTGGGGGTAGAGGAGCTGCCGGTCTTCGGCCGCCCCGGAGAGATTCCGGCCGGGGTCTAGCGTTGCAGAAGCCCAAACGGACCGGGGTGGTTCTCTTTAGTTGAGACCCACCCCTTTTCTGTTTGGATATAGTCTGCGGCGATAGACCTCTACCATGATGCGAACAGCCTGGATCGTATGCGGTATCGCCGCACTGGTGGCGGTGTCGGGCCGAGCGGAGTCGACCGACTCCGATCGACTTGCCCGTGCCGACCATCTGCTGCGCCAGGGCAGATTCGCCGAGGCGGAGGAGATCTACCGAGGGCTGCTCCTCGAAAGAGACAGTGACCCGGATCTGCTGCGGCGCGTCGGCTCGCTGGCCCTGTGGGAGAACCGGCTGGGTGAAGCGGTGGTCCTGCTGGGGGACAGCCTGGCGGTCGAGGCGAACTCGGTCGAGACACTCGAGCTGCTGGCGGAAGCCCATACCCGGCGCTCGAGCTTCGGCGTCGCGGCGAAACTACTGGCGCGGCAGGGTCGTCGCATTCGCGCAGCCCAGCTGACCAGTTTCGGCGGCCAGCAGCCCTATGCTCTATCGTCCGCGCCGGGACGGACCGAGATCGCCTTCGTGCGTACCGACCCCCTGCCGGTCATACGGATTCGCGTCAACGGCAGTGAGCCGGTGTACGCCCTCATCGACACAGGCGGTTCCGAGCTGTTGCTCGACCCCGAATTCGCCGCCGAGATCGGTGCCCAGGTCTTCGGTGCCGAAACAGCAGCGTTCGCGGCTGGCAAAGAGGCCGACGTACAGCTGGCTACGGTCGACTCGGTGGAATTGGGAGACCTGCAGATCGACAGGATTCCGGTGGGGCTGCTGCCGACCCGACGGTTCTCCGCGGCCGCCGGTGGGCTGCAGATCGATGGCATCGTGGGCACCACGCTGCTCTCCCGGTTCCGCTTCACTCTCGACTATCCCCGGCACCGGCTGGTGCTCGAGCCACGAGGAGTCGAAGGGTCGCGGGTGGGAATGCAGATGCCCATCTGGATGGCTGGAGATCACTTCATTCTCACCTGGGGTCGGGTGAACGACTCGCCACCGGTCCTTCTGCTGGTGGACACAGGCCTGGCCGGCGGTGGCTTTGTCGGTGCCGAGTCGTTTCTGAAGGAGACGGGAATCGATCTGGGAGGAGAGTCCTTCGAAGGGGTAGGAGGTGGTGGAACAGTGACGGTCACCCCATTCGTGGTCGAGCGTCTGGCCGTTGGCGAGGCGGTGCAGACCGGTATCACCGGCTTTGCTGGCGTCTTCCCCGCGGAGCTGGAACACCGCTTTGGATTCCGGATCGCGGGGATCGTCTCTCATCAGTTCTTCCGGCCCTACGCGGCGACGTTCGACCTCGACGGCATGACCCTGACTCTCGTCGAAGGTCAGTAGCGGGCGGGTTGCGGCTCCGGCACTGTTTGCCGGGTCCGCGGGTATACAATGACCTGGCCCCAGCTGCAGCAGAATGGGTTTCGAGGAGGCAGGAATGATCGGCGAGACGATCTCGCACTATCGGATTCTGGAGAAGCTTGGTGAGGGCGGCATGGGCGAGGTCTATCTCGCCGAGGACACCCGCCTCAAGCGAAAGGTGGCGCTCAAGATCCTGCCGCCTGAGATGGCCGGCGACCCGAATCGTCTGGAGCGTTTTCAACGGGAGGCCGAGGTGGTCGCGGCCATGGATCACCCCAACATCGTCACCATCTATTCGGTCGAGGAGGTCGACGGGGCCCACTTCCTGACCATGAGCTTCATCGAGGGCAAGAGCCTCGCCGAGATGATCCCCGAGGGTGGTATGGATCTCGACAAGCTGTTCGAGATCGCTGTGCCCCTGGCCGATGCCCTGAGCGCCGCCCACGACAAGGGCATCACCCATCGCGATCTGAAACCCGCCAACATCATGGTCACCAGCGACGGGCGAGTCAAGGTTCTGGACTTCGGGCTGGCCAAGCTGCACGAAGACGCCGCGGTGCCCGCGGGCGAGGACGAACCGACACAGGCCCTGACCCGGGAAGGCCTGGTCGTCGGAACGGTGCCCTACATGTCTCCCGAACAGGTGCAGGGGGACGCCATCGACCACCGCACCGATATCTTTTCGTTGGGGGTCCTGCTCTACGAGATGGCCACCGGAGACCGACCTTTTGCCGGCCAGAACTCAGCCCAGGTCGTCTCCTCGATCTTGCGGGACGATCCACCCTCTGTGGCCGAGCGCAAGGCCGAGCTGCCGTTTCATCTCAGCCGTATCGTCCGGCACTGTCTGGAGAAGGACCCCAAACGGCGGTACCAGTCGGCGCTGGATCTTCGCAACGAGCTGGAAGGCCTGCAGAGCGAAGTGGCGTCGGGGCACATGCGACCCGCCAGCAGCTCGACCATGATGGCTGCGAAACCGCCGCCCTCTCAGAGGCCCAAGTGGCTCTGGCCGGCGGTGGCGGCGGTGGGAGTGGTGCTCCTGGTCCTCGGATGGATGGCCCTGAGAGGTCGCCAGGAGGGAGAATCAGCCCATACCGCCTTAGCTACCGAATCGTCCTCGCCCATCTCCTCGAAGCCTTCGGTGGCGGTGCTCTACTTCGACAATCTGACCGGTGACGAGGATCTGAATTGGCTACGCACGGGACTGACCGACATGTTGGTCACCGATCTGTCGCAGCTCTCCGCCATCAGCGTCGTTGGGACCGATCGGATCTACCAGATTCTCAAGGATCTCGACATGCTGGAGGAGCCCATCACCTCGGCCGATGTGGTGCGGCGAGTGGCTGAGGACGCCGGCGCGAGCCTGGTCGTCCTCGGCAGTTTCGCCAAGGCCGGTGAGACGCTGCGCATCAATACCAAGTTGCAGGACGCTGAGAGTGGCGAGATCCTGTCGACCAATCGGGTCGAGGGTCCGGGCGACGACAACCTGTTCGCTATGGTCGACGACCTCTCGGGTGAGATCCGTGGTGGCTTCGACACCGGCGAAGCGATCACCGTCGGTGGCGATCGTGAATTGATGAACGTCACCACCTCGTCGCTCGAGGCCTATCGCCACTACGCCGAGGCGGTACACCTGGAGGATCAGGGCCGCGGTGAAGAAGCGGCGCCGCTGCTGCGCAGGGCCATCGACATCGATCCCCACTTCGCCATGGCGCTGCGCAAGTTGGCGATGATTCTGGGAAATCAGGGCGAGGACTCGGAGTCCGCCGAGTTTGCCCGGCGGGCGCTGGAGAGCTCAGACCGCTTGCCCCAGAGGGAGAAGTATCTGGTCCAGGCTGCCTACTACACCGACCGACCCGCCACCGTCGGCCAGGGGATGGAGGCGTATCGCAATCTGCTGAAGATCGAGCCGGACAACACCACGGCGCTGAACAATCTGGGACTCCAGTACATGACGAACGAGATGTGGGATCAGGCGGAGCCCCTGTTCGCCGAGGCGATCGAGGTCGGCACAGGCTTTGGTGGGACCTACGTCAACCTGGCACTGACTTACTCGGCGTTGGCAAGATTGGGAGAGGTGGAGAAGACCTTTACTGAGATGGCGGTCAAGCACGGAGACAATCCGGGCCTGTATTGGGGCAGGGCGGTGATCGAAATGCTCTGGGGCAAACCGGAGATCGTTCTGGAGCACACCCGAAGGATCGAAGAGTTGGCGCCTGGTGTCTTCATGCAGGGGCCGATCCCGGTCAATGCTTACATTCTTCTCGAGGACTGGCAGGGTGCGACGCGAGAGGCCGACTCACTGGTTGGCGCCGACAACCCGCGAGTGCGACGGCAGGGGCTCGGAGTCCAGGCCACCCTCGACTGGTACAACGGAGATCAGGGCTCGGCCCTAGAGAAGCTGCGACAGCGTCTCTCCGAGTATCCGCAAGAGGATTCGAATCGGGCGGCACTCGAGGTCGATCTGGGTTTCGGCCTGCTCGCGGTCGGCCAGCCCGACGAGGCGCTGGAGGTATTTCAGTCGGCGGTGGCTACAGGTCGAGAGGACTGGGTCGAGATCGATGCCGTCCAGGGAGAGGTGCTGGCTCAGGCCGAATTGGGAAGGCTATCCGCTGCTCGAACAGCATTGGACAGGTACCAGGAACTCGTGGCTGTCTTGCCAGGACCGGGGTGGGAACGCGACGAGCAATTCCTGCGTGGCCGCATCGCGCTCGCTGATGGCCAACTTGACGAAGCGATACAGGAGCTCGAAGCTGCCAGGGAGGGCTTTTCTCCGCGAGGAGCCTTTGCCGGCGGAGAAGTCAGGATTCGCTACCGACTAGCTCAGTCGTACCTGGCAGCTAACCGGCTGGAGCCAGCCAGGGGAGAGCTGGAGAAGATCGTCGAGTCCGGCGCCAAACGTGTCGGTCAGCCGATCGATTACGTTCGATCCTGGTTTCTACTGGGGCAGATCGCCGAGATGATGGGGGACCCCGACAAGGCCCGAGGGCACTACCAGCGCTTTCTCGATTATTGGGGCGATGGCGACATGGACAGAGAGAAAGTCGAGCACGCCCGCCAGGCTCTGGCAGGGTAGGGTGACACCGGCGCCGTGGCGATTGCACAGGTTCTTGTGCAGCCGATTACTGAAAAGATAGCCAGGTATGCATAGAATACGCCTCGTGCGCCGAACCCGAGTCTCTTCGTTGCCCGATAACGCCTACCGTTTTACCGCGTTGGTCACGCTGCCGCTGTTGTTGCTCGCAGCGCTGCTGATCGCCGGCTGCGCCAGCTCCAACACCAGCGGCACCGCCTCCTCCGGAGGACATGTGACGGTGGAATACGACGCAGGCGCGGAAGGTGCGGTCGATGCGGCGGAGACCCAGCCGGCCGATGAGATGCCGGAGATCACCGAGCTCGAGGCCGAGACCGACGAGTCCATGGATGAGCTGGCGACGGTGGAGGTCGAGGAGTTGGAGGAGCCGGCGACACCCGAGCCGGTCGACCCGACCACCCTGTTGGACGAATCGCTCGAGGCCTTCGAATCCTCACAGGTCTTTTGGGACCAGGGGAACTTCGACGACGCCTTCGCGGCGCTCGATCGCTCGTACGAGCTGATGGCCCAGGTGCCATTGAACGGTGACCCCTACATCGCTCAGGAGAAAGAAGATCTCCGCCACCTGATCTCACGACGCATCATCGAGATCTACGCCTCTCGTCGCACCACCGTCGGCGACATGGACAAGGCGATCCCGGTCGAGGTGAACCAGTACGTCGAGCGGGAGATCAAGAGCTTTCAGGGACCCGAGCGCAAGTTTTTTCTGGAGTCCTACCAGAGGTCCGGACTCTACCGGGACATGATCGTGGAAGAGCTCAAGGCCGCCGGGCTGCCGGAGCAGATCAGCTGGCTGCCCCTGGTGGAGAGCGGCTTCAAATCGCGGGCCCTGTCACGCGCCCGCGCGCTGGGTCTATGGCAATTCATCTCCTCGACCGGCTACCGCTACGGTCTGCAGCGCGATTGGTGGATCGACGAAAGAATGGATCCCCACAAGGCGACGCTGGGAGCCATCGGCTATCTCACGGATCTGCACAATCTATTTGGAGACTGGTACCTGGCTCTGGCGGGCTACAACTGTGGTGAAGGCAACGTTCTCAAGGCGATTCGCAGGCAGAGTGAAGGCTATTTCGACCAGTTCTGGGACCTCTACACACGCCTGCCGCGAGAGACGCGGCGCTATGTACCTCGTCTGCTCGCGGTGCTGAAGATCCTCGAGGATCCGGCAGCCTACGGATTCAACGATCTGCCTGAGCCATTCCCGCCTTTGCAGTGGGACGAGGTGGAGATTGAACGATCGGCCGAGCTGACGGCACTCGACAAGGCCATGAGTCTGGAGTCCGGGACCTTGGCGATCCTCAATCCGGAGTTGCGTCGCAAGGCTACGCCGGGTGAGCCCTATGAGCTCAAGATCCCGGCCGGAGAGACTGCCACGCTGTTGGCGAGCCTCGACACACTCCCAGAGTGGGAGGCGCCCGCCAATCGGACCTCGGTTCACCGGGTACGCCGGGGAGAAACGCTCTCCGGCATCGCCTCGCGGTACGGCACTCGGGTCAGCGTGCTGATGGACCTGAACAATCTGCGCAGCGCCAACCGCATCTGGCCTGGCCAGCAACTCTACGTGCCCGATGGCAGTGGAAGCGGCAGTCGTAGCTATCGGTCGGCCGACGCCCTGTCACCCGGTGCCGAGATCAACTACAGCGTCCGCCGCGGCGACAACCTCTGGTCGCTGGCCAACCGCTACGGCACCACGGTCGAGCGCATCAAGCGGGACAACAACCTGCGCAGCTCGACGCTCCAGCCGGGGCAGCGATTGGTCCTACGGGGAAGTGGGGCACCGACCTCGGGCAGCGGTGGCACCTATGTCGTGCAGCGGGGCGACACCTTGGGCAAGATAGCGCAGTCGCGGGGCGTATCGCTCAACCGGTTGATGTCGGCCAATGGCCTGTCGCGACGAAGCACGATCTATCCGGGCCAGCGGCTTCTGATCCCCAACTGATCTGTCGGGGCGCCCCCGTCAGGCCTTGACCGTCTTCAGGTGTCTGAAGCTGACCAGGGTCTTGATCTCTTCATCCCAGAGCTTCAGCGTGGCGCAGTGAAAGCTGCCCAGGATGCTCAGGCGCGTGACCTCGTGCAGCTCCGGCACCTCCCGATAGCACTTGCGCAGCTTGTAGTTGGGCACCCGGCTCGCCAGATGATGGATGTGGTGATAGCCGATGTTGCCGGTGAACCAGTGCAGGATGGGTCCGAGGTCATAGAACGAGCTGCCCTCGATACCGGCCTTATGAAAGCTCCACTCTTCCCGGCGCTCCCAATAGGTATCCTCGAACTGGTGCTGGATATAGAACAGCCACATCCCGGCCGCTCCAGCCATCAGGGTGATCGGCAGCTGGACCATCAGAAAGCTTTTGAGGCCCACCAGCTTCCAGGCCACCAGAACCAGGGCCACCGCCACCAGATTCGTCCACATGACGCTGGACCATTCACGCTTCCAGGACCGCGGAATGTCGTAGGGAAAGCGGTGCTTGATCAGGAACTGGAAGGCGGGTCCGATGGCGAGCAGCACGAACAGGTTGCGATAGACCCGGTACCCCAGACGCCTCATAGGTGAGAGCGCCAGATACTCGTCGACCGTCAGGGTCTCGATATCTCCGAAGCTACGTCGATCGAGATCGCCGGAGCCGCCGTGGTGAATGGCATGGGTCCGGCGCCAGTACTTGTAGGGAGTGAGCATCAGCACGCCGAGAATGAAGCCGACGGCGTCATTGGCTCGTCTGGAAGGCAGGAACGAGCCGTGCCCGCAATCGTGCTGAAAGATGAACAGCCTGACCAACAATCCCGTCGTCGGAACGGCGATCAGGAGCGTCAGCCAGTAGGAGACGGCCAGGCTCTTGTACATCAGGTACCAGCCCAGCGCGTAGAGCGCCAGAGTCGAGACGAGTTGGAAGATTGCCTTGCCGTAGCTGGACTTCATGTAGGGCGTCAGGATCTTGTTCCAATACCTGGCGACTTCGACCGGTAGCGGCTCGTTGCTGTGGGTTCCTTGTCCGGGAATGGTTCTCGACATTGTTCTTGGTTCTCCATGGTTCCTATAGGTTCAAGCTACCACAGCCTGCAACAGTGCCCAAGGTAATGGCAGCGCCTGGATCCTCTGTGCTGTTCCCCAGATCTCGCTAGCCCGCTCGGTTGCCGGGATCGACAATCCAGCCCTCATCGGGATCGCAATCGGCCGGCACACCGTAGCCGCGAGCGCTCTGGCTCAGCGCCCAGCCGGCCTGGGTCGCACACAGAACAGAGTCCAGGAGATCTCCCAGGGAGTCATCGACGAGCTCGTCCAGCAGGAACGAGCCGATATCCAGTCGGAACCCATAGCGATCGAGGCCCTCGTTGCCGGTCAGGGCCCGGACGATCTTGGCCCTGGCGTCGTGTCGCGCCTGTTCCTGCTTGCCGCGACCAGTGATCTTGTAGCTCCGCCTGCCGATGAGCTGGCGGGCCGCGAGCCCAGGGTAGCCCTCGAGGACGACTCGCGAGTCATTGGTCGGGCGGCAGGGCAGGATACTGAGACCCGAGGCCCGTATTCTCGGGGCTCCCTCGTAGTGCATCTTGGCCAGCGGCACGTAGTGCAGCTTCATGGGGCTCAAAGCACCGGCGGAGATGTCCGTCTTGCGGCGAATCTCCTTCTTTCCCTTGGGTCTTACCGCCATGTAGAGCTGCAGGATATGACCGAACTCCCTGCGGGTTAGCGCCCCGAGGTGATCGACATAACGGCTCCACTCGGTTGGCCATCCCAGATCGCGAATCAGACGTCTGGGCAGCCCAAAGGGAAAGTCCATGGCGGCGATCCAGGGTCCGGGCTCTTGCAGGCTCCGCTCGAAGGCGTCGAGGGTGCGGATACGCAGCAGCTGGTGTAGGCGCAGCACACCCGGTCGCGGACGACAGACGGCGACCGTGATCGGCTTGGTGCGACTCGGAGCGCTGGTGAAATCGATCCCGTAGACCAGCACTTTGGAACTCCAGCAGCCCGACCCTCAAGCGGACCGCAGCTCTTCGACCTCCGCTACCGATTTCGGAATCGGCTCACCCAGGAGCCGGTAACCGTCCGCAGTGATCAGCAGATCGTCTTCGATCCTGACGCCACCGAAGTCCTTCCAGTCATCGAGCTTGTCGTAGGCGATGTAGTCGGCTAGCCGAGACTCTCCTGCCCAGCTGTCGATGAGCTGCGGGATGAAATAGATCCCCGGTTCGACGGTGATGACATGGCCCGGCTCGAGCTTCTTGGCCAGGCGCAGATAGGCGCGTCCGAACTGGGTGCTGCGGGTCACCGTATCGTCGTAGCCGACGTTGTCCTCACCGAGGTTCTCCATGTCATGGACATCGAGGCCCATCATGTGCCCCAGTCCGTGGGGAAAGAAGAGCGCGTGCGCCCCCTGGTCGACAGCCTCTTCCACGTCGCCTTTGAGAAGGCCGATCTCTTTGAGACCCGCTGCGAGGGTCCGGGCGGCCAGCACGTGGATCTCTTCATAGGGCCGACCCGGTTGGCACGCTTCGATGGCCGCCACCTGGGAGTCGAGCACGATCTGGTAGATGTCCCGCTGACGGGGGCTGAAGGTCTCGGCTACCGGGAAGCTGCGGGTGATGTCGCTGGCATAGCCGCTGCGGGAGAGGGCGCCGGCGTCGAGGATGGCCAGATCCCCCGACTGCATGATGTTCTCGTGCGTATGGTTGTGCAGAACCTCGCCGCGGATGGAGAAGATTACCGGAAAGGAGACCGCCGAGCCTTTGGAGAGCAGCAGGCCCTCGATGGCCCCGACCACCTCCTGTTCCTTCATCCCTGGCCGGGCCAGGCGCATTCCCAGGGTGTGGATCTCTCGCGCCAGGGCCATGGCCTCTTCGATCTCGGCCACCTCCTCGTCCGACTTGATCGATCGCTGGGCCACCACGGCCCGTACCAGGTCGGGTGAGACGATGCTCTCCACGTCCTTGACCGGAACCTCCAGTAGACGCCCGAGAGCGAGTTTGGTGCTGTCCCGATAGGGCGGCAGGCAGTGAACCGTCCGCCCGGCCTGCAGAGCGGCAGCGATGTACTCATCCAGTTCGCCGGCCGGACGGCAGTCGCTGATGCCGGCCGTGGCGCCGCGCTCGGCCAGGGTCGGCTGCTCACCGGTCCAGACGATCTCGTCCAGCGACCGATCGTGGCCAAAGAGGATGCAGCGGTTCTCGTCCACATCGACAACCGCCGCCAACCCGGGCTCCTTGAGACCGACGTAGTAGAGGAAGGTGCTGTCTTGCCAGAACGGATAGGGATTGTCGACAAAGTTCATCGGTGTTTCGTCGTGTCCCAGAAGCAACACGAGGCCGGAGTCGAGGCTCTCGACCAGTCCATCCCGGCGTTGAACATAGGTTGCGGTGGCCAGCATCACACCCTCCTTGTGGGCTCTTCATCTCCGATGGGGTGGAGGGTGACGCTGCCGCCTGGCGGGGCGCTCATCCCTCCTGTGGAATCCGTCCGAGTCTATACAATAGCCGGATGCCCGGCTTCCCCGAATCCATCGAGGTGATCGATTCCCACACCGAGGGCGAGCCAACCCGCGTGGTGATCGACGGCTGGCCTCCCTGTGACGGCGAGACCATGGAGGCGAAACGTCGGTGCCTGGAGAGAGAGCACGACCATCTTCGCCGAGCCGTCATCTGTGAGCCTCGGGGTCACGACGCGGTGGTCGGGGCGCTGCTGACCCCGCCGGTGACCGACAGGGCGGTCACCGGGGTGATCTTCTTCAACAACATCGGCTATCTGGGGATGTGTGGCCACGGCCTGATCGGTGTCGTCAAGACGCTGGAGCACCTCGGGCGTCTCGAATCGGGCCGGGTGGAGATCGACACATCGGTGGGACCGGTGGGCGCCCGTCTCGAGGCCGATGGTCAGGTGACGATTCGCAATGTCCCATCCCGCTGCCACGCCCTCGATGTCGAGCTCGAGGTGCCAGGCCTGGGAAGTATCCGTGGGGACGTGGCCTGGGGAGGCAACTGGTTCTTTCTCACCAGCCTGCCCGAGCCCTTGTTGGAGCTGTCCAGTCTCGACGATCTGCTGGCGGTGACCCGCAGAATCAGAACGGCCCTCGATGACGCTGATCTGCTCGACGGCGAGGGAGAGATCGATCACATCGAGCTTGATGGTCCGGCGATCGGCGAGGAGGCCGACTGCCGCAACTTCGTGCTCTGCCCGGGCGGCGAATACGACCGATCTCCCTGCGGTACCGGCACCTCGGCCAAGCTGGCGGTGCTCCAGGCTCGCGGCGAGCTGGGACTGGAAGAGGAGTGGTGCCAGGAGAGCATCACCGGAGGGAGATTCGTCGGCTGGCTGACTGAACAGGGCGGCGAGACTGTTCCCATGATTCGCGGGCGCGCCTGGATCACCGCTCACAATCGCCTGCATTTCGCTGCCGATGACCCGTTTCGGGGCGGTTTCAGTGCCGTCGGTTGACCCCCCGAGAACTGCGCAATCATGAGCCGACGAAATCCGGACGCCCTGGTGGTCGGTGCAGGCATCGTGGGTGCCGCTGTCGCCTACTATCTGACCCAGGAGGGGTTGCAGGTGCGTCTCCTGGATGCGGGCTTCGCGGGCGGTGGAACCACCGCGGCCGGCATGGGCCACATCGCGGTCATGGATGAGTCGGAGGCGCAGTTCGCTCTGACCTCCTATTCGCGGCGGCTCTGGGGTGAGCTGGCCGGGGAGTTCGGCGCCCAGTGGGAGAACGACACGTGTGGCACCCTGTGGCTGGCGGCGGATGAGGAGGAGTTGTCCTTCCTCCCGGGTAAGGCGGCGTTCTATCGCCAGCAGGGAATCGAGGTCGAGCAGCTGGCTGGCGAGGAGCTGGCCGCAGTGGAGCCGCAGCTGCGACCCGGGTTGGCGGGCGCCCTACGGGTTCCGCAGGATCGGGTGATCTATCCGCCGGCCGCCGCCCGCTGGCTGGTGGAGCGAGCGGTCCAGAATGGGGCCGTTCTCGTCGAGGGCTGTGCAGTCCGCTCGGTGGATTCAGAAACCGGCAAAGTGACGACCGAGGACGAAACCCTCTCTCCCGGGCTGGTGGTCAACGCGGCCGGTGCCCGGGTTGCCGAGCTCACACCGGAGATTCCCATCGAGCCCCGCAAAGGACATCTGGTCATCACCGATCGATACCCGGGCTTCTGTCGCCATCAATTGGTGGAGCTGGGGTATCTGAAGAGTGCCCACACCATGACCGCCGAGTCGGTCGCCTTCAATGTCCAACCCCGACGAACCGGGCAACTCCTGGTGGGTTCCTCCCGAGAGCTGGTGGGCTGGGACCGGAGCATCAATCGGGAGATCGTCTCGAGAATGCTGTCGCGGTGTGCGGAGTACCTGCCGCGGCTCCCCGAGCTCTCGGCACTCCGAGTCTGGATCGGCTTCCGGCCGGCCATTGCCGATCACCTGCCACTCATCGGTGGCTGGCCTGGGAGCGAACGGCTGTGGATCGCCGCCGGACACGAGGGACTGGGGATAACCATGGCCCTGGCCACCGGCCGGCTGTTGGCGGACCAGATCGTCGGCAAGCCGCCGGCCATCGATCCCGCACCGTACGATCCGGCGAGGCTGGAGCTCTGAGATGGCTGGCGACCGTAGAGTAACCATCGTCATCGATGGCGCGCCCATCGAGGTGGAGAAGGGGCTCTCGGTAGCGGCAGCGCTGATCAATGCGGGAGTGTGGGGTTTCCGGTCATCTGTCGGCGGCAGCCCTCGCGGCCCGATCTGCGCCATGGGAGTCTGCTTCGAGTGTCGAGTGACCATCGACGGGTTGCCTCACCGACGGGCCTGTCTGGAGAGCTGCCGGTCGGGGATGGAGGTGCGGACCGATGGCTGAGAGGCTGGCGGCCGAAATCGTCGTGGTCGGAGCGGGACCGGCTGGTTTGGCGGCGGCGTGCTGTCTGGGAGAAGCGGGCCGCGATGTCCTGATCGTCGATGAAGCCCCCTCCCCGGGAGGGCAGATCTGGCGACATCGACGCGCAGCCGACCTGCCTGCCGGCGCCCGCCAATGGCTCGACCGACTCGCTGCGACCGAGGTACGGTCGATCACCGGTGCAGTGGTTCTCGACACCACCGCGAACGGATCGCTGGTGGCCGAGAAGGGCGAGGAAAGACTGGAGATCGAGGGTCGAAAGCTGGTGCTGGCAACCGGCGCCCGCGAGCTCTTTCTGCCCTTTCGCGGCTGGACCCTGCCGGGAGTCATCGGGGTCGGTGCGGCGCAGGCTCTGATCAAGGAAGGAGTCGAAGTGCGGGGCTGGAGGGTGATCCTGGCGGGCTCGGGACCTCTGCTGCTACCTGTGGCGGCGCTGCTCCGGTCGAAGGGCGCCATGGTGCGCCTGATCGCCGAGCAGGCCCCGAGGGCGGCCGTCCTGCGTTTCGGAGCCGGGTTGTGGAGAAATCCGACCAAGATTCTCGAGGCCATCGGGTATCGGTCCCGTACCCTGGGAGCACCCTACCGGTTGGGAGTCTGGGTGTTGGCCGCCCGCGGCGACAGCCGCATCGGAGAGGTCGAGTTGACCGATGGCAAGAGGACCTGGACCGAGCCCTGCGATCTGCTCTGCACCTCCAGTGGCCTGGTCCCGAATACCGAATTGGCGCGTCTCCTTCAGTGCCGGGTCGAGGCCGGATGTGTGGTCGTCGACCACAACCAGACCACCAACCAGGAGGACATCTACTGCGTCGGCGAGTCGACGGGTGTAGGAGGCGCCCAAAAATCGCTGCTCGAGGGCCAGATGGCGGCAGCCCACATTGCCGGCCAGGAGGAGCGATTGCGTCAGCTGGGCAGGCTATGCCGGAGGTCGCGGCGGTTCTCACGCAGCCTCGTCAGTACCTTCGCGCCCCGTCGGGAGTTGGCCGATCGATTGCGGTCCGAAACCGTCATCTGTCGCTGCGAGGACGTGCGCTGGGGAGATCTCGATCCTGGCTGGAGCATCCGCCAGGCGAAGCTCTATTCGCGGCTCGGAATGGGGCCATGTCAGGCTCGGATCTGTGGGGCGGCGATGCGTCAGCTCTGCGGTTGGGACTTCGACAGCGTCCGGCCGCCGGTGGAACCCTGCCGTCTCTCTACCCTGATGCGCTGAAGCGGGTCGACCGACCCGGGTCTACTCCCAGGCCTGTTTGTTGAGGCCGTCCATGAACTCCTGGGCCTCGGCTGGCATTTCGGGTACATCCTGATCGAAGAGGATCTGGCCGGGCCAGATGTAGTGGCCATAGAACTTGCGGATGGCCTTGGGACTGGCACCGAGACGGACGCCTTCGACGGAGGCGCCACCAAAGAGACCTCGACTCTTGGCGTAGATGTAGACATCGCTGCTGAGCTCGCGATCGGTGGTCGTGCCGGTCTGGCCGCCGGTGGGGCCGGCAGCGTATTTCAGGGCGCCGCCAAACGTCGTTTTCTTCTCCAACAGGACCTTGGTGGATTTGTCGGTGACGAAGAAGAAGACCATGTCCGAGGCCTTGTAGCCGATCTGCAGCCCAAAGCTCCCTTCGCTGAGCTTGACGAAGGAGGGTGGGCTCCAATTTCCTTCATCGTTGCGGCAGCTCACCACCCCGGTACCGTGGCTACCGCCAAAGATCAGGCCGGCCTCCACCAGGCCCGGGAAGACGGCGATACAGCGTGTGTCGGCCATCAGCGCCGCAGGGATCTTCTCCTGCTGGTTGCCGAAGAGCTCTTCGTACACCCAGCGGGCTGAGCGCACCTTATTCTCCTGTTTCTTGCCGGCCCAGGCGGGCTGGATCAGGAAGGCGATGCCGAGAATGACTGCGACACTGCGCAGTATCTTGTGCCGTTGCATAGTTTTCCCCTCGAGCAGGATTTCGCCGCGACCGTCCCCGACGGCCCGTTCCTCGGGTCCGAAGAGTAGCAGAGCAGGGCGCATGTCGGGTACCAGTGGCCATGGAATAACGGTGGCCGGATCCGCGTTAGAATCTAAGCTATGCCGATCTACGAGTATCAGTGCCTCGACTGTGGCGAGCGCTTTGAGATCCTCCAGCGGATGGGTGAGGGCGCTAACGGTGTGAAATGCCCCGAATGCGGACAGCCGCGGGTGACGAAACAGTTTTCTACCTTCGCCAGTGGATCCGGAAGTCAACAGTCCTCTGCCGGTAGCCTCTCGGCAGCAGGATGCGGTCCCGGATCGGGATTCCGCTGAGCCTCCTGAGTCGCTCGCCGGCGGTCTGCCGGTCTGATTGAAGAAACCAGTGCCAGAGAGTCCTTTGCGTAGGCCACGACCGGCTGATAGGCAGAGGTGCGCCGGGAAAGAGTCCGCAGGATCTCCGGCGCTCGGGTGTTTCACCTTCCGAGACACCCCGATGAAGGTTCGAAGACACCGACGATCCCTGCCACCCGTACTGATCCTTGTGGTCGTCCTCGTGATGGCTGCGCTGCCTGCCGGTTCCCTCGAGCTCCCGTGGCAGGAGGCGGGTCTGACCGAGTCGCAAGCGGCGGCCCACCTGCTGAATCGCCTCACCTTCGGACCCCGGCCGGGAGACGTCGAACAGGTGGTGGAGATGGGACTCGAGGAGTGGTTGGAGCGCCAGCTGGAGGCGGGCGAGAGGGACACGCAACTGGAGTCGAGGCTGGCCGATCTCTCCTCTCTCGATCTGGAAATCCGGGAGTATCCCGAGGTCTATCCCAATCCGGGTAGGGTCCTCATGGAGGCGAGCCGCGCCGGTGTCCTGCCCGAAGGGGCCGATCCGCGGCAGTCGCAGGACCCCCGAGAGCGTCGGGAGCTGCGCCGGGCACTCTTCGAGTGGGCCCGGCAGCAGGGGTACCAGTCGCAGCGAGTGCTGGTCGGAGAGCTGGTCACGCAGAAGCTCTATCGTGCCCTCTATACGGAGAACCAGCTGGGAGAGGTCCTGACGGACTTCTGGTTCAACCACTTCAACGTTTCGCTGACCGACAATCAGGCCAGGGTCTATGTTCTCGCCTATGAGCGGGATGCGATCCGCCCCAACGTTCTGGGCGAATTCGGCGAAATGTTGGAGGCCACCGCCAAGCATCCGGCCATGCTGATGTATCTGGACAACGCCCAGTCCACCGCCGACGAGGGTGAGACCACGACCATGGACACCATGCTCAGCGAGCGGATGGGTCGGCGGGGGCGGGCGGTCTCCAGACAGGCCCGTAATCGACGGGCGCAGGAGAACCGGCCCCAGGGCCTGAACGAGAACTATGCCCGCGAGCTCCTGGAGCTCCATACGCTCGGTGTGGATGGCGGCTATTCGCAGGACGACGTGGTGGAGGTTGCCCGGGCCTTTACCGGCTGGACGATCTACCCGCCGAGTACCTTCCGCCAGGGTCGAGGCCAGCGGCTCGACCGGGCCCTGAGTGCCGGTATCGGCTTCGAGGCCGACAAGGGATTCCTCTTTCGGGCCGATGCCCACGATGCCGAGGTGAAGAGGGTCCTGGGCAGAACGCTGGCCGCCGGTCGGGGTATCGAGGATGGAGAAGAGGTATTGGCGATCGTGGCAGCTCATCGGTCCACGGCGAACCATCTGGCCACCAAGCTGGCGGTCCGTTTCGTCTCGGACAACCCGCCGGATGAACTGGTCGAGCGAGTGGCCAAGACGCTCCGCAGCACCGACGGTGATCTGCGCCAGGTGATGGAGGTGCTGGTGGAATCGCCCGAGTTCTGGAGCGAGGCCGCCCGGCACCAGAAGATCAAGTCGCCGTTCGAGTTGACCATCTCGGCCCTGCGAGCCCTGGACGCCGCGGTCCTCTATCCCCGGGAGACGATCGAGTGGATCGGTCGGATGGGGCAGCCTCTTTATTCCTACCAAGCCCCGACGGGCTATCCCGACCGGGCGGACTTCTGGGTCAATAGCGGGGCATTGCTGCAGCGGATGAACTTCGGTCTGGCGCTGGCGGCCGGCCAGATCGACGGTGTGCAGCTCGATCTGGCGGCACTGAACGACTACCAGGAACCCGAGTCGCGGCTGGATGCGCTGCAGACCTACGTCCCGCTGCTGTTACCCGAAAGGGACCCGACCGAAACCGTGGCGCTGCTGCAGCCCATGGTCCTCGAACCACGACTGAGCGACAAGGTGGAGAGTGCCGTCCCCGAGGCGGTGGCGGGTCCCGAGATCTTCGAGGCCGACGAGTTGGATCTGATGGCCGGGGCCGAGAGCGCACCGACGAGACGGAAGGACCGGACGGGTGCCGATCCCGCAGCCCTGGCCCAGGTGGTGGGCGTCATTCTGGGGTCCCCCGAGTATCAGAGAAAGTAGAGGCTGGCGATGCTGTCGAGACGGGCACTGATCAAAGCCGGGGGACTGACGTTGTTCGCGGCAGGCGTGAGCGGCCCCGGGCCCCTGTTTCTCGGTCGTACGGCGTTGGCGGCCCCCGGGTCGACCACCTCGATGCGCCGTAAGGTCCTGGTCACCATATTCCAGCGTGGTGCCATGGATGGGTTGATGGCCGTTTCGCCGCTGGACGAGCGGCGACTGCAGAGGCTGCGTCCCCGTCTCGCCATGTCGGCGTCCCGGCGGGCCGGTGACAGCGCTCTCATCGATCTCGGCGTCGATTTCGGCATGCATCCCGGTCTGGGCGCTCTGGAGCCGCTATGGAAGGAGAATCGGCTGGCGATCGTCCACGCGGTGGGCTCGCCGGACCCGACCCGATCCCATTTCGACGCTCAGGACTACATGGAGACCGGGACCCCGGGCCGCAAAGGGACCCCTTCGGGCTGGCTCAATCGGGTCAGCGGGCTTCTCGGTCACGAAGCGACGCCCTTTCGCTCGGTGGCCATGACAGCGGCGTTGCCACGGTCGTTCTACGGTGACGAGGCGGCGATCGCGGTGACGGATCTAGCCGATTTCCAGGTCAAGCTACCTGGAGCCCGCCGGGTCTCCACCGAGGCCGGACAGGGGTTCGAAGCCCTCTATGCCCAGGCCTCGCAGGAGCTCTTGCGCGATACCGGAGCAGAGACATTCGAGGCGGTCGAAATGCTGGAGAAGCTCGAGCCCTCCCGCTATCGCCCCAGCGGCGGTGCCCGATATCCGAACAGTCCTCTGGGGCAGAGCTTGCGCCAGGTGGCGATGCTCATCAAGGCCGATGTGGGACTGGAGGTGGCTTTCGCCGAGACCGGGGGCTGGGACACCCATGTCCAACAGGGGACCGCCAACGGCAGCTTCGCCCAGCGGTCTCGTGATCTGGCAGGCTCCATCGAGGCCTTCTGGACCGACCTCGGGAGTCACCAGGACAACGTGGTCCTGATGACCATGACCGAATTCGGTCGCACCGTTCGCGAGAACGGCTCAGGTGGCACCGACCACGGTCATGGGAGCTGTATGTTCGTCCTCGGCAACGAGGTTCAGGGCGGGCGGGTCCACGGCGATTTCCCCGGGATCGAGGCCGGAGCTCTGTACGAGGGGCGGGACCTGCCGGTGACCACCGATTTCCGGGCCCTCTTCTCGGAGGTGGCCGGTAGGCATCTGGGGATCGACGACGATGAGCAGATGTTCCCTGGTTGGAACGGCGGCCGCAGCTCGGTCATGAAGACCTGACATTCTCGCTACCCGAGTCCGCTAGAATGGCCCGCGGAAGCGCTCGGGGGCTGGTGCCTCCCGCGGTCTTCAAAACCGTTGTTCGGCGGCTTGTGGTCGGCGAGGGTGGGTTCGATTCCCATGCGCTTCCGCCATACCTTTCCAGACAACTCAATCGATCGATTCTCGAGGTCGGTGGGCAATGCCTTAACCCATGGGAATCGACCTGTGCTCTCTGCCTTCTTCAATCAGGGCATCATGATCGGCGAGGGACCGACAATCCCGGCTGCGATCCCGAGCCCGAGTAGATAGGAGGTGGAGGAGGCGGCAAAAACAAAGGCGCCGCCTTGGTGAGTGGCGATCAAGCGGCCGACACCAAAGGCCGCCAAAGTGGGTGCACCGATGAACACCGTCGCGAAAGCCATTCGGCCGCAAATCGGCGACAGTGTGGCGAATGAGCTCTCGCCCAGACCCACCAACGAAAGTCCAATGACTGCACCGGTCGTCACCAGATAGACAGGCAACGGGAGTCGTCGGCAGGCCATCACAATCAGGCCCACCGTCGCCGGTGCGAAGAGGACAATCAAGAGGTCACGCTCAGGCATGGTGACTCCAGCAACTCTCTTCTAACGCTACTCCTCGACCTCGGCGTCGTCCAGATCGGCTGGCGGTCGACCCCTGGAGGGCTGCGAGGCGAACTATGCTTGGGACGCATGCGCGACTCCGATTGTGTCTCGTTCCTCCAGTGGGCGCTGCCTCGCCTGGGTATGCGTTGGCCCGGCTACCGAAAGGTCCGCGGGCAGGTCTGCAAGAGGATCGGACGTCGATTGCGGCAACTCGATCTGGAGAATCTCCAGGACTATCAGAGGTGGCTGGAGGAAGATCGCGATGAGTGGCAGATCCTCGACAGCCTCTGTCGCATCACGATCTCGCGCTTCGGCCGCGATCGTGGGGTCTTCCGGGTACTCACGACGGAGATTCTGCCGCGCCTGGTCGAGCGGGCTCGAGCGAATGATCGGGGCGCGATCCGTATCTGGTCCGCAGGCTGCGGTGCAGGGGAAGAGCCCTACTCGGTCGTGATCCTCAGCCAGCACCGACACAGCTCCCAAATGCCGCTCAGGATCCTGGCCACCGATGCAGCTGATCATCAGATTCGCCGGGCACGTGCGGCGGTGTATCCAGCCAGCAGTCTGCGCGAGCTCGAGCCGGCCATCCGGGACCGGGCCTTTGAACGGGTCGAGCCGGACTCGTTCCAGCTGGCTGAAGAACATCGCAATGCCATCGAATTCCGGCAGCAGGATCTGCTGTCAGAGATGCCCACCGGACCGTTCGACCTCATCCTCTGCCGCAATTTGGTATTCACCTACTTCGACACCGAGCGTCAGCTGGCGATTCTGGCCGCCTTCAAGAGGAGGCTGGCCGGAGGTGGGTACCTAGTCCTCGGCAGCCACGAGGCGCTGCCTGTAGCCGACGACGACCTGCTGCCAATACCCGACTGCCCCTGTATTCTCGGTCCCGTTCCACCGAGTGTGGGCAAGCCCTCCTGATCGACACCTCAGGTATCGGCCGGGCGCGAGACGTCCTTCAGGAGTCGTACTGGCGGCGGGCCGCGGCCACCGAGTCGAAAACCGGGATCATGCGATCGAGCTCCGTGCGACGGAAGATCTCGCGAATCTTGGGCGTCAGGTTCGCCAGCAGGAGCTCGCCACCCGAGAGGCTGGTTCGCTGCACCGCGGCGACGATCTCTCCGACCTCTGACGAATCGGCCTTTTCGAGTCGTTGCAGATCGAGGATCAATTGGCGGCGTCCCTTCTCGATCTGTCGCTGGACCAGAATCTCCAGCAGCCCCTCGGGTTGCAGGATATCGGTTTGATTCGCTCTCTCGAGTCTCAGATCCTCCTGGCCGCTCTCCTCGCCGTTGGCGTCTACTTGCAGAATCTCGACGGCCAGCGACGCCGGATCGCCGTTGCGATCGAATCTTGGCCTCAGGTTCCATACCGGCATGGGCATCGTTCCTCTCATGCTCTTGCTCTGTTGACCGCAGGCGAGCGAACCCCGATTGGGAAGCTCACCGCTCCTAGTAGTAGAGTTGCTTCAACGTACTGATCTGAGACAATTCGGATCCCCATTCCTTCTTTGCCCAGGGAGGTGAAGCATGCAGGTGAGCGTTCAGGTATCGATCGATGGCTCGCGAGAAGCGATCTGGAAGACCATCACCGACTTCGAGAACTGCGCCGACTGGATCTCGGCGATCGAGAAGATGGAGATTCTGGAGAAGCCCGACTCCGGATTGGTCGGTCTGAAATGGCGGGAGACTCGCACCATGTTCGGCAAGACCGCCACGGAGGAGATGTGGATCACCTCCGCCGTCGAGAACGAGTCGTACGACGTGCGGGCCGAGAGCCACGGCACGGTCTACGAATCGACCCTCGGCATCTCCGACGGAGAGGACGGCCGCCAGGTTCTGACCATGGTCTTCGGCGCCGAGCCCCAGGGGATGGTGGCCAAGCTGATGTCGGCTCTGATGGGCTGGATGTTCAAGGGCGCCACGGTCAAGGCCCTGCAGGGAGACCTCGACGACATCAAGGCGCATGTCGAGTCGTCGTCGTAGGCCGGTCTGGGGATCGGAGGGGCGCAGGGCAAGGGACAGGTGTACGTCGATGACCAGGTCATTGGTTTCACCTCTCTGACCGATATCTCGATCGGCCTTCAAGCCGGTGGCCAGGCCTACAGTCAGATCGTCTTCTTCGAGGACGAGCGGGCTCTCAGGGATTTCACCAGCGGCAACTTCGAATTCGATGCCCAGGCGAGCGCCATCGCTGTGAGCGCCAGCGCCACGGCGAGTGCCGGCACGCAGGGGGCCGGTGCCGGTGCCAGCACGGGTGGCTCGGGAGCCGCTCTGGCCGCCGGGTATGGGGAGGCCTACTTCTGGCGGGTTGTAGCCAGCCAAGCGCTCGGGGGCCGACGGATGATAGATTCTCGGCAACATTCCTACGTTGGACCGAAGTCGCATCGTTGGATTCCGTCGGAGGCCCGTGCGTCTTCAGGAGGAAAGGGAGGTAGACATGAGAATGCGATTGCCCACCATGATCATGGCGTTCGTCTTGCTGATGCCCGCGTTGGCCGCGGCTGGAAATGGCGAGTACGGCGCCTGCCTGCTGCAGGCGCCGGATACCGCCACCTTGTTTCCCGATGGTAAGGGAAACCTCGGGGCTGTGTGCATCGACGGAGTGCCCGAGCTCGATTGCCTGAAGATCGCCACGGGGATCGAGTGGTTCGAAGGGCAGACGTGTGCAGAGCTCGAGGTACCCTGGGAGTGGGAGGGCAGTTGCCAGGCGGATGTTCCCCCGCTCGGCGACCAGTGCTACATCCTGTGGTTCGATGGACAGGGCGATGTCGCATGTCTCAAGGAAGGCGGAGAGTGGTATCCGGACGATCTGACCTGCGGCCTGGGTGTGCCCACGGTGCCCTCGGCAGGTCTCGCCGTGATGGGCCTCCTTCTGCTGGCCGGGGCCCTGGTCCTGCTGACCTTCCGCGGCAGTGTGACAACGGCCTGACCGACCTCGCTATCCCGACTGTGGGTGGCGAGCGACACTGATCTAAGATCGGGGGGTCGGACCCGAATTGGTCCGATCCTCCGATCGTGCTCACGCGTACGCCACTTCTCTCCGTTCTGTTGGCTGTGACCGGCCTCGCCTGCGGCGGCGAGGCCGGAAAGACCCGGCCAGGGGAGCCTCTCGACCTCTCTCGAGGCGGATTCATTCCCTCTTCCAGTGTGGCCGAGCTGAGGGGATCTTCGGTTCCCGTGATGGTCGATCCTTCTCTCTGGCGGCCACAGCCCGCCAGCCCGGTGTCCGGATGGGGACCGGCCGGCCGTGGTTGGCACCCGGTGGGTGAGCGGGCGTCGCTGCGACTCTGGCAGCGCAGCCCGGGTGGCTCGTCGCTGGTGGTCAATCTGGCTCATCGAGCCGCCGCCGACACTCTACTTACCGTCGATCTGCTGCTCAACGGCAATCCCCTGGAAACGCTGGAGGTGCCCTTCGGTCGGTCCCAGCACCGGCTGTCCGTCCCGCCGGGTCAGCTGGCGGAGGTCAATGAGATAGAGCTGGCCATCACCCCCGAGGTGCCCCTGGTCGAGGGTCCACCAATCCTGTCGCTCTTGCGGATCGGTCTTGAGGGCGGCAGGGCTCCAGCACCGCCGGTCTCCGACTCCGCGGCCCTCGATCTCATCGGCAAAGGGGGGCTCGGGGTGGATAGACCAGGGGTCTTTCTCCTGCCGCTGGATCTCCCCACCGCAGCGGAGTCCTTGCAGATTCGGGTGCAGAAGCGCGGCCGGGGTCTGGGGTCGTACGAGCTCTTCATCCTCGATGTCACTGGCGATGCCACCACCGTCCTGTCCGCCAGTCTGGAGGTCGAGTCTCCGACCTGGCAGGTCGTCGACGTGAAGCCCTGGCAGGGTCGGCAGGTCACCCTTGGTTGGCGAGTGGAGCCGGCCATCGGCGACAGGGTGGAGCTGCTGGACCTGTACCTCGAGGGAAGAGCTGGTGGGGGGGCAACGGACGATTCCTCAACGACGGTCGAAGCTCCTTCGTCGGTGCGGCCTGACGTGATCTTGATCCTCCTCGATGCCGCTCGTGGGGATCGTTTCCCGGGCTGGAACTATCCGCGGCCGACCATGCCGTTCATCGAGACCCTGAGCCGGCGGGCCTTGAGCTTCCGCTACGCCTTCTCGGAGTGTCCCACCACCTCGTGTTCGATCCCGGCCCTGATTACCGGCGTGCCCTTCCTGCCGGGTGGGCAGGTAGGTGGCGGACTCCAGCTCGCCGACGGTCTGACGACACTGGCCGAGTATCTGCGGCAAGAGGGCTATCGGACGGTCGGCTTCTCGGCCACTCCCAACAACTCGGCTTCGCGGAACCACGACCAGGGATTCGATGAGTTCCGCGAGCTCTGGGGTCGCGGGAATCCAGATCACGGCCCGTTCAGCATGTCTCGTCTGGCATCGGAAGTCATCCGCGATCAGCCGGCCGACCTGCCCCTGTTTCTGCAGTTGCACTACCTGCCTCCGCACCAGCCGTACGATCCGGAGCCCGAATTCGATCGCTTCACCGACCCGGACTATGACGGCCCGATCCGGCCCGACATGTCGCTCAAGCCCTACAGTCTAGGGCTCCAAGAGTTGGCAGGCGATGACCTGGATCATCTGATCGGGCTCTACGACGGCAATCTGTCGGTGGCGGATGCCGCCGTACGGCAGGTGGTCGAAACCCTGGAGGAGGAGGGGCGGCTCGACAATTCGCTCCTCATCATCACCTCCGATCACGGTGAGGCCTTCATGGAGCACGGCCGTCAGGGGCACAACACCACCCTCTTCGACGAGATGCTGCACGTGCCTTTGATGGTGCGCCTGCCGCGGGGTGAGGTGCCCGGCGAGATCGACCAGGACCGGTTGGCGTCGGTCCTGGATATCGTTCCGACGACCCTGGCCCTCGTCGGGGTGGAGCCGCGAGGGGAGGTCGGTGGGATCGATCTGCTGGACATCCCTGCCGATCCTCGCCGGCCGCGGACGCTCTTCTTTCGCACGAGCCATCCCCGGAACTACATGGTGGCGGCCAGGACCCCGGCTTGGAAGGCCATCTCCTGGCCTCGTAGCGGAGTGCAGATGCTCTTCGATCTGGCGAGAGACCCTGGCGAGACGCAGAACCTCATCGGTGCGCGGCCGCTGGTCTGGGCGTCTCTCGGGTTGCGGCTGCGCCAACACCTGGGAGAGCGATTGCAGCCGGAGTTGGCGGGCCACGAGGTGGAGGTCAGCGACGAGGCCGAGGAGGCGTTGCGCGCCCTCGGTTATCTAGACTGAAGGCCGGTCACCAGTCGGGCCAGTCGACCAGCGGCAGAATGTGACACGGGTCTCCGACGTTCGCTGGCTCTGACAGGGCCGGGACGCGCACCAGCGCCGAACCGCGGGCGAAGGCTGCCAGATCGTGCGAGCCGCGGGCGAGTTGCGGAGTGACGAGGATTTCGTCGCCGGTGAAGCGGACCTCGGCAGTCAGAAACCGATCCCTGCCCTTGGCCCCTGGAAGGGGCCCCGCCAATCGACCACCCAGGGCCCCGGACCAGAAGGCGTCGGGTATCCCCTGGAGTCGTCGCAGTACCGGTCGGACAAACAGCCAGAAGCTGACCATGACCGAGGCCGGGTTGCCGGGCAGGCCGAAGACCAGGCCGCCTTCGTGGCTAGCGCAGACCAGGGGTTTGCCTGGTTGGATGGCCACAGCCTCGAACAGCACCCGGCATCCCAGGCCATCCAGTACCTCCTCGACAAAATCGAATTCACCCTTGGAAACGCCTCCACCGATGAGCAGGACGTCGGCGGCCAGTCCCTGTTCGATCTTCGCCTGCAGGCTCTCTGGGGTATCCCTGGCGATTCCCAGCGGTTCGATGGTCAGCCCCAGGCTCTGACCCGCCGCCAGCAGAAAGTCCGTATGGGAGTCTCGCAGCTGACCGGGTCGGGGCACCTGATCGGGTGGTACGACTTCGTCTCCGGTGGCCAGAAAAGCGACTCGCGGGCGACGGTGGACCACAACCTGCGCATAACCGTGGGTGGCCAGCAGACCGAGGGTCCCGGCGGTCAGGGGCGTCGAGGCCGGTAGCAACCGAGCTCCGGTTCGCAGCACCTCTCCCTGATGGCGGATGTGGGCATCCAGCGGCACCGTCGACTCGACCTCGATTTCCGTCTCGCCGATTCGTCGCGTCTGCTCCACCGGCAGGATTCGATCGCTCCCCTCGGGAACCGGCGCACCGGTCATGATGCCGAGAGCGGTCCCCGGTGTGATCTCGGCACCGGGCGGGTCGCCCGCGGCGATGACCCCCGCCACCGATAGTCTCTCCGCTACCGAGAGGTCCCCCTGGACGGCGAATCCGTCCATGGCCGACACATCCAGGGCCGGTACGTCCACCGTGGCCTTGAGGCCCTCTACCAGCACCCGACCCACTGCTTCGGGACGCCGGACCGTCTCACTCGGCAGTGGCTCGAGTTCGGCTTCGATGCGCTCCCAGGCTTCTTCCGGTCGGATCAACATGCTCTCTCCTGCAAGCTCGATTCGCGGTACCCGGGCGTGTCACAAGCCACAGGTGAACGCTGGGTGCGATGGTATACTTTCGCGTCTTTTGGTGCCTGTTGTCGAGCCTCTCCGTGCTCGACAGGCGATCCTCATAACGCTCCCGACAAGATCGTGGTCAAGTCCTCCTACAAGTATCGTGGCGATCTCGCCGAGACGACTCTGCCGGAGATGCTGTATACCATCGACCGGTTCCACGTTCCCGGCGTAGTCGAAGCGAGGCAGGGACGGGTGATCAAGCGAGTCTATCTGCGAGCCGGCTATGTCATCCACGCCAGCTCCACCGATCGGTCGGACAGCCTCGGGGCCCACCTGCTACAGAAGAAGTCGGTCCGGGCCGAGGTCATCGAAGAGCTTTCTACCAAGCGACGCCATTCCAACAAGCGGCTCGGCGTCATGCTGTTGGAGCGCGGCCTGCTCTCCCCGGCCCAGGTACTGAGAGGCATCCGGGAGCAGATCGAGGCCATCGTCTGGAGTCTCTTCTTCTGGGAGGAGGGCGAGGTCACCTTCGGTGTAGGCGATCTCAAGGCCGGTGAGATGGTACAGATCCAACTGCCCATCCGACAGTGCATCATCGAGGGAATCCGGCGGGCACCGGACGCCAAGCTCATGGTGAGCCGACTGGGCCAGAGAGAAACGGTGCTGGAGCCCTGCTACGACGTCGAAGACCTGATCGAGACCGGTCTCGATGTCGGGGACTATCAGCTTCTGCGGTCGGTGGATGGCAAGAAGACTCTCTATGAGCTGTGCGCTCAGGGTCCCAAACCGGCACCGGAAGTCGCCAAGATCCTCTACGCCTTTCAAATCCTTCACTTGATCTGTCCACAGGGCGAGGGCCAGGACGAGAAGAAGAAGACCTCTCGAGACGGGCCGGTCAAGATCAAGCTGGGCTCGGCCGAGAAGAAGTAGTTGAGGAGGTTTCACCCCGGTGCCACTCTACGAGTACGAATGTGAGAACTGCGGTCAGCGCACCGAGGTGATCCAAAGAGTGGGCGCCCCCCCCATCGGACCCTGCGAGGAGTGCGGTGGCGAGATGAAGAGACTGCTGTCCGCGCCCGCCTTCCAGTTCAAGGGGACCGGATGGTACGTCACCGACTATGCCAAGAAGAGCGGCTCGGAAGCCGCTGCCGGCAATGAGTCCAAGGCGGAGAAGTCGGACGCCAAGACGTCCGAGACCCCGAAGAAAGCAGCCTCCTCCGACAGCAAGCCGAAGAAGACCGACTGATCAGCTCTGCTCCAGGATCTCTCCGTCGCCCTCTTCCGATCCGGTGAGTCCCATCTTCTTGGCGTAGTACCGGAACGAGCGGAAGGTCATACCCAGAAGCTCCGCGGCCTGGGTCTGGATACCGCCGGTGCGATCCAGAGCCTGGGACATCAGCTGCCGACGGACATCGTCCAGATAGGGCTCCAGCTGCAGACCGTTGTCGGGCAGGATGGCCTCGTCCCCGGGATCCGGTTGCGGCTGCAAGACGTGGGCTGGCAGATCCTCGCTGGTCATGGCTTCGCCGGTAGAGAGCGCCAGCGCGCGTTCGATGACGTTCTCGAGCTCGCGGACGTTGCCGGGCCAGTGATAGCTCTCCAACGTTCGCATGGCCTCCACCGAGATCTTCTTGGTCTCGATTCCCATGCCCTCGCTGTACTTCTTGATGAAGAAGTCCACCAGCAGCGGGATGTCCTCCCGCCGTCGACGCAACGGCGGCAGCCTGACCGGAATCACGTTGATGCGGTAGAACAGATCCTCGCGAAACTGCCCGGTCTCGGTCTGTTCCTTGAGATCGCGATTGGTGGCGGCGATGATGCGGACATCGACGTCCTCTTCCTCATTACCGCCGACCCGTCGTACCTTCTTCTCCTGCAGCGCCCGCAGGAGCTTGACCTGCATGGCGGGCGACATCTCGCTGATCTCGTCGAGAAAGAGGGTGCCACCGTGGGCTTCTCGGAAGAGGCCTTTCTTCTCTTTCACGGCGCCGGTGAAGGAGCCTCGTTCGTGACCGAAGAGCTCGCTCTCCAGCAGATCCTCGGGCAGGGCACCACAGTTGACCGAGAGAAAACGGTGCGACGCCCGGGGGCTCTCGTAATGGACCGCACGGGCGATGAGCTCCTTGCCGGTGCCACTTTCGCCTTCGACCAGGACGGTGGAGCTGGTCTTCGAAACCCGCTCGATGAGACCGAAGATCTCCTGCATCGGGCGACTCCGCCCGATGATGTTGGAGAAGCGATACTTCTCTTCCAACTCGCGGCGGAGGAAGATGTTCTCGTCGACCAGCTCGGCCTTCTCCAGAGCCTTCTGGATCACCACCTTGAGCTCCTCCACGTCGAAGGGCTTGGAGATGTAGTCGTAGGCGCCCCTCTTCATGGCCTCAATGGCGGTCTTGGTGGAGGTGTAGGCCGTCATGGTGATGACGGAGGTGCGAGCGTCCTGCTGTTTGATCTCCTGGAGCAGGTCGAGTCCGTTGCCGTCCGGCATGATCATGTCGCAGAGCACCAGATCGAAGCTGTCCTGCTGGAAACGGTTCCGACCTTCTTCGACCGATCCCGCAGTGGTCACCCGATAACCGCTCTCCTCCAGCAGCAGTCGGAGAAACTCCTGAATACTCTGTTCGTCGTCGACAACCAGGATGTGCGCGGTCATAGCTCAGGTCTCGGAGGTGTCGATGGAGACTACGCCCTGCACAGAGGGCAGCTCGACGGTAATCGTGGTCCCCTGGTCGGTCTTGCTCTCCACACGCAGCCGACCACCGTGTTCCTGGACGATGCGATAGACGATGGCCATGCCGATGCCGGAACCGCCGTCGAAAAACGACCGAAACGGGAGGAACATTCTCTCACGTTCGGCTTCGGTCATTCCACAGCCGTTGTCGGCGAAGGCGATCAGGTAGTTCTGGTTTTCGAGAATGCCCGAGACCTTGAGAGCACCGCCGTCGGGCATGGCACGCAGCGCGTTGCGCGACAGGTTCCAGAAGATCTGACTGATCTGATCAGGGTCGGCGATGATGCTCACCGGCTCCGAACCGACCTCCAGTTGGAGGACGTGGTGCGCCGAGACCTCGGCGCTGTTGCGGAGCAGCTCGATGTGCTCCTCCAGCAACCTGGCGATGTCGAAGCGGACGTTGGAGCGCTCCTTGGGCCGCGCGAATTGCAGGAAGCCCTTGATGGTCCGGTCGAGTCGTTGGCTCTCTTTGAGGATGATGTCCAGCAGCCTGTCGGAGCCCGACTCCTGGGAGCTGGTCTGTGCCAGCATCTGGACCGAGCCAGAGATGGCGGCCAGAGGATTGCCGACTTCGTGGGCGATCCCGGAGGCCAACTCGCCGACGGCCGCCAGGCGATCCTTCATTCGCAGCTCCTCCTGGAGCTTTCGCCACTCGGACAGATCCTGGAAGATGAGGATGTAGCCGGTACGAATCTCCTCGGCGTTGGTCAGCGGAGTGACCGAGTAGCCGATGTAACGGATCGTCCCCTGGCGGCGATAGGTGGCCTCGGGTCTGGCTCTGGGATAGGCGCCGGCATGGACACTCAACTCCTCCCACTGCTCGGCGTTGAAGAGCCCCAGATTGGTCACCGGCCAGCCGACGAGCTCGAGAACCGTCTTGCCGAGGATCTCCTGTGCCGCCAGGTTGGCGCTGGTCACGACTCCATCCAGGTCGCAGGTGATCAGACCGCTGGGAATCGACTGGATCACGTCCCGATGCACGATCTGCAGGTCTGCCAAATCGTCCTGCTTCTCCTGTAGCTCCTGTTCCGCCCGGAAGATGTTCTGGGCCAGTCGGGTGGTCAGATAGGCGACCATGAAGAAGCCGAAGATATGGGTGAACAGGTTGTAGACCAGTCGCCAGCCGGGAACCCTGGGTGTGGCGAGTACCGTGGCGGTGGGCGGTGGCGTCACCCATGGGGTCTCCACGACCGTCTCGCTGACGCCGTCGAGCGTGCTGCTCGGTTGCGGTAGCCAGCCGAGGTGGAGCCCGAGAACCGTAGTGGTGTAGAGGAGCCCGGCCAGGGCGGCGACGGCGTAGCCGGTACGGCGGCGAAACAGTGCCGAGGCCACGATGATGACAATGAAGTAGAGAATCGAGAACGGGCTGGCAATACCGCCGAAGTAGAAGACGAGTCCGGTGATCAGCAGCAGATCGCCAAAGAACTGAATGAAGGCCTGCAGGGCCCAGTGCCCTCGCAGGAGCTTCAGCAAAGTGATGTAGAGCAGGCTGGCAGCGTAGGTCAGCCCAGCCAGACCGTAGAGGAAGTCCAGACCGAGCTCTTCGTCCGGCGCCGCCAATTGCAGGAGAAAGTAGGGCAGCAGGACGCTGGTGACGATCACCAGACGGATGCCGATGATCCAGCGCAGCTGACGACCCAGCGACGGCGGACCGTCTTCGGTCTTCAGGGCGAACTCGTCCGGGATTCGAGTCGTCATGCGCACTACTACCGCCGCACCTGGCGCGGTGACGGGTTCTCCGGCGCCTGCCGCGACAAGCTAGCCGATCTTGCCCAGGATGGTGTAGAGCGGCAGGTACATCGCCGTGACGATGACACCGATGATGCCGCCCAGAACCACGATCATCAGGGGCTCGATCAACTTGACGAGGCCGGCGACCGCGGTGTCGACCTCTTCTTCGTAGAAATCGGCGATCTTGGAGAGCATCTGATCCAGGGCTCCCGTCTGCTCACCGACATTGATCATCTGGACCACCATCGCCGGGAAGACCTTGGTGTCACCCAGCGGTCCGCTGATGGTCTTACCTTCCTCGACACTCTTGCGCACCGCCATGATGGCATCTTCGATGACCGCGTTGCCGGAGGTCTTGGCGGTGATCTCCAGACCGTCCAGGATGGGCACACCGGAAGAAGTGAGAGTGGCCAGGGTGCGGCAGAAACGGGCGACAGCGATCTTGCGCAGAATCATGCCCAAGACCGGCACCTTGAGCAGCAGCCCGTCACAGACCCGACGCCCACGATAGGTTTTGTAGTAGGAACGGAGCGCGAAGAGCCCCGCGATGAGGAGAATGAAGATGAGCCACGAGTACCGTGCCACCCATCGGCTGGCACCAACCACAGCCCGGGTCAGGAACGGCAACTCGCCGCCGAGGCCGGCGAAGAGCTGGGCGAAGACCGGGATCACCTTCCACAGGATCACCCAGACTATGACGACTGCAATGGTGATGACGGTGGACGGATAGATCAGGGCCGATTTGACCTGGCTCTTGAGCTTGACCGCCTTTTCGAGATAGACCGAGAGCCGCTGGAGAATGACATCCAGGATACCGCCGGCTTCACCTGCCGCCACCATGTTGACGTACAGATCGTCGAATGCCGGCGGGTGTTTGGCCATCGCGTCGGCCAGGGAAGCGCCCGACTCGACGTCTGAGCGTACCTGGTTGATGATCTCGCGGAATCGCTTGTGTTCCTCCTGATCTCCAAGGATCTCGAGGCACTGGACCAGTGGCAGACCGGCGTCCAGCATGACCGAGAACTGCCGGGTGAAGACGGCGATGATCTTGTCGCTGATCAACACCGGCATCTTGGGGATCAGCGGGAATTCCTTCCCCTTCTCCTTGATGGAGACGACCTGGATCTGCTGACGACGGAGGGTGGCGACAGCCGCATCTCGGGTCTCGGCCAGCAGGACCCCCTCCTGTGCTTGGCCGGTACGTCCTTTTCCCTTCCAAAGATAGCTGGGCATCGAATCGGCTCCTTATCGCTGCTGCTGCTGCTTGGCTGCGGCCTGGGCCCGCGGGTTGATCAGCGCCGGGTTCAATCCTCCGGCGCCACGGGCGATGATCTCTTGCAGCTCGTCCGGGTAGGACGAACGTGCGATCGCGGTTTGTAGGGAGATCTGACGTTTGAAGTAGAGCGCCGCCAGCGACTGGTTGAAAGTCTGCATGCCGTACTTGCTCTGGCCGGTCTGCATCATGCCGTAGATCTGGTGGATCTTGTCTTCCCGAATCAGATTGCGGATGGCGGTGGTGGGGATGAGGATCTCCATCGCCAGGGCCCGCCCCTTGCCGCTGGCCTTCTTCAGCAGCGACTGACACATGATGCCCTGCAACACGAAGGACAGCTGGACACGGATCTGGGCCTGCTGGTGGGGCGGAAAGACGTCGATGATCCGGTTGAGAGTCTCCGCAGCCGAGTTCGTGTGCAAGGTGGCGAAGGTCAGATGCCCGGTCTCGGCGATCCGCAGAGCGGCTTCGACGGTCTCGAAGTCGCGCATCTCACCGATCAGCACCACATCGGGATCCTGCCGTAGAACCGACCGCAGAGCATTGGCAAAGCTGTGCGTGTCCGCGTTGAGCTCCCGCTGGTTGACGATGCAGGTCTTGTGACCATGCAGGTACTCCACCGGATCCTCGATGGTGACGATGTGTTCGGCTCGCTCCTGATTGACCCGGTCGAGCATGGCCGCCAGAGTGGTGGACTTACCCGATCCGGTAGGACCGGTGACCAGGACCAGTCCGCGGGGCTTCTTGCACAGCGCTTCGACCACCGGCGGCAGACCGAGCTCACGGAAACCACGGATCTCGTAGGGGATCTGACGAAAGGCGGCGGCGATCGCGCCTCGCTGATGAAAGACATTGGCGCGAAACCGCGAAAGACCCTTGATGCCGAAGGAGAAGTCGAGCTCCAGAGTCTCCTCCAGACGCTGCTTCTGTTTGTCCGTCAGGATGGAGTAGGAGATCTGCTTGGTGTCGGAGGGGCTCAGAGGCGGCGCATTCAGTGGTTTCAGGGCACCGTCGATCCGGATCATGGGCGGCGAGTTCGTCGTCAGATGCAAGTCCGAAGCGCCCTGCTCGACCATGGTTTTGAGCATCGAGTTCAATGTCGGTGGCATGCAATATCCCCTAACTGCCGTGGGCAGAACATTTTGCGTCAGTTTATACCATCAAGCGAATTCCTAAACAGTTGTATACGTCACAAGTTACCATCAATACACACTTTTTCGACGGTGCTATCTTAGGACCCCGCGATGCCCGACGCTGTGGAATCCCACCAGGAAGCAACCCTGGGCAAGGCCTACGACGCCCGTTTGATGAGGCGATTGTGGGCCTATGTCTGGCCCTACAAGCGACTGGTCTCGAGCGCCGTGTCGCTGATCGTCGTCTCCTCGATCCTGCAACTCGTCGGACCCCTGGCCACGGCGGTGGCGCTCGATCTCTTCGTGCGGCCCTTCGACGAGGAGCCGCAATCGATCTCGGCGGCCAGTCGATGGGTCGATACCCAGATCGGCCTCCGGGGGTGGGATGTGGCACCTGCGGAGGGACTGGCGATGGTAGCGGCGATCTACCTCGCTTCGCTGGTCCTGGCCTTCTTCGTCCTCTACTGGCAGAGCTACCTGATGCAGATGATGGGCCAGCACATCATGTTCGACCTCCGCCGGGACATCTATGGCCAGATGCACCGGCTGCCATTGGCCTTCTTCGATCGGAATCCCGTCGGTCGCCTGGTCACCCGGGTGACCAACGATGTGGACGCTCTGAATGAGCTGTTCACCGCTGGAATCGTCGCCATCATCGGAGACATTCTCTTGCTGGTGGGCATCATGGCGGTTCTCTTCTGGCTCGATTGGCGGCTGGCTCTGGTCAGCTTCGCCATCCTGCCCTTGTTGGCCATGCTGACCCTGTGGTTCAAGCTGCGTGCGCGACAGAGCTATCGACAGGTGCGGGTAAAGCTGGCCAGGATCAATGCTTACTTGCAGGAGCACATCACGGGAATGTCGGTGGTGCAGATCTTCACCCGGGAGAAGGAGGTTCTGGGCGACTTCTCCGAGATCAACAGCGACCACCGACAAGCCAACGTCCGGGCCATCTTCTACTACGCCATCTACTTTCCGGGCGTCGAGCTGGTGACCGCCCTGGGGGTGGCACTGATCCTCTGGTACGGCGGTGGTCAGGTTCTGGCCGGGGTCCTTTCGGTGGGGTCGCTGGTGGCCTTTCTCCAATATGCCCAGCGGTTCTACCAGCCGCTGGCCGACTTGTCCGAGAAGTACAACATTCTGCAGTCGGCCATGGCCAGCTCGGAGCGCATCTTCGCGCTGCTCGACGAGCCGGTGGATATCGATGTGCCCCCAGAGGCCTATCGACCGGCAGAGGTGAGGGGCGCAGTAGAATTCGCCGACGTCGATTTCTGCTACCTGCCGGAGGAGCCGGTTCTGCAGGAGGTCTCCTTCCGCATCGAGCCGGGGGAGACCCTGGCAGTCGTCGGTCACACCGGTGCCGGAAAGAGCACCCTGGCCAACCTGCTGCTGCGCTTCTACGACGTGAAGAAGGGTTCCGTCGAAGTCGATGGGGTCGATGTGCGCCGCTGGGATCCTTTGATCCTGCGCCGATCCATCGCCATGGTTCTGCAGGACGTCTTTCTCTTTTCCGGAACCGTGGCCGAGAACATCCGCTTGGGCGAATCGTCCATCGATGCGGCGCGTCTCCGTTGGGCCGCCGGTGAGGTCCACGCCCTGGAGTTCATCGACAAGCTGCAGGGCGGCTTCGACGCTCCGGTCCTGGAACGGGGTGCGGGACTCTCGGTAGGCCAGAAGCAGCTCATCGCGTTTGCCCGGGCCCTGGCCTTCGATCCCAGGATCCTGATCCTGGACGAGGCCACCTCCTCAGTGGATACGGAGACCGAGCAGAAGATCCAGAGTGCGTTGGAGCGTCTGCTCGAAGGGCGAACCAGCCTGGTCATCGCCCATCGTCTCTCCACCATCCAGCGGGCGGATCGCATCCTGGTCCTGCACCGGGGCCGCTTGCGGGAGCAGGGGACTCACCAGGAACTCCTCTCCCAGAAGGGAATCTATTACCGCCTCTTTCAGCTGCAGTACAAGGATCAGTTCTCGGATGCCGCCGAGCTGGCCTCCTGACCGGACGGCCAGAAACCCTCCACCTCACCCAGAACCTCCGCCAGCTCCTGCAGTCGCTGCTTGCCCTCTCCGGGAGGATACCGGTATGTGAGGCGTAGCATCCGGTTGGAGTTGGGATGAATCGCGAAGACCCGAATCTCCTCGATTGGTACTCCGTCCTCGGTGTAGGTGCCGCGGGAGGTGAAGGCCGGGCCCAGGGGTGTGCCGAGCTCGAGATTCCCCTTGTACTCGCCGTCGGGCTGAGACTCGTACCAATCCCGCATCCCTTCCGCTTCGGCCACCAGGTTGATGCCGCCGGCGAGCTCGGCCGTGGTCTCGAAGAACAGAGTGGCCTCGCCGGTCTCGCCCGGCGCCCGCAGTTCCAAGCGCGGGCCTTCATTGGCGGCAACGACAAAGAACTCCGGGAGGGCCGCGATGGCGATCTCCAGAGAGCTGTTCTCTACCCGTTGCGCCGGAGCGGGCTCGGGCTCGCTGGAGGAGGAGCAGCCGATGCCGGCGACGAGGACCGAGGCGAGGAGAAGTCGATTCGTGACGCTGGCCTGGTATCTCATGGGGTCATTATCGCCGATTGTTGTTTCAAGGGTAGGGGGTCACGATACCCGCCGTCGCTGGCCCGCGAGGGTCGGCCGCCGCCGCCAGACGTCCATTTTGGAGGATCATCACCGCGTTGACCTTGGCCGTGGTGTCGAGAATCGTCAGCCGATGCCCGAGATTCTCCAGGGCCATGCGGGTTTCGGGGCTGAGGGCGTCGGGCTCGTACTCGAGAGTGTCGGGGAGCCACTGATGGTGCAGGCGGGGCCGATTGATGGCGGCCTGCAGGGGCTCGCCGTCGACCACCACATCGATCACCACCTGGGCTGTGGCGGTGGGGATCATCGAGCCGCCTCGGGCCCCCACGACCAGAGCTCGTTCCCGGTCCCAGGCCAGAGTCGGACTCATCGAAGAGAGCATTCGCTTGCCGGCCGCGATGGCGTTGGCCTCTCCTTGAATCAGCCCGTAGGTGTTGGGTTGGCCGGGCGCGGTGGCGAAGTCGTCCATCTCGTTGTTGAGGAAGTAGCCGAGCTCGGGAACCAGAACCTTGCAGCCGAAGAGCCCGTTGAGCGTCAGCGTCATCGAGACCATGTTGCCGCTATCGTCGACCACCGAAAGGTGGGTGGTGTCACGACTCTCGGATGGCGGGCTCTCCGGCATGGTCACCACCTCGGATGAGGGAGTGACCTGCTGGTTCCGGATGCCGATCCGGCGCCACTCCAGCCAGTCGTCACCGAGCAGTGTGCCGCTGTCGGCCCGGGTGGACGAGGGATCACCCATGAGAAAGCGATCGGCGAAAGCGCGGCGCCAGACCTCGGCCAACAGGTGGGCTCGCTGGGCCCCTAGTCTGGGCAGGTCGCGCCAGCCGAGGGCTTCGAGCTGCTTCAGCGTCTGACCCAGAATGATGCCGCCCGAGGCCGGCAGATCCATGGTGGCGAAGTCCCATCCAAAGGCCTCGAAACGGATCACCGGTCGCCATCGGGGCTCGTAGGCCGCCAGATCTGAGCTCTGGATGATCCCTCCATACTTGGATGAGAGGCGCTCGATGGCAGCCGCTCGGTCGCCCGTCGACAAGGCGTCGGGCCCGTGCCGTGCGTAGGCCTTCAGGGTCTCGGCCAAGGCGGGGATCCGGAGACGGGTGCCGGGGGCCGGTGGCTGACCCGCCGGCAACCAGATCGAGGCCGTTTCGGGGAACCGCGCCAGATCCTCCTGCTTGCGGGCCAGAGATTCGTGCAGGCGGACAGTGATCTCGAAGCCCGACTCGGCCAGGCGATGGGCTGGTCCGACGACATCGCTCCACGGGACCGAGCCGAAGCGTCGGTGCAACTCCCAGAGTCCCTTGGGAGAGCCTGGAACCCCTGCCGCCAGCGGTCCCAGCTCGGAGGCATCCGGACGCGGTCGCCCGTTGGCGTCCAGAAACATGTCTGGAGTGGCGGCCGCCGGGGCGGTCTCGCGAAAATCGAGGCTGGCCAGTTGGTCGTCGAACTTGACCACCGCGAAGCCTCCGCCGCCGAGATTCCCCGCCTCGGGGTGGACGACGACCAGGGCCAGAGCCGTTGCCACCGCCGCGTCTACGGCATTGCCGCCCTGGCGCAGGATCTCGAGGCCGGCTTCGGTGGCGGCCGCCTCCGCCGCGGCCACAGCACCACCGCTGCCCTCGAGGGCAGGGAACGATTCGGCTGCCGAGGAGCTGGTGAAAGACGCCGCCAGGGCCAGCAGAATCCCCGCCACGGCGGCAGAGCTCCGACGTGCACGCAGAGGGTTCCAGGAATTCATGACGCCGGGGTCTGCGAGAGGGAGCTCAGCTGAGATAGGCCTCGACGAGGTGGTCGGCGATGGCCATGAAGTCCCTCTCCGAGACGATGCCCACCAGCCGGCCACGCTGATCGACAACCGGCAGGCAGCTGATCTTGTGCTGCTTCATGGTCCGAATGGCTTCCAGGGTGGGTGTCTCCGGATGGACCGTGATCACGTGCGAATGCATGATCTGACTGACGGGAACCGGTTCCTGCTGTTCGCTGGACATGGTCTCAGCCAGGAGTCGCAGCAGCGAGCGGTGGGTGACCAGCCCGACGACCTGGTGATCTTCGTCTTCTACCGGCACGTGACGAATGTGGTGCCAGTTCATCACGCACGCCACAACGTCCACCAACTCATCCTGGTTGACCGTGAAGAGATCTGTAGTCATCAGCTGACCGACGCGGGCGTAGTAGCGGCGCGACTCGCCGGCCTCCCAGAGGGCGGCCGGGTCCCACGTATGCACCGGTTTGCCCGTCCGCTGGCGACTGAGAGTTGCCGCCACCAGGGCACTGAGGCACTCGGACCGGTTGCCCTCCTCTTTCATGGCGGAATAGGAGTCCACCATCCACTGGGCGCCGGTCTTGAGGCTGCGCACCCGCTCTTCCACGACACCCAGATAGCGATCGATGTCAGAGGAGTCGATGGCAAGCCCCTTGAGGCCCTCGCGAGCCAGCGGCACCAGCTCCTGCAACAGCAGGTCTTGAGCCGAGATATCGGCCTCGCGATCGGGCCAATTGAAGTGGGCGGCCATACCGCGTCGGCAGGCGGCGACGAAATTCTCCCTGGCGGTGTCGAACTGCATGACCTTGGTGACATCGCTGTAGAGGGTATCCGCGCCGTTCATCAGCCCGAACCAAAGGGCCGCGTTGGCGATTTCGTCCAACGGAGAGGGGCCCGCAGGCAACACCCGGTTCTCGATCCGTAGATGGGCGGTGCCGTTGGCGGAGATGCCGTAGCAGGGTCGGTTCCAGCGATAGATCGTGCCGTTGTGGAGCGACAGCGCAGCCAATTTCGGCGCTTCGCCGCGCTCCAGCACCTCGAAGGGATCCTCTTCGATATCGGCACTCATCAGCACCCGGAATCGAGAGATGTCTTCTTTGAAGATCTCGGCGACCGACTCGTCGATCCAGCGCCGGCCGAAGCTGACCCGTGAGGGCAGTTGCCGCATGTGGCCGGCGGGTGATCGAGTGTCCACCGACTGCTGAAAAAGGGCGATCCTGGTCTCTCGCCAGAGCTGTCGCCCGAAGAGCAGGGGAGAGTTGACCGCCGCGGCGACCACCGGCGCGGCGATGGCCTGGGCGATATTGTAGAGACGCGCGAAGCTCTCCGGTTTGACCTGGAAATGGACCTGGAAACTGGTATTGCAGGCCTCCAGCATGACGTTGTCATGGGTGATGTTCAGCTCGTGGCGACCCTTGATATAGAGGTGGTACTTCTGCCCTCGAATCCGGTTCATCGCTTCGTTGAGGGCGTAGTAGCGGGGAATCGGCGTGATGTTGTCCAGGGTGAGGTCGGCCTTCTCGAGAGTCGGCAGGATGCCGCAGAGGATCACCTCGGAGTCGAGTTGGCGGGCGGCATCGGTGGCCTTGCCGAGCAACTCGGTGAGCTGCCTTTCCAGCTTACGAAGTGCGTTGTCTCCCAAGGTGATGGGATCGAGATTGCACTCGAGATTGAACTTGCCGAGCTCGGTGGTGAAGTGGGGATCGTCGATGAGCTCCAACACCTGCATGGCATTGAGGGCGGGACGGAAGTCATGATCGACCAGGAACATCTCTTGCTCCGCGCCGATGCGACGGATCTCGGTCTCGAAGAGGCCATCGTCGAGCATCTTTTCGAAGGCCCGCAGGTCGCGCAGCAGGGCCCGGGAAAAGAGCCTCAGCCCTTCGCCGTTGGTGGTTTCCTGGACGTCGTGTCGACCCATGTCGGCGCGCTCAGCCGACACACGCCGAGGCATCTACTGACGAGATTCGGAAATCCAACTCGACGACGAGACCCGTCAGGTTGCCATGAGACCGCACGCGTGTTGGCTGCTCGGTGAATTGTACGCGTTGTCCGGGCGGGCAGCAAACCAGGGTCCGTTCGGTCGGCTTGCAGTAACCGACAACGCCGGCCAATCCCGAGGATCGACCGGCGTTCAGTGAACTACGCTGAGTACTCGCTGCTCAGGCCGCTTTGACCAGATCCTTGAGCTCCCCGACGATCTCTTGCAAGATCTTCTTGGCGTCGCCGAACACCATCATGTTGTTCGGGTACTCGAAGAGCTCGTTCTTGATGCCGGCGAATCCGGGACTGAGGCTGCGCTTGATCATCAGCACCGACTGAGCGTCCCAGACCTCCAGGACCGGCATGCCGGCGATGGGGCTGTTGGGATCCTTCTCGGCCGCCGGGTTCACCACATCGTTGGCGCCGACGATGACCACGGCATCCGTGACCTTGAACTCCGGATTGGCCTTGTCCATCTCGATGAGCTGCTCGTACGGCACATCGGCCTCGGCCAGAAGTACGTTCATGTGGCCCGGCATGCGGCCGGCCACCGGGTGAATGGCATAGGAGACCTTGGTGCCCTTCTTCTCCAGTAGATCGGCCATCTCCTTGACGGTGTGCTGGGCCTGGGCCACGGCCAGACCGTAGCCCGGGACGATGACCACGGACTCGGCGCTCTCCAGAACCATGGCGGCTTCTTCGGCACCACAGGAGCGGACCGTACCGTACTCGTCCGAGCCGGCGGCACCACCCTCCTGTCCGAATCCTGAGAACAGGACGTTGCCGAGGGTGCGATTCATGGCCACGCACATGATCTGCGTCAGGATCAGACCCGAAGCACCGACCAGAGCGCCACTGATGATCAACACGTTGTTGCTCAGAACGAAACCGGTCATGGACGCTGCCAGACCCGACAGCGAATTGAGGAAGGAGATGATGACCGGCATGTCCGCACCACCTACGGGGATGACCAAGAGCACTCCCAGGGCCAGACTGAGACCGGCCAGGACCAGAGCCGCCATGGCGATGGCGTCGGGTGCGCCGGCGAAGAAGGTGAAATAGACCGCCAGGCCCAGGGCGCCGAGGATCAGGCCGACGTTGATGACGTGTCTGGCCGGAATCAGTGTCGGTTGTCCGCCGACCCTGCCGCTCAGCTTCAGGAAGGCGACCAGACTGCCGGTGATGGTGACCGCGCCGATGAGGATCGACAGGCCGGCGCTGATCGAGGCATCGGCTCCGATCAGCGAGGCCGCGGTACCGGACTCGCCTCTTTCGATGATGTCGGTCCAGAGGATGGAGAGAGCCACCAGTGCCGAAGCACCACCGCCGAAACCATTGAACAGGGCGACCATCTCGGGCATGCCGGTCATCTCGACCTTGATGGCGGCGATGGCCCCGATCAGGCCGCCGACGACCAGACCGGTGACGATCCACCGATAGTCCACCATTCCCAGATCGAGCAGGGTGGTGACGATCGCAATCAGCATCGCCAGAGAGGCGATGGCGTTGCCCCGACGGGCGGAGCGGACCCGGGTCAGACCCTTGAGACCGAAGATGAAGAGGACGGCCGAAAAGAGATAGAGCAGCGGAACGACAACGGAATCGAGTAGTTGGCTCATGATCGTTTCTTCTTCTGCCCGAACATGCCGAGCATGCGATCGGTCACGAGGAATCCGCCAACCACGTTGATGGTGGCGAAGATGATGGCTACTAGGGCCAGAATGCTGCTGGCGGTCACCTCACCGCTCTTGGCGGCTGCGATGGAGCCCACCAAGGTGATGCCGGAGATGGCATTGGCGCCCGACATCAGCGGAGTGTGAAGGGTCGGCGGGATCTTGGTGATGATCTCGACGCCGACAAAGATCGCCAGCACGAAGACGTAAAGGCCGACGAGGAATGCACCCATCATTGAACTGTCTCCTGAAGCGCTGCAGCGGTCGGTTGGTGTTTGATTTCGCCGGCGTGGGTCAGCAGGCTACCCGCGATGACCTCGTCTTCGAGGTCAACCTTGAGCGCTTCCTCCGCGATCATCAGCTGGAAGAGCTCGAGGACGTTGCGGGAGTAGACGACACTGGCGTCGAGCGACATGGTTCGAGGAAGCTCGACCGGTCCCAGAATCAGGACACCGTTGTGATCGACGTTCTCGCCGCGCCGGGTCAGCTCGCAATTGCCGCCCTGCTCGGCGGCCAGATCGACGACGACGGCTCCCGGGCGCATGGACTCCACCATCTCGGTGGTCAGCAGAGTGGGAGCCTGCTTGCCCGGTACCTGGGCAGTGGTGATGACGACATCAGCGGCGCTGACATGCTCTGTGAGGATCTCGCGTTGGCGCCGCAGAAAATCCTCGCCCATCTCCTTGGCGTAGCCGCCCTCGCCCTCGCCACTCTCTTCGAGGGGCAGATCGATGAATCGCCCACCCAGAGACTCCACCTGTTCCTTGACCACCGGGCGAATGTCCGAGACCTCCACCACCGCACCCAGACGCTTGGCGGTAGCGATGGCCTGCAGACCGGCGACACCGGCGCCCATGATGACGACCCTGGCCGGCGGGATGGTGCCGGCGGCGGTCATCAGGAGCGGGAAGTAGCGGCCGAGGTGGTTGGCAGCCAGCAGCACCGACTTGTAGCCGGCGATGTTGGCCTGCGAGGACAGAGCGTCCATCGATTGGGCTCGTGTGATGCGAGGGATGAGCTCCATGGCCAGCGAGGTCACACCGGCGGTCGCCAGGCTCTGCACGGTCTCCGCGTGGCGAAATGGATCCAGCAGGCCGATGACTATGGCTCCGGATTTGAGTGCCCGGGCTTCGTCCTCGGCCAACGGGCCGACCTTGAGGACGGCGTCGGCCTCACCCCACAGGGCTGTCGGATCCGTGGCGATTTTGGCACCGACCGCTTCATAGCTGGAATCGGTCAGATGGGATTGGGCTCCAGCGCCCTCCTCGACCCAGACCTCGAGGCCCTCCTTACGGAGCTTCTTGACGGTCTCTGGGGTGGCTGCAACACGTGTTTCAGCCGTGCTTCTCTCTTTTGGAATGAATACTTTAACCATAATTTTGGGGGCTAGTTGGTCGATCGACCGGGGTGAAAGATCGGGCGGCCGCGAACACAGAAATCCTCTTGCAACTGATCCGCCATGTCAAGACATTTTGGGGTAGGACACCACTGCCCAACGGGTAGGTAGAGCTGGCGTCGAGTCCATCGATTCGAGCGGATGACGGAGTCCGGGGAGAGCGTTCTCCATGGTAGGTTCCGGGGCGTGGAACCTCTGTTTCTCACCGTCGAAGGCCTGGATGGCAGCGGCAAGTCGACTCAGCTGCAGTTCATCTCGAGTTGGCTCGAGGAGAACGGTATCGACCACCTGGTAACACAGGAGCCCGGTGGCACACCGCTCGGAGAATCGATTCGCAGCGTCTTCCTGGATCTGAAGGATGTCTGGTCGACGGTCGACGGTACGGTCGAAGCCTTGTTGATCTTCGCCAGCCGTCGCCAGCACCTGTTGGAGGTGATCGAGCCGTCGTTGGCCGCAGGGCGAAATGTCCTCTGTGATCGGTTCACCGACTCCACCATGGCTTACCAGGGATACGGCCGGGGAGTGTCGCTGGAGACTCTGCACGAGGTGGACTCGCTGGCCACCGGACGTCGAAACCCGGATCACACGCTGCTCTTCGATCTGCCGGCGGAGGTGGCACGTCAGCGAGGCCACTCGTCGAGTCGACGGCGGGAGCCGGGTGGTGTCGATCGATTGGATGCGGAAGGTCTGGCCTTTTACGAGAGGGTACGTCAGGGCTATCTGGCCCTGGCCGCAGACTCGCCTGAGAGGATTCACATCATCGATTCGTCGGGCCCGTTGCAGGACACGCGATGCCTGGTCGATCGCGCCCTGGGAAAGATCTTCGGAGTCGACTGATGCTGCTCGACGCAACGCTGGAGATGGCGCGGCGGGGACAGCTCTACCCATCGGTCATCCTGCACGGTGCCAGCGTCGAAGATCGTCAGGCGGCTGCGCTGCGACTGGCTACGGTCTTGCTTTGCGAAAAGGACGGCGTCGAGCGACCCTGTGGGGCCTGTCGTAACTGCGCAAGGATCGCCTGGCCGGGCGAGGCCGACGAGAGCTTTCATCCCGATTTCCGGGTCCTGGAGCGTGATCTGAAGACGTCGACCTCGGTCGAGGCCACCAAGGCGTTCCTGCAGCTGGCGCAAGTCGCACCCTTCGAAGCGCGTGGGCAGGTCTTCGTCATCGCCAGCGCCGAGACGTTGACCGGTGAGGCTGCCAATGCCCTGCTCAAGACGCTGGAAGAGCCGCCGATCCGCACACCGCGCAACTTCATGTTGCTCTGTCCGACCCAGCTGGATCTCCTGCCGACCATTCGCAGCCGCTCGCTGCCGGTCTTTCTGGGCTCGGAGAAGGGGTTGGAGGGCCCGCGCGTCGATGAGTTGGCGGCAGCATTCTCCCACAGCGTCGAGGAATTCCTGCAGACCCGAAACTCGCTGCATCTGATCGGGGCAGCAGACGATCTGTCCGCTGCAGGGGGCTGGCAGGACCCCAGAGCGGCGCAGCCCTGGTCTCTGGCCGCCGCGGCGGTCAAGGCGAGTTGCGACAGGATTCCCGGCGCCGATCGCCGGCGTCTTCTGGCCCTGTCGGAGGAGTTACTGACTGGTTGGCAGCTACGATTACGCGGGGTACAGCCGCAGAGAATCCTGGAAGGGATGGTCGTCAGGCATCTGTCTCGATAAGATCGCCGGCGTCCGAAGGAGGCATTGCCGATGAAAGACAACCAAAAGAACTCACCCAAAGTGATCCTGGCAATGCTGGGTCTGACGCTCCTCGTAGGGGTCGGCTGCTCGGTTCCCGAGGCGGCTGTGTACGCCGACCGGGGAGACGACACCGCCGGAGAGGCTTCGGCCGAGTCGCAGATTCTGGCAGAGGTCGGAGATCTGGTGGTTACCGAGGCGGAGGTGGAAGAGCTCATGTCCTCGCAGCTTCTCAAGATCGACCAGCAGCGATATGACGTGATGAAACAGGGTCTGGAGAAGTTGGTGGCGGACCGCTTGATCGAGCAGGAGGCCGCGAAGCGAGGGGTGAGCGTCGATGAGCTGATCGAGCAGGAGGTGACGTCCAAGGTCGCCGAGCCCACGGGGGCGGAGATCGACGCCTTCTACGAAGAGCGCAAGGCGCGGATTCGACAGCCCAAGGAGGAGGTCAGCGGACAGATCCGCGACTACCTCATGGGCCAGCGTCGCAGCCAGGCCACTGACACCTGGGTGGCGGGGCTCAAGTCGACCTACGGCTCCCGTCTGCTTCTGGAACCGGTTCGGATCCCAGTGGAGGCGGCCGGCTTTCCCTACAAGGGTGCGACGGATCCCGTGGTCACCATCGTCGAGTTCTCGGATTTCGAGTGCCCCTATTGTGCGCGGGTCAACCCGACCTTGGAGCAGGTGATGAAGAAGTACGGCGACAAGGTGCGCCTCGTCTTTCGCCAGTTTCCCTTGAACATTCATCCCAACGCCCAGAAGGCTGCCGAGGCGTCCCTGTGTGCCGCCGAGCAGGGCAAGTTCTGGCAGATGCACGACGCCATGTTCAAGGAGCAGCGGAGCCTGGGTGTGGAGCAGCTGAAGGAGAAGGCCGCACGACTGGACCTCGACGCGACCTCATTCAACGAGTGCCTGGATTCGAGTCGGCATTCGGAAGCGGTCCTGGCCGATCTACAAGCCGGCAGCGCCGTCGGGGTCACCGGAACTCCGGCGTTCTTCATCAACGGTCGTTTCCTCTCCGGCGCCCAGCCCTATGCCGAGTTGGCCAAGGTCATCGACGAAGAGCTGGCCATGAACCGGGGGGACTCCTGAGATCGATCCCCGAGGGGATCCCAAGCGGATGCAAGCGCTGATTCTCGCCGGTGGCAGCGGCACCCGCTTTTGGCCACTGAGCCGGCAGACTCGTCCCAAACAGCTTCTGCCAATGGCGGGAGCGAAGAGTCTGCTGCAGGTGACGGTGGATCGACTGCAGCCGCTGATCGCACCCGATGCGGTGTGGGTCTGTACGACAGAGAATCTGGTCGATGCGGTGACTGAGCAGGTCCCTGCCCTGCCGCCGGCTCAGATTCTTGCCGAGCCGCAAGGCCGGAATACCGCTCCCGCCATCGCCTGGGCGGTCTCCCAGATGCCGGACGAGCTCCGTAGAGGAATCGTGGTCGTCCTTCCGGCCGATCATTACATCTCCAATGCGGAGGGATTCCGGCAGACCCTGGAGAAGGCGGCGGCCATCGCCGCCGACGACCGCAGGATCATGACCCTGGGGGTGCGGCCGACTCGGCCGGAGACCGGATACGGGTACCTGGAGCTGGGACCCGAGATAGGCCCCGGTGCTCGCCGCGTGCGACGCTTCACCGAAAAGCCGAATCCCCGCATCGCTCAGGAGTTCTTCGACAGCGGAGACTATCTCTGGAATGCCGGCATCTTCGTCTTCCCCGGTGACCTGCTACTCGAAAAGGTCGCCGAGCTTCAACCGGCCATCGCTCGAGGCCTGGCGGCAGCTCGCCAACGTCCCGGATCCCTGGCTGAGATCTACAGTGACCTACCTGCGATCTCCATCGACCACGCGGTGATGGAGAAGCTGGGGGACCTGGGGACTCTGCCCCTCGACTGTGGCTGGAGCGACCTCGGTTCCTGGGAGGCACTCTGGGAGCTACTCGAAAGCGACGACGCGGGGAATGTCGTGCAGGGCGCTGGCCTGGCTATCGATTCACGGGACAACTTGATCTATGCCGACCAGGGCACCGTGGCTGTGGTCGGGGTCGAAGGACTGGTAGTGGTGAGGACCGGAGACGCCGTTCTGGTGGTGCCCAAGGAGCGATCCCAGGAGGTTCGGAAGATCATCTCGGCCCTGGCAGAAGACGGGCAGACCGAGCTCCTCTGATCTCATGCAGCAAGTGGCCGTCAGCGTTCTCGGAGAAGAGAAGCTCCTATCCGAGCTGGGCGCGCCTCTACCCCTCGACCGGCTGGTAGCCGGCAATGGAGCCTGGGAGATCGAGATCGGTTTCGGCAAGGGCCGCTATCTTCTGCAGCGGGCCGCCGCAGCGGGATCGCGCCGTTTTCTGGGGATCGAGATGGCGGGCCCGTACTATCGGCTGGCGCGTCGGCGGATGGAGCGTCGGGCCCTGGACAATGTCGTCTTGATCCGCGGGGAGGCGCTCTACTGTCTCGCGGCGGTGCTGCCTGTGGGCTTCGCAACCGTGGTGCACGTCTACTTCCCCGATCCCTGGCCCAAGCTGCGGCATCACAAGCGGCGGCTGTTCGATCCCGAGACCGTCGATCTGGTTCTGGGCCTGCTGCGACCGGGTGGTCGGCTCGATTTCGCCACCGATCATCTGGATTATGGACAGGTGGTGTGCCGGCTCCTGGATTCGCATCCATTGACGGCAGTCTCCGTGCTCCGGGGTTTGTGGGAGGACGGCGCCAGGACGAACTACGAAGCCAAGTACGAGGCGGAGCGTCGTCCGATTCTGCGTCTACGGGTCGACTGGCAGCCAGCGGGTTGCTCCCATGGGCTCCACCCTGAAGGTCTGCAGGGGGTGCTGGCCGCCACCAGCATCCGCACGGAAGAGGAAGAGGCCGCAGAGTGAATCGCCTGGTCGAGCTGCTGCCGTACTTTCGGCGCCACCGCCGGCAGCTGGTGGCCGGAATGACCAGCAACATGGGCGAGGTGATTGTCGGACTGGCGGCGCCGATCCTCATCGGCAGCGGTATCGACGCCTTGCGAGAGAGCTTCAGCACCCGCCAACTCCTCCTCTACGCGGCTCTCCTGGTGGGGGTCACTGCGGTCCAGGGCATCCTGAGCTTCCTGAAGCGGCGCATCCTGGTGGCCATGAGCCGGGATATCGAATTCGAGATTCGGGACCGATTCTTCGCTCATCTGGAGCGTCTTTCCCAGGATTTCTTCCAGCACCACCACACCGGCGATCTGATGGCGCGGGGGACCAACGATCTGCAGGCGGTGAGGATGCTCTGCGGGCCCGCCATCATGTACAGCACCAACACCCTCTTCACCGCTTGCGGAGCCCTTTTCTTCATGGTGAGAATCGATGTCGGCCTGACCTTGCTGGCGCTGTGTGCCCTACCCCTGGTGGCCTGGGCGACCAAGGTCTTCGGGCAGCGAATCCATCGACTCTTTCAGGACGTCCAAGAGCAGTTCGCCACGGTTTCTACGGACGTCCAGGAGAATCTTGCCGGCGTCAGGGTGGTCCGCGCCTATGCCCAGGAGGACTCCTCCCAGAGCCGCTTCCAAGGGCTCAATCGAGAGTATGTCGAACGCAACCGTCGGCTGATCCGCTGGACAGCCGCGTTTCATCCCCTTCTGCAGGGACTGATTGGTATCGGATTCGTGGTGGTGCTCTGGTACGGCGGTGGACTGGTTGCGGCCGGCACCATCACGGTCGGGCAGTTCGTGACCTTCACCTTCTTCCTCGCCAAGCTCGTCTGGCCGATGATCGCCATCGGCTGGGTCATCAACCTGGCCCAGCGGGGCAGCGCCTCCTGGAACCGAATCCTGCAGATCCTGGAGAGCGAGCCCGAGATCACCGAGGCGGTCGACTGCATCCGCGAGCAGCCCACCGGCAAGGTGGAGTTCGACAGACTCTCCTTTGTCTATCCAGATCAGCAGGTTCCGGCGTTGTCGGATCTGGACTTCCAGGTCGAGGCGGGCCAGACCGTGGCCATCGTCGGACGAACCGGGGCCGGCAAGAGCACCCTTCTCTCGCTGCTCTGTCGACTGTGGGATCCACCTGCCGGATCGCTGCGGCTGGATGGTCGGGATATCCGGGAATTCTGCTTGCGCACCTTGCGTCGAGCTGTTTCGGTGGTACCCCAGGAGACCTTTCTGTTCTCGGCCTCTCTGGCTTCGAACATCGCTTTCGGACGGCCGCTGGCGTCGTCCAGTGATCTCCAACGGGTGGTCTCCATCGCCGGCCTGGACGAGGATCTGGCGCAGATGCCCGAGGGAATCGAGACCCGCATTGGGGAGAGGGGCGTGACCCTGTCGGGAGGACAGAAACAGCGGGTGGCGCTGGCCCGGGCGTTGCTCCGGGAGCCCAGAATCTTGCTGCTGGACGATTGTCTGTCGGCGGTGGATACGCGAACAGAGGAGCGTATTCTGAGCCGCTTGCGGCAGGAGTTTCGCGGCCGGACGGTGTTTCTGGTCTCGCATCGCATCTCGACCGTGCAGAGAGCCGATATCATTCTGGTTCTGGACAGGGGTCGGATCGTCGAAAGGGGAGATCATGAGAGGCTGCTGGAAGAGGGCGGCATCTACGCCGATCTCCACCGTCGACAGCAGCTGGAAGAGGAACTGGCCGCGGTCTGAGTTGGGAGGATAGAGAATCGTGAGAATCTTGGTCAGCGGCGGTACCGGTCTGGTGGGACGGGCGTTGGTCGACGAGCTGGTCGCCTCCGGACACTCCTGCTCCATCCTCAGCCGAGCCGACCGACGGCCGCCGGGTCTCGCTCAACAGATCGGACTCCGGCAATGGGATGCCGTCAGCTCGGCACCGCTGGTCGATCTGTTGAGCGACTACGACGCCGTGGTGCATCTGGCGGGCGAGAGTATCGGAGCCGGGCGTTGGACTTCGGCCCGCAAAGGGCGAATCCTCGACAGCCGGGTGGCCTCGACCCGAGCCCTGACCGAGGCTCTCCGGCAGACGGTCTCTCCGCCTGCGGTCTTCGTCCAGGCCTCGGCTGTGGGCTACTACGGTCCGCGAGGGGATGAGGTGGTGACCGAACAGACGGGCCCGGGAACCGACTTCCTTGCCCGGGTCTGTGCGCAATGGGAGGCCGCCTCATCCGACCTCGATGGGACCTCGACCCGACGGGCGGTCGCCCGCACCGGCATTGTTCTCAGCGCGGCGGGGGGCGCCCTGCCTCGTATGGCCCTACCTTTCAGGCTCTTCGCTGGCGGTCCTGCCGGCTCGGGCCGGCAGTGGATGCCCTGGATTCACCTGCAGGACGAGGTCAGGGCACTACGGTTCCTGGTCGAAAGCGATAGCGCCGTGGGAGCGTTCAATCTGACAGCGCCACAACCCGTGACCAATCGCGAGTTCAGCCGTGTCCTGGGCCGCGTCCTGCGGCGACCCAGCCTGATGCCGGCGCCGGCCATGGCGCTGCGCGCAGCCCTCGGAGAGATGGCCGTGCTGATTCTCGAGGGGCAACGGGCGGTACCGAGTCGTCTACAGGAGTTGGGTTTCGAGTTCAGCTACACCGAGCTCGAGACGGCTCTCCGGGACATCTTCTAGCGGTCGGGATCCTGGATCAGGTCGGCCAGGGTGCCGAAGGCGGACCGCCAGCGCCGCCTGTACGACTCCCACAGAGTCAGACAATCGGAGAGCGGCAGATGAGCGAAGCCGGTCTGCAGAACACTGAGCTCGGCACCGTCTCTGACGGGTGAGATCTCGAAGGTCAAACGGGTCGGTACGGGCCAGCCGCCGTCGGCGTCCTCGAGGTCGAGAACCCAACGGACGTCGGGTTCGGTCTGCACGACCGTGAGTCGTTCCCGGAACGAATCGCCCTCAGGGGTGTCGATCGACCACAGAATCCTCTCGGATCCGAGCTCACGGTCGACTTCGTGGGACAGCCAGCGACGCTGTCGGGCGGTCTCGGTGAGCCACGACCAGACCACCTGGGGCGTAGCCGACAGAGACTGGCGGAGTCGTAGCTGGACGCCCGGGATGTCGCCCTGACGGATCTGCTCAGCCATCGGCTGCCGGTCGCCGACTCCAGAGCTTCTCGATGGCGGCGGTAACCTGATCTTCGATCTGCGGTGGTGTGTAGATCCGATAGCGATCGATGCGGGCCAGGTGTCGGATGAAATGGCTGGCCTCTTCCATGGGCTCCAACTGGCCGTCGAATCCCTCGACCAGGACCCGTGCCTGACCCAGACGATGAGGGTCCTTGGCCGAACGCGAGACCAGGATGTGCTCGGCGCCGAACCTCTCCTGCACTAGTGGTAGGAGATCTTCAAAACGAGTTTTCTCCTCGCTGGTCAAGTGTTCACGGGTTTCGAAAGCCAGCGGAAAATACTGCCGGTGGATCACCGCCCTGGCGTGGGGACTGTCGGAGCGCATCATGGCGGTGACCGTCGAGATGTCATCCTCGGCCAGGAAGGCCTCGGGGTCGGCGGGCCAGCGCCGACCCTGTTCGTTCAACCACTCGTTGAAGTGCAGCTCGAGCGCCTTGCCGATGGGGTTGAAGTAGACCTGGGTGAACATGTAGTAGCGGGCCATTACCAGGGCTTCCAGGGCATGCACGCCACCTTCGAAGACACCGAGTCCCCAATCGCCACTCTGGGGGTCTCGCAGAGCCAGCATGGTGTCCAGGAGGCGCGGCAGATCGTAGCTGCCGTATTGAACCCCGCAGAACAGGCTGTCCCTCAGCAGATAGTCCATCTTGTCGACGTCGAGCTCGCCCGAGACGATCTGCGACAACAGCTTCTCTGTGGCGCCGGCAGGCTCGGAGAGCAGGCCGATCACCGCCTGTGGCTCGAGACCCTCGCCCCAACGATCGAAGATCTTCCCGAGCTCCTCGGTCTCGAGGAGCAGCCCCGTCATCTGTTCGTGATCGATGCCACCCTCGAAGAGCTCCTCGGCCGAATGGCTGAAGGGAGCGTGGCCGATGTCGTGGAGCAGCGCCGCCGCCCTGACCAGTCGGCGGCTCAGGCTACGGCGATCGGGGTCGAGGACCCCTTCGCTGCGCAAGGCCACCGCATCGTAGACCCGGCCTGCCAGCTCCATGGCTCCCAGCACATGTCCGAAACGACTGTGCTCGGCACCAGGAAAGACGAGATGCGCGAAGCCCAGCTGCCGGATGGATCGCAGGCGCTGCACGGGTCGGCTGTCGATGAGCGCCTTCTCGAGCGGATCGGCATGAATGAACCCGTGAATGGGGTCCCGAAACGAGGCGACAGGCTGCATGAGCTCTGGATCCGGCGGACTCAGGGTTCCCTGGGAGTCGGCGAGTCCACTCCGGTCTCACCTTCGGAGCGAGCGATGATGGCCGCGCCAGCCGAATCCGAGAAGACATTGACCACCGTTCGGTACATGTCGAGCGGACGGTCCACGGCCAGCATGGCTCCGACGATGGCCTCGACTTCGGGGCCGCGGAGATTGACTGCCTCCAACACGATGAAGATGATCACCAGTCCAGCCGAGGGCACCGCGGCGGCTCCGATGGAGGCCAGTAGAGCGGTCAAGACCACTACCAATTGGGCCCCGATCGAGAGATCGACACCGAGAATCTGAGCGATGAAGAGCACCCCGGCGCACTCGTAGAGGGCGGTGCCATCCATATTCACCGTGGCCCCCATGGGTAGAACGAATGAGGAGATCCGATTCGAGACCCCCACCTTGTTCTCTACCGCATTGAGGGTTACCGGTAGGGTGGCACCCGACGAGCTGGTGGAGAAGGCCATCGCCATGGGCTCCGCCATATTCCTGAAGTGGATCCGGGGCCGGATACCGCCGAGGAGCAGTAACAGGAGTGGCAGTGTGATGAGCAGGTGAAAGGTCAGACCGAGCGCTATGGTCATCATGTAGAGGGCCAGCGCCCGAAAGCTCTCCAGGCCCGAAGTCCCGACCACTCGGGTGATGAGACCGAAGACACCGATGGGTGCGAACTTGATGACCCCCGAGGTCAGCCGCATCATGGCCTGGAAAGCGGCTCCGAAGAACTCGACCAGGGTCCCTCGGGGCCTCTCCGGCAGGGCCGCGATACTCATGCCGAAGAGGATGGAGAAGAAGATCACCGCCAGCATGTCGGGCGCGGCGGCGGCGGCGACCACATTCTCCGGCACGATCTTCAGCAACAGCTCGACGGGCGAGCTGGGAGTCGAGAGCTCGGGAATGGCGGCTCGTTCGCTGCCAGCGATGTTGGCCCCCACACCGGGTTGGATGACGTTGACCATCACCAGCCCGGCGAGGATTGCCAGCGCGCTGGAGAGAACGTAGTAGCCCAGCGTCTTGCTGAAGAGTCGGCCCAGGTCCCGTCCGCCGCCGACCGAGGCCACCCCCGAGATGATCGAGGTCAGGATCAGGGGGACGATCACCATCTTGAGCAGCCGGATGAACAACGTGCCCAGCCAACCGACCTTCGGCACCACCGCCTCGCCACCAATCAGCCCCACGATGGTACCGATGACCATGGCGAAGAGAATCTGCCAGTGGAGGCGGCGAAACCAGGGCAATGCCGATTCGTTGTCCATGGGCCGTGACGTTAAGGCATGAGCTTGGGCTACCGCAAGCTCTGAAAGGTTGGTTTCTTCAGATCGGTGGCTCGCTCCAGGCCGACTTGCGGACGTCCTGGTCCTCCGGGAGGGCCTTCAAGAGATCCGCCGCCAGGGCTCCATCCGGCGGCACTCTGATCTGAGGAGCGATCTCGGCCAGCGGTTCCAGTACGAATCGCCGCTCTCTCAAGCGAGGGTGGGGTACCACCAGCTGGGGACTTCGATAGGTCCGCTCTCCGTAGAGCAGTAGATCTACATCGAGCGGCCGGGGACCATTCCGCGGGCCGGACCTTCGACCAGCCAGCCACTCGAGCGCCTTGGCCAGTCCCAGGATCTCCGCCGGGCGCAGACAGCTCCGAGCCACCAGAACGGCGTTGAGGAATCGCGGCTGATCGTCGCCGCAGAGGGCCTGGGTCGAGTAGGGAGAAGAGAAGTGAACGGCGTCGAGATGGTGGAAGAGTGAGCGGATGGCGAAACGGAGGAGGGCCTCCCGGTCCCCGAGGTTGCTACCCAATCCCAGGGCGATCGGAACGACATCGAGGTCCTCTCTATTTCTCGTCCTTGGTCTCCTCGGCGGTCTCCTGCGGCTCCGAGTCGCTCCCTTTAGCGGCCTTTTCTTCGGGCTCCGGTGCCGGTTCCTTTACGGGTGCCTTCTTCTTGGCTTTCTTTTTGCCCTTGGACTTGGCCTTGGAGGAGGTCTTCTTGCGCTTGCCGTCCTTGCCACCCGAGGCCTCCTGGGCCTCCGCCAGGTCCTTCTGGTTTTCGCCACATTTGGGGCAAACGAGCTCGCTCTTGCCGAGGTCGTAGAACTTGGTGCCGCAGCCCAGACATTCGTGCTTGTTGCCAAGTTCGGTCATTCCGGTCGCTCCCTGAGTTTGTAAGATGCGGGACCGTAGCACGACAGACCGCGCGCATGCAAGAATTTTGCACATCACGGCAGGGGATGTCACCCTCTTCAAGGGTGCCCAAGGGGACACCTTGCGCGGTCGAGCCTTTCCTCGATACCATGGCCCCTCCTCTGGACCCGAAAGCCGACCTACAATTCTCGAGTTTCTGATGAACCCGTCGCGTACCGCCTTATTCCTGGCTACCCTCGCATGCCTCTTCTTGGCAGCCGCGCAGGTCGTCGCCCAGTCGGCCAAGCCCGATCCGCGTCAGGCGGGGCTGGGGCCCGCCGAGAGGGTCGACGCGCTGCTCGAACGGGTGCGCCTCGAACAGGCAGAGATCCAGAGCCTGCAGTCGGATTTCGTCCAGCACAAGGAGAGTGCCATGCTGGCCGAGCCGGTGGAGGCGGAGGGTCACTTCGCCTTCTCGGCCGATCCCGACCGGGTGCGCTGGGAGTATCACGCTCCCAATCCGATCTCGATTCTGATCGTCGATGAAGAGATGACCACCTGGTATCGAGATATCCAGCAGGCGGAGAAGGTCAATGTCGGCAACCAGTCTCAGCGCGTTCTCAAATACCTGGGCGCCGGCAGCTCGATGGATGATCTGATGCAGTATTTCGAGCTCACATTGACCCTGCCAGTCGATCTCACCGAGCCCTATGTATTCGATCTGGCTCCCCGTTTCGACAAGGTCGCCAAGCGAATCCGTGGGATGACCGTCTGGGTCCATCCCGAGTACTTTCTGCCCACCAGGCTTCGCTATGTGGAAGCCGATGGTGATGTGACCGACCTGCAGTTTTCCAACATGCGCATCAATGAAGGTGTGCCCGAGCACCACTTCGAGCTCGAGCTCCCGACCACGGTCGAAGTACGGCGGGTCGCACCCGATCGCTCGGCCGGTCTGCACTGATTCGAGCTGCTGCGCCAGCCAGGCGCGAACCATCCATGAGCCTCACTTTCGAAGTTCAGGCCGACGCCGGGTTGGCGCGCCGGGCTCGGCTGACACTGCCGCATGGGGTGGTGGAGACGCCAAACTTCATGCCGGTGGGAACGCTAGGCGCGGTGAAGGGCCTGCCACCGGCCGAGTTGGCGGCCAGCGGCGCGCAGATCATGCTGTCCAACCTGTACCACTTGACCCTGAGGCCGGGGATCGAGGAGATCGAGTCGTTGGGTGGGCTGCACTCGTTTACCGGCTGGTCCGGGCCCATCCTCACGGACAGCGGTGGGTTCCAGGTCTTCAGTCTGGCATCGCTGCGCTCACTGGACGAGGATGGGGTGAGATTTCGCAGTCATCTTGATGGTAGCGAGTTGTCCTTGACGCCTGAGAGTGTGGTCGAGTCGCAGCTGAGGCTGGGAGTCGATATCGCCATGGTTCTGGACGAGTGTCCCCCCTGGCCGGTGGAGCGCGAGCAGGCATCGGCGGCCTGGCAGAGGACCCTCTCCTGGGCGCGGCGCTCCCGCGATGCCTGGCCCGAGGGCCCGGGAAGTCTTTTCGGGATCGTGCAAGGCAGCGTCTTTCCGGATCTGCGATCCCAGGCGGTGGCGGATCTGACCGAGCTGGATTTCGACGGCTACGCCATCGGCGGTGTCAGCGTCGGCGAGCCCAAGGATCTTCGGCGCCGGGTGGTGGAGGTCACCACCCCGCAGTTGCCGGAGTCCAAGCCCCGGTATCTCATGGGTCTGGGTACCCCTCGCGATCTGCTTCATGCGGTGCTCCAGGGCACCGATCTGTTCGACTGCGTATTGCCCTCCCGCAACGCCCGGCATGGAGTGTTGTTTACTCACCGCGGGCTTCTGCGCATCAAGAACTCGCGCTACAGGTCCGATCCGAGACCGGTGGACGAGGATTGCGACTGTCCAACCTGCCGCACCGTGAGTCGGGCGTTTCTGCGCCATCTGATCCGCTGTGGAGAGCTCACGGGTGCCGTGCTGGCTACGCAGCACAACATCCGCTTCTACCTTGACTTTGTTGCACAACTCAGGGAAGCTATCTCGTCCGGTTCGCTGTCGGAGTTGGCGGCGGAGGTTGCTGCCCACTACCCCGAAGAGGAGCCGGACCAACAGGTTTCACAGTCTCGCGGTCCCGCAGCTTCCCAACCCTGATTCGAGGAGATCCGAAGCGAGATTCTGCGGTGATGAAGCACACCCGCTCGCCGGCTGGGTGGCAGGCTGTTTGCGGAAGGAGCAATTGGAATGAGCATACTCGGTTCGATCGTCGCGTTCGCTGAAGGGGCAACGGCACCCGGATTCATCCAGTTCGTGCCCATTATCCTGGTGTTCGCGATCTTCTACTTTCTCTTGATCGCGCCGATGCGCAAGCGGCAGAAGGCTCTGCAGAACCTGGTCGACAATCTGAAGAAGGGCGATCGGGTGGTCACCAACGGCGGTCTCTACGGCACCATCGCCGGGGTGGAGGAGAAGGCAGTGATCCTCAAAGTGGCCGACAACGTCAAAGTCAAGATCGCCAAGTCCGCGGTGGCGGGTCTGGCCGATCAGGAGGGAGCGGACTGATGTCTCGGACCCTTTTGTGGAGGGGTGTCCTCATAGCGGTGGTGATCGCCGTCGCTATTCTCTCCGCCTACCCCTTGCAGGAGAAGCTCAATCTGGGACTGGATCTGCAGGGCGGCATCCATCTCGTGCTGCAGGTCGAGGTCGAGGACGCGGTGCGCTCCGAAACCACCAAGGACATGGATCGGCTGCTCCAGGAGCTGCGGGACGCCGGACTGAGCAGTGCCAACGCAGCCATCTCTTCGAGCACCGAGTTCGTGGTGCAGGGAGTTCCCAGTGGTCAGGATGCCGAGGTGACCCGCATCGTCACCGAGTACCTGCCGGGGTGGAACTGGCAGCGTCGAGGGCAAGACTTCGAGTTCCGCATGGAGATCGCCAACGCGGCCGAGATCCGCAACCTGGCTGTAGTCCAGGCGCTGGAGACCATCCGCAACCGAATCGACGAGTTCGGCGTGGCCGAGCCGACGATCCAAAGGCAGGGTCTGGAAGGCGATCGCATCGTCGTTCAGCTACCCGGTGTCGACGATCCGGAGCGAGTCAAAAAGCTGATCAAGAACACTGCCTTCCTGGAGTTCCGCCTGGTCACCTATCCGCTCGGCGGCGGCGGTGTGGGCTCCCGAGAGCAGATCCTGGCCAATTATGGCGGGCAGCTGCCGGCGGGTGTCGAGATCCTCAGCGGCAACATCGAGGACGACCAGGGAGTGGTCCTCGGTCAGCAGTTCTACGCCGTCGAGAATCGACCGGTGATCACCGGTCGTGATCTGCGTACCGCTCGCCCGGGGATGGGAGAGTTCAACCAGCCCGTGGTCAACTTCTATCTCACTCACGAGGGGGGCAAGCTTTTTGCCGAAGCCACCGGCAACAACGTCGGCAAAGGGCTGGCGGTGGTCCTGGATGGCAGAGTCGTCACGGCACCGAACATCCGCTCGCGGATCGCCGACTCCGGCATCATCGAAGGCAATTTCACCGCCCAGGAGGTCGAGGATCTCTCCACCGTGCTGCGGTCGGGTGCCCTGCCCGCCGGCATCACCTACCTGGAGGAACGGACTGTGGGTCCGGCTCTGGGTCAGGATTCCATCGATCGGGGACTCAAGGCCGGAGCCATCGGTCTGGCCATGGTCGTGGTGACGATGCTCATCGTCTACAGGGGCAGCGGCATCAACGCCATCGTGGCTCTGGGGCTGAACATCGTTCTGCTGTTCGGGGCACTGTCCTATCTGGGAGCGACTCTGACTCTGCCGGGTATTGCCGGCATCATCCTGACCATCGGCATGGCGGTGGACGCCAACGTGCTGGTGTTCGAGCGCATCCGTGAGGAGCTGCGACATGGGCGCACCGTCAAGTCGGCGGTGGATGCGGGATTCAGCAAGGCCCTGTCTTCCGTCATGGACGCCAACATCACGACGCTGATTGCCGCCCTCTTCCTGTTCCAGTTCGGCACCGGACCGATCCGCGGCTTCGCCGTCACTCTGTCCATAGGTATTCTGGCTTCGCTCTTCAGTGCCATCTTCGTCAGTCGATGGATTTTCGATTTGATTCTGTCCCGACGCCGTCGCGTCGAGCGTCTCTCGATCTAGGGACGAGATTGCCCCGGCCTTCTCGCCGCAGGAGTCAACAATGGAGTTCTTTCGCGACACCCATATCGATTTCATGAAGTACCGGCGGTACTTCATGATCGTTTCCATGGCGTTGCTTCTGGTCAGTATCTTCTCGGTCTTCGTCACCGGCCAGCTCAATCTCGGAGTCGACTTCGCCGGTGGCACCCAGGTCACCGTGAAATTCCGCCAGGCGCAAGAGATCAACGACCTGAGGGCCCTGATCACCGCCGCCGGAATCGAAGACGCACAGATTCAGCGCTTCGGTGACGAAGGCGACAACGAGGCCCTGATCCGTACGTCCACCGTGCCCGGTCAGGAAGAGGGCACGCAGCAACTGGTCCTCGTGGCGCTGAACGAGAATTTCAACCCCGCCTCCAGCGGTGGGTTCGACCTGAACCAGCAGGGGAGAGACGCCCTCTGGTCGCTGCTCCTGGCCGCTGATCCCGACCAGGTCAAGTCGCAGGATGAAGAGGTGGCGCGAAATCACTACGACGAGGTGGCAACCTCCATTTCGGAGGTGCGCCGTCAGCAGGGGATGCTCGAGACCTGGGAGCAGGTCGCGGCACTGCCATTGGTCAGCGACCAGGTTCTCACCACTCTGCAGGCGGAGACCTTTCTTGGAGAGTTCGCCATCCTCGGAGTGGAGAGTGTCGGTCCACAGATCGGATCCGAGCTGCGCCGAAAGGGAATCCTGGCCATTGTCTCGTCTCTCATCGGCATGATGATCTACATCTGGTTCCGCTTCGAGCTGCGCTTCGGTGTCGGCGCTCTGGTGGCCTTGACCCATGATGTGCTGATCGTCCTGGGTCTCTTTGTACTTGCCGGGTTTGAATTCAACCTGACCACGATTGCCGGATTTCTCACCCTGGTCGGCTACTCGGTGAACGATTCGGTGGTCGTTTTCGACCGGGTGCGTGAAAACCTCCGCCGTTCGCGTCGAGAGCCCCTGGTGGAGATCATGAACAAGAGTCTCAACCAGACCTTGTCGCGGACCGTGCTGACCTCCGGGACCACCCTGATGGTGGTGGGGAGTCTGCTGTTCCTCGGCGGCGACGTCCTGCGCGGCTTCGCCTTCATCCTGACGATCGGGGTTGTCGTCGGTACCTACTCTTCCATCTATGTGGCGAGTCCCTTCGCCCTTCTGTGGGAGAGCGTGGTCAACAAGCGCAACAGCTAGGTCTGATTCCCGGACGGTCCTCTATAATCCCTGAACTCGAGGGATTGGAGACCGAGGGCATATGGCCAACAGGAGGAAGACCCGACCCAAGGGGAGTCCCAGACCTCCTGTGGAGGTCGTGGACTCCGTGCAGCTCGAGGATGTCATCGAGGGACTTCTCCGCCACGGCCGTCCCGTCGATGAGGAGGTGCTCCGATCCGCCCATGCGTTCTCCGACGAGATGCATGGTGGCCAGATTCGTCGGTCCGGCAGGCCCTATGTCACTCATCCCACCTACGTCGCCTATATCCTGGCCGAGCTCGGATTCGATCAGACCTGCGCCGTAGTGGCTCTTCTGCACGACGTCCTCGAGGACACCCTGACCACCCCCGAGGTCCTGGAGGAGAAGTTTGGCACCGAGATCGCCGATCTGGTGGATGGGGTGACCAAGATTGGCCGGCATGCCTACGTACGTCGTGACGAAGCCCAGGCTGAGACCTTTCGTAAGCTGATCCTGGCCTCTGTTCAGGATATCCGGGTCATCCTGGTCAAGCTGGCCGACCGCCTGCACAACATGATGACGCTGGAGCATATGCCCGATTCCTCCAAGCAGCGGATCGCCCAGGAGACTCTGGAGATCTACGCCCCTACCGCCCACCGGCTCGGCATGTCCAAGGTCCAGGGAGAGCTGGAAGACCTGGCGTTCTTCCATCTCTATCCAGAGCAGTACGCGGAGATCCAGGAGCGGATCGAACAGAAGATCCGTGTCGGCAAGCAGGCAACGGCGGAGATCTCCAAGCGGCTGACCGAGATCCTCGAGGAGGCTGAAATCGAAGTGGAGATCAGCCACCGGGTCAAACGTTACTATTCGATTTTCAGCAAGATGCGTCGCCAAGGGATCGATGCGTCCCAGCTTTACGACTATCTGGCTTTCCGAGTGGTGACCACCAGTGTCAGGGACTGCTACGCGGCCTTGGGGATCGTTCATCAGGAGTGGCGACCGGTACCCGGCAGGTTCAAGGACTACATCGCGATGCCGAAGCCGAATCTGTACCAGTCGCTACATACGACGCTCGTAGGCGACAGTGGTCAGCCCTTCGAGGTGCAGATCCGGACGCGGGACATGGACCTCATCGCCGAGGAGGGCATCGCCGCTCACTGGCGCTACAAGGCGGGCGACGGTGATGACTCGCAGGTCGATCACAGCGTCTCCTGGCTGCGGCAGCTGCTCGAGTGGCAGAAGGAGGTCGAGGATCCCAGAGCGTTCCTCAACTCCCTCAAGCTCGATCTCTATCCGGACGAAGTCTACGTCTTCACTCCCAAGGGCGATGTGATGTCTTTTCCTAGGGGAGCGACGCCGCTGGACTTCGCCTATCGTGTGCACACCGAGCTCGGTCATCACTGTGTCGGGGCGCGCATCAATGGCAAGCTGGAGGCTCTGCGAACCGTCATCCGCAACGGCGATATCATCGAGATCATCACCAATCCGAACAGGTATCCCAGCCGCGACTGGTTGAGCTTCGTCAAGACCTCGCGGGCCAAGACCAAGATCCGTCAGTGGCTGAATACCGAGCAGAAGAAGCGGGCCACCGAAATCGGCCGCCGGCTGATGGAAAGGGATCTCAAGAAACACAAGCTGAGCCTCAAGCGAATCCTGGAGAGCCCGGGTCTGCAGGACTACCTCAGCAGCGAGGGCTACTCGCGGCCCGAGGATCTGATGGCGGCAGTCGGCTTTGGCAAGGTCGCAGTCAAGGTCGTCCTCCGCCGCCTGCTGACCACCGACGAGCTGGAGACTGTCGGTCCCGAGCCTGGTCCAATTCGCAAGGCGGTGACCAAGCTCCTGCCGTTCGGCAGCGGGGCCATCGCGGTCAAAGGCCAGCACGACCTCCTGGCCTATCTGGCCAAGTGCTGCAGCCCCGTGCCTGGCGAACCGATCGTTGGGTACATCACTCGCGGGCGGGGTGTCTCGGTCCACTCGACAGACTGCTCGAACGTCAAGAATCTCCTCTACAACCCGGAGCGGGAGATCGAGGTCGAATGGAGCGGCCAGGGTGAAGAGGTCTTCCCGGTGGCGCTGGTCATCGAGACCGAGGACCGACCCGGCATCCTGGCCAAGCTCACCGAGGTGATGGCCAAGCACAGCAGCAACATCCGACACTTCGAAGCCGAGACTCTCGATTCTGGTCGCGGATTGATCGAGGTGATTGTCGAAGTGGAGAACCGCAAACAGCTCGAGCGCCTCAGTCAGAGCATACGCTCGGTTCCCGGGGTGCTGGTCGTGGGTCGAAAGCCCGGTCCCGGCTCCACCGGCGATCGCGCCGCCGGTTGAGTGGGCATGCAGGGGTGGCCGGCGCCCGGGGAAAGCCCGGCAGTGGAGCAGTGGGCAGTGACGCAGTGTATCGGCCGGCCTCTTTGCCGGTCGTTGGGAGGACCCGTCAGGGACGGGTCGCGCTCATGGCGTTTGAGGGTCCGGCGCTCCCCTGCGCTCTCCGTCGCACCGGATCAGACTCGTGTTCGTAGGCCTTCGCCCTGTGCTCGTCGAGAGCCCCGTTCCGGCGTCCTCCCAA